>Ga0315286_10002722_pt1 | contig 16551 bp, 18 predicted proteins | sample YL17G10_0_MG_FD_205038 | JGI IMG/M metagenome (GOLD analysis project Ga0315286, IMG submission 205038) | Sediment microbial communities from Yellowstone Lake, YNP, Wyoming, USA - YL17G10_0 | ecosystem: Environmental > Aquatic > Freshwater > Lake > Sediment | place: USA: Wyoming | collected...
GCATTCCTCACGGCAAAAGCCGCAACGAGTGCGGTTGCACGTATAGATGTCTTCGACGAATTCCTCCAAGACTGGATACTCAGCCATGGCTCTCCCACTTCCTAGCTTTTAGTTGATCCCCTACCATACTGTCGACCACATTTTGTCTTGTGCAGGCCTGTCAAGAAGCAATCCAACGCGACTCGAACTTCTTTCCGGGGTTCATGATGCCCTTCGGGTCAAAGAGCGCTTTCAGATCCTTCATGTACTGGTAGCTCTGGCCGTGCTCATGCTCGCTAAAGCCACCCAGGCGATCGCCATCGCCGATGTAGGTGCTCATCGTCCCCTCGAGTTCTACCGCCTTCAGACTCATCTCTCGCACATAGCCATAGAACTTGTGCACCTTCTCTTGGGTCGAATCGTCGACGAATATGGCAAAGCTGATGCTGGGGCTCACCTTGTTGGGCGACTCGTTGTACACGGTCATACCCAGGATGTCCTGTTCGTACTTGGCCGAGATCTGCAGAAAGGCATGGTACATTTCCTCCAGGCGTCCCATCGGCACGCCAACGTCCGCAGCGCCGAATTTCTTCTCACGCTGGCTGTCGGGCCACTTTTGCTTGAAGGGCAGGAAGGCCAAGCGGTGCTTGCTGTCCCAGTAGCCCTCCACCATCTCCTGTTCACGGACCAGTCCAGCCTTGAACTCCCCCTCCAGGATGGAGTGTGCTTTGTTCAGGCTGAACTCAACCACGTCGGGGTCGCCGGCGAAGGACAGGAACAAGATTGACTCGGCCCACTCCGGGATCTCGGGCTCTTTGCCGTATTTCTGGCGGTACGCGTGCGTGTAGAAATGCAGTCGCCGCCGGCAATTGAGGTGGGCGCTTTCTACGCTCAGGCCGCTTGCCAGGGTGCGCTCCAGGGCTCGCGCTCCATCAATGAGCGTCGGGAACACCCAGCCGCGCACCTGGCGTGTCTTGGGCAACGTGATCACCCGCAACGTAGCCTCGGTCACCACGCCCAAAGTTCCCTCGCCAGCCACGAACAGGTGCATCAGGTTATAGCCCGTCGACGAAAAGGAGGCCTTGCGGTGCCCAAAGCGCACCGCCTCGCCCCGGCCGGTGACGACCACCGCATCAGTCAGGCAGTCCAGGATCTTGCCGTAGCGAACGCCGAATGTCGAGTCGTTGTCGACGCCGATGGAAGCGCCGATGGTGCACGCTCGCTTACTCTCCGGTTGATGGGGAAGCCACAGCCCATAAGGCGCAAGCTTCTCGTTCAGCTCCCAGATCGTAATGCCAGCTTGGACCGTCACCGACATGTTGTCGGGGTCAATCTGTAGGACTTTGTTCAGCCCTTTCGTTTCAATGAGGATGCCGCCCTTCCAGGCGACCGCTCCGCCTCCCATGCCAGTCCCCCCCCCAAAGGGCACCACTGGCAGTTTATACTTGAGCGCAACCTGAACAACGCATACGACCTCGCTGGTATCATGCGGCACAACTACGATGTCCGGCAGATCCGTCATGTCTTTGTAGCGAGGGCTCCAATCCCGGCTATAAGCCATGCGGTGCAGTGCCGCGTCGGTCGCCCTGTCGCCCAGGAATGCTTGTAACTCTGAGACTGCTGCCTTTAGTGTTTCTGCGCGTGCCATGCGTCCTCCCAAGTCTCGGGGTCGGGTATTATCTGGATTGCACCTTCCGGTGCGCAGTACCTACTTTCCGCCATACAGGAGGCGGCTGCACACAGGACAGAAGAACGGGCTTTCTCCCCGCTCCACCGCACGGGCCTCCCCGGTGGGAACATCCACACCGCACGACTGGCAGATGCCCCGCTTAAGCAAGGCGACTGCCGTTCCTCCCAGGCTGCGGCGGAGATCGTCGTACAGGGACAAGTCCGCACTACCGATCCGCTCTCGCAGGACCACGCGCAGTACTTCCAGCTCAGCCAGGCGCGCCTGCAACTGCTCCTTTTCCTCGAGCAAGGCAGCCTGACCCTCACGCCACGTGGCCTCCATCTGTCGCAGGCGCGCCTGTCGCTCGGCCAACTCCGCATCCTGCGCCTCGATGGCGATCATCAGCTCGAGCTCGTCATCCTCCACTTTGGACTGACTGCGGCGGAGCGATTTGGCTTCGTCCTCAAGGTTACTCAACTCCTTGGGGCTCCCGACTTTGCCCCCGTATAGGCGGTCCTGGTTCGTCTTCAGCTTGGCATCGAGTTTGCCCGCTTCGAGTTCCAAAACACGCAGGCGGGCCCTTGCTTGCTGGATCCCCTTTTGCACCTCGCCTACGGCCTCTTGCGCCTGCAGCACGTCCCCGGCGGGGCCCAGGGTCTGCTCGACTTCGGCCAGCCGCTGGCTCCCTGTGTCCCACTCGCTGTCGGCGAGCTGCAACTGATTAAGCTGCCCCACAACACTCATGGACCTCTCCCTGGCATAGCGCCCCGCTAGCCTTCAAAAAGAGGGCCTCATGCTCGCTGCATCAGGCCCTCAACCGACTCCCGCCCAGGATGCAACCTCGTGCGCGAGGTCGCGCCCGTTGCGTCCCGTCCTTGGGTAACCAAGACCAAACCCCATCGCTGCCATAGAGTCCCCTTGTGGCCCGTCGATTGTACCACATTTCTGAAGCGAGCAAAAATCGAGGTGAATCCGCCGCCTGAGTCAGGGTTAGCCTGCAGTTCCGGCTTGCGCTGCGGCTTGATTGGGGATACAATCAACACAGAATCTAGGAAAAGGACCTTCTCGGACTTGATTTCCATCGTCATCCCCACCTATAACGAGCGAGAGAATATCGACCTCTTGGTGAAAAGCATCCAGGATCTGGCCCTTGCCTTGCAGATCATTGTCGTAGACGACAATTCGCCCGACGGGACAGGCGAACTGGCGAACGACCTGGCAGGGCAACATCCTGGCATCCACGTAATCCACCGGCCAGGCAAGCTGGGCCTGGGCACGGCCCACATCGCCGGCATGAGAGCAGCGCTGGCTCGGGGTGCAGCCTACATCATCACCATGGACGCCGACTTTTCGCACCATCCACGCTATCTCCCCGCCTTGATAGAAGCTCTGGATCATTCCGACGTGGTCATCGGTTCGCGCTACGTGCCGGGCGGGGGCACCCTATGTTGCACCGCCCCACGCAAAGCCTTGAGCCGGGGTGCCAACTTGTTCACGCGAGCGGTTCTGAACCTGTGCGCGAGCGATGCCACCGCCGGCTTTCGGGGCTACCGCCGTGCAGTGCTGGAATCCATACCCCTGGACCACATCATGTCTGATGGGTACTCTTTCCTAATCGAGATGCTGTACGTCTGCCAGCGGCACGGTTGGCAGATCGGCGAGGTGCCCATTGTCTTTGAGAACCGGCGGCGAGGCGCGTCCAAGATCTCCAAGACAGAGATCCTGAAGGCTGTTCAGACCGTGGTGCGGCTCGGCTGGAAGCGGTTTTCGGGCGGAACCACCTCCAGCCGCACGATCACGCCATAAGCCCGGCTGGGATACAGACCATGCCTGCACGTCTCCGACAGATACTTCTCCGGTTGATCGGCTTGGGCCTTTTGGTCCTCATCCTGCTCAAGCTCGATTTGAGGGCCATGCTCCAGGCACTGGCCTCGGCGCGCTGGGGCTACCTGTTGCTTGCGGTTGCCCTCAACCTTCTTCTGTTTGGACTCAAGTCGTGGCGCTGGCAAGAGCTCTTGGAAATGCAGGGGATCGTCTATCCCTGGCGCGATGCGTTCTTGGCTTTCGCCTCGGGAATGCTCCTCGGTTTGTTGACCCCCGGACGGGTTGGGGAGATGGCCAAGGCGCTCTACCTGAAGCAGGACCGGGATGTGCCCATCAGTGTGGGTTTTGCTAACGTGTTGATGGACCGCTTGCTGGACCTGTATACGATTATGCTTCTCGGTTCCTTCGGGCTAGCCTGGTACCACCTGCTGCCGCAATGGGCGATTGCTCTGGTCGTGGCGCTCACGTTGACCGCGGTCCTATTGCCCTTTGTGCTGCTCAGCGAACAACTCGTGTCCTGGGGCTTGAACCTTACCAGGCATCTCCCTCTGGTCCGGCGCTTCCACGCCCGACTCGCAGAGACAGCCGGACGCTTTCAGACGGGTCTGCGCCCCCTGCTCACGCCGCGGTTGGCGATCCCGATTCTCGTGACCCAGTTGGCCTACGTGCTCTTTTTCTTCCAGGGCCAGCTCCTGGCTTGGGCACTGGATCTGCACGTTGGCGTTGCATACCTGGCCGTGTGCCTCTCAGTATCTGGCTTTGTCACTCTGCTGCCCGTCTCGATTTCTGGCCTGGGCACGCGCGACGCCACGCTCATCGCCATGTTCGCGCCACTCGGCATTCCTGCGTATCAGTCTGTGGCCTATTCCACGTTATTTTTTCTGACCTTCTATATCGGAGGAGGCCTGATCGGCGCCTGGGCCTGGCAGATGAAGCCTCTGGACAAGCGCCCGACGGCCGTGAACAACGAGGTCAAGTAGGGGTCACACGCGCCGTTGCCACTGTTGTCAAACCGGTTGCTCTATGGTATACTGCGAGCTGAGAGGAGACTACCGCGATGCCGTTTCCACCCAATGAGGAAGGAAGTGCCTTGGTGGAGTATGCGTTGACCCTGGTTCTGATCGTCATTGTGGTCATCGCCGTCTATCTCCTGGTCGAGCCCGCCATCGGGGATATCATCAATCAGCTCAAAGGCGCTACTCCCTAGGAACTTGAGCATAGGCACAATCCACCCTGCCGACGTCACGGCGAACTACTCACTATGGGAGCAACATCGTCATCCAGATCGGCACGGAATTGCCATTCGTGCGGTTGTTTGATAGAATCGGTGCCAGAACCGGGAGCGACGAGTGAAACGTGACCGCCGAAGCCGATCGTGAACCAGTGTCTCTGCCCAACCTGGCATGGCTCAAGAAGCTCGGGAACACTGTCGTTGACCTTCTCTTTCCTCCCCGTTGCGTAGGCTGCCAGCGCTTTGGTGCATGGTTGTGCGACCGATGCCTGGATGCGATCGAGAGGATCCATCCCCCGGTGTGTCCTCGCTGTGGCTGGCCGTTGGAGTCGAGCCCGCCCTTCGATCCCGATGCGTCTGGGCGCGCCTCCTCTGGCTATCATCGTTGTCACGAGTCCCCGGCCCAACCGGATCGGCTCCTGGCTTGTGCCTTCCATGCGGGTCCCCTGCGCGAGGCTATCCATCGGCTCAAGTACGAGAACTTGAGGGTCATGGCGGTCCCTCTAGGCCGATTGATGGCCCAGGCTTGGACTGAGTTAGCCCCGGCAGACCAACCCATAGACGCTATCGTACCTGTGCCCTTGCACGTTTCCCGGGAACGAGAACGTGGCTACAATCAGGCCACCCTCCTCGCTCGCGAGCTCAGCCTGCACTTGGGACGGCCGATGGTGGAAGACACCCTGGTCCGCACCAGACACACCAGGGCACAGGTGGGTCTGGATCCCAAAGCGAGGCAGGCTAACGTGCGTGGCGCCTTCGCATGCGTCAATACAAGGCTAACAGGCAGCCGGGTGTTGCTGGTGGACGATGTGTGCACCACCAGCTCGACGCTCGGCGCGGCTTCTTCTGCCCTGCGGGAGGGTGGAGTATCGTCCGTCTGGGCCTACACTCTGGCGCGGGCCAGGCTGGGAACGGGTCCAGTTGCAGATAAACCTATTGATGAGGAGAGTGGAAAATGGAACTGATTATCAAGGGCAAGTCCGTCGAAGTCACAGACCGGCTGCGGGAGTATGTGCAAAAGAAAATCGGCAAGCTCGACCGCTATTTGCCCAGCATCAGCGAAGCATGGGTCGAACTGTCTACGGAAGGTACGAAAGCGGCTCAGGATCGGCAAGTATGCCAGGTGACCGTTCGTTCGAACGGCATCATTCTGCGCGCTGAGGAACGCTCTGATGACATGTTCAACGCGATCGACACCGTACTCGACAAGATGTACCGGCAGATAGCTCGCTACAAAGGGAAGCGGGAGAATCGCTGGAAAGGAGCAGGTATCACCGTAGAACCCGTACCCGTCGAGGCTGAGTCTGAGTCTGAGTTGGAAGAGGAACTGACCCAGATCGTACGGACCAAGCGTTTCCCGATGACCTCAATGCATCCCGGAGAGGCGATCGAGCAAATGGAACTGCTCGGACACGACTTTTTCGTCTTCTATAATGCCGACGAGGGGGAGATCAACGTCCTCTACCGCCGCAAGGGCGGTGCTTACGGGCTGCTCCAACCCGAACTGTCATAGTCGTCACGCCGTGAGGGGCCGGGACTCGTCCCGGCCCCCCTTTTTCATTCCGGCAGGGCCCTGGCCAGCGCACGCCCAAAGCGTACCAAACCGTCCTCGATCTGTTCGGCCGTCACCACCAGGGGCGGGATGAAGCGGATGACGTTGTCCCAGGTCCCGCAGGTGAGCATGAGTAACTGTTCCTCCAAACAAGCCATCTGCACGGCTTTGGCGCGCCCCTTGTCAGGTTTGCCATGTGGATCCGTAAACTCCACGCCCACCATTAACCCCAGGCCACGCACATCGCCAATGCGAGGGTAGCGCGCCTGGAGCTGGAGTAGACTCGAAAGCAGCTGCGCGCCGCGCACCTGCGCGTTCTCCGTCATCCCCTCCTCTCGTATTGCCCGGATGGTAGCCACCGCGGCAGCGCAGGCCACGACGTTGCCACCAAACGTTCCACCCTCAGATCCCGGTGTCCAGCGTTGCATGAGATCCATCCGGGCAGCGATTCCAGCCAGCGGCAGTCCCGAAGCTAGCCCTTTGGCCATCACCATGATGTCCGGCTCCGCTCCAAAGTGCTGGTGGGCAAACCAGCGCCCGGTGCGCCCAAACCCCGACTGCACCTCATCTATGATCAACAGGATCCCGTGCTCATCGCAGACTTGGCGCAAACCCAGCAGAAAAGCCGCTGGAGGCACCACATAGCCCCCCTCCCCGAGAACCGGCTCCACCAGGATGGCCGCCGTCTCGTCGGGGGCAGTCTGGCTGGCCAGCAAGAACCGCAGTTCATTCAAGCACCAGTCCACTGTCTGCTGCGGCTCCCAGCCGTAGCGATAGGCGTAGGCATACGGCGCGACAAACACACCGGCCATCAACGGCTGATAGCCTGCGCGATACACCGTCTTACTCGTGGTGAGAGACATCGTTCCCACGGTGCGTCCGTGGAACGATCCCTGAAAGACGATCACATTCGGTCGCTTGGTGGCGCTGCGTGCCAACTTGACGGCTGCCTCGACCGCTTCTGCCCCGCTATTCTTGAGCAGGAATCCATCCAGCGGTGACGGGACGATCGTCCGCAGTTCTGCGATCAGCTCGAGAAGAGGCGGATGCCACACGATGTTTGGCTGCGCATGCAGGAGCTTGCCTGCCTGGGCGCGCACGGCCTCGACCACGCGCGGATGGCAGTGGCCGGTGTTGGTCACGCCAATGCCGCTGGTAAAGTCGAGGTAGGCTTGCCCGTCTGCAGTGTAGATGATGCACCCTTCCCCGCGGTCGGCCACGATCCTTGAGAAGCAAGGCCATGCCGGGGAGATGTGAGATATGCTTTCGTCCATTTGTTCACCACTCCTTTTTTTCTTTCGCGCTACCTTGTGTTATACTTGTTCGCGGACACCAACCAGGGAGAACCCAGAATGAGCACGGTCTTGTTTGTTTGTAGCGGCAACGTTTGCAGGTCGCCCATGGCCGTCGGCCTGCTGCGACAGCGGCTGGCCAACAAAGGGCTCGATGCCCAACACCGAGTCTTCTCGGCCGGTGTGTGGGCATTAGACGGCCAACCTGCCAGTGAACACGCCCTCGCGGTGATGGCAGAACGTGGAATCGATATCACCGACCACATAGCTCACAGCATCACCGCCGCCGACGTGACCGAAGCGGATCTGCTCCTGGCCATGAGCCAGGAGCACACCCAGATGATCCGTAACACCTGGCCCCAATACACCTGGAAGGTCTATCGCCTGAGCGAGATGACCGGCAAGCGCAAGAATATATACGATCCCTACCAGCGCCCCATTGAAGCATATCGTGCCTGTGCCGCTGTGATCGAGCAGTACATCGATCGCGGGCTTGACCGCATCCTCGAGCTCGCCTGAGCCTTAGCCCTCAGCCTTCTCCCTCACTCCCCTGAACTGCCAGTACGTCACCAAGGTGTACCAGGCCATCAGACCGCAGAACAGCAACCCGTAGACATGATCCTCGTACCCCTTCAGTTTCACAAACCGTCGCCAGAACTCTCGCAGTGGCATGGTGGCGTAAGTCCAGGGCCGCACACGGACCTGCTGCTTTCGCAGAATACTGGCCTCAAAGGCAGTATAGCGCAGCATCTTGTGCCGAAACTGCGCCACAGAGTCATAGTTGTAGTGGATCAGAACGTTGTCCAACGTGCCCGCTGCGCCATCAAGGATCACAACCTCGTGCACCGGTCGAGTTGGGTCATAGCGCGCCGTGCCGCGACGGAGTAGCCGCAACTGAGGATCAGGAAACCAGCCTCCGCCCCGCATCCGATGCCCGATCATGTAGTTATGTCGAGGAATCCACCACCCTGCGTGCGCCTGGCTGCCAGTGTAGCCGATGACCCGCCGCACTTCGTCAGCCAGTGCCGGTGTGACCCGTTCATCCGCATCGACGAACAGGACCCAGTCGGCGTCCACTGCCGCCAGGGCAGCGTTCCGCTGGGCAGCAAAGCTCTCGAATGGATGCTGCAACACTTTGGCCCCGCGATTCTGTGCGATCTCTACGGTATGGTCGGTACTGATAGAATCAAAGAGCACGCGCACATCAGCCCAGGCCAGGCTATCCAGGCAATCGCCGATGTGCCGCTCTTCATTCCAGGCGAGAACCACTGCGGCTAACGACTCAGTCATAGCGCTGCCACCTCGCGATACGCCGCCAGCCGGCTTTCCAGTTGGGTGTCGTCGATCTCGCCCCGCCGGTGAGATGCCCTATCCCGGCGAGCCTGAGCCCACAACCCCAGCCGCACCAACCGCCGTGCAGCCCAGCAGAAAGCGCGGCTCTCATGCTTGTGGAACATGAGGGTGCGGCTGCGCCACAGCGCAACAAACATGCGATCTCGAGATTGCCGGGTGCTCTGCGCCACCCAGTGGACGATCTCAGCCTGGGGCACACACAGGATCTGCCAACCTGATGCCCTGATTCGACGGCAGAGATCGACTTCCTCACAGTACATGAAAAACTGCTCGTCAAAACCACCTACCTGAGCCAAGGTGTCAGCGCGAACCATCAGCGCAGCACCCAACGGATGATCCACGGCAAAGGGCCTTCCCGCTGCGTACAGTTGTAGTGGATACCGCCCGTTGAGGCGAGAGTCGAGCAGGCGGTGATGGAGGGGAAAGAATTCCAGCAGGATCTGTGTCAACCCGGGGAAACGGAACGCGGACTGCTGCAGCGTCCCATCGCCATGCACGAGCCGCGCCCCGGCCGCGCCCGCCGCGAGCATCGCGTCCAGGGTGCGAACCATCACTCCGAAGGCATCGCCCACTACCCGCGTGTCGGGATTCAGGAATAGGACGAAGCGAGGACTGGACTCCCGGCCAAGATCCACCATTTGCAGCGCCAGGTTGTTGCCGGCTGCAAACCCCAGGTTTGCGTCGTGAGCCACCAACCGTACTTTTGGGAAACGAGACCGCACCATATCCGCAGAGCCGTCGGCCGAGCCGTTGTCCACCACCCGCACCTCTGCGGACAGGCCAGACCGCGCCACACCAGCAAGGACCGACTCCAGGCACTCGGCCAGGAGCTCCCGGGTGTTGTAACTGACGATGATGATTGCCAGGTCCATGGGATAGGCATCAGGAAATTCGGGGGCACGGGATCGGGCTAGCAGGAAGCCAGAGCAGCGTGAGACCGATCTCACGGCTCGCCGATATGCAGGAGCACCCGATCCACATAGTTGTTCTCGACGTTGATGCCCACATATTCGTGGATCAAGCCACCCCAGGCATAGATCGCTTCCCGCGGGAACGGTCCCACCAGCTCGATGCTGCCGGTGACCGTGCCGCGCTTACCCGGATCCAGGAACCATTGCTCGTGTCCGTCAATGATCTCCCGGCGCAACTCGTCGGGCCGGCCCACCGCCCAGCGATAGGGGAAATCAGTCTTGGAGGTGTCAAGGTTGATGCCAAAGCGCCACACACCGGCCTGCTCATGGTAGCTGGGCTGGTCCATCTCCACGGCCAGCGTGTTATAGTTCTGATCGCTCCGGTAGGAGGTGCCATGGTGTGGCCCCGACGTCCGGATCGGCACCGTGCCATAGTTCTCGACGTAGGTGGTGAACACCAGGGTAGAGCCCAGGGGCAGCCAGATCTCAGTGCCTTGTAGGTTGCCAACCGCACCGCCCCACTGGATCTGGCCATTTACTACATCGGCCCGTGGTACCCCCCCCTCCCTAATCGTCAATGTGCTGCTCACTACCACGTGATGCCCTGCCAGGTCGCGCGCCTCGGCCACCACCACATATGGCCCATCGGGCGGCGGTTCGGCGCCACGGTCCACACCCCCATCGTAGTCGTAGAAGTGGTACCCTGCCTCGCCGGCTTTGGCTGTTCGCTGCTGCTCTTCGATGGGGTATTGGACGTCAGGTCTGTTCGGAGCGTAGAGGTAGACCCGGACGCTGTGGACGTCCTTGCTCAGATAATAGGACATGCCCGTTCGGTCGTCGAGACCATCCTGGTTTGGGGTAAAGACCGGCAAGGTAACGGCGAAGCCGCGTAACTCCGGGACTGTCGTGTCGCCGCCGTTCAACGTGATCTGGCCCTCGACCCGCTGCGTCTGGTCACTCTCGTCGGTAGCCTCGATGACCCAAGTGTACGTCCCGTCTGGCAGAACCCAACTGTCCACCAATTGCCGGCCGAGGGCGTCCGCCATGTCAAACCAACGAGACTGGTTGATAACCCCACCCCACTGCACCCGGTATGTGCCGGCCGAACGGGGTCGATCCTTCCGGAAGAAATGGCGCTCGCCTATGGCATTCTCGAAATAGATCGAGACCAATGCGCCCCTCGATAGGGTGTATGCGATGTTGGTTGCGTCGTCGGTTCCGTCGGCGTTGGGTGAAATGAGGTCTGGGGAGAGCGAAACCTCTGTAAGCAGCGGGCGCAAATGGCAGGCACTCACCACGACAGGACACAAGAGAAGCAACAGCAACACTCTACCAGCCCGCACCGTTTGGCGGTGTGCCGGCCCTCGCACGTCTGTGGTCTCTAGAGAGTTCGTTTCTCGCCTCACGATGGGGCTAGTGTACCAGAAGGATCGCCCTTCGTCAAGTCAGTTTACCGGCTGGACGTCCCTCCCCTTTCACCTTATGATGCCCACCACGAATGGAAATCTGATTCAGAATGTTAACCTTGAGGTAGGGAGATGGACCGGACCGCGTATGAGCGCAAAGCAGATAGCTTCTTGACCGACGTAGTCTCAGAGCAGTATGAGGTCGGAGCCGGACTGAAAGAGACGCTGGAGCTGACGCCGATCTACCGGCGGTGTGCTGATTTCCTCAGCGACGATGCCGTTCGGGCGCGCCTGGTTGAAATCGAATCCTTCGCAGGGCGCTACTTGGCAAACTTTGATTTGGTCGGATTCCTGGGGAACTGGGGCGCGGCGCTCTCCGAAGAGATCGCCAACGCGGAACTTGCCGCCCTGCCGTGGGATGGAGCAGATGATGCGTCCCAGGACGTGCCGATTCTGCTGGTGAACGAGGACGATCGCTCTCGCCGCGTCGAACTGGCGCGCCGCTATCACCTCAAGCAGGCCGAGCTCAATCCCAAACGCGCCCGGCGCTGGAACCAGCTTCACGAGCTGACTCGCGCCTTGGGCTCTGACAGCTATATTACCACCTTCGAACAACTACGAGCGCTCGGCCTGCACTGCCTGTGTGAACAGGTGACTTGCCTCTCCACGTGACCGAGCCTGTGTTTGAAGCCGAGCTGAGCGTGCGCCTGGAGGCGATAGGGGTGCCTCGCTCCGAGGCAGGCATTTGGGATGTGGCCGCCATGCGAAGGGCCAAGGAATTCGATCCATGGTTCCCCGCTGAGAGGTTGCTGCCAGCGCTGAAGGAAACCCTGTCGGGCTTGGGCATTGACCTCGACGCCCAGAACAACCTGCACCTGGATGGCGAGTCTCGGCCCCTCAAGTCGCCACGCGCTTCTTGCGCCAATACCCGCGTCCCTGAGGATGTGCGGCTGGTAACCAAGCCCCGCGGCGGTGTGGATGGTTACAGCAGCCTGTTCCATGAAGCAGGCCACGCCGAGCTTTGCGCCCACGTAGCCGCTGAGCTCGACTTTGCCCACCGCCGCCTGGGCGATACCTCGTTGACGGGGACCTACGCCTTCGTTCTGGAACACCTCTTGTTCAGCCCGACGTGGCTGCAAGGCATCCTCGGCTTGCGAGCAGAACAAATCGAACCCGTGATTCGTTACTCCCGCTTTCACTTGCTTTGGTTCGTGCGCCGCTACGGCGCCACGCTCAACTACGAACCGGAGCTTCACGCGGGCTTGGTTGACGCCAAGGCCACTGCCTACGCTCACTGGCTACAGCAAGGCTGCAAGGTGCAAGTCCCGCCGCAACGCTACCTGGAGGATGTGGACGACCACTTTTACGGGGCTCAGTATCTGCGCGCCTGGATCTTTGAAGCCCAGCTGCGCCTGTACGTGGAACTGACCTTTGGTGTCGAATGGTTCCGCCAGCCGGGCGCAGGCCGGTTTCTCAAGGACTTGTGGCACATCGGCCAGCAATACCCCGTAGACGAACTCGCTCACCAAATCGGCTCGCGCGGCCTGCACATCGCACCGCTGGTCCAGCAACTCACGGTGGCGGCCTGCCCTCCAGCATTCGGCCCAATGCAAGCTGATCGAGAACAGCGGGCCGGGCTCGGCTGTGCCCTCAGGCACAGCCGAGCCCGGCAGCAGTCTTTCAGCGCGGCTCTAGTAGATGCGCTTGCCAAACCCTTGCGGCGTGACCGAGTTGTCGTAGATCTCCTCAATGGTGCAAAGATACGCCGGGCACTGAGACCAGCGCTTTGGGTCAGGCTGGTGATAGATGTCATGTTGGGCGTTGATCAGACGATGGTAGATGCTCCCCTCTTCGTGGATCTCTGCCCTTCCACGCACCGCATCGCTGGTGCCGGGGGGCCGGAAGAAGAGGAGGGTCACGGTCGGGTCAGCCCGGAGATTGATCCGGGTATGGTGTAGTGCCAACTCCAGCGAGCCAAACCGCGCAAAGTCGATTCGCTCAGTACCCCCCTTGCCATACAGCAGGCGCATCAGCAGCCCCAGCCCGTCCTGGCCGTAGCCGTCGCGCCAGCCGCGCTGGATGTTTTGGAGATAGGCATCCAGGGTCTCTTGTACGTACTCCGGCCTGGGAAAAACCCCACGCACTTGACCGACGCATTGAGGCCTGCCGGGCCGTTAGAAACGACGGCCGGGTTGTGGCGAGCAAAGCCAAGAAAGATCTCGTGATGTGGAACCGGCTCCCCCTCCGCCTGGCGGCGGATCAGCTCCGCGCGGCCACCGTATGCCTACTGAATGAAAGCCTCTGGGATCGTAGAGTGTATCCTGTCTGTCAACACTGTACCTCTATCTAAAGTCGTCAACTCCCCTTGCGCTCAGGTAAAAAGCGGCTCCAACTCATCAGCCTGGGCAAGTAGCCCTTCCTGCTCCGTGGTACTGAGGGGCTGAAAGCGTTGCGCCGCGTCGAGGATCATGGGCAACAAGCGGGCATCGCCGGCGCTGATGACTCCAGTCACCGGCTGCGAAAGCGCAAAGCGCAGAGCCGTCGCAATGGCCTCAGCCTGGTCGAAAGGCTCGTACCAGGTGTGGTACCGTGGTTGCTGATTGCCCCATGGCCCACGCGTCAGCGACTTGATCACCATCGTGCCCACATCTCGCGCCTCCGCGACCCGGAGCAGGGCCTCGACGTCCTGCCGGTAGGCCGCATTGGACCACATCTTGGCGTTGAGCGGGAAGAGAACACTGTCAAAATCAAAGCGTTCCAGCGCGGCCATCTCCACTGCCGGAGCCTGCAAGCCGTGCGAGGTGATGCCGATGTAACGGGTCAATCCCTCATCGCGGGCCTCCAGAATGGCCTCCATCGAACCGCCATGGGCAAAGCACTGATCCAGTTCTTCCATCGTCGTAACGGCATGGAGCTGGTATAGGTCGACGTTGTCCACCCGGAGACGTTTGAGTGAGCAGAGCAACTCCTCTCGGGCTGCGCCGCGGCTCCGCAGCTGGGTCTTACAGCCCAGGAATACGCGGTCACGATGCCGTTCCAGCCATGGCCCCAGCCTCAGTTCCGAATCGTGGTAGGAAGGAGCAACGTCGATGTGATTGACGCCGTGAGCCGTCAGCAATTGCACAACCTGTTCCGCTACCCTTTGGGACACCTGACCCACGGCAAAAGCGCCAAAAATCACGATCGAGCTCATATGGCCCGTGCGCCCAAATCTCCGCGTGAGCATCTTCCCTCCTTTGGACCGCGGCAGCCATACTGCCGCCTTCGCCTGCGTTTGAAGGTCTTCCCGCGAACCGTTCGTACCTCGGCCCCTCGTCGGCATCGACCAATGCTACAAACCCTCGGCGACGATCATGTTGGTACGCGCTGTTCTCTGGCGTATCTCCTTCGCCGGCCTGTACTCCGGCGAATTCCACCACGCCTTTGCCTGGGTCACCGTCTCAAACTCCAGCACCACAAACCGACTCGGGCTCCAATCGCCCTCGAGGGTGTCCACCGCGCCGCCCCGCACCACATACCGGCCTCCGTGGAGCGCGACCGTCAGCCCGGCCAGCTTCTTGTACTCCTCGTACCCGACCGGGTCGGTTACGTCGATGTCCACGATCACGAATGCTGCCATCAGTCCTCCCATTCTGTGTTTAGGGTTCTTTTACCGTCATCATGCCGACACCCACCTCGACCTTCACATCCAGACGATTCGAGTTGGTCTCCCAGTCGTCGGTCACGTAGGTGTTGCCATCCTTCCGATACCGCTCAGAGACGTTCACGGTTCCGATGCCGCGGTCGACCACTAGCCGCGCCGCCATTCCGGCCGGGATCTCCAGGACGGTCGCACCCACCCCGCCGTTGAGATCGGCCGCGAACCGGCCTTGTGCAGGGAAGGTCACCGTGCTCTGGCCGACACCGGACTTGACCTCCAGGCTGCGGATGTCGAGACCCGTCAGGTCAATCGTGGCGCCGCCTGCACCCACATCCACGTTCAAGTCCAGGCCCGCTTTGGGGGACAGGCGCAGGTCCCACCGATCAGTTCTGACCCAGGTTCCCAATCGGATCCCGGAGGGATAGCGCAGAGTCATCGAGGCGCGATGGTCGCTTCGCTCGATCGCCCAGGCGGGCTTGTGTTCAGTCGCCAGATTGAGCTCGCCCTCGATCAATGACAGGGACTCGACCAGCGGCCTGACATCCAGTTGGCCAGCGGCAAAGTTGATCTGCAAGTCCGCCTTTTCCACGCCATCCAGCGGCTCCGAGATGCGTTGCACGCCGGCGGGCTCAGGCGCCCCCAGCAGACTGGGCGATGCCACGAGCAGGAGGACGAGTCCGCCGACGATGACCATGGTTAGGATCACGACGATCAGGCTGCCCAGGAGGGAGCGCCTGCCGAGCAGGATTTCCAGCCCGACCAGGACCAGCAGGACGGGCCACAGACGCCACAATTGCGTCCAATCCACATTCAGGACCTTCAGGTTGTCCAGCAGAAACAACACTCCGGCCGTGATCAGGATCACTGGCCACACCAGACCTGGTCGCCCACGATGGCCTCGTCTTTCATGTCTCTCTTCCAAGCGACGTCCCCTTTCTGATTCTCTTTCTCAAAGCGCCATTCGCCTATACCCGCCCCTCGAGCCAGCCCAGCGACGCTTCTGGCAAGGCGTCAAAAGCAGGCACGTACGGCTTGATATCCAGCAGAGGCGTTCCATCCAGGACGTCGATCCCGTCTACCTGGAGCAACCGTCCGTCGCGGCGAACCAAGCGCACCACCGATAGCCCAATTGGGTTCGGCCGGCGAGGATAGCGCGTGGCAAACAGCCCGTGCCGCTCCTCGTCCAGGAACGGCTTGACGATCAGTTCATAGCCGGGCTCTGCCTGGTAAAACAAGTAGAGGAGGATGTCGTGAGTAAAGCCCTCCAGATCCTGCAAACCGCGCTCGTACTCCGGCAACAGCTCTACCTGACTTGCTGCCGTCGAGCGTCGGGACTCGATCAGCGCCTCCTCGGCACGGTTGAACGGCGAATGAATAGACCCGATCGGTTGGAACGCTGGCATAGCAGCTCCCCGCTCCCTCCACTAGGCCCGGAAGATGATAGGCAATCCATGACTCCCCTGAAAAAACTCAGGTTTAAGCGGATGTAGGAGCAAACCCGGGAAGAAGACGATCGTACCAACGATGAAACCAAGATCTCAGTGCCAACCAGCGTCTGGACAAGAAAGAAAGCGCTTCTGGCCCCTTTTTCGGCGCCAATTCCTGCTCATGGCGCCAGATTCGCCGCAGGTTGACCATCAGCGCCGAGCAGATGAGCATGTGCGTGACTCGAATCTGTCCACGGACTGGCAGTT
>Ga0315286_10002723_pt1 | contig 16549 bp, 11 predicted proteins | sample YL17G10_0_MG_FD_205038 | JGI IMG/M metagenome (GOLD analysis project Ga0315286, IMG submission 205038) | Sediment microbial communities from Yellowstone Lake, YNP, Wyoming, USA - YL17G10_0 | ecosystem: Environmental > Aquatic > Freshwater > Lake > Sediment | place: USA: Wyoming | collected...
AGCTCCACGACGGCCGCGCCCAGCTGAACCCGTCCGCCGTCCGGGAGGCTCATCTCCCCCGCGATCCGGCGGCCGCCGATCCACGTCCCGTTGGAGGAGTTCAGGTCCCGGATCCGAACCGCGCCCCGGTGGAGCGTCAGGAGCGCGTGCGACCGCGACACCGATTCGTGGTCGAGCCGGATCGTCGAGGTCCGGCTTCGTCCGAAGGTCGCTTCGCCGTCCGTGAGCTCCACGGGGCGGCCCTCGACCGTCAGCTGATAGCGCCAGGTTTCCTCGTTCACCCTGCCGCGGATTCTACCGTCGCGCGGAGCGCCGCCGCCGTCGCGCTCGTTCCGCTGGCGACCAGGCGCGCGGGCGGCCCTTCGAATACGACCGCGCCGCCACCCGGACCCCCCTCGGGTCCCAGCTCGATCAGGTGATCGGCCGCGAGGAGAAAGGCGGGGTTGTGCTCCACCGCCACGAGGGAGTGGCCCGCCGCGAGGAGGCCCCGGAAGACCCGGAGGAGAACGTCGACGTCGGCGGCGTGAAGGCCGGTCGTCGGCTCGTCGAAGACGAAGAGGACCCGTCCCGGCGCGCCCCCCCGCCGCAGAAACGCGGCCACCTTCAGACGCTGCGCCTCTCCGCCGGAGAGCGTCGCCGTCGACTGGCCGAGCGCCAGGTAGCCGAGGCCGGCCGCGGCGAGCGGCGCCAGCTTTTCGGCGAGCGCCGGGACGTCGGCGAAGAGCTCGCGCGTTTCGTCCACCGTCGTGGCGAGGAGCTCGTCCACGTTCCGTCCGCGCAGGCGCACCTCGAGAACCTCCGGTTTGAACCGTCGTCCGTCGCAGGCGTCGCAGACGATCGTCACATCCGCGAGGAACTGCATGTCCACCGTGACGCTGCCCGACCCCTCGCACCGCTCGCACCGGCCGCCGGCCGAGTTGAAGCTGAAGCTCCCCGGCCCGAGTCCGCGGCTCTTCGCCGACGGCGTCCGCGAAAGGAGGGCGCGGACGTCGTCCCATGCCTTCGTGTACGTCGCCGGATTCGAGCGCGCCGAGCGGCCGAGCGGAGACTGGTCCACGAGGACGACGTCGGTGAGCGCCTCGAGCCCTTCGAGAGCGTCGTGGGCCCCCACCTCGTCCACGCCGGCCGGCAGCCCCTTTCCGAGCCGCTGCCGCGCCGCCGCGGCCAGGATGTCGACGACGAGCGACGACTTCCCCGACCCCGAGACGCCGCAGACGCCGACGAGCTGTCCGAGGGGAAACGACACGGAGACGTTCTTGAGGTTGTTCGCCCGCGCCCCAAAGACCCGCACGACTGATCCCCCACTCTTGCCCTCTGAGCACGCGCCGAAGGCGCGAATTCCCTCTGCCACTCGAAGCTGTAGGTCGTCGCGCACAGCCGAATCCCTTTGTCGGTCTTCCCCCTCGATGAATCTCTTCTCCCTGAGGGCCCGCCCCGTCGCCGTGTCGGCCCTCTGCAGCTCCGCCGGCGTTCCCTCGAAGACGAGGCGGCCGCCGTGCCGCCCGGCGCCCGGGCCGAGGTCGATCACGTGGTCGGCGGCGCGGATGACCGCGAGGTCGTGCTCCACGGCGACGACCGCGTTGCCGCGCCCGGCGAGACGCCGGATCGCCCCGAGGAGGCGCGCCGTGTCGCACGGGTGGAGGCCGACCGTCGGCTCGTCGAGAACGTAGAGCGTTCCCGTCAGGGCGTTGCCGATGGCCGCGCCGAGCTGGAGACGCTGCGCCTCGCCCCCCGAGAGCGTCCGCATGGGACGGGAGAGAGTCAGGTAGCCGAGCCCGAGCTCCCCGAGCGTTCCGACCCGCTGCAGGAGATCCGCGAGCAGGGGGCCCGCCCGCTCGCGCTGCCCCGGCGTCCAGTCCGTTTCGGCGAGGAACGTCTGCAGCTCCGCGAGGGTCCGTCCGGCGAGCTGCGCGATGCTGCCGCCCCGGATCGTCACGGCGAGCGCCTCCGGAACGAGCCGCGCGCCGCCGCACGACGGGCAGGTCGTGTAGCCCCGGTAGCGCGACAGGAAGACGCGGACGTGGACCTTGTACCGCTTCTTCTCCAGCCACTCGAAGAGTCCCTTCACGCCGTACCAGTCGCCGTCCCCGTCCCAGACGAGCCGCCGGTGACGCTCGGAGAGCCGGTTCCACGGCACGTCCCGCCGGATCTTCAGCCGGCGGCAGGCCCGGGCGAGGTCGGCGTAGGCGCTCTCGTACGCGGGCGAATTGAAGGGCGCGAACGGCCTCTCCGCGATCGACCGGCCCGGATCCGGAAGGACCCTGGCCGGATCGACTCCCGCGAGCCGGCCGAATCCCTGACACGCGCCGCAGGCGCCGCGCGGCGAGTTGAAGGAGAAGAGCGCCGGCACGGGATCGAGGAAGCCGCGTTCGCACCCGCCACAGCGAAGGCCCCGGTAGAAGCGGAGCGCCGACGCGAGCGGCTCGCCGGAGAGGAGCGCGAGAAGCTCGCCACCGCCGAGATCGAACGCCGCCACAATCGACGAAAGAATCTCCGGGTCGGACGCCGTCAGGACGTGCCGCCCCACGAGGAGCCGAATCCGTCCCGAGGCGCCGCCGCCGGCCTCCTCCTTCCCGGCGATCTCCCGAACCTCCCCCGCCGGAGTGACAGAGCGGAAGTAGCCGAGCCTCCTCCACCCGGCCGTCTCCCCCTCGAAGGACTCCGGCTTTCTCGGCGCGATCAGCAGAAGGCGTGCTCCCTCGCCGAAGGTCGTAAGAAGGGCGGCCCGCACGCTCTCCGCCGTCTCCCGCCGGACGCCCCGCCCGCAGGAGGGGCATGTGATCTCGCCGAGGGCGGCGTAGAGGAGCCGGAGGACGTCGTGAATCTCGGTGGCGGTCCCGACCGTCGATCGCGCCGAACGGGCCGGCGCCCTCTGCTCGATGGCGACGGCCGGGAGGATCCGGTCGATCCGGTCGACGTCGGGGCGCTCGAGCCGCTCGAGGTACTGCCGGGCGTAGGTCGACATCGACTCGACGAAACGCCGCTGTCCCTCCGCGTAGAGCGTGTCGAACGCGAGCGACGACTTTCCCGAGCCCGAAGGGCCGGTGACGACCGTCAGCTTCCCGACCGGAATCGAGCAGGAGACGTTCCGGAGGTTGTGCGTCCGGGCGCGGACGATCCGGAGGGACCCACGCGGCACGTCAGGGGTTTTAGCACCCCTTAAGATGGGCGCCCATGATGAGCGCGCCCGTCACCCTCCGCGGCGCGAGGCCGGAGGACGTCCCCTCGATCGTCGCGCTGATCCGCGACCTCGCCACCTACGAGCGGGCGCCCCACGAATGCCACGCCGACGAGACGCTTCTCCGCGAACACCTTTTCGGGGAGCGGCCGTACGCCGAGACGATCGTCGCCGAGCGCGACGGCGTGGTCGGCGGCTTCGCCCTCTTCTTCCACAATTACTCCACGTGGCTGACCCGGCCCGGCCTCTATCTCGAGGACCTCTACGTGAAGCCCGAGCTGCGCGGTCTCGGGATCGGGAAGGCCCTCCTCGTCCGCCTCGCCGAGATCGCCGTCGCCCGCGGCTGCGGCCGGATGGAGTGGTCGGTCCTGACGTGGAACGAGCCCGCCATCGGTTTCTACCGGAGCCTCGGCGCGGTCGCCATGGACGAATGGCGCGTCTACCGCCTTTCGGGAGCGGCCCTCCGCGCGCTCGGGAGGGGCGGGGCGTGACGGTGGCCCCGTGGCGCCGAGGTGCCGGGGGCCGCATAATGCGGGGCTGGATCACCTCGGGTGTGAAGAAGAAGTGACCACGCGGCGCACGCCTTCCGGCATCTTCCCGGCCACGCGCGAAGGTCGTCGGCCGGCCTCCGGCGTCATGGCCAAGAGGACCCCCTCGTCGGTCCTCCTGACGTCGCCCGACCCCACGGCGCTCTTCAGCGACGACGGACGCGTCCTCTCGCTGAACGACGCGGCCCTCGCCGCCGGCGCCCCCTCCCAGACGGAGGGCGAGCAGGCGGTGGAGCGGTTCCTTCCCTTCTGGAGCGAGCCCGAGGGGCTGGCGCGGCTCCTGGAAGGGGCCGGCCAGACCGACGGCGTCCGGAACCTCGAAGTCGTCGTGCCGGGGAACGGACTCGTCCCCGACCGGATCTTCTGGGTCTCGACGCGGCCCTGCCCCGATGCGGGGAACGGCTGTTTCGTGGCCGTCGCCCGCGAGGTGACGGAGAAGAGCACGGAGTTCGAGCGGATCAAGAAGCTCTACAACGAGCTCGCGGAGCACATGAGCCGCGACGGTCTCACCGGGTTCTTGAACCGGGAGAACTTTCGCTTCGTCCTCGACCGCGAGATCGCGGCCGCCGACCGGAGCGGCAAGCCGCTCGCCCTCGTCTACGTCGGACTCGACCGCTTCAAGTCGCTGAACGACACCCACGGCCTCGCGGCGGGAGACGAATACCTTCGCGTCCTGGGCGAGTCGCTTCGCGCGGCCCTTCCCCAGCCCGACCTCCTGGCGCGCGTCGGAGGCGACGAGGTCGCCATCCTCCTCCCCATGACCGGATCGAACGAGGCCATCCAGCGGACCGAGGAGATCCTCGAGCTGATCGCCGGAATGGCCCCCATCTGGGAGGGGAACGCGATGAGCCTGTCCGCGAGCGCCGGCGTCGCCATCTACCCGGACCACGCGGGCGGCGCCGCCGACCTCGTGCGGGCGGCCGACCTCGCCATGCACCAGGCCAAGCGGCGCGGCGGCGCCCGCGCCTTGATGCACGATCCCGACGACCGGGAGCGCCACCGGATCTCCGGTCTCCGCGAGCAGGCCAACCGGGTCCGGGCGGCGCTGGCCGAGCATCGGTTCGTGCCGGTGTTCCAGCCGGTAGCCGACATCGCGACCGGGCGGATCGTGGCCGTCGAGACCCTTGCGCGGATGAGGGAGCCGAGCGGCCACCTGACGTCGCCCGCCTCCTTCCTCGACGCGGCCGAGCGTTTCGGCTTCGTCACCCAGATGGACCGGCTGGTCATCGCCGGCGCCTTCGAGCGTCTCGTCGCGGCGCGCCACAAGACCGTCCCGAACCTGGAGATGGCGATCAACCTTTCCGGCCTGGATTTCGAGGACGACTCCCTCGTGGCCGACATCTCGCGCCTCGCGCGGGCCAAGGGGATCCGGCCCGAGCGCGTCACCTTCGAGATCACCGAGACGGCCGTCCTCCGCGACCTGGCCCGGGTCCAGCACTTCACGCGGGCGCTGACGGCGGAGGGCTTCCGGTTCGCCCTCGACGACTTCGGCATCGGCTTCTCGTCCTTCCGGTACCTCCGCGAGCTGCCCGTCTCGTCGCTGAAGCTCGACATGAGCTACATCCAGAACCTGGCGAACCAGCCGGAGAACCGGGTCTTCGTCCGCGGCATCACGGAAATCTGTCGCGGCCTCGGCGTCAAGACGGTGGCCGAGGGGGTCGAGTCGCGGGAGATCCTGGAGATCGTCGGGTCGCTCGGCGTCGACCGGGCCCAGGGATTCCACATCGGCCACCCCGTCCCCGAGCTGCCCGCGCCGAACCCGGATGACACCCTCCGCCGCGCCCGGGCCTGACCCGCCGGCCGGCCCCCGCCCGCCCTCACGACGATGAACACCACGGTGAACCGCCGACCCTCCCCCGCGCTCGTGGCGCACCTCGCCGCGGCGGTCTCCGTCCAGCGGGCGCGGATCGAGGAGGTTCTCGCCCGCGCCGAACGGCTGGACGACCAGCGCGTGCTTCACGATCTCCGGGTGGCCCTCCGCCGGACGGCCGCCGTGGCGAAGCTGACGCGCGGGTTCCCGTCCCCGGACTCGGGAGAGCCCCTCCGGCGAACGGCGCGCGAGCTCCGGCGGTTCCTCTCGCCGCACCGGACGCTGGAGGTCTCTGTAGCGCGCCTCGAGACGCGCTTCCGCCGCGACGCGGCACGCCACGCCGTCGCGCTGAAGCTGGCCAGGCGGATCGCCCCCGCCTCCGGAGACGCCGCCCCGGCCTCGCGGGACGGCCACCTCCTGCTGACCGCGCTCCGCGCCGCCTTCGCCATCCGCGACGCGGAGCTGTCGCGCTTCAGCCGTCCCTTCGCCGCGATCCTGCCGTCCCGAAGCGACGAGCGCCTCGCCCGGCTCGTCCGCCGGCGCCTCCGGAAACGGCGGAAGCGGCTCCTGGCCGCCGGCGTACCGGAGCGCGACACGCTGCACGCCCTCCGGATCGCGGCGAAGGATCTCCGGTACGGCCTCGAGTTCGTCCGCGACCTCGTCCCCGGGGTACCCGGGCTGCTGAAGGAGTTCCAGCGGTTCCAGGACGTCGCGGGCGACGCCCATGACCGGATCGAGCTGATCCACATCGTCGGCGAAGCGGCCGCCGCCGGCCCGCCGGCCCTCCGCCGCGGAGCGAGGAGCCTCGTGGTTCCGCTCGAGCGCGACGCCGCCCTCGCGCTCCGCAGGGCGCAGGCCTCTGTGAGAGCGCTTCGGTCGCGCCTCTCGCCGTGCGAGATCGAGTGGAAGTGACGCCGGGCAACGTTCGGGTCGTGGAGATTGCTCTCGTCGCGGAAGAGTCGGCCCGTCGGGACCTCCTGGCGGCGCCGCGACTCACGCTCCTCGACGTCGGGGGCGCCGCGGCCGCCGGCCCGGCGGCGGCCGTCGCGTTCGTCGCGTCGCTCGCGGCGCTCCACGTCCTCTTCGAGGTGGTTTCCGAGCCGCCGCTCCGGATCGGGGCCGTCGACGGCGGGGCGGTCTTCGAGGACGAGTGCGTGGAGCTCTTCGTCGCGCGGCCGGAAGATCCCGTCGCCTACCGGGAGATCGTCGCGAACCCGGCAGGCGCCCGGTACGGCGCCGAGGTCCGGAATCCCGACGACAGCCGCACCAGCTGGACCCTTCTTCCGGGCCGGCTTCCCGACGGGCTCTCGGTCGAGGTGGCGGGCGAGCCCGGCGGCGTCCCGAGGGCTTGGCAGCGCTGGAGCTGCCGGATCGTCGTGCCGTGGGGAGCGCTTTCGCCGGACGGTCGCGCGCCGGCGCCGGGCGAGGAGCGGCGCCTGAACGCCTACCGGATCGCTCGCGGCGCCTCGACCCGCTTCCAGGCCCTGTCACCCACCCTCCGGTCCGCCCCGCCCGATTTCCACGTCCCCTCCCGCTTCGCAAGGGCCGTCTTCCGGCTCTAGGTCGTCCCCCCGCCTTCCTGCTAATCTCTCGATGAGAATGATTCGCAGGATTCGGGCTTCCGCCCCGCCGCCGAAAGGCCCTTCCGGCCCGACAGCCTCCGACCTCGAGCTCCTCGAGCGGATCCGGGGCGGGGACACGTCGGCGCTCGACGCCCTTCACGGCCGCTATGCCTCGCCGGTCTACTCCCTCGTCTGGAAGGTCCTCCAGAACGCCGAAGAAGCCGAGGACGTGGCGCTCGACGTCTTCTGGCAGGTCTGGCGGCAGGCGGACCGCTACGACTCCTCCCGCGGGGCGCCGCCCGCCTGGATCTTCACCCTGGCCCGCTCGCGCGCCATCGACCGCCTCCGGGCCCGGCACCGGAGAGAAGACCGGACGATCTCGTTCGACGACCCGGGCGTGAATCTCGACCCGCTCGACGAGCGGGCGTCGCCGGACCAGGTTGCGTCGTTCCGCCAGACGCGCGACGCCGTGCGGGCTGCGATGAAGGCGCTCTCTCCCGTCCAGCGGGAGGCCGTGGAGCTCGCCTTCTTCAAGGGGCTGACGCACGTGGAGATCGCCGGGAAGCTCCGTCAGCCCCTCGGCACGATCAAGACGCGCATCCGGCAGGGCCTCATCCGCCTGAAGAAGCAGCTTGACTGACCGGACCCGCGGCCGCGCGCTCCTCCGCTGGTACCGGGCCGCGGGGCGCGACCTCCCGTGGCGGCGGACGATGGAACCGTGGGCGATCTGGGTCTCCGAGATCATGCTCCAGCAGACGACCGTGGCAACGGTCGCGCCGCGGTGGAAGAGGTTCCTCGCCCGCTTCCCGACCGTCGAGGCGATCGCCCGGGCCCCCGAGCGGGAAGTCCTCGCCGAGTGGGCGGGGCTCGGCTACTACGCGCGCGCCCGGAATCTCCGGAAGGCCGCAAGAGCCGTCGCCGCGGCGGGCGCGTTCCCCCGGACGCTCGACGGGTGGAGCGCCCTGCCCGGCGTCGGGCCGTACACGGCGGCGGCCGTCGCGTCGATCTGCTTCCGGGTCCCGGCCGCCGTCGTGGACGGAAACGTCGCCCGCGTCCTGGCCCGGGTCCATGCCCTCCGTCTCGATCCGAAGTCGGCCGCCGGGAGACGGAGGATCCGGGCCGCGGCGGACGCGACGCTCCTGTCGTCGTGTCCGGGAGACTCCAACCAGGCGTTGATGGAGCTCGGGGCGACGATCTGTACGCCGCGCGCGCCGCGTTGCACGATCTGCCCGATTCGGGCCGGCTGCCTCGGGAGGCGGACGGGAAGGCCCGAGTCGTTTCCGAAGACGTCGAAAAAGCGGGCATCTCGGACCGTCCGCCTCGTGGCCGGCCTCGCCTTCCGAAACGGGCACATGCTCCTCGTCGAAGACAGCCAGTTGGTCCGAGGCCAGCTCAGCGTGCCTCTCTTCCGCGTCCCGGCACGGAGACGGCCTGCAACCGTCCTTCGAAGGGAATGGGAAGACGTCGCGGGCCGGAAGGCGGCTGCGCTCGAGCCGCTCGGCGTGCTCCGGCATTCGGTGATGAACCGGCGCTACTTCGTCGACGTCTTCACGCTCGAAGAAGAGGCGCCGTCTCTCTCGTCCCGAGGGCCGAAGGCGAAACGACACCTCGAGTCGCGCGGCGCGACCCGTCCTCGCGTCCGGCTTCTCCGCCCGCGCGACCTCTCGCTCCGCCCTCACGGGGGGCTGCTCCTGAAGGTCCTCGACCTCGCCGGGAAGCGCACTCCCGGAAGCTGAACGGCCTCCCGGCCGGGCTATCCTCCGCCCGATGCCGAAGAAGACGACGGCCGTCCCCGGGGCGGCGGCCCCTCGGCCGGAAGGCGTCGAGGCGCTCCTCCTTCCCCTCGGACTCCTCCTCGCCCTCGTTCTCCCGTTCGTCGTCTGGCTCGCCGACTCCCCCGAGCAGCTCCGCGAGGTGAAGGTCGGCCTCCAGGCGCTCGGGGCCACGATGGCACTCGCCGGCCTTTCGCTCGGAGCGCTCCGCCGCCGTCCTCTTCCGAATCTCGCGGATCTCTCGCCCGCCGGACGCCTGGGTGCGGCAGCGCTCTCGGCCGCCCTCGGCTTCGCGCTGGTCTCGGGGCTCACGAACCCCTCGCGGGTCGACCCGCTGACCGCGGCCGCCGTCCTGTCGCCCCTCGCCCTGCTCCTCGCCGGCGCCTCGCGAGCGGGCGAGGCCACGGCGCCCCGCGTCCTTTCGGGGCTGATGATCGCGGGGGCCGCGACCGGCCTCCTCGCGGGCGCGCAGCGGTATCTCGGGATTTTCCAGATCCTCCCGATGGTGGCTCCCGAGCCCCGGTTTCTCGCCGCCGCCCTGATCGGGAACCCGGGAGACGTGGCCGCGGCGCTCCTCTTTCCGGCCGTCCTCCTCTGGATCCGGCTCACGTCCGCCCCGGACCTCGGGTCCCGCTTCGTCGCGGCGGCGGGGCTCGCGGCGTGCCTTCTCGGCCTCGGCGCCACCGAAGCCATCGCCCCGCTCGGCGCCTTCGCCGCCGCCGTCTTCTTTCACACGCTGATGGACGTCCGGGCCCGGTGGCGCCCCTTCGTCGCCGCGGTCCTTCTCTTCGCGGCCGCCGCGGGAGTCACCGGGGCGGGCCGGCGCGCGCTCGTGAAGCTCGGCCAGCTCCGGAAGGGCGAGACCGCCAAGGCGTCGACGCAGCGCGACATCGGCGTCCTCGCCGCTCTCGAGATGATCCGCGCGCGACCCCTCCTCGGCGTGGGGCCGGGCGCGTTCTCGAACGCATTCGTGCCGGCCCGCCTCCGGGCCGAGGAGCGGACAGGGCGGTACCTGATCCACCGCTCGGGCTACGCCCACTTCGACAACGCCCACAGCGAGCCGCTGACGCTCGCCGCCGAAAACGGCCTCCCGTCGGCGCTGCTCTCCCTCGTCGCGCTCGGCGCCGTCGCGACAGGCCTCTTTCGCCGCCGTCCCGAAGAGCGCGCCGCGCCGAAGCCCTCCGCCGTCTCGCCGGACACGCTTCTCGCCCTCCTTGCCTCGTTCGCCGTCCTCTCGCTCGGCAGCTTTCCTCTCCGCCTCGCGCTCTCGGCCGGACCGGCGGCCTTCGCCGCCGGACTCGCTTTCCGCGAGCTGTCGCGAGCGGCCTGCGCCGATCCGGCCCCTTCTCCGCGGCTCGCCGCGCTCCTCGGAGTTCTCGCGCTCCTCACGCTCGGAACGGCCGGCCTGCGGTTCGCTGCCGTCTCCCTCCAGGCCGACGGCGAACTGCGGCTCCAGGCCACGGACACCTTCCAGGGCGCCGAGCGAAGCGACCTGAACGACTCGGCGCGGCGACAGCTGAAACGGGCGCTCGCGCTCCGGCCGATGAGCGCTTCGGGCTGGATCGCCCTCGGCTCGACCTACCGGACCGACCGGGACTGGGAGAACGCCTTCCTGGCGTACGTCCGGTCGCTTTCGATCGAGGAACGGACCGAGACCGACTTCAACATCGGCCTCGTCGTCCTGAACGGATCGGCCCCCGAGAAGGCGACCTTCTTCTTCCGCCGCGCCCTCTGGATCCTCCCGCGCCTCGCCGACTCGTTACCACCATCCGTCGACGCCGACGCACTGACGCGCGAAAACCGGCAGACCGCGCAAAGGCTCGGCGCCGGCGCCCGCCCGCCCGAGCTTCCCGACGGCCTGACACCCGGGATCTGAGCGGCTCCTAGACCCCCGTCCCCTTCAGGACCGTCGCGACGGTGCGGAGGAGGATGAAGAGGTCGAGGAACGGGCTCCAGTGGAAGAGGTAGCCGAGGTCGTACCGGAGCTTCACGTCCGGCTGCGTGGCGTAGGCCCCCATGACCTGCGCGAGGCCCGTGATGCCGGGCTTCAGGACGAGGCGGAGCCGGTAGGCGGGGACCTCGCGTGCGAACGTCGCCACGAACTCCGGCCGCTCGGGGCGCGGGCCGATGAGGCTCATCGTCCCGCCGAGGACGAGCAGAAGCTGAGGCAGCTCGTCGAGACGCGTCTTCCGGAGAAGGCGCCCGACGCGCGTCGTCCGTTCGTCATCCGGCGCCGCGAGCGTCGGGCCGGTCCCTTCCTCCGCCGCGGGACGCATCGTCCGGATCTTCCAGAGCTCGTACTCGACTCCGTGCCGCCCGACCCGGCGCTGGCGCAGCCAGGGGGCACCGGGGCTCTCGAGCGCGACCGCGGCGCTGAACAGGGCGAGAAACGGCAGCGAGAGCAGGACGAGCGCCGTCCCGAGCGTGAGGTCGACGGCCCGCCGGAAGACGAAGGCGACGGGACTCGCCGCGCGCGTCGAGACGGGCGTCAGCGGCAGGTCGCCGAGGCTCCGCGTCACGACGCGCGTCGCCACGATGTCGGCGAGGCCCGGCACGATCCAGAGGTCGAAGTCGTGTCCGAGGCTCCGCTCGAGGAGGCCGATCAGGACGAGCCGGTCCTCGGCGTGCGACGACGCGAAGACGACGTCGGCCGTTCCGCCTTCGGGCAGGAGCGCCGCGAGCGCTCCGGGGGCGAGGAGGCTCTCTCCGGCCGCCACCGGCGCCCGCAGAACATCCAGGTCTTCCTGCCAGGCATGGAGGCGGTGACCGGTAATGTCGCCGCTTTCGAGCGCGTGCGCGGCGCGACGGGCATCCTCCCCCCCGCCGAGGATGACCACCGGGCGGATGCCGATCGGAACGAGGAGCGCCGCGAGGAGGCGCCAGAGCTCGAGGACGAGCCAGAGCGCGGGGACGAAGGCGAGCAGGACGGTCCGCGGCACGGCGTGCCCGGCGAGGAAGTAGATCAGGACGAGTCCCGCGGCCGAGAGGAGCGCCGAGACGAGGAGGCCGCCGCGCTCGCGGACGGAAGCCGCCGGCTCGTCGTACGTCCCGGCGAGCGACATCGAGACGAGGGTCGAGGTCGCGACGCCGACGAGCCACGGGAAGAGCGCGAGGGAGAGTTTCTCCTCCGGGAGGAGGGACGCCGTGAGCGGCAGCGGGACGCGCCGCCGGACCCAGACGACCGCGGCGAAGGCGAAGCACGCCACGAGCGCGTCTCCCGCCATCAGGAGGAGCCTTCGCCCCGTGCGTCCGCGCGGCTTCACGCGGCCTCCCCCCAAGCCCGCCGGTACCCCGCCGACAGTGCGGCGAGGGCGTGGCGGCGGTCCGCGTTCGCCTCCACCCAGGCCCGGCCCCGCGCCCCATCGGACGCGGCGCGTACCGGGTCGCGAAGGTAGCAAACGAGGCTCGAGGCGAAGGCGGAAGAGGACGACGCCGTCACCGCGGGCGGGAGCGTACCCCCCGCGGCGGCCCGGCCGGCCGCTTCCTCCGAGGCGACGACGGCGCATCCCGCCTCGAAGGCCTCGAAGAGCTTGTTGGGGGTTCCGGTCCCGAGGGCGACGGGGATCGCCACCGCGCGGGCGCGCCGGAGGAAGGCCGACATGTCGGGAACGGGGCTCGTCACCTCGATTCCGTCGCGCCCATCGAGGCGCGTCACGTCGGGCGGCGCGTCCGCGCCCCCGAGCAGAAGTTGCGCCTCGGGAACCTCCGCGCGCACCTCGGGCCAGATCTCCTTCACGAGCCGTCTCACGGCGAGCTCGTTCGGACGGTACCGCAGCCGGCCCGCGAAGGCCACGACGGGGCCACGATCCCCGCCCGGGGCCGGCCCGATCTCGACGCCGTTGGCCACGGCGACCGTTCCGGCCGGCAGATGAGCGGCGTCGAACGGCGTCGTGGCGAGGAGGACGCGCGCGCCGGCGGCGGCGGCGCGCTCGGCCCGCTCGAGCCGGGGCGCCTCGAGCCGCCAGTAGAGCCTCCGCCAGAGGGCGGGGTCGGCTCTAGCCGCCTGCCGCGCCGCGGCGGCGAGTGCGTCGACGTAGTCGACGACGAGAGGCGCTTTCGGGAGCGCGCCCGCCACTCCCGGCCCCAGGCGCTGCGGCAGGAGGACGACGACGAGGTCGAACGGTCCTCCGGCCGCGGCGAGTGCCTCGCGCCACGGTCCCGCGAAGAAGGCGGACTGAAGTGGAGACCCCGTCAGGACCGCCGCGACGAGGGACGCGCCCCGGAGGGCGAGCGGCTGCGGGACCGGAATCGTCCGTGCGGCCCGCGAGACGCTCGCCGCGCCGGCGGGGGGGGCGCCGCCCGCCACCGTCACCTCGAAGCCCGAAGTCCGAAGCGCGGAGAGGTGAAGCTCGGCGCGGAGACGATCGCCCGAGTAGCCGGTGCCGGGGAGGCGCGGGACGACGAGAAGCGCCCTCACGCCTCCGGCCTCGCCCGGTGCCACGCGCCCGGCGACCGAATCGTCCCGAAAGCGGCCCGGAGCCACATCCGGAGATACGCCCCGAGGTCGCGCGGCGACACGGGCGGAAGCTCGGGGGGCGTCCCGAGAACGTCTCGCGCGGCACCCGCCGCGAGGAACTCGAAGACGAGCGCCGCTTTCGACAGAACCGAGGCGAAGAGCACCGGCAGGACGGCTCCGGTTTGCCGCCTAAGGGCGAGGCCGACGAGCGTCGCGTCCGACGCCACGGCCACGAGGAGAAGTCCGGCGAGGACGAGGGCGCGGGGCCGAATCCAGAGGTCCGCTGCGAGGACGAGCGCCGCACGGGGGCTGTCGAGCGCGATCCGGACGAGGTCGGCCGCGCCCGCCGCGAGAAGTTTCAGATGGCCCCCGAGCCAGCGGGCCCGCGGGCGCGCCATGGCGCCTTCGTCCCCGCTCGCCTCGTCGAAGGCGGCGGGAGACGGGAGGGCGCGGATCCGGACGCCGCGCCCCAGCAGGCGGAGCGTCGCCTCCGAGTCCTCGGCCGTCGTCCGGTGCGCGGCGGCCGGCCCGTCCCGCCACGCTCGCGGCGAAAAGCCCATCGCCTTTCCCCGCAGGCGGACCGGGAGCCCTTCGGCGTCGCGCGCGAGGTCCTCGACCCGCGTCGCGATGGCCAGCGACAACGCCTCGACACGGGCCGGCCCCGGCGCCGGGACTCCCGCCGGACGGACCGGGAGCTGGAACGCCTCGGTTCCTTCGGGAACCAGGAGATTCGAGAAGAAGCCCTCCTCGAGCCGCATGTCGGCGTCGAAGACCATCACGAAGTCGGCCGCGGTCAGGAGCTCCGGCTCCGAGCCGAGCAGGGTCTCGGTCGCGAAGGCGAGGGCCTTCCCCTTCGAAGGACCGGCCGGCCTCTTCACGAGGAACGGAATCGCCTCGCCGACGAGAGCGGTCTCGGCCGCCGGGTCGGCGCCGTCGAGGACGACGCGCAGGTCGAGATGGATCTCCACGGCCGCGGCCTCGCGCCCGAGGTCGCGGCAGAGCGGGAGCATCCGCGCCCCCTCGGCGCGCGCCGGGATCAGGGCGAGGACGCGACGCGGCCGCCGCCCGGCGGCCGGCCGCGTCCGGAACGACCCGGCGCGGCCCCACCGCCCCAGCGCGTCGAGCGCCGGCGGCAGCGAGGCCGCCGCGAGGGCGAGAAAGACGCCCGACATCGGATCCACGCGCCCATCCTAGCGGACGAAGCGCGGTGGATCCGTCCTACTTCTTCCGGGCCTGCGCGTCGACGACGCCGAAGGCCGCCATGTTGACGATGTCGGCCACCTCGACGCCCCGCTGGAGGACGTGGACCGGCTTGCCCATCCCCATGAGGATCGGCCCGATCGCCTCCGCCCTCCCCAGCCGCCAGACCAGCTTGTACGCGGCGTTGGCGCTCTGAAGCTCCGGGAAGACGAGGATATTGGGCGGGCCGGTCAGGCTCGACCACGGATAGTTCTCCTTCAGGAACTCGGGCAGGACGGCGGTGTCGGCCTGCATCTCGCCGTCGCACTCGAGGTCGGGCCGACGCTTGTGGACGATCTTCACCGCCTCGCGCACCTTGTCCGTCTCCGGAGAGCGCGTGGATCCGAAATTGGAGAAAGCGATCATCGCGACGCGGGGCGTGATGTTGAAGAGCTTCGCGGTGTCCGCCGACTGGATGGCGATCTCCGCGAGGTCCTCGGACGACGGGTTGATGTTGACGGTGGTGTCGGCGAAGAAGAAGACCTGGTCCTGCAGGATGAGGATGTAGAGCCCCGAGACCTTCTTCGTGCCCGGCGCCACGCCGATCGTCAGGAGGGCCGGCCGGATCGTCTCGGGGTAATAGGTCGTCAGGCCCGAGAGCGCCACGTCGGCGTCCCCCTCGGCCACCATCATCCCGGCGAAGAAATTCCGGACGCGCAGCATGTGAAACGCGTCCTCCCTCGTGACGCCCTGGCGCTTTCTCTTCTGCCAGAACGCGTCGACGTACTTCTGGAACTTCGGGTGCTCCTCGGGGTCGACGACCTCCACGTGGCCGGTCACCTCGAGGTTCCGGAGCGCCTCCTCGGCCTTCCGGTCGCGCGACAGGAGGATCGGGTGGGCGATTCCCTCCTCGGCGAGGATCTTGGCGGCGCGCTGGATCTTCGGGTTGTCGCCTTCGGCCATCACGACCCGCTTGGGGTTCGACTTGGCTTTCTCGTGGATGACCTGCATGAAGGAGCGGGCGCGGGAGAGCATCCCCTCCAGCTTCGCCCGGTAGGCGTCCAGGTCCGGGATCGGCCTCTTCGCGACGCCCGTCTGGGCGGCCGCTTCCGCCACCGCCGGCGCGACCCACATCAGCACGCGCCAGTCGAACGGCTTCGGGATGAGGTAACCCTTCCCGAACTTGAAGCTCTCCACGCCGTAGGCCCGTGCGACGGAGTCGGGGACGTCCTCCTTGGCGAGCGCCGCGAGAGCCTTCGAGGCGGCGAGCTTCATCGCCTCGTTGATCTGGGTGGCGCGGCAGTCGAGGGCGCCCCGGAAGATGAAGGGGAAGCCGAGGACGTTGTTGACCTGGTTCGGGTAGTCGGACCGGCCCGTCGCCATGATGACGTCCGGCCGCGCCGCGTGCGCCTCCTCCGGCAGGATCTCCGGCACCGGGTTCGCCATGGCGAAGATGATCGGGTCTCTTCTCATCTTCTTGATCATGTCGCCGGAAACGAGCTTCGCGGCCGAGACGCCGATGAAGGCGTCGGCGCCGTCGAGCGCCTCGGTGATCGTCCGCTTCTTCGTGTCGCGGGCGAACTTCGCCTTGTAGGGGTTCATGTTCTCGGTCCGGCCTTCGTAAATGACCCCGGTCCGGTCGACCATCAGGATGTTCTCGAGGCGGACGCCGTAGGTGACGTAGAGGTTGGCGCAGGCGATGGCCGCCGCGCCGGCGCCCGCGAAGACGACCTTCACGTCCTCGATTCTCCGGTTCGTGATCTCGAGGGCGTTCAGGAAGGCCGCCGCCGAGATGATGGCCGTGCCGTGCTGGTCGTCGTGGAAGACCGGGATTTTCATCCGGGCCTTCAGCTTCTCCTCGATGTAGAAGCACTCGGGCGCCTTGATGTCCTCGAGGTTGATGCCGCCGAAGGTCGGCTCGAGGCGGGCCACCACCTCGACGACCATGTCGGGGTCATGTTCCTCGAGCTCGATGTCAAAGACGTCGACGTCGGCGAATCTCTTGAACAGGACCCCCTTCCCTTCCATGACGGGCTTGCCCGCC
>Ga0315286_10002725_pt1 | contig 16547 bp, 22 predicted proteins | sample YL17G10_0_MG_FD_205038 | JGI IMG/M metagenome (GOLD analysis project Ga0315286, IMG submission 205038) | Sediment microbial communities from Yellowstone Lake, YNP, Wyoming, USA - YL17G10_0 | ecosystem: Environmental > Aquatic > Freshwater > Lake > Sediment | place: USA: Wyoming | collected...
AAGAAGTTACCACGGCAGTTTTGTAATATTTGCCAATATCAATTTTGCATTTGCGGTTTTGTTTGTGGCCGGACTTTTTGCCGCTTCATGGATTTTGAAACAAACCACAGAACAGAATAACGCGGGCATTATTTTTTCATATTTATTTTTGATAGCGGCAATATTTGTTTTATTCATACTGCTCAACGAAGAAATATATCTTTACTGGTATTGCGGGAATAAATATTCAGGAAAAGCTGCAGCCAACTGGGAATTTCTTGCAAATATGTATATGTCGATAGCGTGGGCGATTTACGCTGCTGTATTGATGGTTGCGGGTTTCTGGCGCAAGACCGCGCTGCTTAGATATATTTCACTTGGTCTTTTTGGCGTATTGCTTTTCAAGGTATTTATACTGGATATGCGAACCGTTAAAAGCGTATATAGAATCGCGGCATTTCTTGCAACGGGTATTACACTGGTCGGTATTTCCTATCTTTATCAATTTTTAAAGAAGAAAGGCTTTTTTGAAACAGTGTTGAATGATAATAAGCTATGACTTTGGCTGAATAATACAAAATTTATAAAAAGTTTTTTATTCAGGACGGCGTAAAAGGAAGCCTGCTGAACAGAACAGCAGGATTGTCGCAGGCTCCGGGATTTTCCAGGTTGGGTCGTATTCTCCGATAAAAAGCTCTCTATCGGGAGCCATACCGGCCAGCCAGTCCAAAAACGGGTCGTAATGTCTTTCCCTTATATCGCCGGACAAGCTGCCCATAATGCTTGTAGAGTCTATTATAGGATTAGAAGGATTGGTAGCGCCGCTTGAATATTCGTCATATAAGCTGAACATATGTCCTACTTCGTGGGCGACGTAGTTTCCATTATATTGCTCGCCCCATTCTGTAGTAGTGTACCAGTTCAGCATATTTCCGCGTCCCACGCCATTTATAACATTTACGGTTTGGTGGATAAACGGGTCATTGATATCGTAGAATATTGTGTCAAAATTTACGTGGTATCGAAAGGTATCGTCAACGATATCGTATCTGAGCGACCACATTGATTCGATGCCGTTTTCCCATACGTTTTTCAAAGCCGCGCTTGGGCTGTAGCCTGTCAGCAGGATTCTCATTTTTACGTTTACTTCGAGGTCGCTGAGGCCTATGTCGTAGGCGTAGTTCCAGCCGTAGGGCGGGCTGGAAAGATAGCCGGTGATTCTTTGTATGGCTATATCTGAAAGAGGCAGGGGCGCTGCCTGCAAGGCTGCTGTGAAGAGCAGTATGCAGCAGGACAGGAGAATATATTTTTTGCAGATTCCGGGCTTCAAATCCAGCTTCTTCCTTAAAATATTCAGCTTAAAATGACAAACGTATAAAGTGTTTCCCTACACCCCAGTTATATTAATTATTATAACATAATCCGGCATTAAAGTCAAGGGGGTAAAAGACTTTACTTATCCTTTTTGTCAGTTGATTCTGTGCCAATACACGTCCTATAACTATTTATTTTAAAATGGTTCTCATAATTTTGATTAAATGTCTGTCTGGTTATGCCGAAATCAGTTTTATGATTATTAATAGGGTAGCAAGTATGGTTTTTGACAGTTTCGCCAACACCGACATTGTTGTTGCGATTCTCAATCACAACGGCAGTTACGTCTCAAATAAGCTGGACGTTTTTGAGCGGATTTTTGCTGAGAGGATTTTGCTGGATGAGCTTTGCAGAAGGGTCGATGACGGCCAGGAGCCTTTGATAGCTCATATTGACGGTTATCTGGTTGCAGCTTCAGGTCTTTCGGCTGGTTTTAATGGTGTGGGTTATGCGGTAATGCTTTTGCCGGCCGGTAGTTTTGGAAATATACCTGAAAGCCTCGATTTTATAGAAATCATACTTGAGCAGTTTTCTCTAATAGCCGGCTTAATTGAGCAGAATCAGCAGTTGAAGGATTACAGCGGAGCTGTAAAAACAGATGTGGAATTGCCTGCCTTTGCCAACGTAAATTAGCTGCCTTTTATTAGCTTTCGTTCCGCTATGCTGTGTGCGCACAAGTCTAAAAGATTCATTGATTTATAGCCGTCTGATGCTATAATTCCCTGTCTATACGAATTTTCGGCTCGACTGAGCTCGCCGAAATCTATGTTTTTGATGTATTTTTTGAGGGTCCGCTGAAGGCGGATAAATTTGACAGGTGAAGTTTATAGTATTCAAAGGCGGCAAGATAGCGAAAGATTTTGCGCTTACAGGCGTTACGTTATTCGGCACCGACAGGATACCATTGCGCAGCACAAAGTTCATAACCTTTCAGGACGGGGTCATAGACTGCAAGACGAGGAGTAGCGCTGAGCCGGCAGGCCTGAGCCTGCTGTGGTCTGTCGAGGGTTTCGGCATCGTATCGCTTTGCACAACACGGCTGCCTGAAAGGGAACAGCCTTATATATTAAATGTCGAGCTGGCCCGTGCGAAACTAATGGAGATAACCATTAAGCGCGAGGACTGGGCGATTTTTGAGCAGAAGAACCACTTTGGAAGTCAAGCGAATGAAATTCAGTGGTTTTTCGTTCAGATGCTTGAAAGCATAAATGAGCCTGCCAAGGCGGCGGTGCTGGCCGATGAGTGTCTTGTAAGGGCCCTGAAGTTTTCCGAACAGCTCGCAATTAAATACGCTGATATTCTTTTTGATGCCAGGCTCAAGAGCCGGGGCTTTGCGCGTTCGAGCTTAGGCTGCATAGTTGACCCGCAGCAGCTTGAAAATAAAAGTTATCTTAAAGCGATACTCGAACTGTTCGCTCACGTTACAATACCGGTTGACTGGTCAAAAATTGAGCCTGTCAAAGGCAAATATGATTTTACCGAAATGGACCAGTGCATCGAGCTTCTGGGCAAAAAGAGGATACTTCTTTGCGCAGGGCCGCTGTTGTGTTTTGACCAGAAGTTTCTGCCGGACTGGCTGAAGGGACAGGAAGATTTTGAAATTATTCGCGAGGCCAGCTACGGATTTGTTTCGAAATTAGTAACCAGATACGCAAAGTACGTTCATATCTGGCTTGTTTTGAGCGGATTGAACGCCTATAACCATTTCGCCTTCGGCTTCGAGCGTGTTCTGGAAATTACCAGGACGGCCTGTCTTGCCGCAAGAGAGGCCGACAACAGAAGCCTCAAGATGATAGATATAGTTTTTCCGTGGGGCGAATATTACGCGCAAAATTCCGATACCGTGCCGCCGCTTATCTATATCGATATGGTAACACAGGCAGGCATAAACTACGATGCGCTGGGCGTTCAAATGGTCTTCGGCAAAGATGTGCCCGGGATGCATATACGCGATATGATGCAGGTCTCGGCAATGCTCGACCGCTTTGGGCTGCTGCCGAAACCTCTGCATATAACCGCCTTCGGCGTGCCCGATACGGTAAACGGCGAAAAACAACGGCCAGATGAGGCAGGACTGTGGTACAAGCCGTGGGACCAGACGCAGCAGTCAAAATGGATTGAAGAATTCTGCAAAATCGCCTTCAGCAAGCCCTTTGTCAATACCATAACCTACTCGGCTCTTGCAGATGGAAATGAAAACAACCTTGCCGGCGAAGGACTGCTGACCGACAAATTTGAGCCAAAGAAATCCTACTTGGCAATGGCAAAACTGCAGCGAAAAATTCTGCAAAAGGGATAATTAGACACGGATTAACACGGGATTAAAATATTAACCACGAATGAACACGAATAAAAAAAGAAGTAAAGATATAAAGAAATAAGGGAAAAGTTTGAAGGGCTTATGAAATATACGGATAGTGAAAACAGACAGGCGGTAATGGTTTTAGCGGCGGTTTTTTTCGTGGGCGTTGCTTTAAATCTGTGTTTTGGCTTGCCGATTTTGCGGCATTCTGAAAGAACGGTTTTTGCCCAGGCCGGAAGACTCAATCCTAATGCTGCAACTGTTTACGAGCTTGCGGAACTGCCGAATCTGGGCCCTGCCAAGGCCGAGACGATTGTCGAATACCGCCAGGGCAAAGAAAATGCTTTCAGGAACGCCGGCGACCTTGAAAATGTAAAGGGAATAGGCGAAAAAACTGTTGAAAAAATAAAAGAGTGGTTAGTTTTTGAATAAATTAAATAAAAAGACCCCGCCATAGTGATGGCGGGACTAACCAACGTCGCCGTGCCGGTGATGGCTAAACAGGTGAGAAATAAATGGCTGAATGGGATATACATAAGCCGTCGGGCGTGTGCAGCGGCAGCGGCAAAGTTATAGAGCCGGATGAAGAATTTATCGCTGCGCTCATAGAGATGCCAGGAGGTCTGCAGCGGCGGGATTACAGTGCTGAATACTGGATGGCAAACAGGCCGGGCACTTACTGCCACTGGAAAAGCATAATGCCGAAGGACGACAAGAGGAAAAAAATCTTCGTGGATAACGATATGCTGCTGGCATTTTTCGAGAGACTGGCAAGCGAAACCGACGAGGAAAAAGTAAATTTCCGTTTTGTGCTGACACTCGTTCTGATGCGCAAACGCCTTGTCAAATACGATTCTTCGGAGAACATTGACGGCAAGGAAATATGGACCGTAAAAATTACAGGCCGAGATGAAAAGGCACAAGTAATAAACCCAAACCTTACAGAAGACAAAATAGAACAGTTGTCCGAACAGCTCAGCCAGATACTTCAGGTAGGATTTGATAGCCGTTAGCGGCAGGTCGCTATTAAGGTGTATATGCGGGAAATCCCTGATAATAGCGGTTTATTGGGGAAAGGCAGAGGATACAAAGTGCATTTTTATTTGAAAAATGGAGGTTTTTTTGATAAAAACACAAAAAACAGGGTTGACATATCGGCTTTTGCATGTTAGTTGAATAATTATTGCAAATTAATTTTCAGGGGAAGAGCAAGAAGAGGTTGAAAAATAAAAAGGCAAGCGTTCAATATTAATAATTTATTTTGGAGGTACAGAAAATGTTAGCTGTAATCGAATGGAACAATCTTATTATTGAGCCGGTCACCCAAATGTTAACCAGAATACTGGCCTATCTTCCTGTCCTGCTTGGCGCCTTAGTTATTCTGATAGTAGGCTGGCTTATAGCCAAGGCAATCAAACGAATAGTTGACTGGCTACTTAAGTTAATACGCTTCGATACGCTGGCAGACAAGGCGGGCATATCAGCAATTCTAAGGAAGGGCGATTTAGAAATTTCCGCCAGGGAAGTAGTAAGCAACATAGTTTATTGGCTGATTATGATTATGGTGCTTGTGATGACTGTTGATGCTTTGGGGCTACCCAAGACTTCCGATGTTCTTGCAAGCTTATTTGCTTACGTCCCGAATGTCATAGCAGCCCTGCTTGTTCTGATAGTTGCTATGTTTCTGGCCAGTTTTGTGTCAGGAATAGTTCGCACGGCTGCAGGCAATGCCAATTTGCCCAAACCGGAGATATTTGCCGGCATAAGCCGCTGGGCGATTATAATTTTTGCAGTGACAATTTCGTTGGAACAGCTTGGAATTGCCCCTCTTTTGGTAACGGCTACATTCAATATTATCCTTGGCGGCGTTTGTCTTGCATTGGCTCTTGCGTTTGGATTAGGCGGTAAAGATGCCGCGGCAAAGTACCTTGAGGAATTAAGGAAAAGACGCTCTTAGAAAAAAGCTGGTTGCCTATAGATTTAGTTATTAGTCGTTGGTATTATGAGGTCGACTTCCATCCTCTACAGACCTCCTCTGCTTCTTGCGAAGCGGGAGAGGGGGACAGAGGGTGGATTGTCGATATTTGTTTTAATATATATGAAAATAATTTATATACCCTTAAGGTTCCAGGTCGGTCAGTTTGAGTTAATGGATAAAACGGCCTTATTCCGGCAAGCCATTGGTAGATTATTCTTTTTATTTCTCCTCTCGGTTTTTCTGACGGGCTGTGCGGCGCCAAAAAGAGCCTGTCCGCCGCTGACTACGGCGGCAGAGGCAACGGCGGTTTTAAAGGAATATTCAGCTAACCTTAAACCCTTAAGGGCAACGGGCAACTGCACACTGAATTACACAGATGGAAAAGGACAAAAGGTAGCGCAGTCGTTTCCTGTCAGAATCTGGTTCCAGGCAAGCCATAAATTCTGCCTTTACGGCGATGTTGCGTTTGACCCCAAGGCGGTATGCTTTGCTATAGATGGCTATGGATACTGGACTTACGCAAAGCCGTTAGGGAGATATGTCAGGGGGAAAATTAATACAGCAACCAATGATTACTTTTCAAATCCTGCCATATTAGTTGATTTCTTAGAGCCTCTTGATTCGGCTTGTGATAATATTTCCATACTAAATTCCAATAACAAAAATAATATTCTGGCCTGTCAGGACAGGCAAGGCTGCAAGCGGAAAAAGATTTTTATAGACCGATGCAGCAGGTTTGTGAAAAAAATCGAATATTTTAACTGTTCCGCCTTCGGTAAACCTATTGCGAACAAGTCCGAAAATCCCACTCTTGTTGTGGAGTCGGATGAATATAAAAACGTAACCGGAGAAAAATTTTCATTTCCGCACAAGTTAGTTTACAGGCGTTTTGAAGGACAAAAAAACATTGACCGGATGCAGATAAAACTTGACTCTGTAAAAGTGTGGCAGGCAAATCCTGCGCAGTTAAAGGCACTTTTTACTCCGCCGGATGCAAACAGTTTTCAGAAAAATCCCGAAAACAAGGAGACAAAATAATGGCTAAAAAAAATCTCAAACAAAAACTGTCCGAAGGCCTTTTATTCCTCGACGGTGCGATGGGAACGCAGCTTATGGCCAAAGGAATTAAGCCGGGCAAGTGTAATGAGTATCTTAATATAGAGTCGCCGCAGATTATAATGGATATTCACCGTTCATATTTTGACGCCGGGAGCGATGCAGTTTTGACAAATACGTTCGGAGCAAATGAAATTACGTTAGCCCGGCATAATCTGGCCGACAAGGTCGAGCAGATAAATCTCGCTGCGGTGAAAATTGCAAGACAGGCGGGTTCGACAAGCTCACCGCAGGCGGCGGGCAAAGATAAATACGTCATAGGCGATATAGGGCCTTGCGGGGAATTTTTAAGGCCGCTTGGAAGCCTTGAGCCTGCAAAGCTTAAAGGAGCATTTGCGAAGCAGGCAAAGGCGCTTTGCGATGGAGGTGTGGACGGCTTTATCATCGAGACTTTCACGGCAGTTGACGAGGCAAAAATTGCAGTGGAAGCCATAAAATCAGTTTGCTCATTACCTGTTTTTGTATCATTCGCCTTTGACCCGGCAGGGGCCGATTTTAAGACGATGATGGGAGCAGGTGTTGAAACGATTGTGTCCGAAATTTCAGTACAGGGAGTCAGTGCAATCGGTTTTAACTGCGGCACATTGAAGATGGAACAATATCTTGCTCTTGCCGAGAAATTTGCAAAGCTATTGGCAGGGAAAAATATCCTGCTTTTAGCGGAGCCGAATGCAGGAAAACCCGAATTAGTTGACGGCAGGGCGGTATATAAGATTGGCGATAAGGAATTTGCCGATTGGGCTGAAAGAATTTATAAGGCAGGTGCGGCGATAATTGGCGGCTGCTGCGGAACAGGGCCGGAACATATAAAGGCAATGACAAAAAAACTTAAAAGTTAATCCGCCTTCGTCCCGATTTAATCGGGACTTCGTCGCGACGCTGCGCGAAGCCAAAAACTTAAAACCAAAACTAAAAATTTAAAAATAAATATTGTTCGATAGGAGATAAAAAAATGAAAGCGATAACAATAGGGTTGATGAGTTGTTTGATTATGCTGGCGGTGTGCGGATGCGAGGTTACACCCAAAGAGCCGGAGGACAAAGCGGTGCTGGTGGCGGAGGTGGATGAAGCTATCGCTGTTATGAAGGCAAAAGACCCGAGCATCCAGGAATTCTTTGATAAGTCTTACGGATACGCAATGCTGCCGAAGATTTTCAAAGGCGCTTTCATAGCAGGCGGGGCTTACGGCAGAGGCGAAGTCTATGAGCAGGGGACAAGGATTGGCTACTGCAATATGAAACAGGGGTCGCTGGGGGCTTCAATCGGAACAGAGTATTACCGGGAGATAATCTTTTTCGAGGACAAGGAAGATTTGGAAAAGTTCAAGTATGAGGATTTTACATTTTCGGCACAAATAACGGCTGTGGCCCTTACCTGGGGCAAGGCCGCCAAAACGAATTACCACTCCGGTATGGTTGTATTTATTATAACAGATACGGGAATGATGGGCGATGTATCCGTAGGCGGACAGAAATTCAACTTTGAGCCAACGTATGTTTTAAGAAAAGTTCAATAAACAAGCGGAGACTTCAAATGAACAGGATTTTAGCGGCCAGTGCCGCAGCGGTTGTTTTTTTGACTTCGGCGGTTATGGCAAGACCGGCGGACAAATTTGACAAAAAGCTTGCTGAAAAAGTCGCCGGCCAGGCGGCATTACTGTGGGCGGCAACAGCTATGCTGAAGCTGGACCAGTAATTTTCAACTAACGATTTTTTTCTCTTTAAGTAAATTAATAATTGCGGAGATACATTTTTCTGTTGCGCCCTGGTTTTGTTTGATGACCTGTTGGCCATTGCGGGCAATTTGCTGAGCAAATTGCGGCTCATCGAGGCATTTTTGAATTGTTTTGAAAAGTTTACCTCCATCTTTCACTTCAATAGCGCCTTGTGCCTGCAAGAGCGATTTGACGGTTTCCTTAAAATTGAATGTATGCGGGCCGAAGATTGTACATTTGCCCATTGCAGCCGATTCCATCATATCTGAACCGCCCATCGGGACGAGACTTCTGCCGACAAAAACGACAGTCGCCGATGAATAAAACTTTCTCAAATCACCCATCGTATCGCCGAGTATTACGGTGTTCCGCCATAGCGGACAAGCCTGATTCGCTGCTTTTTTTTCACCAGACTTTATTTTACTGTATCTTACAAGTTCGAAACCTGATTTTTTAATGAGTTTTTCGACTTTGTCAAATCTTTCAGGTTTGCGCGGCACAATAACGAGTCTTAAATCACTGTAGTTATCCTTTTTTTTCAGTTTTTTGAAAACGTCGAGTATGATTTTTTCTTCCTTCGGTCCTGTGCCGCCGGCAACAAGCAGGTGCTTGTCTGTAATGTTCAACTGCCCTGCGAGCAGGTCGGCTCCTTCGACTTTTTCAGTTATCTGGGCGGTATCATATTTCAAGCTGCCGGTGATAATCGTTGCATTTTTTTTGCCGCCAAGCGAGGTGAAACGCTGGGCGTATTCCTCACTTTGTGCCAGAAAGAGCGAGACTTTTTCAAAAACGGGTTTTATAAAAGGCTTTATGAGATTGTATTTCGGGAAACTCCTGTCGCTGATTCTGCCGTTGACGACCACGACGGGGATTTTTAACTGGTGTGCCTTTGATGTGAAATTCGGCCAGACCTCAAGTTCCATCAGCAAACAGATGTCCGGCCTGATGTTTTCAAACGCCCTGTCTATCACGGATGAGAAATCGAACGGGAAATAAAACACTTTCAATTCCTGACTGTAAAGTTTGCGGGCCTGTTCGATACCGGTATCGGTTGTTGCGCTTAAGATTATTTCGAATTCGGGAAGATGTTTTTTAAGCTCGGTGATTATGGTTTTTGTTGCGTTGACTTCGCCGACGCTTACGGCGTGAATCCAGATGCATTTTTTGTCGGGGGAATTTCTGCTTACTTTGCCGAGTCTCTCGCTCCAGTCCTGCCTGTAACGGTTCTGTATTATGACCCTGTACAGGATTTTAGGGCTTATGACAATAAGAGCAAGAATGTAGATAAAATCATTGAAGAGTTTCATATAACGCGCCCGGCAGGATTCGAACTTGCGACCTACGGATTAGAAATCCGGCGCAAAACAAAAGCGAAAACACCACAACCATTTGCGAACAAAAGACTTACAATAGCCGCATAGATATATCGGCAAATCACTTTGCTCCCAACTTGCCCTCTGACCTGGCAAGAGACCCAGATTTAGTATCCGTCATTGAAACCTGGCCAAACCTGCCGGAACATATCAAGGCCGCCATCAAAGCCCTAATTCAAATCCAAGATACGGATTGCTCCCAGCAGTCAGGTGACAATTCTACTCCATCATTCAGTTCTAAACAAGAAATAAACCCCAAAAGGACGTTCGGACGATATCGGCGCGTTGCCGGTAGCAAGTAACACTTTTTTTAAAGGAGTACAGCAATGAAACGATTAAGAAAAAGTTTAGTGTTGATAGTCATACTGGCTATCGGGATGTTTGGGCTCAGTGGTTGTGATACATCATCGGCCCAGAGAATTGCTGCGGTGCAGTCTGCAATCTTAGCAGCCCAGCAGATTAGCACCTCGTACGACGCGCAGGTAGGCACAATCACAGCCTCGATGCCTGGACTTGAAGCGGCAATGTCGGATGGCAATCTACCACCGGCGATGCGACAGAAAGCGATTGATACTTTGAATTTACTCAAAGGCAAACTCGCAACGATTCAGGCTGAGAAGCTAAAGGTCGATACTGCTATCGCCAATTATCAGAAAGCAATTAAGAACATCGATACGAACTCACCTACACTTGCAACAGAGTTACAGATTTACGGTACTGGTATGACGCAGATAGCTCCTGCCGCTGGGCCGTACGCCGGTTGGGTTTATCTTGCCGGACTTGGACTAACAACCATCGGCGGCATCGGCGCTGCTGCAAAGAAGGCTGCGGACGAGAAGAGAGCAAGAGAAGCACTCGACCAGGTCGTAACCGGTAATCAGATTTATATGGATAGGAATCCCGATAGTGCTCCCGCGTTAAAAGCTACGCAGTCGCAGGTTCAGACTAAGAGTACGATTGCTGCTGTAGAAGCAATCAAGATGTCATAAGAAAACAAACGCTGCTTTAGGAAGCTCTGCCTCTGCGAAAGTGGCGGCAGAGCATTTTTGGAGGTTAGAACAATGGCAATAGGATTAAAATACTTAAACCTCAAAGGCAAAAAATATCAGTTAGCAGATTCGATGATGGTGTTCATCCCAGAGTTAGTAGGGCTACCGGATATAACACACGCTCCTTTTGTGCGAACATACGGCGGTTGGCTGGTTATCTTAGCCGGTTATATGTGGGACGGTGCAACCGGTGTCCCGAACAATCCTGACAACATGCGGGCAAGTTTATTCCATGATGCTCTGTATGAGTTAATGCAGTTGGGCTTACTCGATAGAAAATATAGAGATGTAGCCGACAAGTTGCTACGTGAATTATGCCTCGAAGATGGCATGGATAAATTTTGGGCTGACCAGTTTTATAACTTCGTTCACGCTTTAGGCGAGAGTCATACACTGCCGCCGAAACATTCTAACGAGATAATTGAGATATAAATACGGAGTTAAGAAACAATGGAAAAGAAAATATTAGAAGAAAAGCGAAAAGCAGCGATAGCCAGACGCCGCGAAGGCATATCGGTACTGTACCGAGCGACCTACGACCGAGCGGTATCAGGCAAAAGTTTGCGTGCTGCTGTAAATGCTCAGTGTTTGGAGTGTGTCTGTTGGCAGCGGATAGAAATTACTAATTGTACCGACTTGGCTTGTCCACTGTATGCCTACAGGCCCTACAGAATTTCTGCGGCTGGCCGTAATGAGCCGGCGGAGCGCGCAGAATCGACGAGCCAGCCTGTACCCTTATCAGGATAGGGGGTCGGACCGTAATGTCGCCTTAGGCTTTCAAAGTGCCCGTAAGGAGTATGTATTGTGAAAATTTTAAGGCATAGGAATTTGTTATAAAGAAGGAATAAAAATGAAAACCAAGACAACAGATTTAACGGAACCATTATTCAAGAAAATCCGTCTCAGCACAATAAACCCTGCCGAGTACAATCCACGAGTGATTTCTGATGATGCGTTGAAAGGACTTCAGAATTCTCTAAAGCGGTTTGGGTGCGTTGAACCGATTATCGTTAATATCCGTGACGACCGCAACGTGATAGTTGGCGGGCACCAGAGGCACAAAGCGCTCACAGAACTGCATGGTGGTAATTATGAGTGCACGTGCATCGTGGTCGACTTGAGTGCGGCAGAAGAAAAAACGCTCAACGTGACTCTCAATAATCCACACATCCAGGGCGATTTTATAGATACCTTATCTGAGTACATCGAACAACTCAGAGGCGAAATCCCCGAACAAGACTACCTCGACCTGGCGATTATTAAGCTCAGAGGTGAAATCGCTGCAGTCGAGGGATTGACCGATGAGGACGCAATTCCAGAGCCGCCGAAAGTCGCGGTGACCAAGCCGGGCGATTTGTATCTGCTCGGTAAGCATCGGTTGTTATGCGGCGACAGCACAAAGGCAGAGGATGTCGAGCGGTTGATGAATGGCAAGAAGGCTGACATGATTTTTACAGATCCACCATACAATGTAGCCTACGTGGGTGGCACCGAAGAGCAAATGACCATCAAAAACGATGCCATGACTGAAGCTCAGTATATCGCATTCATGGGTGCGTTTTTTACGCAATACAAAGAGAGCGCCTCCGATAATGCGGCCATATATATCTGTCATGCATCGCAATGGCAGCGCGAAACAGAATCTGCGATGTTGGCAGCAGGTATAGAGGTCAGGTGTCAAATCGTATGGGTCAAGAATACATTTGCATGGGGCTTCGGTCGGTATAAGTTCAGGCACGAACCCATCTTTTACGCACACATTAAGGACAAGCCAGACAATTGGTATGGTGACAAGACGCAGAACACCGTATGGGAAGAGAAGAAGCCATCTGCAAACCGACTACACCCAACGATGAAGCCAGTTGAAATCGTAGAGCGGGCTTTGGTGAATAGTTCGAAAGCGGGGGATTTGGTCCTCGATTTGTTCATGGGGTCGGGCACCACGCTGATTGCGTGCCATAAGAACAACCGTATAAGTTACGGTATGGAGATCGACCCCATCTACTGCGATGTGATAGTCAAGCGATGGGAGGAATTTACTGGCAAGAAGGCACAGAGAATAACATGTAACGACAAAACCCCAACCGTTGCGGATGGGGTATGTCAGGAGCAAAAATAGTGGTCACATCACTTAGCCAATTCAAACTTGCCTCGCTGGGTTTTACGGAACCGGGACGCTTCGCCTTTTTCTTTAATCTCGCGGATAATCGCGCTGTAGATGGTAGCGGCAGGGGTCTTGCCATCGGTCTTCCAGTAGCCTTTTTCCAGTATCCGCTTAATCATCTCCTGACAATTGAGCGGCTGGCCCGCTTCTTGAAGAACCTTTACCGCCGCACTCAAACCGCCTGTCTTGGCAACGGTGCGTTCTATCTTGTCGGTTGCCTCATTGCTTGGCTTGGCAGGTTTCTTTTTGCCCTGCGCCGCCGTGGTGCGTTTGACATGTTTGATGTCTGTTTTCTTCATGGTACGTTTCCTTACAAAAAAAATGTTTTATTATCTGCTCTGGACAACCGTGATTTGAAATTCACTGCCATCGCTGATTCGGACTACGAGTCCGGCGTCGCGGGTGAGCATCCCGGCTTCATCATACGTCATTACCGACCTAACATCGTCCTGGTCGGCCAGCGCTTCCTGTATCGTTTCGGTCATTATTTTTTCGTTAATAATCATGGTACTGCTCCTTTAATCTTTATCGGTTGTGCAAAAAAGGATGTCTTGGAGTTGTTTACGGCGGCCCAGCAACTGGGCCATGTCAGTCTTATCGATGGGTCCGATGCCCGCGTCCCGCCGCAGGGCCAACATGTCCTCTTGGAGCAACTCAAGATGGAAAGTGCAATACTTATCCAGCCACTTCTTATCTATTTTCGTCCGTTCCTTTGCCATTTTTTGCTCCTTTCAAAAGTTATTGTTATTTGCTTTCGAGCGAATCTTCGATTTGTCTTTCTGACATGCCGGACAGGGAAGCGAGCGTTTCTATGAGCTTGCTGCGTGTATATCTCAGGCTTTCGCTTTTGTCCCATATTATTTTATCTTGCCGCTTGTTCAATGTCTCGCTGTGGTACATTCCCCAATTCATTTTGTCGTGCTGCTTTGCCAATTCGCATTCGAACCATCCCAGCAGGTTGGCGATGTCTTTTCTCACCGTCTCGTATGCTTCCTTTGTTTCGTTTTTCTTTTCTGCGTTTGCCATTTTTTATCCTTTCAAAATTTATGTTCTATGTTGGTTACATACATCCATTTTGGCGAAAGCATAGCAAGTCAATTAGATTATTATTTTTGAGAATATGTGAGATTTTTTTATGAACGAATCAAACGATGTTAAACCTGTTAAACCACAGCACAAGAGCGGACACGATGCAACACGTGCCCCCACGTTGCGAGCAAAAAAGAAATGGGGTGGTGTGTCGCAATTTACAAATGCCGCCCAACGTGCGCAAACGTGTGCGGTTTATGGGAAACGAATTGGTTCCTTCGCCAGCGATAATCGAAAAAGCCCAAGGCGGAATGGTCGGTGTCAAAAAGACATTCTTTCGGATTGCGCGCAAAGATTTTTTCAGCCATAACTTTTTTGTATAATTTATCTTTTAAAAGAAAGGTTTTTATGACAAAGCAGCAACTTACTATGACATTCACGGAATCAGAAGTACACCTGATTAAACACGAGGCCGCCCTCAATAAGGTAAGCGCGGCTCGTGTTGTCAGCGACCTTATTGCCGATGGTCTTAAACATCGAAAGAAGCAGGGGCAAAAGGAGTTTATGCCAGAGGATTATCACACTCGAGAAGAGTGGATTCGGATGATGAGCCGTGCAGGTTTCTCGCCTGAATTTATCTTGAAAGGTGGATGGTCTACGATTGATGTGTGGGCAATCATTGCGGGTTGGTTTGACCGCGTGGAAGACCACAAGATTATTTTGCAGGCATCGGGCATGGCGCAAACAAAAGAAAAACGCCCACCAATGCCGGTGGCGACTGAAAACGGCGTTAATATATAAATCTTTTGGGTGTTTTTACGGATGGCAAATAAAAAACGGCGCAACACGGTAGATGTTATGGGTGTCGCAAATAAGCGACACCATTTATCGTTGCTTCAGAAGTTAAGAAACGGAAAACTTCTTACCTCGCGTGAGGTTGCGGAGCTCAAAAAATTTGAGAATCCAATACCAAAGCAGTCGGTATCAAGTGCGATGTCGCGTGAGCTGGCAACCAAGAACCGGGCGCGCCGCGAGGCCCAGGATATTAGTACAGAGATGGACAGTCTCCCGCTGTGCCAGAATCCAGAGCGTAAGGCGGCGGCATTAAAGTCATTTAAAGTGTTCTGCGAGACGTACTTCCCGGCGGCGTTCTACCTCGAATGGTCAAAGGACCATCTGAGGGTAATCGATAAAATTGAGGCTGCCGTTACATCCGGCGGTCTGTTTGCATTTGCGATGCCGCGAGGTTCCGGTAAGACCACGCTTACGATGGCGGCTGCGATATGGGCTATCTTCACCGGCATTCGCAGTTACGTCTGCCTGATAGGTTCGGCGGTCGTTCAGTCGCTTGCATTGTTCCAGAGCGTCCAGGCATCACTGCTTGGCAACGAACTGCTGTTGTTTGATTTCAGGGAGGTGGTTTTTCCAATCCGCGCGCTCGAGAATAGTGCTCACCGTCAGCGGGGTCAGAGGTATAAGGGTGAACTGACACATCAGGTGTGGGGCACACACAAGATTGTATTCCCAACCATTCCCGGCTGCGTAGCGAGTGGCCACGTCATAACCGTCACATCGCTCGACAGTAATATCCGTGGTCAAAACCACACAACCATCGCCGGTAAGGTGCTGCGGCCCGACTTGGTGCTCGTTGACGACCCGCAGACACGAGAGTCCGCCATGTCACCCGCAATGACAGCCAAGCGCCTTGAGGTACTCAATGGTGATGTTCTCGGTTTGGCTGGCCCCGGCAAGAAAATATCCGGCCTGCTTACTTGCACCAAGATTTACGACAACGACCTTGCCGACCAGATTCTGGATAAGAAGAAGAATCCATACTGGCAGGGTGAATGCACAAAGCTGCTGTATAAGTTCCCTACGAACATTAAGTTGTGGGATGAATACTCACAGATTCGGGCGGAGAGTTTCCAGTCCGGTGGCACCGCCAGCGAGGGCACGGTGTGGTATTCAGAGCACCGCGAAGCTATGGATGAGGGCGCTGAGGTCGCATGGCCGCAACGAAAGCAGGATGATGAACTGTCGGCGCTGCAGCATGCGATGAATTTATACTACCGCAATACGGCTGCGTTCATGGCCGAATATCAAAACGAACCAACGACGGGTGACAAGGACGATATATTGCTGACCGTAGACGATGTAATGGCCAAGATAAACGACCGCAAGAGGGGTGAAATCCCGCTCAAGTGTCAATATTTAACCATGTTCTGCGATGTGCACGACACGTTAATTTACTACTGCATCTGCGCTTGGGAGGATGACTTCACCGGATACATCGTTGATTACGGCACCTACCCGGAGCAGAAACGGCTGATATTTACAATGAAAACTGCGACGAGGAAGCTTTCGGGTGAAATCAAAGGCGCTGGTATTGATGCCTGTACGTCTTCAGCAAAAATGAGACAAATTTGCCTTTAAATTAGGAGACGGTTTCAGCTCCCGTTACTGTAATTG
>Ga0315286_10002727_pt1 | contig 16542 bp, 14 predicted proteins | sample YL17G10_0_MG_FD_205038 | JGI IMG/M metagenome (GOLD analysis project Ga0315286, IMG submission 205038) | Sediment microbial communities from Yellowstone Lake, YNP, Wyoming, USA - YL17G10_0 | ecosystem: Environmental > Aquatic > Freshwater > Lake > Sediment | place: USA: Wyoming | collected...
ACTGCTCGGTCCACCAGGTGCACGGGTATCCGGGGACAGGGTACCCCTCGGAGCGGGGGGAGGGCCCGGGGAAAGGCTTCACCCTGAATGCACCACTGGAGGCCGGGGCAACCATCGCAGACTATGCCTGTATCTTTGGAGAGGTTTTCTGCCCGGCCATCTCCTCCTTCCGTCCGGATGCTGTCATCATCTCGGCAGGCCAGGACTGCCTCCATGACGACCCGCTGGGCAGCATGGATCTCCAGCCCAGGGATTTCGGGATCCTGACCGGCATGCTCATGGCGGCCGGTGAGGTGCCCCTGGCCCTGGTGCTGGAGGGAGGGTACGGCCCATTGCACGGAGAAGCGATCCGGTGGATCTTCCGGGCACTGGAAGGGACCCCGGTCCCTGCGGCGCCGGGTTCCCTTAAGGAGGGCACCCGGGAGGTGGCGGAGTTCCTCACCGGCGTGATGAAGGGGTGAATGGCAGAGGGAGAAACGAAGATCTCTGCCGGGGATCATCTGTTCACCTGCAGGAAGGGGCGGAGGAGAGATCCGGCCATTCCATTCTTCCCGATGAAAACTCCGAATGAACCATCTCTCCTCACCGGGGGAGGGCGACGGGAGGGGGCAAAAGCCCCCTCCCGGTCCCACCCGTGAGGATAGGGAGATCATCTGTTTGTACCAACAATCAACCACCGGCGGGAACAAGGTTTTTCTCGCAAAGGAGCCGATCCGGAAGGGAAGAACATGCTCGATCGGAACCATACCATTCAGAAGAGAGAGAAGCACCTTCTGCCCGGGATCACCGCCCTGCTCTGCATCCTTGGAATCCTGGCCTGCGGCTGCTCCCAGCTATCACCGGGGACTGCCAGCCCCACCCCCACGGTATCGCCGGCAGCCACCCCTGCCGAAATCGCGAACCCCGCTGCCGTGGCCTGCCTCCAGGATGACTACGAATACGAGATCCGGAAGAACCCGGACGGGAGCGAGTACGGGGTCTGCATTCTTCCGGATGGCACGGTCTGCAACGAGTGGCAGTACCTGCGGGGCGAGTGCCCGGCACCGGCCACGACAACGACCGAAGCCCGGATACCCAATCCCTCAGCGGTGTTCTGCAACGAGAAGGGCCTGAAGTACGAGACACGCAAGAACCCCGACGGCAGCGAGTACGGGGTCTGCATTCTTTCGAACGGCACAGTCTGCAACGCGTGGAAGTACTACCGCGGCGAGTGCCCGTAGGTGAGGGCACGGGCCTCTCCCCCCGGTTCTCTTTTCACCGGATCCTGACCAGGGATTACCCCATACCCCACTGGGCCAGCGTGGTGCGGGACGGGTCCACGTCGTTCCAGTTCCATCCCAGGGCATCGATGATCCGGGAGATGGGCTGCTGGATCGTCTTCTCCAGCATCACTTCCCAGTCGATGACAAACTCCGGGGGCACCTGGTCCGCGTACTCGAAGCAGAGAACATCGGTCTGGGGGTACTTCGCCTTCACCTGCTTGATATAGAGCCGTTTCGGCTTTGACCCCTTCTTGAAGTCGGCGCCCAGGTATTTGTTGGCGTAGATGGCACCGCGCCGGTGGGCATCGTTGATCTCGTACTGGTCCAGGTCCTTCTGGATCCCGCCGGGGATGCCCGTCTCCTCCAGCGAGTATTTTCCCGCCCGGTAGTTCCGGATGATCCCGCCCAGGTACGCCTTCACCTCCGGGTAGCCGGACCCCCGCAGGATCATCTCGATGGTGATCCGCTGCACCTCCTTCGTGATCTGGGGGTAGTCGCTGCGGCGCATCTCGAAGCCCACGATGTCGATCTCGTCCACGTCCTTGCCTTCCTTCCAGACCAGGTGGCCGGCGTACCGCTTCTTCTTCCCTGCCTGGAAGAACCGGCGGTAGATCTTCTCGAACTTGATGGAGAAGTAGTGGGTCTCGGCATTCAGGGCCTCCCGGGCAAACTCCTGGTAGGACCCGTTCAGCCGCTCCTCGATGACCCGCGCGACATCAACGGTTTTCCCGGTATCGGCGGGCGGGAGCTGCACCATGCAGGAGTCGGTGTCCCCGTAGAGCACGTGGTGGCCCATCCCCTCGATCACCTTCCGGGTGTGCTCGATGATGGCCCGGCCGACCGAGGTGATGGCCGAGCCGATCTCCCGGTCATAGAGCCGGAACCGGGCGTAGCCGCTGACCCCGTAGTAGGTGTTCATGATCACCTTGAGGACGTTCTGCTGCAGGTCGTAGAGGATGTACGGGGGGGAGCCGAAGGGGTGCTGGTTGCGCAGGGCCTTCTTCTCCTCCCGCTCCTCCAGGAGCTCCGAGAGGATCGAGCGGGTGAGCCCGTCGGGCTCCTTCCGGAACCGGATCCCGTTGGGGGCCCGGTACTCTCCGGCCGGGTCCTTGGTCTCGGGGGAGGCATTGATGGTCATCATGGCCATGGGGTACAGGGACTTGAGATCCAGCACCACCACGTTCTCCTTCACTCCGAGCGCCGGGTCAAAGACGGTGGCACCCTCGAACTCCTCGGCCGCCGCGTACCCCTTTGAGGGAAGGACGAACTTCCCGAAGGCCTTCCGGAGCAGGTAGATGTCAATGACGCTGGAGGAGTTGAGGGTCCGGTCCAGCGGGCACCCCACGTACCGGGCGATCTCCCGGTAGAACCCGATGATGTGGCCCTTCGCATTGATGCCCACGCAGAGAGCCACGTCCTGGAAGTTGTACTCCACCATGCGCACGGGGTCCTCCTTCCAGAGGGCGGAGAGGGTCCCCGGGTACCGGACCTTGGTCTCGCCCAGCTCCTCCTGGGCGATGGCGTCCAGCCGGTAGGACTCCTTCTGGGCCCCGTGCATCTTCCGGTAGGCCTCCAGCAGGTCAAAGAGGGCCCGGCCCCGCAGCGCCCTGCGCTCCGTCTCACCGGGGAGACGGGCCAGGGAGACGGGCGAGAGGCCCAGCACCTCCATCCTCCGGGTCACGTAGGGGAGATCAAACTCAAGGAAGTTCCAGCCCGAGAGGATGTCCGGGTCCTTTGCCCTCATATACTCTGTGAGGGCGGTGAGCATCGATGTCTCGTCCGGGACTACCTGTACCCGGTGCCTTCCCGGGGCAAAGCACCCGTTCCTCCGCCCTTTGCAGAGCTCCGGGGAGGCCATGTCCGGGAGGGGGACCCCGGGGTCCACGAGAAGCGTCAGGTACTCGTCGTCAAAGGAGTCATGGCAGGTGATGGCCAGGATCCGGTCCCGTTCCGGCGAGGGGAACCCCCGCTCGTCCTCGCACTCGATGTCCATCATGCAGACGCGGACCGGGGACTGCAGGTCAGCGGGCCGCAGGTCCCGGTAATCCACCCGGAGCGACGGGGTTTCGACGCCGCCCGTGAGGCCAGTATCGATCAGGAACCGGGTCGCAAAGGGGATATCGGCCTCGTGGTGGCGGAACCGGTCCCGGATGTCCCGGACATCGGTGGGGCGCCGGGTGTAGACCCGCCGGAGCGTCTCGCCGCGGATCGACCGGTAGGCCTTCCCCTCCTCCACCTCCACGCCCGTCGGCATCGGGCCACCCGCCGCCTCCCCCTCCGGCACGTAGAAGTAGGGCCGGAAACCGGTCACCTCCAGGTGGACAGCCTTCCCTTGGGCATCGCGGCCAAAGATGTGGATCAGGGGGCCATCGGGCGTGTTCGTGTACTCCACCTGGTTGATGGCAATCCGGAGGGACCCGAAGTCAGAGAGGGTGGTGATCCCCTCGGCCATCCCCCGGCTGTACACCTTCCGGGCCTGTGCCTGGCTGTCAATCATCGAACCTCACCGACATCTGCCGGAGAAACCCGCCGGCCTGGGCCATGAGGTCCTTCTCCCAGGGATCCAGCGCCCATTCCCTTATCTCCCGCACCCCTTCCTTCCCCAGCAGGGCGGGGACGCCCAGGGAGCACCCCCGGAGGCCATACTCCCCCTCCAGCACGCACGAGCAGGGGACGGGTGTGCCCCCGCCGACCGTCAGTGCCCGGATCAGGGCAACGATGTGGACAGCCGGCCCGAAGACGGTTGCCCCCTTCCCCCGGATCACCTCCATGGACGCCTTCCGCAGCGATTCCAGGATCCGCGCCCGGTCCGGGACATCCAGGGGTGCAGGGAGGCCTGAGAAGACCGGTACCTGGTGATCACCATGCTCCCCCAGGACCGTTCCCTCCGCCCGGATCCCCTCCCCCCGGAGCGCCAGAGTGAACCGGGTCGAATCAAGCTGCCCCCCGAACCCGATGCACCGGTGGCGGTCGATCCCCCCCTTCCGGTGGAAATAATAGTTCAGCACGTCCATGGGGTTGGCCACCGTCACCCAGGTTCCCCCGAACCCCCGGGCATACTCAAGGCACGATGAACAGATGGGCAGGTTCACCCCCAGGAGGTCTGCCCGGTTCCTCACCAGCGGGTTCCGGGGGATGCCCGCGGTATAGATGCAGATATCCGCCTCCCGTATATCCCGGGGATCCGTGCTCACGCCGACATCGCAGCCGGTGTGGCGGAGGTCCAGCACCTGGGACCGGAGCAGCAGGTCGTTCTCCTCGATGAGAACCAGCTCCTGCGCAACTCCCAGCACCGACGCGAGGAAGGCCACCTCTCCCCCGATCCTTCCCACGCCGATGATGGCGAGACGGGTCATCGGGTACAACTATGGGTAGGCTAATAATAAATAAATACAATCTTCTCCGGATGATACACCTGGCCCCGGGCAGGGTCTCTGCCGGCGGAGTTGACCTTGCCAACCACCTGGTGCTGGCCGCCGGGATCCTGGGGACCACGGGGGCCTCCATCCGGCGGGTGCTGGAGGCGGGTGCCGGAGGTGCGGTCACCAAGTCCATCGGTCCCGTGCCCTCGTCCGGCCACCCCGGCCCCTGCGTGGTGGAGCTGCATGACGGACTCCTGAACTCCATGGGCCTCCCCAACCCATCACAGGCATTTCGCGAGGAACTGGCCATACTGAAGGGGCAGCCGGTGGTGGCCTCCATCTTCGGGGGGAGCCCGGAAGAGTTCCGGGAAGTGGCGTCCTGGTTCCGGGACGGTGTGGCTGGCTTTGAGCTGAACCTCTCCTGCCCCCATGCAGAAGGCTACGGGGCGGCACTCGGCACTGATCCCGATATGGTGCAGGAATGCACCCGGGCCGTGGCATCGCTGGGCCTTCCCACCTGGGTGAAGCTGACCCCGAACGTATCTGACCTGGCCGGGATTGGCCATGCGGCGGAGAACGGCGGGGCTACTGCCCTTGTGGCCGTGAACACGGTCCGCGCCATGCGCATCTCCACGGCGCTCCGCCGCCCGGTGCTGGGGAACCGGTACGGCGGCCTCTCCGGCAGGGCCATCTTTCCCATCGCGATCCGATGCGTGTACGAGCTCTACGAGGAGGTGGAGATCCCGGTCATCGGCGTGGGCGGTATCTCCACCGCTGAGGATGTCATCGAGATGATGATGGCCGGGGCATGCGCCATCGAGATCGGGACGGCCGTGCGGGAGAACCCGGGGATCTTCCGGGAGATCGCCGCGGAGCTCTATGCCCCGGACGGGGTCTCACCCGGCGAGATCGTGGGGTGCGCCCATGGGTGACCGCCTGCCCCGGGTGGTGGAGATCACGGAGGTGGTGGTGGAGACCCCCCGGATCCGGACGTTCCGGTTCTCTGACTCCTTCTCCTTCATCCCCGGCCAGTTCGTGATGGTGTGGGTGCCGGGGGTGGACGAGATTCCCATGGCCCTCACCTCCCCCCGCTCCATCTCGGTACTTTCGGTCGGGGATGCGACGAACGCCCTCTTCACCCTGGCGGAAGGCGACCGCATCGGGATCCGGGGCCCCTTCGGGAACGGCTTCCGGGTGCAGGGGCCCACGCTCGCCATTGCCGGTGGCATCGGCGCGGCGCCCCTCATCCCGCTTGCCCTGGCCGGCAGGGTAGACGCCTTCCTGCTGGGAGCGCCCACGGCCCGGGAACTCCCGTTCCGGGCTGCCCTTGCCGGTGTCACCACCCTGCACCTGGCAACGGACGACGGGGCGGCCGGACACCACGGCGTTGTCACCGGCCTCCTGGACGAGCTCGTGCTGGAGGTGTACGACCACTTCTGCGTCTGCGGCCCCGAACCCATGATGCGCCGGGTCCTGGATATCCTGGCGGCAAAGGGCCTGGAGGGGAAGGGGCAGTTCTCCCTCCACCGGTACATGAAGTGCGGCATCGGGATCTGCGGCTCCTGCTGCATTGATCCCGAGGGGATCTGCGTATGCAGGGAGGGGCCAGTCATCTCCGGGGACCGGCTTGTGAAATCTGAACTGGGCAGGTACGCCCGGGACGGGAGCGGGACCAAAAAGAGATTCCGGTAGGATACCTCTCGGAACACCGGAGATAGGAATATCCCGACCAACCGGGGGGATGCCCACGCGGAGGGGGCGGGTGCCCCCAGGAGCGTCCCGGCAGAATGCATCGTTTATTGCAGACAGTCCCCTCTCCATCCGCGATCTGGTGAGACGCTCCAGGGGGGACTTTTCGGTCCCCCCGCCGCGTGGGCGCCCCCCATGACAGGAGAGGTGCTCTCTCCGGGAGTCCAGGGGAGGGCTTATCCTGTCGTGGGGGTGGGGCAGGGCGGGGGCAAACCCCCTCCCGTCATCCTCGCCCCGTGAGGACAGGGGATCAACGGGAAATTCCACGGGAGAAGTGAGGCGCCCTCACAGGGAACCGGCCGGGGGCTCCCTGCCCGGCTCTCCCCACTCCCGGGATATCCGCTCCAGGTCCTCGGGCCTGTTGATGTTCGTAAAGGTCCGCAGGTCCGGGTCAAGGGCGCGGATCTCGTCAATGGAGAGGTACCGGGCGTTCATGGAGCGGACCATGGCCCGCATGGAGAGGTGCTCATGTGACTCCAGATAGTCAAGAAGCGGCTGCTTTCGGTACACTGCGTGGAGGGGTTCAATCATCTCCGGGCTCCAGGCAGGGATCACCGCATCCCAGGGCCCGGATTCGATGACCGAGAAGAGGAGCGACACCACCCGATTGTTGATGCAGGGCATGTCGCAGGCCGAGACAAAGACCGGGTCCCCCTTCACCACCTGGACCCCCGTGTGGAGGCCGCCCAGGGGACCGGTCCCTTTCCGCACGTCGGGCACGCACCGGAGGCCCGGGATGTGGGCAAACCGCTCGCACTGGGCAGGATCCCGGGCGGCCAGCACCACGTCGTCCACGACGCCCCGGAGGCTCTCCAGGATGTGCTCGAGAAAGGTCCTGCCATTGAAGCGGAAGAAGTACTTCTCCTGACCGCCTGCACGGCGGGCCTCGCCCCCCACCAGGATGATGGCTGACCTCACGGCAATGGTCCCCTGCGTGCGGATGGAGCCCGGCCCCGGGCCGCGGGCCGGGAAAAGGGCTACCGGGAAGGGCCAACCGCCTCTGTCCCAGTAGTGGGAGCAGAACCTGTTAAAGGCTCCCGTTCCGCGCGCGGCCCCGCATTCAGCACCTGCGGATGCCGGTTCCCCGGACTTCCCGGGGAATCCAATCTCCCCGATGAATGATGTATATTATACACCAATAGACAGAATTATACAATAATGTATAAATATGAACATTATCCAATTCATGTATGCAACTCCCGTCCGCCCATGCCGGCACCGGCCTTCTCCCTGGCGAGGGAACCCCTGCGCCGGAGGCCCTGCACCTGAACCTGGGGGAGGAGGAGTTCCTGGCGCTGGCAGAGCACCAGGCAAGGCCCCTCTTCATCCCGCTCTGCACCCGGATCCCGCTTCCGGGCCTCTCCCCCACCGATGCCTTCGCCGGCCTCTGCCAGGGGCCGGGTGTTCTCCTGGAATCGATGGAGGGGAGCGAGAAGATTGCCCGGTACTCCTACCTGGGGTGGAACCCTGGCCTGGTTGTTTCGCTGGGTGAGGAGCCCATCATCTCCGGGCGGGAGCCTCTCATCTCCATCGCACGCTCGCCGGAGGGTGAAACCGCCGTCGACCAGCTCCGGGCCCTCCTCCAGCGGTTCGCCCACGTCAAGCTCCGGGCCCCGCGGTTCTCAGGAGGCATGGTCGGCTACTTCTCCTATGATCTCGTCCATTCCCTTTATCCCATGGTGCCGCGGCGACAGGGTGCGGGCGGCCGGGATCCGGTGGGGCAGTTCATGCTGGTCACCGACTGCATCGTCTTTGACCACCTGGCACGGCAGCTCTTCGTCTTTGCGAGCCCGCTCCTCACCTACGACTCGGACCCGCTCCAGGAATACCGCAGGTCGGGGGCACGGATCCGGGAAATTGTGGAGCGCCTGGGGGACCTGCAGGTTCGCGGGGCTACGGGTGAGACGGAGGCTGGCCCTGCCACCGCCACCCCCATCCACGCCACCTCCGACATGACCCGGGAAGAGTTCTCTCTGGCAGTGGAGCGCGTGAAGGAGCACATCATGGCAGGGGACATCTTCCAGGGGGTCATCTCCCGGTCCCTCGAGTGCGACCTTCCCGGCGACCCGTTCCGGGTTTACCGCGCCCTCCGTCAGATCAACCCGAGCCCCTACCTCTACTACCTGGACTTCGGGGACTGCCAGCTCATCGGTGCAAGCCCGGAGATGCTCGTCCGCGTGGAGCGGGGCCGGGTCACCACCGTTCCCATTGCCGGGACAAGGCCGCGGGGGAAAACGCCGGAGGAGGATGCCCGCCTGGCCCGCGATCTCAGGGAGGACGAAAAGGAGCGGGCAGAGCACACGATGCTCGTGGACCTGGCACGGAACGACGTGGGAAGGGTCTGCCGCTTCGGCTCGGTCCATGTGGAGGACTTCATGGCCATCGAGCGGTTCTCCCATGTCCAGCACCTGGTGTCCACCGTCCACGGGACGCTGGAGGAGCACCGGAGCGGGTATGATGCCCTGAAGTCCTGTTTTCCCGCCGGGACGGTCAGCGGGGCACCCAAGATCCGGGCCATGCAGATCATCGGCGAAGTGGAGAAGACCCCGCGGGGGCCCTACGCAGGTGCCGTGGGCTTTGCGGGGTTCGATCGCACCCTGGAGTTTGCCATCACCATCCGGACCATTCTCGTCCGGAATGGCAGAGCCTCCTTCCGGGTCGGGGCAGGGATCGTGGCAGACTCCGTTCCCGATAACGAATGGGTCGAGACCGAGGACAAGGGGATGGCCATGGTGAAGGCTATCGGGGCGATGGGGGGATGCCCATGAAGGTGCTCCTGATCGATTGCTACGACAGCTTCACCTACAACCTCTCGCAGCAGGTGGGATACCTCGGGGGGGATCCCGTCGTGGTCACCTCCGACATGCCTTTCCGGAAGGTCAGCGGGATCCCCTGCGACCGCATCATCCTCTCCCCCGGCCCGGGGAGGCCCGAAGACTGTGGGGTGGGCCTGGAGGTGCTCCAGACGCTGAGCCGGAAAACCCCCACGCTGGGGGTATGCCTGGGCCACCAGGCCATCTGTGTCGCCTTCGGAGGACAGGTGGTCCGGGCTGCACGGCCGGTGCACGGGAAGGTTTCTCCCATCCGCCACGATGGGAGGACGATCTTCTCCGGTCTCCAGAGCCCCCTCACGGCCACGCGCTACCACTCGCTGGTGGCGGATCCCGCGTCCCTCCCCGGCGAGATGGAGGTTTCGGCCGTGAGCGTGGACGACGGGGTGATCATGGGAGTCCGCCACCGCCGCTACCCTGTGGAGGGGATCCAGTTCCACCCGGAGTCCATCCTCACCCCCGACGGGGACGGCATCATCCGCAACTTCCTCTTCCCCCGGAGGGGGTCTCCATGACTATCCCCCGGATCCTCCAGCAGCTGGTGGAGGGGAAGGATCTCCCGGAGGAGGATGCCCACCGGATGATGGGGATGATCATGGACGGGCAGGTGACCCCGGCCCAGACCGGCGCTCTCCTCACGGCGCTCAGGATGAAGGGCGAGACCAGCCATGAGATCGCTGCCATGGCCCGGGCCATGCGGGAGCGGGCCCTTGTCATCACCCCGCGGTTCGCCACCACCTCTGTGGATACCTGCGGGACCGGCGGTGACGGTACCGGCACCTTCAACATCTCCACCGCTGCCGCGTTCGTGGCCGCGGGGGCAGGGGTACCGGTGGTCAAGCACGGAAACCGGTCGGTGAGCAGCCGCTGCGGCTCTGCAGATGTCCTGGAAGCCCTGGGGGTCGGCCTGGATGTCCCGCCCCTCCTCCTTGCCGAGATCTGCGAACGGATCGGCATCTGTTTCCTGTATGCCCCTGCCCACCACCCTGCCATGAAGCACGTGCTGGGCCCGAGAAAGGAGATCGGGATCCGCACCGCCTTCAACCTGCTGGGCCCCCTGTCCAACCCTGCCGGCGCCTCAGCGCAGCTGATGGGTGTCTATGCCCCTGCCCTCACGGAAAAGCTGGCGGACGTGCTCCGGCTGCTGGGGACCGAAAGGGCAATGGTGGTCCACGGCGACGGCCTGGACGAGATCACCACTACCGGCGAGACCGCGGTGGCGGAACTCTCGGGCGGCACCATCCGCCACTACCGGATCCACCCCGGCACCTACGGTATCCCGGTCGCCACCCGGGCCGATCTCATGGGCGGGGATGCAGCGGCCAATGCCCGCATCTTCCTGGAGATCCTGGGCGGGGAACGCGGTCCGATGCGCGATATCGTGCTCCTGAACGCCGCTGCGGCCATCCACCTGGGCGGCAAAGCAATGGATCTCCATGAAGGGGTCCGGGCGGCAGCCATCTCCATCGATTCCGGAGCCGCTCGCGGGAAACTGGATCGTCTGGTCGAGGCAACGGGGGGCACGCTATGATCCTGGACGAGATCGTGCGCAGGACCCGGGACCGGGTCGCCTCTCTTCCGGAAACCCCGGCAGGTGTGTCCCCCCGCGCCACCCTCTCCCTCGCGGATGCCATTGCGCGGGCACCCCCCAGGAACGCCGTCATCGCCGAGCTGAAGCTCTCCTCGCCCACCCTGGGGAACCTCCGCAGCGTGGAAGACCTGGAGTGGCTGGCAGGGGAGGCGGTCCGGGCCGGGAGCACGGCGCTTTCCGTGCTCACCGAACCGCACTTCTTCGGGGGCAGCACCCGCCACCTGGAACGGGTGCGCCGGGTTGCGGACGTGCCGATCCTCCGGAAGGACTTCATCATCGACCCCCGGCAGCTGCACGAGACGCATGCCCTCGGGGCCGACGCGGTGCTCCTGATCGCCGGACTGCTGGGCGAACGGCTGGGTGAGTTCGTGCATCAGGCCGAAAGCCTTACGCTGGAACCGCTGGTGGAGGTCCACAGCGAGGAGGAGGTGGACCTGGCCATCGCGTCGGGGGCGCGGCTCATCGGGGTGAACAACCGGGACCTGCGCACGCTGGCAGTGGACCTGGAGACCACCCGGAGGCTGTCAGGGAGAATCCGGGGTGGGGGCAGGGTGGTGGTGGCCGAGAGCGGGATCCGTTCCCTCGCGGACCTCTGCTCCCTCAAGCCCTCGTGCGACGCCTTCCTTATCGGCACCGCCATCACGCTCTCGCAGGACCCGGGGAAGATGGTGGAGGCGCTGGTATGCGCGTGAAGATCTGCGGCATCACCCGGCCGGAGGATGCCCGCATGGCGGCGGATGCCGGGGCTTGCGCTGTCGGGGTTGTCCTGTGCAGCGACTCTGCCCGGTGCGTGACCCCGGAGAGGGCGCGGGAGGTCTTTGCGGCCGCCGGCCCCCTGGTCGTCCGGGTTGCCGTCACCCATACTGCACGGAAGGCGGATCTCCAGGAGATCCTCTCGGCCGGGCCGGACGCGATCCAGATCTCCCATCCGTTTGAGATCCCCCCGGACAGGCAGTTCAGGGTCCTCCGGGTGCTCCGGCGCGGCGATCCCCCGCGGGAGGACTGCGATGCCGTGGTCATCGATGACAGCCACGGGCAGGGGCGGCCGTTCGATCCATCCTACGCACGGAACCTGATAGCCCGTTCCCGGGTTCCGGTGATCCTCGCAGGGGGGCTCACCCCTGGGAACGTGGGGAGCGCCATCCGGGCCATCAATCCCTATGCCGTGGATGTCTCCTCCGGCGTGGAAAAGTCCCCGGGGGTCAAGGACCACCGGCTGATCCGGGCATTCCTCCGGGCCTGCCGGGAGGCATCGCCATGACCAAAACCGGCGGTTTCGGCACCGGAGGTTCCGGCGCCAGGCAGTCAGTCCTCGTCGGGACGGGACGGTACGGCCGGTTCGGCGGGCGCTACGTGCCCGAGACCCTGATGGAGGCGCTGATCCGGCTGGACGACGCCTTCACCCGGGCCATGGCGGACCCGGCCTTTCTGCAGGATCTCAGCGATCTTCTCACCCACTACGCGGGCCGGCCCACCCCCCTCACCTTCTGCCCGAACCTCTCGCAGCTCCTGGGGTGCCGCATCTACCTGAAACGGGAGGATCTCCTGCACGGCGGGGCCCACAAGCTGAACAACACCCTGGGCCAGGCACTTCTCGCCCGCGCCATGGGGAAGGCGCGGATCATCGCCGAGACCGGCGCCGGGCAGCACGGCGTTGCCACGGCCATTGCCGGTGCACGCCTGGGCATCCCGGTGGAGGTCTACATGGGCGAGACCGACATCCGGCGGCAGGCCCTGAACGTCTCCCGGATGTGCCTCCTCGGGGCCAGGGTGATCCCCGTCGCCTCGGGCACCCGGACCCTGAAGGACGCCGTGAACGAGGCGCTCCGGGACTGGGTGGAGAGGGTGGAGGACACCTACTATCTGCTGGGCTCGGTGGTCGGGCCCCACCCCTACCCCCTGATGGTGCGCACCTTCCAGTCCGTCATCGGCGAGGAGGCGCGGCGCCAGATCCTGGAGAGGGAGGGGAGGCTTCCTTCCGCCATTGTAGCCTGCGTGGGGGGCGGGTCCAACGCCATCGGCATCTTCCACCGGTTCCTGGACGATGACGTGCGCCTCATCGGGGTGGAGGCAGGAGGGGAAGGGCTGGAGAGCGGGATGCACGGGGCGTCCCTCTGCGCGGGGAGCCCCGGGGTGCTCCACGGCGCGCTCTCGTACCTGCTCCAGGATGAGGACGGACAGGTCAGCGAGACCCACAGCATCGCCGCGGGGCTGGACTACCCCGGCGTGGGTCCGGAGCTTGCGCACCTGCGGGAGACCGGGCGGATGGAGGCGGCATCTGTTACGGACGACTCCGCCGAAGAGGCCTTCGCCCTCCTGGCCCGGACGGAGGGGATCATTCCGGCCCTGGAATCGGCCCATGCCATTGCCCACCTGGTGCAGATCGCCGGCGACCTGGACCGGGATACCGTGGTGGTGGTGAACCTCTCGGGCCGCGGCGACAAGGACGTAGAGGCGATCGCAGCCACACCGAAGGGTGCGGGGGGAAGCCCATGAGCCGGATCGGGAAGGCCTTCCGGGAGGCGGCTGGCCCTCTCTTCATCGGGTATGTGGTGGCAGGGGACCCGGCCCCCGCTGCCAGCACCCGCATCGCGGAAACGGTGCTGGAAGCGGGGGCCGATATCCTGGAACTGGGGGTGCCCTTCTCGGACCCTGTGGCGGACGGCCCGGTGATCCAGCGGGCCGGCCTCCGGGCGCTCCGGGCCGGGACAACCCCTGCGGGGGTCTTCCGGATGGTACGGGAGATACGCGGGATCTCCGACAGGCCCATCGTGCTCCTCACCTACTATAACCCGGTTTTCCGGCGGGGACTCCCCTGGTTCTACGGGGAGGCGGCCGCTGCGGGGGCTGACGGGATCCTGATCGTGGACCTGCCGGTGGAGGAGGCGGACCGGGCGCGGGAGTGCGCCCGCAGCACCGGCCTGGACCAGATCCTTCTCGCCGCTCCGACGACCGGTGATCTGAGGCTGGCACGGATCATTGCTGCGGCGTCGGGGTTCCTGTACCTTGTCTCCCGGACCGGGGTCACCGGTACACGGGAGTATCTCCCGGAGGACCTCCGGATGCTCGTCCGCCGGGTGAAGTCCCGGAGCACCCTCCCGGTGGCCGTGGGGTTCGGGATCTCGCAACCCGCCCATGTCCGGGCCTGTGCAGCGGCCGGGGCAGATGCGGTAATCGTGGGCAGCGGTATCGTCAGCCTGGTGGAAAAGCACCTCCAGGATCCCCCCGCCATGCAGGAGGCCATCCGTTCGTACATCCAACAGATGAAGGGTACCGCCGCGGCAGGAAAGAGGTAGGAGCGGCCTATCGGCCTTCTCCCCGGGCGCCGGTCCCCGCCGTCCAATTCACCCCTCACAGGGGCGGGCGGTCCTTTCTCCTGCCCACCACTCCCTTCACCTCCATGGCGAGCAGCCGCTCCTTGATCTCGATGTCGGGGGAAAAACCGCCGATCCCCCGGGTGCCGATGATCCGGTGGCAGGGGATGACAAGCGGCGTGGGGTTGTGGGCCATGGCCTGCCCGACGGCCCGGGGGGAGGTGCCCACCTGGGCGGCGATCTGGCCGTAGGTTGTCGTCTCCCCGTACCCCACCTTCTGGACCGCCCGGTAGATAACCGCCCGGACAGTCTCCCCCTTGGCGGCAGGGCTCCGCAGGGCCGCCAAGTCCACGGGGTTCCCCTGCAGGTAGGAACGGATCAGGGGCGGGACCGGTCCCCGGTCACCGGTGCGGGCAAACCGGACCCGGTGGACCACGCCATCCTCCCAGGAGACCCGCACCACCCAGAGGTGGAACCGCTCCGATCCCTCAATCACCGCCACCCCGCAATCCCCCTCCGGAACCCCTCCAGGTCTGTCTCCACCCGCTCCTCCTGCATCCACGGGGGGAGAGCTGCGAGCACACCCGGTTCCAGGAACCGCTGCTCGGCCAGCACCAGCAACCCCCGGTCCTCCGGGGTCCGGATCACCCTCCCCAGCGCCTGCAGCGCCCTGTTTACGGCCGGGAGCGTGTAGGAGAGGAACTCCCCCTCGTCCCCGAATCTCCGGCGGAAGTACTGGATAATCATCTCCCGAACCCGCGTATAGGGGGCAAGGGGCAGCCCCACCACCATGGCACCGGAGAGGAGGTCTCCCCGGTAGTCCAGCCCCTCGCTCCATTTCCCGCCGCAGACGGCAAACAGTACTCCCGCTTTGCCCCGGGACGGGAGGGAGAGGAAGGTGCGCAATGCGGTTCCCGCGTCCTGCGCCTCCCGGGGCTCCACAAAGGCCTCCTTCCCTGCCAGGTGGCCGCTGGATCGCTCCGCGTACTGCTGCAGGATCTGGTAGGATGGGAAGTAGATGGCCAAGTTCCCGGGGAGTGTGCAGAAAGCACGGATGTAGCCATCGATCCTCCCCGTGACCTCCCGGTTCTCGCGCAGCCGGTAGGCAGTGGAGACGTCGCGGGCCAGGTAGAGACGGCGGTTCACCCTTGGGAACGCGTTGGGGAGCATGAGGGTGGTGACCGGGAGATCGCCGAAGTAGAGGCGCCGGAAGGACGCGACGGGGGAGAGGGTCCCGCTGATCATCACGCACGCGGCATGGGATCCGGCGATCTCGGTGAGGTGCGCCGAGGGGTCGATGTTTTTCACCTCCAGCACCACTTCCTCCGCCTCCCGCCGGAAGAGGGTGAGGAAGGCAGGATCACTCGCCGATTTGTGGATCCGGTACAGGAACCCGGTCAGGCGCTCCGCCGCCGATTCCCGGAACTCCCCGGTGACCATGGACCGTTCCCTGACCGCGTCGGAGAGCACCAGGAGATCATCGACGATGGCCTCCATGCTGGGATACAGGGATCCCTGCACCACTGCACGGTCAAAGATGGCGGGGTCAAACCAGTCCTCCACTTCCCGGGCCCCCTGGAGCATCCCCAGGAACGCCCGAATCCGGGGCAGCACCGGGAGCACCGCCTCCGCCTCCCGGATCTTCCCCCGCAGCGGCTGGATCTCGTGGGCAGCAGCCTCGATATCCTTCTCGGCGAGCACCACCGACTGGATCGACTGCACCACGTCGCCGCAGTTGTGGGCCTCGTCAATGAGAAGCAGGACCTCCTGCGGCTCTGCTCCCAGCTGCAGGTAGAGCTGCTGCCGGATGGCATCGTCCAGGACATGGTGGAAGTTGAGGAGGACCACGTCCGCGCTGCGCGCGGCCTGCAGCATCACCTCGTACGGGCAGCACTCCCCGGCGAGGGAGGGGAGGGACTCCGGCGCCACCGATTCCCGCAGCACATGGTCCGCCTTGGCCCGGAGCAGGACTGACGGGATCATACGGAGGGCCTCGCCCTCCTCTGCGGCAAAGGACCGGCCATGGATGAAGTACGGGCAGATCAGGGGCTTCTCCGGGTCCATGCGCCGGATCTGCTGCCGGACGACCCGGTCCTTTGCCGGGACCAGGGATCCCGCCTCGGCCCGGTCCCGGATCAGAGAGGTGGAGAGGGCCTTTACCCCCTCGCAGCGCCGGTACACGTCCCCGCCTCCTCCCAGCAGGCACATCTGACCTTTCCCGATCAGGTACGCGTACCGCAGATCCGGCTGCTTCTTCCGGACCAGGGAAAGTTCCCGGAGAAAGGTGGCGAGTTGGCTCTTGGTCCGGACAGCGACCACGATCCGCCGGTCCCTGGCCTCGGAGAGAAGCGCCGCAACCACCGCCGATTTCCCGCTCCCCGTGGGGGCGTCGATCATCAGGATCCCGCCCTGCCGGGCCACGGATGCAGCGGC
>Ga0315286_10002730_pt1 | contig 16533 bp, 7 predicted proteins | sample YL17G10_0_MG_FD_205038 | JGI IMG/M metagenome (GOLD analysis project Ga0315286, IMG submission 205038) | Sediment microbial communities from Yellowstone Lake, YNP, Wyoming, USA - YL17G10_0 | ecosystem: Environmental > Aquatic > Freshwater > Lake > Sediment | place: USA: Wyoming | collected...
CTTCGACGGCTTCGTTGCCTCCGCCGCCGCTCCGATTGCTACGGGCTGGAGCGATAGTTGCCCGGCGGGTATAATCTCCCCGCTGAGAACCGGCGCCTTTCACGGCGCACCGGCGCTGTAGTATTAGGGAGTGCACTTTTTCCCGGAATGTCCCGATATTCTCCCGTTACTTTCGTGTCTCGGGCGAGTTTACTCTACTGAATAGAGACGGGGGCAGGTTCTGCCTTGGATTCCTCCGGGCAGACCCCGAAGGAGACTGATCATAACTCTCAGCCTACGCATCCACGAGTCGGCATCGGCGAGCGAGATCTTCGTCACCGCCGGCCCTTCGGGCCGGCGGCCGCTCGAGCAGCAGGCCCGCGAGGTCTTCGAGGCCGTGGCGGAGACGCTCCGCGGCGCGCACGCGCGCATTCTCCAGGAGCGGATCTTCGGCGTCGAAAGCACTTTCGCGTCGATCATGCCCGTGCGGACGGCTGCCTACGGCGATCTCGACGACGGCGGACCGCCGGTTCTCCTGGCCGTTCCCGAAGGCCCGGACGGCGCGCTGGCGGGCGTCCAGATTCATGCCGTTCGGGCGTCCTCGAACCCGAAGCTCTTGCGATGCGGCAAGAATGCCTGCGGCCGGATGCTGCGGGCCGGCGGCTATGACTACGTAGCGCTGTCGGGCCTCGTGGCGCCGGAGGCCGGCGCCGCTCCGGCCCAGGCCCGCGCGGTGTTCGAGAAGGCCGAGGCCACCCTCCGCAAGGCCGGCGGCGACATGTTCTCTGTTGTGCGGACCTGGCTCTGGCTCGGCGACATCCTGTCCTGGTACGGCGAGTTCAACCGCGTGCGGAGCGGCTTCTTCACCGAGCGAGGTCTGCTGGACGGCGACCCGCAGCACAGCCGCCTGCCGGCGAGCACGGGCATCGGCGTCGGGCCGGCCGGCGGGGCCCGCTGCGCCCTGGACGTCATCGCCGTCATCGGTCAGGAAGCCGGCATCGAGTATTTCCGGGGTGCCGGCCGGCAGCACTGTGCCTACAACTACGGCTCGGCGTTCTCGCGCGTCGCGCGGGCCATCACCCCCGCCGGACGGACGGTCTACGTCTCGGGCACGGCGGCCATCGATACGGCGGGCCGGACGCAGCACGTCGGCGATGCGGCCGGGCAGATCAAGATGACGATCGACAACGTCCGGGCCGCGCTCAAGGACGCGGACTGCACCGACGACGACGTCGTCTACGCGATCGCCTACTCCAAGACGCCCGACGTGGAGAAACTGTTCCGCGAGCGGTGGGCCGGCCTCCCGTGGCCGTGCGTCTCGGTCCTGAGCGACGTGTGCCGCGAGGATCTGCTCTTCGAGGTGGAAGCTGCCGCCTGCCCCGGCGCGCGGAAGGCGTGATGCCGGCCGAAGTAGTCTGGACCACGATAAGCTATCGCGCGGCGGGTCTCCCGACCTGCCGCGCGTTTTTTGTGCCCACAACGGCCCGCGGGGGCGGCAGGGTCACGCGCCGTTGCGTGGCTATGCGTCCAGGCAGGGAAACGAGCATGGCCACGCAACGGCGCGTGGCCATGCCACCCGGCAATGAAGAACAGGGGCGCTACTTCTTTTCCAGCCTGTACGTCGATACCGCATTGGCTTCGAGCATCGGCACGTAAAGCAGGCCGAGGTTGCGGTCCAAGCCGATGTCGGCGGGCGTGCGGCAGGAGATGATCGCGCGGACGGTCTTGCGGTCCGGCGAGATGGCCAGCACCTTGCCCGCCGTGAAGTCCGACACGATGAACGTGCCGTCCTCGAGCACTTCGATGCCGTCGAGGTTCTTGAAGAGCTTCACCAAGCCGAACGGCTTGGGTTCCTCCTTGCCCGAGGGGTCGAGCTCATACACCTCATGCAGGTCCCAACTGACGGCGAACATGCGGCCCTTGTAGAACGTGATGCCGTTGGCGCCCGGCGGCCCCTTGATGTCGCGCGTGCCGCCTTGGGGGTCGATCCGGTGGATCTTGCCGGTGGCCGTGTCGGAGACGTAGGCGGCGGCGCCGTCGCTCGCCATGTCGTTGAGCTTCCCGGCACCGGGGATCTCGATCCGCCGGCCCGGCTCGTTAAGCGTGGTCGGGTAGCAGACGACCCGCGTGTTGTCCGCCACGTAGAGGCGCGGGCCGACAACGCACATGCCTTTCGGTGCGTTGAGGGGCAGGTCGGGCGAGCTGTCCTTCCACTTCATGGCCTGCGGCGCGCCGCCGGGCCGGAGGCGCGAGATGAAGCCCGTGCCGTCGTCGGTCCAGTACTCTCCCTTGGAGGTCGCGATGTTCGAGACGTAGACCTCGCCGCCGGCGGGATCGACGACGGCGCACTCCGGGGCGTCGAACCCGCCGACCGAGGCGGTTTCCCGGGCGCGCCACTGCGGCCCGGTCGCACAGCCTGTGGCCACGAGGCACAGCAGGGCCAGCGCAAGACATGTCCGAGAAGCCATCGCGTTCTCCTTTGTCACGGTGTCCGAGGCTCGTACCAGAACGATCGCCAATACGCCTGGTCGGTGGCATACGCGTCCACGGGGTCGTCCGGACCCAGGCGTTCCGGCAGGATGCCATAGCGCTTCATCTCGCGGACGTACGGCATGCTCGGCCGATAGCCCGGCATGTCGAACCGCTTGGTCTCATCGAGCCATTTCTTGACGTCGATAATGGCGGCCAGCATCTTCCGATAGTCCGGGTCGCGGGTGTCGGCGAAGACCTCCGGCGCCTTCTCGCCCGACCCGGCCGGCGCCGCCTTCGCCCGGCACGTGCCGTACCCCCCTGCCGCGACGGCCAGCGGCCCAAGCAGGAGCTGCGACTTCCCGGGCCGCGTCAGGTTATACGCGAGATGGCGCGTCAGGCGCAGCCGCCGCTGCTCCCACGGCACTTCGCGCATGTCGTCGGAGGGAGACTTCGGGAGCGGCGCCTTGGCGTCGTGGCACCCGGCGCACCGGCGCTGCGTCGCCTCGGCGGCCGCCACGACGGAAGGCCAGCCGACGTCGATCCGCTGGACGGTGTTCTCGACGTATCCGCCGATCATGCCCGTGCCCGCCGCCGCATAGGTGCCGGGGTACACCGCCCCGGACTCGATCCAGTACCCGATCATCCTGCGCTCGTGGTCCGAGAGCTTCGCGCCGTAGTGGCTGCCGTCGAGCATCTTCGTGAGGCGGCTGGCGGCGGCGCCGACGGAGCGCGGCGGCCGGCTCCCGACGGCGAGGTTCCGCCCGTCGGCCACCAGGCCCCGCGACAAGATCGTGTAGTAGCCGTGCGAGTAGAGGGGGCCGCGGTCGCCCGACAGGATGACCCCGCCGTCGCGCTTGTCCGGACTATGACACGTCACGCAGTGCTTGTCGAGGATGGGCTGGATGTCGCGCGGGAAGTCGAAGACCTCCGGCACGTCCGCCATCGGTTGGATCGGGCTCGGCGGGCGCCGGAGCGCCAGGAGGCTCCCCGTCGGCGCCATCGCCCGCTCGCGCTGCTCGTGGCACCCGGTGCAGCCGGTGGTCTCGCCGGGCTGGACGTTGGTGAAGCTGTGCATGCGCTTGATCGCATTGTCATGGGCATCCATGGCGATGAAGAAGACCGGCCGCAGGGCCGGCACCTCGAAGTACGCCGACCCGTCGGGCTCCACCGGCACCGTGCCGAGGATCCGCTCGAGGAGGAACGTGCCGCCGAGGCTGATCGGCTCCATCCCGCCGGAGTAATGGACGGGCGTGGGCAGGACCTCCAGCACCAGGAGCTTCGTGATCTCGCCGGGCTTGACGCCCGCCATGTTCCGACCGACCGTCACGTCGGCCAGCAGCAATCGCCCTGTCGCCTGGCGCGGATCGGTGCGCGGCGGAATAACGCGCTCTCGCGGGCGCGGCGCCAGGGGGCGAGGCTCGTGGAGGTCGAGGGCGTCGGTCTTGGGCACCAGGACCTGCGTCCTGCCCTGCCCGTCCATGAGGAGGATGCCCTCCGGCCCCGCCACCAGGAAGCAGTCTTCGGAGAACGGGTACGGGTCGCGGAAGACGGTCTTGCGGCTCACGCGCCGGGCCATGGGCCGGGCGTCGGGGCCGCTGTCGGGGTCGACGATGGTGACGTCGCCGGCATGCTCGCGGACGCCGTGGCCGGGCGAGAAGATGGCGACCACCCGGTCGGTGCCCGGGATGGGCTTGGCGTCGAGCATGACGGTCGCGGGGTGCATGTTGCCGAAGTAGGCCATGGCGGCGGTGCCGTCGGGGTTGGCGACCCACAGGTGGTGGTAGTCGACCTGGCTGCGATCAACATATTCCCATCGCATGTAGAGGAGGCGGCCATCGGGCATGACCCACGGCGTGTTGTCCTGCTCGATGTTGGCCGAGATGCAGCGGATGTTCCTGCCGTCCGGGCCCGAGCGGTGCATGATGGCCACCTGCGTCAGCCAGCAGCTCACCCACCGCTTGCAGCGGCTGGAGACGAAGACGAGGTCGCCGTCGGGCAGGTAGGTCGGCTCGAAGTCGTCGTACACGCCATCGGTCAGTTGCACGAGGCCGGCGCCGTCGGCGTTGATCTCGTAGAGGTGATAGTTGTCGGTGCCGCCCTTGCGGTACGAGAAGAGGATCTTCTTGCCGTCATAGTGGACCTGGGGGTCGCGGACGCCGCCGCGCGGATCGTCGATGAGAAGGGTCGTCTTGCCGGTCTTCAGATTGTAGCGGCAGAGGCGCCCGCCCTCCATGTAGGCCTTGCGATTGGCATCGGGACCGTAGTAGCTGAAGTTGGCGTACCAGTGACCGTCGCTGGCCATCCGGCGGGCCGCGAAGATGATCTCCTCGACGCCCGCCATCGGCCCCGCCAGCGCCTTTTCGAGCAGGGGCGGTGACGGCGGCGCCTGGGCCGCGGCCACCCAACCGCTAAACGTCAACACGATCAGCGCGACAGCGCCCCCCAGTGCGGCGGGTCTCCTGACCGGCCGCGGCACACGGCGATGGAAGGTGTTCTTCATTGTGGCGCTATCCCCCCCGCCCCCGCACTGCTCGTCTGCGGACGGTACCAGAAGGATTGCCAGTAAGCCGTGTCGGTGGCGTACGGGTCGACCGGGTCGTCGGGCCCGAGGCCCGGCGGCAGGATGCCGAAACGTTTCATCTCGCGGACGTAGTGCTCGTTCGGGCGGAAGCCCGGCATGTCAAACCGCTTGATGCGGTCGAGCTGGTCCTTCGCCTTGACGATCCGCGCCAGGAGCTTCTGATAATCCGCGTCCTGGGTATCGAGGAACACGGTGGAATCGGCCGCCTCGGCCGCGGGCTGACGGGGCGGCTTGGGGGCCGGCAGCGATCCGTTGCACAGCCCCAGGCCGCCCGCCTTCTTCGCGAGCGGCGCGAGGAGCACCAGCGACTTCTCCGGCCGCGTCAGATTGTCGAGCAAGTCCTTGTGCGTCTTGAACTCGCCGCGGCGCTTCGGGTCTTTGGACCGATGGCACGACTCGCAGCGGCGCTCGATCACGTCATCGTCCAGGCCGACGGGCACCATGCCCGTGCCGAGCGACGCGTACGTGCCCGGATACGGCGCCCCCGACTCGATCCACAGGCGGACCATGAGCAACTCGTGGGGCGTGAGCTTCACGTCGTAGTGCCGGCTGCCGAGGCGCCGCATGAGCGGGCTGGCGCCGGAGCCGAGGGCGTGCGGCGGGTAGTTGCCGCCGGCGTCGCGGCCATGGGAGACCTCGCCGCGCGACATGAGCGTCGCGTACGCGTGCGAGTACCACGGCCCGCGGTCGCCGGTCAGCACCACGCGGCCGTCGTACTTCTCGTAGCTGTGGCAGCCGACGCAGTGCTTGTCGAGGATGGGTTGGATGTCGCGCGGAAAGTCGAAGACCTGCGGCGCTTCCGCGATCGGCTCGATGCGGCTGGGCGCACGTTGAAGGGCCACGAGGTTCGGCCTGGGGCGGGCCGTGTCGCTGCGGTTCTCGTGGCAGCCCGAGCAACCGGTCGTCTCGCCCGGCATGACGCTCACGAAGCTCTGCATCCGCTTGACCGAGAGACCGCTGGAGTCGAGCGCCACGAAGAAGAGCGGCCGCAGGGCCGGCACTTCCATGTACGCCGACCCGTCGGGCTCGACCGGCACGGTGCCGAGGATGCGCGGCAGGGTGAACGTGCCGTCGAGGCTGATCGGCTCCATCGAGCCGCTGAAGTTGACCGGCTTCGGCAGCGTCTCCAGGACGAGGAGCGTCTTGATCTCGCCCGGCTGCACGCCTGTCATGTTGCGGCCGTGGGTAACGTCGGCCAGGATGAGCCGGCCGGTCGGCTGCGACCAGTTGACGCGCGGCGGGATGACCGTTTCGCGCGGACGGGCGAGGAGCGGGCGCGGCTCGTGGATCTCCATCTGCGGCATGTCGGCGGGGAGCGTGTAGAACGCCTCGGCGTTGCCGTCGCCGTCCATCACCCAGAGGGCGCGGTCGCGCGCGGCCATGAAGCAGCCTTCGGAGAACGCCCACGGGTCGCGCCAGTTGGCGTCCTTGCTGACGCGCCGGGCGAAGCTCTTCGCATCCGGCCCGGCGTCGGGCGAGACCACCGTGACGTACCCCGCGTGCTCCTTCTGCCCGTGGCCGGGTGAGAACGAGGCCACCACCTTCTGGGTGCCCGGGATCGGCTTGGCGTCGAGCATGACGGTGCCGGGGTGCATGTTGCCGAAGTAGGTCATCTGCCCCGTGCCGTCGGGGTTGACAGTCCAGAGGTGGTGATACTGGACGCGGCTGCGGTCGACGTACTCCCACCGCATGTAGAGAAGGCGGCCGTCGGGAAGCACCCACGGCGTGTTGTCCTGCTCGACGTTGGCGGAGATGAGGCGGAGGTTCCGGCCGTCGCCGTCCGAGCGGTGCATTACCGCCACCTGCGTGAACCAGCATTGGACCCAGCGGTTGACGCGCGACGAGCAGAAGACGAGGTCGCCGTCGGGCAGGTACGTCGGCTCGATCTCGTCGTACGGCCCGTTGGTGATCTGCCTCAGGCCGGTGCCATCCGCGTTGATCTCGTAGAGGTGGTACTGGAGGCCGTCGCCCTTGCGATACGAGAAGAGAATCTTGCGCCCGTCATAGTGCACCTGCGGGTCGCGGACGCCGCCCTGCGGGTCATCGACGAGAACCGCGACCTTGCCGGTGCGGAGGTTCGCGCGGCAGAGCTGACCGCCGCGCGGCCCGTACTGCATCGCCCGGGGATTGGAGACGTGGTAGCCGAAGTTGGCGTACCAGTGGCCGTCGCCGCCCATGCCGCGGACGGCAAAGACGACCTCCTCGACGCCCGCCATCGGCCCTTTGAGGAACTCGTCGAGCAGGCCTGCCTGCGACGGCGGAGGCGAAACCGCCGGCGCGGCACTTGCCGACCCAAGGACGCACAGGCCCGCAAGCAGGCTGGCCAGGAGGATCCTCTTCATGCCGCCTCTTCTCGAGTAGTGTTCAACCGGTTCGGGCAATTGTGTAGAGTTGTCATTCCGAGCGAGCGCAGCGAGTCGAGGAATCTCGCCTTGGCCGTTGCCGTCCGCACAGCCCCACCGCGAGACCCCTCGACTCGCTTCGCTCGCTCGGGGTGACAGCATCGCGGCCCCCCCCGCACAAGCATGGCCACGCCACATCGCGCGACCATGCCACCCATCGCTCCTGCCCGCCGCCGTCTCACAGCGACCGCAGGTATTCGATGAGGTCGGCCATCTCCTCTTTCGACAGCTTCTTCCAGCCGCCGTGCTGCCCCTTCGGGTCGCACTTCGTGAAGACCTCTTCGAGCGTCACGGCCTCGCCGGTGTGCAGGTACGGGCCCGTGCGGTAAAGCTCGATGAGCTTGGTGGTCACGAACTCCTTGTCCTCGCGGTCGAGCGGCCCGCGCGAGCCAACGTCGTACTTCTTCATATCGGTATACGCCGGGCCGCTGTGGCACGTGGCGCAGGCGGACTTGCTGCCTTCGAAGACGGCCTTGCCGCGCTTCGCCTTGTCCGACGGGGCGCCCTTGGCCGTCAGGTACGGGCTGGGCTCGGGGTCGATCGACTTGAGGTAGGCCTGGACGGCCTCGGTCTCCTGCGGCGTCGGTTCGTGGAAGAGGATGAAGCGGAAGCCCGCGAGCGTGGCGACCTCCATGCTCGCCCGCACGCCGAGCGACATGACCGGCGCCGTCTTGTGCGACCACACCAGCGACCGGGCGTTCTTGGGGTTGCCGATGCCGTCGTTCAGGAGGTCCCAGTTGAGGCCGTCGGCCCGCGCCTCCTCCGGATGGCACGTGGCGCACGTGAGCCAGTGCTGGAAGCAGGCGTTGGCGTCGTGGAAGATCATCTCGCCCGTGCGGACCTGGTCGGGCTTGGTCTCCGGGCCGATGCGGATCGCGGAGGCCATCTTGCCCGTCGACGCGTCGGTCAGGACCACGTTGGCCGAGTAGTAGCCGGCCACGGCCACGGTCTTGCCGTCGGGCGAAAGGTCGATGCCGCGCGGGCAGCGGGCGTCTACCGGCAGGCGCGCCAGGAGGCCCGCGCCGTACAGGGCCGCCAGGTCGTTCACCAGGCTGTTGCGCTTGGCGGCATCCTGCTTGATCTCGTTCCAGATGTCCGGCACGTGGCGCGGCGTCCTGGCATCGGCGGGGGCGGGCAGCGGCTTGCCCTCCAGCAGCAGGTGCATGCCCTCCAGGTCCACCTAGGCAATCTGGTGGATGCCGGCGATCGAGACCCACAGGGTCTTGCCGTCCTTCGAGAGGACCACGCCCCACGGGTCGGCGGCGCCTTCCGACAGGCGGTCGAGCAGGAGCGTGGCGTAGACGTCCTTGGCCGCCAGGTCGATGATGCTGACGGCGTTGGTGTTGACCCAGCCGCGCTCAAGCTGCGTGGTCGGGAGGGTCGTGCGGCCGACCGTGTGGACCGCGTAGGCCCACTTGCCGTCGGGCGAAACCGCCACGCCGCGGATGCACGTCGAGCCGCCGGGCATGCGGATATCGGCAACGGATTTCATTGTATCCATGTCCACCAGGCTGACGCACGCCGACGTCTGCGGGTCGGCGGCGCTTCCCAACGGCAGCAGGTTGCCGACCACCGCCAGCTTCTCGTCGGGCGTCACCGCCACGAAGTGCGGCTCGCGCACGAGCCTGACGCGCGTCTTCTCCTTACCGGTGGCGAGGTCCACAAAGGACAGGTCGTCGGTCACCGTGTCGGCGACCACCAGCACGCCTCGCTTGGCCGCGAGGGCCACGCCCATCGGTCTCAGGCCGACGTCGAATCGGCGGAGCACCTTGCCCTTGGCCGCCTCGACCTCGGCCACGGTGCCGCTGCCGCGCTCGGCCACATAGACCTTGGTCCCGTCGGCCGACCAGGCCACGCCGGTGGGCTCCCCCTTCAGGGCGACCTCCTGGGCCACCTTTCCGGTGGCCGTGTCGATGATCGCGACCGTGCCGCCGGTCCGGTCGGAGACCGCCAGGAACTTGCCCTCGGGCGAGTACTTGAGATCCAGCGGCGAGTGATAGACCGTCTTCGCGACCGCCCCGGCGGCCACAACCCCCACCAGCACCAGCGCCAACACTGCGACCCTTCGCTTCATCGCCTCTTCCTTTGGGTTGAACTCGACCTTCCCTCTCCGGAGAGGAACGTCCTCCCGGCTATCTGTCGACCTTGGCCGTCACGGCCACCTGCTTCCCCGAGTCCTCGCCGATGACGCGGAACCCCACGTTGAACACCGGCTGCCACGCGGGATAGCTCAGGCGGAAGGCCGACCGCGCGCGGCTGGGCCGATCGTACCACGATCCGCCGCGGACCACCTTCGCGCCGGCCTCCGTCTGGGCCTCGCGGCCGTCATCGGCCCGGTAAGGATACGGCATATACGTTGAGTGAGTCCACTCGGCCACGTTGCCGTGCATGTCGTACAGACCCCACGCGTTGGGGGCGAAGCTGCCGACCTTGGCCGAGATGGCCGCCCCGTCGTTGACCTCGGCCACGCACGGAATCCACTTGGGCGAGTTGCCGCGGATGAGGCGGAGCACGGCGGCGTCGGCCAGGTTCGCCTGCTTCGCGAAGCTCGCCTCGGCGGCGCCGTAAGCCAGCGGCGTGGCCGTGCCCGCGCGGCAAGCATACTCCCACTGGGCCTCGGTCGGCAACGTGAACTTCTCGCCCGTCTTCTCTGAGAGCCACCGGCAAAACGCCATCGCCTGGCGCCACGTGACGCGAACGGCCGGCAGGTCCGGCCCGTCGGCGTTGATGCCCCGGTCGCCCTGGTCCTTGTTCGTCACGCTGATGTAGCCGCTGTCGTGGTGCGGGTCGAACTGGCGGAACTGGGCGTTGCTGATCTCGAACTTGCCCACCCAGAACGGCCTCTGGACGGCCACGCGCGCGAGCGGCCGCTCGTCGGGGTATCCCGCCGCGTCGCCCATGACAAACTCGCCGGCGGGGACGCGCACAAGCTCCAGCTTGACGCCGTCGCCCAGGTCGATCGTCCGCAACGGCGGTCCGCCCGCCGCCTGGCGCCGCACGGCGTCGGCGGTGTCGAACGGCCAGCCGGTGCACGCCACTGCCTGCGCGGGCGCGGCCGATTCCGGCGCGGGCTTCACGGGCGTAATCTGCACGACCTCTCGGGCCGGGTAAGCCTCGGGGTCCACGTCGAGATTGGCGTAGAGCTTGGCCAGTTCGAGGCGGCGTTCTCGCCCCTTGCCGGAGATCTGGCGGTTCTCGCTCCACGTGCCGTGGCACGGAACGTTCATATCGATCCACGTGTAAAGGCGGTCCCACGCCTCGGCATCCAGCTTGACGTTGTAGTGGCCCTTCTTGAGCATCTGCACCAGTTCGCTCGTGTCGGCGTCGTACTCGCACGGAAGCGGCATGTGGTAGTCGCTCTCCGGCCCCGGCCGGCGAACGTAGCAGTGCAGCACCTCGTAGGACGGCGTGAAGCGGCCCTTGTACCCCGACGCTTTGTCCTTGCCCCTCAGGTCCGCGACCTGCTTGCCGTCGGCCCGCGGACTGCCGTCGTGGCAGCTCACGCAGAACTTGTCGAGCACCGGCTGCACCTCCTGCGGAAAGCCGAACGGCCGCGCGGGGCCGTACCACGGCCGGATCTCCGACGGCGGCTTGCCGGTGGCCAGGGTGGCGCGCGACGGCGGCGGCCCGTTGGTCTGCGGCTCGTGGCACCCGACGCACGAGGCGAACTCGCCCGGCATCGCGGTGTACCAGCTCCGCATGACCTGGAGGGCCTTGCCCTCGGCGTCGAGCGGCTCGACCACGATGGGCGTGTTCGCCGGCACCTTGAACAGCGCCGAGCCGTCCTCGTTCACCGGCACCGTGCCGAGGATGCGCTTGGCGTCCCACGGCCCGTCGATGCCGATCTCGATGTGCCCGCCCATGCCGCGATACGCGTAGTGGTTGCTGTAGACGCGCAGGGCCTTGACCGTCCCGCGCGGCACGCCCTTGAGGCCCGGGCCCTGGTACACGTCGACCAGGTACACCGTGGCATCCTTGGCGCCCGGCTTGATCTTGTCGGGAACGGCCGGCGGCTTGAACGACTTCTTGAACGGGATCGGCTCCAGGAGCGCGTAGCCCGGCTCGTCGCGCACCAGGAGCATGTTGTCGAAGATATCGACAAGATAGATGGCCCAGTTGCTCGACGCCGTCGGCTTGCACGACACGAGGAAGTACTTCTCGCTCAGCGGGTACGGGTGCAGGAACTTCGGCCACGAGCCCTCGACCAGGCCGTCGGCGATGGCCGGCGGCACCTTCTTGCCGTAGCCGGGGATGCGCTGCACGAGGCCGTCGGCCTCGTGGCGGCCCTTGGCGGAATCGAAGACGACCAGCTCGCCCATCCGCGGCACGCCGTGGTGCCCCGAGATGACGGCGACGATCTTGCTCGGATGGCCGGGCACGGGGCGGGCGTAGAACGTCGAGTTCGGCCAGTACGAGTTCGAGCCGTAGTACTCGAACTGGGCCGTGCCGTCCGGGTTCATCTCGAACAGCAGGCGCGAGAAGTAGTGCGGAGTGTCGCTGTACTCCCACCGCGTGTAAATGACGCGCCCGTTGTTGAGCACGTGCGGGTACCACGAGTGGTCCTGGTCGAAGGTGAGCTGGCGGACGCCGCCGCCCTGGTCGTCCATGATGTAGAGCGACCCGACGTGGTCCGACCCGCCGACGCACGGCACGCCCAGGTAGGAGGCGGTGGAACAGAAGATGATCCGCCCGTCGGGCAGGTAGCAGGCGCTGTAGTTGTCGACGTCGGGCTGGTCGCCCTTGGTCGCCTGGCGAAGGCCCGTGCCGTCGGCCTTGACCTCCCATATCTGCCAGCGGTTCAGACTGCCGGGCATGGAGAAGAGCATCTTGCCGGCGTCGAAGTGCAGGTCGATGTCGCCGACGAACTCCGTGTTGGCCGGCCGGTAGAAGGTCTTGAGCTCGCCCTGCGGGCTCAAGGGGCTGAGCACCGCGATCTCGTTGTCGTAGCCCTTCTGCGAAATGGTCGAGTTGCCCTGCCAGTTCTGCGGAAGGCCGAGGTTCTTAGGGCTGCGCTTGACCATCAGCAGCCGGTCGAAATCCAGGAGCGGGTTGGCCATGAGGGCTTCGCGCCGCAGCGCTTCGAGGTCGCCCGCCAGGGCCGTGACCTTCTCCTGGGCCGCGGGGTCGTTGCCGGCGGCCTTCGCGTCCTCGTACGCCTTGCGGAGCTTTTCGAGGCGGTCCAGGAACTGCGGGCCCTTCGGATACTTGTCGCCGAAGGTCTCGACAAGATCATTGATCGCGAGCTCGAGGGCGCTGAAGTTGAACGCGCCCGCGACCGCCCTCAGTTCCTCGGTCTCTCGCGACTTGTAGTACGCCAGCCGCAGGCCCTGGAGGTCGCCGGCCTCCCTGGCCTTCTCAAACGCCTGCCTGGTCTTGCCCACAAGGACGGCGCTGCGCGTCGCCAGGACGTACCGCTGGGCGAGCGCCGCGGCGGCTCCGACCGGCCAGTCGGCCGTCCAGATGCTGTCTTCCTTCTCCCACGCCATCTCGCGCTGCGACTTGGAGTCGCGGAAATCGCGCGCCAGAAGGTTCCACAACTCCTGGTGCGGCGGCGGCACGGCCCCTCCCCCGGCGGCCGGCGTCGCCGAGGTCGAGAAGTAGAACCCGTGCCCCCCGCTGATGTTGTAGATTTTCAGGAGCAGCCGGTTCTCGCCCGCCTGAAGCGCCAGCGGCGCCTTGTCCTGGTTCGGCGAGGGCCCGCGCGGCACGTCGTTCGAGATCAGCTTCTTGCCGTTCAGCCACACCACCAGCCCGTCGTCGCTGCCGAAGTAGCCCGTGATCGTCATCGGCGCCGGGGCGGTGAGCGTGCGGTAGAGATACGTGGAGCCGTTGCCGCCGGCCTCGAGGTTATGAACCACGCCGTCCGAAAACTCGGGATGGGCCGCCCAGCGCATGTTCCCGTACGACTTGGCGAGGTCGATCCCCTGCTCGGGCGGGAAGACCGCCGCGAAGCCCCGGCCTTCTTTCGGGTAGAACGGGCCGATCATCTGCCACGGGCCGAGCTGCGCGCCGGCGGGCTTGGCCGGCGCGGCGGCCGGCTGAGGCGCCGCGGGCGCCGGCTTCATCATCGCCTCGCGCGACGCCTGCATCGTGTCCTGCCACGTGCCTTTGCGCACGTAGGACGCCGGATCTGCCGCCAGCACCGGCGCTGCCAGCACCACGAGCGCCGCCAGCGCCACCCACCCCTCTCGGAAACCTCGCCATGCCATTTCGCATCTCCTGCGCCCCGCGGTAACCTTCGTCCCGGTCTACGCTTGCGGCAAACACCTTTTTAAGGCATGGTTCACAAGCCCCACGCACCGCGTGGGGACAAGCTTTTAGAAACTATCTCAGAACTGTGGCACAGCCGCCCTCGGCTGTGCTCTGTGGCCAATCTGCACGCCCGGGGGCGGGCGTGCCACAGTTCTGAGATAGTTTCTTGGCGGTGCCATTCCCCCGGCGGTGCCGGGGGCTTGTGAACCACGTCCTTTTCAACACCCTTGCCGCCCTAGTGTGCCGTAAGATGCGCCCGAAATCAATGCGTCTCACTCAATCTTCGGCCTGACGACCTCGCCGCGGGCCTGGGCCGCGGTGTCCTCGTACGCCCCGTAGAAGTCGGAATTGCAGTCCAGCCAGAGCGCGAGGCGACGCGCGTCCGCCGGCGAGAGCCGCACGTCATAGTGGCCCTTCGCGAGGAGCTTGAAGAGCTTCGACTCGGCCGCCCCGAACTTGCCGGGGATGCTGCGCGAGGTCGTGATTCCGTCGCCGTCGTAGAAGAACGCGAAGTTCCTCAGGTTCTCGTACGACTTGAGCCAGCCGTACTTGCCGCCCGGCGTGCCCGCGAGGTCCAGGGCCTTCTTCTCCTTCTCCTTTTCGTGACACGCCACGCACTGGCGGTCCAGCACCGGCTGCACGAGGCGCGGGAAACTCAGCGGGCTCGACCCGTCCACGTCCGGCACGATCCGCGAGGGGGCGCGCCGCAGGGCCGCCGGCATCTGGGGCGGCGCACTCGGCGCCCGCCAGCGGCGCTCGTGGCAGCCCTGGCACGTCAGCCGCTCGCCCGGCCGCACGTACACGTCCGACCGCATCGACTGGATGGCCAGACCCGTGCGGTCGAGCGCCTGGAAGTACACCGGCTTGCCCGCCGGAAGCGAGAAGTGCGCGCTGCCGTCGGCCTCGACCGGCACGGTGCCCAGGACCGCCCGCGCGCCCTTCTGGCTGCCGTAGCCGATTCGCGGCTCGTTGGCGTTCGGCGTCGACTTCGGCAGCACCTGGATAATCCGCAGGTGGGTGACGCGGGCATCCGCCGGCCAGTTATCTATAGTGTCATACACATTGATGAGTGCGACGGTTCCCTCCGGCGCCTTCTCCGCCTCCTCGCCCGCCTTCGCGACCACCGCCTCCGGCTTCGCGAGGGGCCGAAGCGGCGGCACGCGCCGCGGCCGCAGCGGCATCGGGCTCAGGACCGCGATCTGCGGGTCCCGGTACAGAAGCTCCTTGTTGCCCAGCGCGTCCACGAGGTAGAGGCCGTAGGTCCGGCCGCCGGGATCGTACGCCGCCAGGCAGTAGTCCTCGCCGAGGGGCCAGGCGGTGGCGTACATCTCCTTCGTGCCGCCCTCCGACTCGGGGAACACCGAGTCCGGCGTCAGGCGCCGCACCGGCCCCCAGGAATCGTCGTCCTCGGCGTCGGGGTCGATGAGCACCAGCGACCCGTACGCCTGGCTGTGATGGGCGGCCGCCGTGGCGACGAACTTGTTGGAGTTCGGGATCGCCCGCACGTCGAGCTCCATCCACGGGCGCGTGCCGACGTTCTTCGGGTAGTTGCCGTGGATGGCCCGCGCGTCGCGGCCATCGGGCGAGGTGATCCACGGATGATGGGCCTGGCTGAATCCGCGGTCCACGTAGTCCCACCGCGTGTAGACGATCATGCCGTCGTTGCCGATGCTCGGCTGCCACTCGTTCGACTCGTGGTAGCTCAGGCACGCGATGTCGCTGCCGTCGGGCTTCATGGTGTGCAGGGTGAAGATCGGCACGGGCCGGCCGTGGCACCGGCCGTACCCGCCGCGCCGCTCGGAGATCATGACGACGTTGCCGTCGGGCATCCAGCACGGATCGAAATCATTCCATGCCCCGTCCGTCAGTTGCCGGAGGTCCGTGCCGTCGGCGTTCACCCGGAAAACGTGGTACGTGCTCTTGGGGGTCCACTTGTACTCGCTCGGCTCGCCCTCGGTGTAGGCGAAGAGGATGGTCCGGGCATCCCAGGAAACGTCGGGGGCGATGAAGGACCCCGGCGTCAGCTCTTTGCCGTCGAACCGCCCGCCCCGGCAGGCCGCCCCGGCCAGCACGTCGCGCACCTTCGGCTGCGGGCCGAACGGGTCCGACAGGATGAAGACGCCGCCGCCCGGCCGCGCCTTGAACCCGAAGAACTGGTCGCACATGTGGTCGATCTTGGCGCGGTGGCGCTTCACAAACAGGATCTGGTTGAAGTCGAGGAGCGGGTTCGAGAGGGCGATCTTCCGGCGAAGCTCGCACACGGTTCGGAAGATCGCGTAGCGGGCCTCGGCGTCCTTCACATCCGCCTGGCGGCAGCGGGTCTTGAGGGCGGCAAGCTGCGTCTCCGCGGCGGCAAGGTCGCGGCCGCGCGGCGCGCGCTGGAGGTCCGCCAGGAGCGCTTCGGTCCGGCGAAGGACGATGTCCGCCGGGTCGCGGTCCTCCTTCAGGATGAGCGACTCCGGCCGCTTCGCCTGCGCCGCGATCTTCTCGAACCGCCCGCGGTTGCCGATCTCGACCTGGAGCTGGGCGAACTGGGCCTTCCACTCGGCTTCCAGGTCGAGTTGCACGGGCATCTCGGCGGCAGCGGGAGGCGGCGACTCAGCGCCGCGAGTCTGGCCGGCCAGCAAGCCAAGCAAGAGCCCGCAGACAGCCAGCACGCAGGCCGCGGCGCCGCCCCGACATGGACCCAGCATGCTGCCAGACTGCCGGGTGGCACGGCCACCCGCTGTTGGGTGGCCGCGCGTGACATCAGAGCACGCACGGTCACGCAACGGCGCGTGGCCGTGCCACCCGACCGGTTGATAAGCCGCAGCACCGCCCCGGCCAGCCTCCTGCGTGATCACGGTT
>Ga0315286_10002731_pt1 | contig 16531 bp, 11 predicted proteins | sample YL17G10_0_MG_FD_205038 | JGI IMG/M metagenome (GOLD analysis project Ga0315286, IMG submission 205038) | Sediment microbial communities from Yellowstone Lake, YNP, Wyoming, USA - YL17G10_0 | ecosystem: Environmental > Aquatic > Freshwater > Lake > Sediment | place: USA: Wyoming | collected...
GTAGGATTCCAGGACGCGGTTATTCTTGTCGGTAATACGGCTCACCATCTTGACCTTCGTGTCCTTCATCGTCATCGGGTCTTTCTGCGTGTACTCGTGTGTTTCCACGGTACAGTTGTCGCTGCAGGCGCCTTCGCTGTAGACGGTAGCCGTGGACATGTTGTCTATCCACACCAATGTGTGCTTGCCTTTGATATTGTCATAGCCGCCGATCGACATGCCTTGGAACGGCATTCCCATCATCACACCTTCGATTTTCTCGACGCCGTAACGCCCACCGAAAAGGGGCTCACACACGGCTTTCATCTCGGCAACCTGCGGCTCCGCGCCCGGCTGCATCCACATCGTGCACACGGCTTTCCACGACCCGGCGAGTTCGGTGTAGTACTTGTGATGGGGGCCGGGCATGCTCGCCTTCTGCCACGCCGCCATCTCCTCGGGCGAATACATGGGCTGTTCCGGCGCCTTGCCTTTCTCCTGGGCGACCGCGACGCTCGCGACCAACGCGCCGATTGCCGCTACGGCAACCAGAATGAGAATGAGTTTTCTCAAGACGATTCTCCTTTCGTTCGCATCCGACACACGATCGGATCGGTTCGTTCGGCCGAAATGGGGACCCACCCGGTCCCCCCGGTTTTCCAATCCCGAGGGCAACCGCCTCGGCTGAAGATGAGGGTGTGGAATAGGGCTACCGAGGTGCCGCAGCCGTGCGGGTGCGGAGAGTTTACCATCCGCCCCCCGAGCGTTTCAACCGTTGTCCGCCGATCGTCATAGTTCATTGATAGTGAACAAATTGCACACTTCGCCGGCCGACGAACCGGCGGCGCCGGCCTTTGTGCCCACTCCCGGAATCCCGTTTCCTTGACGCGGGCGGGGCAATCAGGTGTGGCGGAACTCCCGCAGTTCTTATATAACAGGCGGTAGGGTTGACCGGAAAACGCTCCGGTGAACAAAGGAACACGAGCCGCCCGTGTGGAGGGACGATGAGGGGACGTCGCCAAAAACGGACCTGCGGTTCAATTCGATAACAGGGAGGATCCCTTGAAACCAGATTCGGAAAAACATTCGCCCAGGACAGGTCCAAAAGAAACGGGCGGGAGCGGCGGACGGCTGCTCCCGAGCATGCCCGAAAAACCCGGGAACACGATGGTCATCGCGACGTTCGCGAGCGTTGTCATCGCGGTTTTACTTGGCATCGGCATGATCTCGCCGCTGCTTTTTGCCGCCGCTGTCTTCCCGTTTTTCTACGGGGCAATGAGACGCAACGATCACCGGTCGGGTGTTTCGCTTGTCTTCCGATGGGCCGTTGCTCTTTTTGTGTCGCTCCTCGCCGTCGGCGTGTTTGTTCCCGACCGTCTGGGCGCCGCTCTTCCCCTGTCCGGCGAGGCGGTCCGGGCGGTCGAGATGTGGGTCCGGGACCAAGGAACCTCCCCGCCGGCGGACATGCGGTATCTCCTCTGGGGGATGGCCGCGTTTCTCGTGGCGTCGGTCATAAGCGGCGGTTTGCTCGGCTTCATCATCGGGGCCGTCGCGCTCGGCGGAGCCGCCTACGCGGCCCTCTTCGTTTGCCGCCATGGGCTCAACATCCTCCAGATCGGGCTCGTAGCGGTTCCGGTCTGGCAGCTCAGTATTTTCATCGCCGGAGCGTTTCTCGTGGTGCCGACGAGCGTATTCGTGTTCGAGAAGTTCTTTCACATCGACAAGCGGACGGAAGACTGGGCGCGTCTCCGGCGCTACATGTACGCGGGCGCAGGGTTCTTTGCGTTGAGCGTCGCGCTCCGTTACGTCGCGGCGGGTGTGTGGCGGACTCTCCTCGAGAAATGGACGGTGTTGTAGACCCCTCGGTTTTGCACGTTCGGTCGAAGCGCAAAGTAAAACGGGGCGCCGTTGGCGCCCCGTTTTTCGCGATCGGTCGGCCTTGCCCCTAGCCGCATCTCGAATACCCGCACATCCGGCACACGTTGCACCCGCCGTCGAACTCGAGCGGGCTGCCACAGTCGATGCAGAGCCCTGCGAGACGGTTGCTGAGCGATTCTTCCGCGAGCGAGAAATCCTCGGATTTGTGGTGTTTGCCTTCGGCGAGATGTTCCTCGATGGCCTTGCTGATCGCGTCCGCGCAGGAGAGCACGAGTTTTCCTTCTTCCCACGCGGGCGACGGGCAACGGACGCCGCGGAGCTGTTTGACGACCGAGCCGGGTTCCACACCGGCCCTCAAGGCGAGCGAAATCAACCGCCCGATCGCCTCAGCCTGGGACGCCGCGCATCCGCCCGCCTTGCCGATCTGCGCGAAAAGCTCGAACGGACCGCTCCCGTCGTCGTTGATCGTGACGTAGAGGTTTCCACAGCCCGTCGGTTTCTTGCGGGTCTTGCCTTCAAGGGCCCCCGGCCGTTTGCGGGGAACCCTGTACTCGCCGGTCTCACGCCGGTTGACGCGGCCGATGTTCAGAACCTGAGCCTCGCGTGTCCCGTCGCGGTAGATCGTCACGCCTTTGCACCCGAGTTGGTACGCGAGCACAAAGACTTCCTCGACGTCCACCGCGCGAGCCTCCTGCGCGAAATTCACCGTTTTGGACACCGCGTTGTCGGTGTGTTTCTGAAACGCCGCCTGCATGCGGACGTGGGCGTCAGGCGTGATATCATGAGCGCAGCGGAAGATCCGCCTCCACCGCTCGGGAACCTCTTCGATGTCCCGAACGGTTCCCACCTTGGCGATTTTCTTCATGAGTTCTTCACTGTAGAACCCTTCGCGCTGCGCAATTTCGCTGAACAGGGGGTTCACTTCGACGAGCTCGTCGTTCTCCATGACGTTACGGACGTACGCGATGGCGAAGATCGGCTCGATCCCGCTCGACGAGTTCGCAATGATGCTGATCGTTCCCGTCGGCGCGACCGTCGTGGTTGTGGCGTTGCGGCAAGGCTTGGCGCCCGGAACGTCGTAAACGCTCCCGGCGAAATTCGGGAACGCCCCGCGTTCCCCGGCGAGCTCCTGCGTGGCGACCTTGGACTGGGACTGGATGAACTGCATGACGTCCTCGGCCGTCGCCACCGCCTTGTCGGAGTCGTACGGGATCCCCATTTCGATCAACATGTCGGCGAATCCCATGACTCCGAGACCGATCTTCCGGTTGGCTTTGGTCATCCGCGAGATCTCGTCGATGGGATACCTGCTCATGTCGATCACGTTGTCGAGAAACCGCACGGCGGTCCGGACGTTCTTGGCGAGCTTGTCGTAGTCGATGTAGGCGTCGCCGTTGTCGCCGCCGACCACGGTTTTCAGATTGATCGACCCGAGGTTGCACGATTCGTACGCGAGAAGCGGCTGCTCCCCGCACGGGTTGGTGCTCTCGATATCCCCGATGCGCGGCGTGGGGTTGTCCCGGTTGATCCGGTCGATGAAGACGATCCCCGGTTCGCCGTTGCGCCACGCCGATTCGACGATGGCCTGGAAGACCTTCCATGCAGACAGCCGGCCGTCTGGTTTCCCCGTTCGAGGGTTGATCAGGTCGTACTCCGCATCCGCCATCGCCGCCTTCATGAAATCTTCGGTGATCGCTACTGATATGTTGAAATTGGTCAGGCGGTCATTCTTCGTCTTGCACGTGATGAATTCCATGATATCGGGGTGGTCCACCCTCAGGATCGCCATATTGGCGCCCCGACGTCGGCCACCCTGTTTGACCGCCTCGGTTGCTGCGTCGAAAACCGCCATAAAAGAGATCGGGCCGCTCGAGACACCCTTGGTGCTGCGGACCACGTCGTTCTTGGGACGCAGTCGCGAAAAGGAAAACCCCGTTCCGCCCCCGCTCTTGTGGATGAGCGCGGCGTGTTTGACCGATTCGAAGATCGATTCCATCGAGTCGCCCACGGGGAGGACAAAACACGCGGCGAGCTGTTGGATGTCGGTACCCGCATTCATCAGAGTGGGCGAGTTGGGAAGGAATTCCAGGTTCGTCATGATATTGTAAAACTCTTCCTCCCAGACCTCCCGGTTTCTCTCGCTGTCGCTGTAGTTGAGCTCCGCCTCGGAGATGCTCCTCGCCACCCGTCGGAACATCTCGTCGTAGGTTTCCAACACTTGACCGTCGGCGTCCTTCCGAAGGTAACGATTGCGCAGTACCCTTACGGCGTTTTCAGTCAGTCTCATTTTGGTTCCTCTGTATTCAGCTGTATTCAGCGGCCATGTTTTCTTGTTGTCCATTCGAGCCGGACGAATTACTTGCGGCGACTTCTCATTTTGCATTCCGTCGAAAAAAAGACAAGCATCTTTTCGACTAAAATATACAATATATAGGGTAGCTGTTCAAGTATGCCCTACATATGGGAGTATCAAGGAACGCGTTGTCCTCCCGCCCGACCGGGAAAAAACGTCGTACCCCAAAACAAGTTGCCTCCGAGTCCTCGTCCCCACCGCCGATTGACCTGATTCTTGCAAGCCGCCCGCGGGCGACGACGCCAACCCCCAAATTTTCTTGCAGCTTGTGAGGAGTCAGCGGATGCTGCACCTTAGAATCGTCCACGGCCCGGGAAAAGAGAACTGGCTCTCGGTCGCCGAAAAGGGTCTTCCTTTTACCGTGGGCCGCGACAAAGAGAACAAGCTCCCGATTCGCAGTTCGGCCGTATCGAGGTTCCACGCCGTCCTCATCGGGGAAAGCGGCGACCACTATGTCGAGGATTTGGACAGCACGAACGGCACCTTTCTGAACGGCAAGCGGGTCAAGAAGGCGAGAATCTCGCCCGGGGACAAGATCACCATCGCGAACATCGACATCCTGGTCGAAGCGGCCCCTACGACGCTCCGGGAAGAACGGGTGCCTCTGGACCTACCTGTCTCCGTCTATACCCCATTTTCCCGCGAGGCCGCGATTGCCCTCAGGAACCCCGAGGAAGAACTCGTCATCGAGGATCTTATCGAAGGAACGCCGGCAAACGACCCCGCAAAGTCCCACAAGGTGCTCCAGGTCCTCTACAAGGCGGACCGAATCGCCCGCGACATCGATGACTTCGGTCAGCTGCTCGACAACCTTATGAACCTCATCCTCGAGGTCATCCCGGCCTCGCGCGGGTATATCTTTCTCATCCATCGGGACACTGGCGCCCTCGTTCCGTACGTGCGCCGGGCGCCCGATTCGATCGCGAGCGATACCGAAATCGTCGTGAGCAGAACGATCCTCAACACCGCCGTCGCCCAGAAAGAATCGCTCCTGTGCGGCGACGCCCTCGTAGACGAACGCTTCATTCACTCACGAAGCATCTGCGACCTCAAAGTGAGGAGCGCGATGTGCGCCCCGCTCGTCAACCGCGGGAAAGTTCTGGGAATCATCTACGTGGATTCCACGGATCAGTCCAACCTGTACACGAAGGACGACCTCGCGCTTCTCTCCGCGATGGCCTCGAAGGCGGGCACATCGCTGGACAACGCGAGACTCTACGACGACCTGAGAAACCTCTTCTACAACACCGTTGAAACACTCATCCGCGCCATCCAGGCGAGGGATCGGTACACGAGCGGACACTCTGCGAGGGTGAGCCGCTACGCGCTGCTCGTCGCTGAAAAGTTCGGGCTCACGTCCAAGGAGAAACACGAGCTGTATCTCGCAGCGATGCTCCACGACATAGGGAAAATCGGGATCCCCGACGAACTCCTGAACTGTGAGGGAAAGCTCAGCGACGAACAGATCCGGCAAATCAGGAACCACGTCACCGTCGGCGCTTCGATGCTCAAAGCTATCGGCGAGATGAATCCAATCGTGCCGCTGATTCTTCACCACCACGAAGCGTGGGATGGTTCGGGGTATCCCAACGGTCTCAAGGGCGATGAGATTCCCCTGATGTCGCGAATCCTCGCGGTGGCGGACTCGTACGACGCGATGACCTCGGACAGACCCTATCGGAGAGCGAGGTCCAAGGCGGCCGCCCTCGAGGAAATCAGGCGGTTCTCCGGCCGGAGCTTCGATCCCGATGTCGCCGAAGTCTTCTTGGAAATCGTGAGCGCAGAGACGGCGGATCCGATCGACGCCGAAATGCAGCCCGTCAATTGAGCCCGAGCTCGGCGACAGCCACTGTGTTCTCGTTTCCGTGGACCGAAGTGAATTCGAGCCGGACTTTCTTTGCGCCCCTCACGCCCTCTCCGAGAGCAATCACCTGCCGACCGGCCACGGGTTGGATCTCGATCTGTCCGACCTGCTTTCCGTCGGCGTACACGGAGCACCCGCGCGGCTGCTCCGCCGCCAGAGTACAAAGAGAAAGAGTTCCTTGCTGAACCCCGAACGGTACCGAGAACTCGAGGAACGCCCCACCCGATATCGGTGATTTCCACGCCGTCGTCGTATCGCCATCGAAACACTTCCAAACGCCGAAACCTTCGGATACCGGCGCGGAAGAGCTCGCGTTCACGGCGATCCAGTCGGACCTCTCCCTGGCGGACAGCGTGAACGACTCGTCCTGGACGAACTCCAGGACCTTCCCCTTCGTGGACACGATGCGGACGTCCCACAACCCGTCCCCGTTGATCTCTTTCTTGACGACGCTGTCGGGCACCATGTCTTCGAAATACCAGTGCCAGGCGGGAGCGTTGTCGTCGCCCGTTATCTTGAGATAGATGACGCCGCCCGATTGCTTTTCCTTTTTGTCAGTGTAGACGAGCATCCGCCCTTTCTTGGCGATCTCCTCGACGGGAAAGCTCGCGTAGGTTCTCACCACGAATCCCGCGTTCTCGATCATCCGGCGGCCTTCGAGGAACTCGTCGTCGATCGACGCCACGTCGAAAGCCTCCCTGGCAACTTGCTGGACCCCCCCTTCCGACTTGGCCGCTTTGCCGCCCTTGGCTTTTGGTTGCTCGGTCTTTCCGTCCTTGTTGCCGCACGCTGCGCCCATGAACGCGAGGACACACATTGCCGCGATCAGCACGAAGTATCTGCGAAACATCATTGCGATGACCTTCCTTTTTTTGCGTGTGAACCTTCGAATTATGCTCGAAGACCGGTCGAGATCGCAACCACTTTGTCTTCTCGAGCGTTGTACACCACATCGGCCGCTGCGGTGCCGGACGGGATCAACAAAAACGACGGTGTCCACTCCGGTCCAGGCGGTCATCCTCGCTGTCTCCGGCCGGTGTCCCGCAGCGTGCGGGCGCTCGCGGGACCGGATTGTTATTCGATTGTGAAAACAGAGATTATGCGCCTCGGCCAGGCGTCCGCGGTCAGGAGCGCAAAACCTGAACCGCGGTTCTCGAACCCCCCGGAGACCCAGCCACCCGCTGACTCAGTGATCCGCCGACCCCGGAGATCCGCCGAAACACGAACGCGAACCGAGTTTTGTCTTGAGCGGAGGGGGGACGGTGGTATATCTGGGAGAGACGAGGGAAGGCGGCGCGTTCGAAGGCGATTCCGCAGCGCCCAGCGGCGCAGATCCGCCCGGGCACCGGAGTCCGAGAAGGCGGCGCCCCCCAACCGGCGCCGCGTGATGGCGCCTCGACTTAATACCCCGAGGCGATCGGGAGCCGATGGATGAAAGGAGTTCGCGTGAAAAGGACCGCACTCGCTCTGGTGGCAACCGCTGCATCGCTGCTTCTCGGCCCTCACGTCGTCGCGGGGCAGGTGTTCTACCAGTACCCCGATGCGGCCGTCATCAAGCCGGGGGAATTCGTCGCGGGACCCTTTGCTGCTGCGGGCGATCATGAGCTTTTCCGTTTCGGCGGATTCGCCCGCATGAATGCGACAAAGTACCTCGACGTCGGTTTCGAGCTTCTGTTCGATTCGGCGGACGGAGACGGCCGCTTCGGCGCCGGCGGCGATGTGAAGTTCAGTCTCTTTCCCCCGACGAGCGCGATTCCCTTCGACCTCTCCGTGACCACGGGTATCGGGACGATCACCAGCGACGCCATCGATATCTTTCAGTTTCCTTTCGGAGCGATCATCTCGAGCCCCTTCAGACTCGACGAAGGCAACATCCTTGTCCCCTATCTGGGCGTGTATATGCTTCTTGTCGACACCGACATCGACACCGACCTCGACGCCGAACTCAGGGGGGGCGTCAGCTACGCGCTGAGCGCGGGGCCGAATATTTTCGTTGGATTCCACGTCGGAAGAGATGCGCTGGTAACGGTGGGAGTGAACTTCTGGCTCAAGCGGCAGAGCTAGTCAGCTCGCGCAGACCCTTACGATCTGAACCGTGACGTTATCCTTCCCGCCGTGCTCGTTGGCAAGATCGATGAGGGCTTCGCACGCTTTTCGAGGCGGATTCGACTCGAGAACCGCCTTGAGTTCGCTCTCCCCGACGAGAGACGTCAACCCATCCGAACACAACAGGAACACATCGCCCTCGGCGAGTTGCAGCGGCACGGTCGAAAGATCGACAAAGAGTTCTTCGTGCGTCCCGATCGATCGCGTGATCACGTTCCGGCGGGGATGTGTCCGGGCGTCTTCATCCGTCAGGATTCCCGAGCGAACCATTTCTCCGACGAGCGAGTGATCTTCGGTGAGCTGTTTGAGCTCCCCCTCGCGGAAGAGATACGCCCTCGAGTCGCCAACGTGGGCGAAGTACCCCTCACCCTTTCTCACAACGAGCGCGGTGCACGTCGTTCCCATCCCGTAGAGCGAGACATCGTTTCGCGATTTTTCGATGATGACCCCGTTGGCTTCTTTGAACGCGAAGTCGAGCGCTTTCGCGGGGTCGCTTTCTTTTACGGCGTAGTACGCGTCGAGGATCGTATCCACGGCAAGCTGGCTCGCAATCTCGCCGCCCCGATGCCCCCCCATCCCGTCCGCTACGATGAATATCGATCCCTTCCTGTCGCGGATCTGGGGTTCCTTCGGCTCGAAATAGCCCAAGGTATCTTCGTTCCTCTGGCGAACCTGACCGATGTGGCTGAGAGACACGACTTCGAGTCTCATTTCTCGTTCCCCTTCAAGCAGTTACTATCGTGGACGCTAATACATCCGTCTCTCTGGAGTCAAGCGCTTTGCCTGGCAAGTCGAGCCCCGGGACGGTTCCTCTCGCTCAAAAAATGCCGGAAACTTGCGACGATTCGCTATTCTGGCATGTTTTACGCAATTACGCCCCCCCGGCAGGAATCAGTCGATTCCTCAATCACTCGAACATTCTGCCCACAGAACCCAAACGGGCAACTCGTTGCACAGAGTGTTATTGACCACGGAGGCACTCGATGGGGAACGTCACGGTCGAACGGGCTGAGGTCGAGATCGACAGGCAGTTCGCGCGTTATCGGGAGCTCGCTGAAAAACGGCGGGTTCTCCTGGGCCGGATCGAGAAGGCCGAATCCGAGAAACAATCGGTCAAGGAACGTATTTTCCAGAGGGTGTGCGACGAATACGAGAAAGAGCTCCGGCGTCTCGAAGACGAGCTCGAACCGCTCGGGAAAGACATAGAAAAAACGCGCGCTTCTTTCCGGAACCAGATACGAGACATCGAAACTCGTTCCGAGGAACTCCGGGACAAACTCGATGAGCTCTTGTTTCGCTCCCGCGTCGGGGAATTCGAAGAGTCCACGGCGAACGAGAAACGGGCACCGCTCGCGGAAGAGTACGAGCGGCTCATCCAACGCCACAGAGAGTTTTCGGACGCGTTGGCTCGCATCGACACGGGCGAGACGGCACGCCACCGGAGCGAGCCCCACCGAGACGAAAACCCGCTGCCCGGGCAACCGACGGCTCGGGTCCCCGCTTCCTCTCCGGAAAAAACCCGTCTCGACGCCCCACCGTCCGACCGGAGGGCTTCAGTCGAACAGCCGACGGACGGCATTGTGCGCGCGTTCGAAGGTCTCGCCTCGCGACAAGGCGACACGAACCCGCCGCCGGGTGACCGCAGCGACGAGGACGCATTCGTCGATCCCACCAAATGGGTTGCAGAATTCGTGTCGGAAGATCCACCCGCTGATCCGGCGGTCACGGACCGGCATCCGTCCGCCCCCGGGGACCTTTTCGAGGAGGACACGTCTCGCCATGCGCACGGCGAGAGCGAACACACACCCGATCCGCTCTCTGAACTCGCCGACCCGCACGATGAGTTTGGCGAAGGGGCCGACACAAGGTACGAGAGCAAAGACCCGGGCGACGACGCGCCCCTCAGCGGGCTTCCGATTCTCACCATCGCCAAGGGTCCCGGAGCGGGGAAAAGTCTTCCGCTTCTGCCGATGACGATGACGCTCGGCAGAGAGGTCGACAACAACATCGAACTCAGAGACATGGATGTCGCGCGCTATCACGCCCGGATCTCGTTCGAAGCGGGAAAGTACGTGATCCAGGACCTCGAGGGATCGTCGGGAACGTTCGTCGATGGGCAGCGTATCACAAAGGCCGCTCTCTATCCCGGCGCCGTCATTCGAGTCGGGGGAACCGAGCTGAGACTCGGGCTCGGATAGGAAAACGGGACTGCGCGGACGGGAAAACGACGTGCCGGGGAAAGAGAAACGGCCCACCGCGGACGGGAAAACCGAAGCCCTTCACACACGTTCGACCGTCGAGGCTAACACCCACCCCGAGAGACCGCCGGGAAGGTTGATCCGCACCCAGGCGTTTCGCTCCTCGCGTATACGCACCAGCGTGCCCTCGTGGATCTTGAACTGAAGGGTCGTCTCCTCCATCGGGCCGCTGAACACAGCCGCCTCTGAATCGACCACCACCGCCACTCTTCGTTCACTCTCCTGTCCCGATTTCCGGTACGCGGAAAAACCCGTCGACATGAAAAGAAGCGATACGACCACGAGGGCCAGAAGAAGATCTTGCGTCTTGGTGAGTCCGGCGAGTCTTCCCGGAGAGACGAAGGAAAGCCACCGGTACGCGGCGGACACCGGCGGCGAGTCCCTGAATACGAAGACGATTCCGAGAAGGCACAGCGACAGATAACACAACGAGCCGAGGAGAGTCATCTCCTTCGCGTTGAGATTGTTGTGGAGCCACGCCATCGCTCTCGCGAGGCGGGTTTGCTCGCGGACGAACTGCTTGTCCCTGAGCTGCGAGCGTACCAGGGCCAGATTCTCCCTGACATCCCGGTCGCGCGGGGCCAACCGCCACGCCCGTTCGTAGAAAAGCACGGCGTGCCCGAAGTCATCGACCTTGTAGTAGGAGTTGGCGAGGTTGTAATAAAGGTCCTTGTCCATGACACCCGCGTCGAGGAGGCTCGTGTACTGTTCGATCGCCCCGTGGTAGTTCCCTTGCTCGTAGAGGGCATTCCCCTTTGCGAAGACTTCTTTGAAACGGGCCGTTTCTCCCGAAGCGGGCTTCTCCGCCGCGGCGATCACCCACTCCGCCGCCGCGAACAGAGAGACAATCGACACGAGAGCCGCGATCGTTGCGACGCCGGATGGCCTTCTCATGAAAGATACCTCTTGTCGAAGATCTTGATCGCTTCGGCGGCGAGTTCGATCGTCTCGCGTGTGCTCCGCCCGCCCGGTCCCTCGGATCCGACCAGCGAGTACTGCGCGCTGTCGCACGCCTTGAGGACCGATCTCAGCTTCTCGAGATCCTCATCGGCCGCGCCTCTTCCCTCGAGAAATTTCTCGATATCGTCGCCGGTCAACCCTGATACGGACGCGTTCATCTTGTCGGCGATATAACCGCGGACCGCAGCCGACACCATCGGGTATACCTCGCTCGGCTGTCCCTGGTTGAGAAGCCGGTGCGCTTTGCCCAGTCTCTTTTCCGCCTCGCGTGCCGCGCGGCTGGCGCGGGCCAGCCGTACATCATCCCGAAGCCGCTTTCGCCGCCGCTCGATGAGAATCGACCCGAGGACGGCAAGAAGAGGAAGGGCGTGGAGCGCCACGTACAACGTGCCGGGACCGGCGCTTCGGGCCGAGGGACGGATGACAGCGGGCACCGGATGGAGATAGTTGATGTCCTTGCCGAGAACCTCGATGTCCTCGCCGGAACCCGTGATGACGACACGGCGGCCTTCCTCCGCCGTCCCCGGTTTGATCTCGAGGCGAATGGGAGCGGACTGGATCGTTTTGTACGTTTTCTCCGCCGGATCGAAATAGGAAAGCGTCACGGGGGGAAGCGTCTTTTCGCCTTCGAGCTGAGGAATGAGCACGTACTCGTATTTCTTCCTCCCGGAGACCGTGTGGTCTTTCTTGTAGAGGTCCGACGTCGTCCCCGATTCGTACATCTTGAACCCGTCCGGTTGGACGAACTCCGGAACCGACATGGTTTTGAAGTTCCCGTCCCCGCGGATCTCGAGCGTGAGGTTTATCGGCCCACCGACCTGTGCCACGCTCTTGTCGGTTTGGAGCGACAGCTCGAGCCCACCGCCCACGAGCCCCGAGAAATTCGCGGGCCGCCCGCGCGCCGGCAGAGCGAGAACCGTCACGGGGATCTCCTGGGTGTTGAGCGAAACGGGTTTTCCGAACCCGAACGAGCCAAAAGACCGGTTGAAAAAGTCGTCGAAGGAACTGTCGCGCGAGCGCCTCCCGAAATCGTCGATCATGAGATCGACACGCGCCGGGCCGATCGTGTACTTTCCCGGGGCCGAAGCAAAAAAAGCGCGTTTGACCTCGTTCACGAGGTACTGCTTCCCCTGGATCTGTTTGTAGGAGCTCTTCTGCGAGGGAAGCTCCTCGGCCCAGAACCCCTCGGCCGCCGGCGGCGAATACTCGGGGGTCCTCACGAGACCGAGACGTCCGTCGGTGTAGAACCCGAGCGTCCACGTGATCTGCTGGTTGACGTACACGGTGTCCTTGTCGACGGTGGCGCGGATGAAAATCGGCTGGTCCCCCTTTTCATCGGGGGAACTCTTCTCCGTGGACTCCGGAATGCGGGCCTGGCTCGGTGACTGGACGACCTCGATCGTTACGGGATCCGCGGTGTAGATCTTGTCACCGGCGCGGAATCGTACGGGTGTGATCCTGAAAATACCGGGGTTTTTCGGGACGAGAACGTACGTGAATTGGAGCGATGAACTCGCCCCGCCGGTCCCAAAACTGAAGCTCTGCGACGTGCCCGCCTGATAGACCGTGAAGTTCTCGAGCGGCGGGAGTTCCGGGTTGGACGACTTGCTGAACTTCCCCTGAACGCTGATCACAAGGGTGACTTCGCCTCCTACCGGAACCACACCCGGCTCGACGACCGCCGTCACAGTGACGTCCGACGCCGCCGCCCACGCCGCCGCGGCGGCGAGGACACACGCCGTACAGAGAAGCCATATTTTCTTTCTCATCCCGTCCACGATCTACCAGTCCTTGCCGGACCGCGGCACACGTATGAACGCGGCCTTTCGTTTCTCCTTTTGGAGTTCCTTCTCCTGCTCCTCGAGAAGCTTGAGCAAACGCAGGGCGTCGTCGCGGCTGAGCTGGATCGTCTGTGTGCTCTCGGGGAGCTCGGGCCTGGCCGCGGTCGAGTCGCGTTGGGAAGGCTGCGGCCGGGTTTGCATCGAATCCGACTGCTGCTGCGTTTGGTTTTTCTCTTGTTCGCTCTGAGAATCCCCCTCGTCTTGTTGCTGCTGGTCTTTCTGTTGCTGCTGCTTATCGGTGTTGTTTTCTCCCTGTTGCTTTTGTTCGGATCCCTCTTGTTGTTGCTGCCTCTGTTGCTCCTGTTGCTGGTTGTTCTCCTGCATCATTCGAAGCGCCAGCTCCAGGTTGTGACGGGTGTCGAGATCGTCGGGCAGATACCTCAAGGCTTGCACGTACGATTCCACCGCTTCGGGGATGTTCCCCATTTTCGCCAGTGTGTTGGCTCGATTATAGAGCATTCGTCCCGTCTGTACCGTGTCTTCGGAGAAGCTCTCGTGGTACTTTTGAAGAGCCTCCGGAAAACGTTCCATCATGTGAAGGGCGTTCGCCTCGTTGTAAAGCACTCCCTCCGCGTGTTCCGCGAGCTTCGTCGTATCACCCAGCGACTCTTTGTACAATACCAACGCTTTCTGATACTCGCCGGACCGGTAATACTGATTTCCCGATTTCACCCGTTTCCCGTCGATCCCTTTGGCGGACGCGGGTGACGAAAGAACCGCGAGAACCACAAGAAGAACCGCGCCTGCCGCGCCCGTGTGAAGGATCTTTCCTTTTGCGCGATTTTTCGTCGACCCCCTCGGCACGGTCAACACGTCGAGCCCCAGGAGAACAAAGGCGCCCGCGAGAAACCACCCAAACCGGTCTTTCTTTCTCTCGAGGAACTCGCCTTTGATGGCCTTCTGCTCCATCCCCGAGATCTCCCTGTAGAGGACCTTGAGTTCCAAACCCTCCCGCGTGGCGGGAAAATACCGCCCGCCCGCCGCACGGGCGATCTCTTCCAGCGTCTTTTCGTCGAGGCGGGTCAGCACGGTCTCGCCGGAATCGTCTTTCTTGTACCCGCCGATTGATCCATCGGTTCCGCGAAGGGGAATGATCTCCCCCGATGGATTGCCGATACCGATCGTGTAGATGCGTACCCCTTTCTCCGCGGCCTTTTTGGCCTCCGCGACGGGGTCGCCTTCGTGACCCTCTCCATCGGTGACGAGGATGATGACACGATCGGCCTTTCCCGTCTGCGGAAATAGCGCCGTACTCTTCTCGATCGCCCTTTGGAGCGCCGTCCCCGGTTCCGAGACGACATCGACATCCGCCGTCTGAACGAGCATGAGCGCAGCGTCGTAGTCGACGGTGAGAGGGCAAAGCGCGAACGCATCACCGGCAAAGACCACCAAGCCCACACGATCGCCCTTGAGCCTTTGGATGAGATCGATGATCTCTTGTTTCGCCCGCTCGAGCCGGTTGGGCTTCATATCCTCGGCGAGCATGCTCATCGATGTGTCGAGCGCAATCACGAGGTCGATCCCGACGCGCTCCACCTTGACGAGCTGGCTGCCGAGCTGGGGACCCGCCAGAGCGACGACGAGCAGCGCAAACCCGCCCGTCCTGAGCGCGGCTTTGGAAAGCCCCTTGCGCCAGCTCCGGCCCGGTGCGAGGGATTCCGCGAGCCGCCCCCCGGCAAACTCGACGAGCGCCTGTCTTCGCCGTCTCGCTCCAAAGAGGAACAACCCTGCGAGGATAGGAATGAGGAAAAGGGCGTTCAGCCACTGCGGATGGGTGAAACTCATGATCTCATGTCTCCGTCGAAAACGCCGCGGTCAAGAGGTCTCTCTGAATTCTCCGTCGACCATCCCGCGGTCAGGGGATTTCTCCCAACCGAAAACCCCGTGATCAAGGGGTCTCTCTCAACACGCTCTCACCGAGCCCCAGCTCCAGCACGAGAAGGAGGAGGGCCGGAAAAACGAACAACGGGTATTTGTCCGTGTAGTTTGCAAACGTTTTTGTCTCGATCGTCGTCTTTTCGAGCTCATCGATTTTGTCGTAGATCGTCGTTAGTTCTTCGGCGTCGGTCGCCCGGAAATACTCGCCGTCCGTCGCCTTCGCAATCTGCTGGAGCGTTTCCTCGTCGAGGTCGACCTGCATCTGAACCAATCGCCTGCCGAACATCGGGTCGTCCACAGGAAACGGGGCAAGCCCCCTCGTACCGACGCCGACCGTGTACACCTTGATACCGAGGGACATGGCGATGTTCGCTGCGGTCGCCGGCGAAATGATCCCCGTGTTGTTCTGGCCGTCGGTGAGGAGCACCACCACTCGGCTTTTAGCCTTGCTGTCTTTCAAGCGGTTGCACGCCGTGGCGAGAGCCACGCCGACCGCCGTGCCGTCCTGGAGCATTCCGAAATCGACACGGTCGACGAGGCTGCAAAGAACGTCGTAATCCAATGTGAGCGGGCACTGGCTCAGCGCCTGAGCGGAGAACACGACGAGCCCGATCCTGTCGTGTTTTCGTTTCGATATGAATTCTTTGACGACCTCTTTGGCTACGTGGAGACGGTTCTTCGGCTGGAAGTCCTGGGCTTGCATGCTCCCGCTCGTGTCGAGGACGAGCATGATGTCGATCCCCTGCGTCCGGATCGAGCTCTCGGAACGCCCGGTCTGCGGGCGGGACGCGGCGATCACGATGAGAACGAGGACGAGGGCACGGAGAGCGGTTTTTCCGTATTTCTTTACCGGGCCCGCCCCGAGTCTCGCCTCCACGAGGAGGTCGAGGGACGAAAACGCAACGCTCCGCCGTTTCCGCTTTCCCGCGAGCTCGAAGTAGAGAAGCGGAATCAAGAGAACCAGAACAAAAAACGCTTGCGGATACGCGAAACGAAACATAAGACGTCATCCTCCCCCAACCGCTTCCGCCGCGGCGAGCGGCCGGGGAGCCGTCCGCGCCACGACCCCGCGGACTGCGTCGATCAACCGCCCCGCGGCGCTCGCGTCGGGCCGGTGCTTCGCAAATTTCACCAGGTCCGCCTCGCGCAGCACGGGCTCGATGTCCGCGGTCTCGACCCCCGCCCTGCGGAGGTCCCAAAGAATCTCATCGGTCGTTTGATCCATCGCGAGGATTTCGTACCGTTTCTCCATATATTTGCGGAGCGTGTCGATGACCAGCGTGTAGTACGTTTTGATCTCTCCCTTTTCGAGCAAGTTCATCCGCTCGATCTCATCGAGCCTCTGAAGAGCGACAAAATCCGCCGGGAGTTCCGGTTCGGGCGCTTTCACGACCACACGTTTTCTCCACCGCCG
>Ga0315286_10002732_pt1 | contig 16526 bp, 11 predicted proteins | sample YL17G10_0_MG_FD_205038 | JGI IMG/M metagenome (GOLD analysis project Ga0315286, IMG submission 205038) | Sediment microbial communities from Yellowstone Lake, YNP, Wyoming, USA - YL17G10_0 | ecosystem: Environmental > Aquatic > Freshwater > Lake > Sediment | place: USA: Wyoming | collected...
CCGGGCGTCCCGTCCGATCAGGCCGTCGGCGATGATGACCGGCACGTCGATCCCGTCCGGTGTGAACCCATGGCTCCAGGCAAGCCTGATGTGCTCCACGGAATTCGAACGGTGGCCCACGTAGAGCGTGTTCGAGTCTGTCAAGAAGGCGCGAGGCGTCTTCTTCCCGACCTCGCGAATCAGGCCGCGGAGCCAGGCGGGCCGGATGTAACCCGTATTGTGCTTCTCGCCGAAGTGAATCTTCAGGGCGACGAAGTCCTCTTTCGCAAGCTCGTCGTTCAGCCCGGTCCGAAGATAGGCGTCCCGGGCTTTTCGCGACAGGACCTCCGGATCTTCGTCAGCCGCGGCTGGAATCAAAAAGACCGGACTGGACATGGCTTCCCTTATTCTCCGGATCTCAGCCGGATCAGAAAATCGGACAAGCGTCTCCTCATAGCGCGAGCGCCTCCTCGGCGGCTTTGACGCCCGCCCCGGGCGTGAATCCGTATCCGAGCTCGGACAACGTCTTTTCCATGGCCTCGAACGCGAACAGAATGTCGGCCCCGGTCAGGTTTCCCATGTGGCCCATCCGGAAGACCTTGCCCGCCGTCGGACCCAGGCCGCCCGCAACTACCACGCCGTTCCGGCTGTAGCCCGCTCGGAACGCCGGATCCTCGACGCCGGCCGGGTAGGCGACGACCGAAAGCGTCTCCGCCCGGAACTCCGGGTCGGTGAAGAGCCCGAAGCCCAGGGCTTGGAGCGCGGCCCGGATCGCCCTCGCATTTTTTCGATGCCGCTCGAACCGGGCGGGCATCCCCTCTTCGAGCATGATTTTCGTCCCTTCGCGGAAGGATCGGATTTCGTTGACGCAGGGCGTCGAGAAATACTTCGTCGGATCCTTCATGATCGGGAGCCAGCGGAGGATGTCGGAGTAATAGGCGGGGATGGAGGGCAGGGCGCGGCGCTTGGCGACGGCCCTCGCCGAGAAAATGTCGATGGCCAGCCCCGGCGGCACGCCGAAGCATTTCTGGGCGGCGGTGAGGACGACGTCGATCCCCCAGTCGTCCATCCGCTCCTCGATTCCGCCGGTGGCGCAGACGCCGTCCACAAGATAAAGGAGATCCCGCCCGCGCAGCACCTCCGCGTATTCCCGGATGGGTGCGCAGGACCCGGTCCCGGTGTCGACATGCGTCGCGACGACGACGCCGTAAGTTTGGGCGTCGAGGCGGGCGGTCAATTCCTCCGGACGGACGCCGCTCCCCCACCGGCTGGCGATCACGTCGTGGGCGAGGCCGAAGCTCGCGCAGATCTGGGCCATTCGGTCGCCGAAATATCCCTGAGAAAGGATGAGAACCCGGTCGGCTTTGCCGACGACGTTGAGCAGGGCGATCTCCATGGCCAGAGTCCCCGCGCCGGAAATGAGGAAGGGCTCCCCCTCCTCGCAGAAGACGATCTTTTTCAGGTCGGCGAGAGCGCCGCTCAAGTCCATGGCCATCTCCGGCCCGACATGCGATACCGTCGGCTCGGCCAGGCTCTCCAGGATACGGGGATGGACGGGGCTCGGGCCCGGGATCAAAAGTAATTTCGACATGGAACGGTGCTCCTCGCTCGATGTGACGGATTCCCATTTTTACCCAACGCCCATCATAAATCAAGCTGCGCCCCGGAACCCAAAATTGCCGATCGGACTATTGTCTATTTAAAAGATCTTTGTTTTGGGGAAGAGGCGGAATTCCTTGGTACACGCCACTCCATAATGCCGATGGGACGGTCGCCGGAATTCGGTGACACTGCCGAGTTGGGGACACCCACCGTCCGAGATTAGCACCAGCCGCGATTCTAGGGGCTGAGTGTCCCCAACTCGGCAGTATCACCAGAATTCCATCAGGGATCCCGAAGGCAACTTGGGGGAAAGACTTTGACCTGGCCGCGCCGATTCCGATAGAATGGGTTTACCATGAACAAAAGAATCCTCATCAGCTTCTTGATCCTCCTGGGGCTCGCCCTGGGAACGGGGGCGGGCGCTCCTCCGCAAGACATCGCGGACCTGGTCCTCGTCAACGGCAAGGTGGTAACCCTCGATCCGAAGATCCCGGCGGCAGAGGCCGTGGCGGTGAAAGACGGCCGGATCTTGGTCGTGGGAACGTCGGCCGAGATCCGAAAATACGTCGGCCCGGCCACCAAAGTCCTCGACCTCAAAGGCAAGCTCGTGGTCCCAGGCCTCATCGACGCCCACCTCCATTTCGCGAGCGGCGGACATTCGCTCGCCTCGCTGACCTTCCGCGGCGTGTCGTCGGCCGAGAAGGTCCAGGAGATGGTCGCGGCCCGGATCCGGGAGCTGCCGGCCGGCGAAACGGTCAACGGCAGCGAGTACGACCATACGCTCTTCCCGGGCCAGAAGTGGCCATCCAAAGCCGATCTGGACAAAGTCGCGCCGGACAACGCGGTGGTCATCCGCCGGGTGGACGGGCATTCCGTGTGGGTGAACAGCGAAGCCCTGCGACAGTCCGGGATTACCAAGGATACCAAGTCTCCTTTCGGCGGGGACATCGTGAAGGACCCCGTGAACGGAGAGCCGACCGGCATTCTCAAGGAGGCAGCCTCCGGCCTCCTCAAAGTGAAACGCTCAAGCAAGCCGTCCTCGATGAAGGACGACATCGAACGCGGATTGGCCTACGCGGCCCGGCTCGGTCTGACCGGAATCCAGACGTCGGCCAGCCTCCAGGAATTGGAGATCTTCAAGCAGCTCAAGGCCGAGGGCAAGCTGACGCTCCGCGTCTACGCCTGGCTGCCCATCGATGAGCTCGACCGTTACATCAAGCTCGGGATCAAGCAGGGCCAGGGCGATGACATGGTCCGGGTCGGGTTCCAGAAGGTCTTCATCGACGGAACGCTCGGCTCCGGCACGGCTCTGATGTTCGAGCCCTTCGCCGACGACCCGTCGAAGATCGGGCTGCCCCAGTACAAGCAAGAGGCCTTCACCGCCCTGATCGAAAAGGCCCACCAGAACGGCTACCAGACGGGCACCCACGCCATCGGCGACAAGGGCGTCAACTGGGTTCTGAATGCGGTTGAGCGCGCCCAGAAGAAGTTCGGAGTAAAAAACCTCCGCCACCGGGTGGAACACGCCCAGATCATCATCCCGTCCGATGTGCCGCGCTTCAAGCAGCTGGGCGTCATCGCCTCCATGCAGCCCACCCACTGCACGACCGACATGCGGTTCTGCGAGATCCGGATCGGCCCGGAGCGGTCCAAGAACGCCTACATCTGGAAAACCCTGCTCGACGCCGGGGCGAGGCTGGCCTTCGGCACGGACTGGCCGGTCGAACCTCTCGATCCGATGCGCGGGCTCTATTCGGCCGTGACCCGCAAGAACATCGAATCGGGCACGCCCGATGGAGGCTGGTTCCCCGCACAGCGGCTGACCATGGCCGATTCCGTCCGGCTCTATACGCTCGACGCGGCCTACGCCTCGTTCGAGGAGAAGATCAAGGGCTCCATCGAAACGGGCAAGCTGGCCGATTTCACGGTGCTTTCCAAGGACATTTATCGGGTGGATCCGAAGGAGATCCTGACGACCGAAGCGCTCTATACGATCCTCGGGGGCAGGATCGTCTTTCAGAAATAGACGGCTATTTCTTGATCCGGCCCACCTCGAAGAGGGGCTCGCCCTTGTTCGCCGGCGGCGTGCCGATGATGTAGAGGATGATGCCGGCGAACGGCGCTTTGAGCTCTTCTTTGACGGCGCCCGCATAATCTTTCACAACGCCGACGGTCTGGCCCTCGGCGACCATGGCCCTCATTTCGACTTTCGGATGGAACAGGCCGTCGAAGCCGGAATTGACGACTTCGTATTTGTCGATCCAGACAGGATCGGCCAGGACGGGCGGCGCACCGGCGATCATCTTGAACAGCTTCATAACGTTCAGCGCGCCTTGGAGGTTTTTGGCGATCGACTCCTCGTCCGTCCGGCCGAGCAGGCCGGCTTCGGTGGTGATCGCCGGCTTTCCCCGGGTCAGGGCCGTATTGCCTAGATATTTGGAATCGGCCGGGTCCGGGCCGCGCGTCGTGTCGATGATGATGTGCCGCAGGCCGAAGGCCAGGGCCATCTCCTTGGTCCGGGCATTGAGGTCTTCGCTCGGGCTGATCATCCAATAGGAGTATTGCATGAGGGCCTCGTTCGAGTCCCCGCAGTGCATGTCGACGAGGGCATCGCATTTCTTGACCACGTCTTCGGTCAGGACATAGGCCATTCTCTGGCTGAGGGTTCCCTTCGGGTCACCGGGAAAAACGCGGTTCAGGTTTTTCCAGTCGAAGGGATTGAAATAGACGGTCCGGCGCTGGAAGGAGGGCAGGTTGGCGATATGGACCAGGACCAGCGTCCCGGACAGATTCTTCGGATCGACCATGTCCTTCAGCCGGTAAAGGGCGAGCACCGGCGGATATTCCGCGCCGTGGACGCCCGCCACCAGGGCGAGGGTCGTCCCTTTCTTCGTCCCCCGGATGATCGTGACGGGAATCGACGTCCCCGCGCCGTCCTTTTCGGGGACGGACAGGGCGCCCGACACCATTTCGCCGGCCTTGACCTTGAGCGAGCCGAACGTCATGACATCCTGGGCCGCAAGGTTCGCCGCCGCTCCGATCAGAATCAGGAGCGCTGCCGCTCCCGCCGAAATCCGAAAACACCGGTGATGCTTCAATGTCTCCTCCTTATCCGTGATGATCGGGATCCATTTTATAATATTTCCGAACGCCGCGCGAGGCGGGAACGGGACCGGAGCCTTAGTCTTCGCTGTTTGCTTGCGTCTCTTTCTTTGTTTTGCTATAATCCACCTCGCTAAAGACAAAATTCTGAAGGGAGGCATCCATGGGCAAATTCCTCGCTATCGTCGGTGGCCTGATCGCCATGGCCGGAGGCGTCCTTCTCGTCGCGCTGAAATGGTGGCCCTATTTCAAAGCTCTCGTCCTCGGCGCTATTCCCCCGGTCCTTTTCTTCGGCGGGCTCATCGCCCTCATCGCCGGCATCAGCAGCATGAAGGACGCAGCGCGCACCAAGAAGCTCGAAGCTGAAGCGAAGGAAGAGAAAGCCTGATTTCCGATTGGTCGGAGTGACCCAACTCGGCTTCGGCCTTCTCGCTCTTTTTCTATCTCTGAGCTCGACCGTCCCGGATCAGATCGAACGGGCATTTCTCCAGAACAGCCCGCGCCTGCTTTATGCCCTCCTCGCGCCGGACCATGCGGTCGCTGTCTCGTTTCCGGCGCCGATCTCTTTTTCCGATCAGCTTTCCAACGAGCAGGCGTTCTTTCTTTTCCAGAAGATCTTCCGGACCCACACCACGTTTGAATTCTTCCCCGAGCCGGGCGGCCTGCGCTCGGCCCGCGCAGGGCGATACATTTTCAAAGCCCGTTGGTCGTTTCTCAACAAGAACGGAAACCAGGACGTCTTCCAGATCTTTTTCCTGATCCAGTCCCGTCCGGGTGCGGCCCGGATCGCGGATTTCTGGAAGATCGCTGAAATCAAGGCGGAGAAGCTCTATTGACCTCCCCGCGACGATCCGGAAGGATCCGCGGCCTCGAGGCCGCGGCCTTCCTGTTCGCCGCCATCGGGGTTCTGTCCCTGATCCTGTCCGCCGCGCTCCCCGGCCTGCTGGCCCGGGATTATGACCGGAGGAGCCTGGACCGGATCCGACGCCAGTCGGAAACTCTTAAAAAGGAGTTCGCCGGACTGCTGAAGGACCAAAATCTGAAGCTGAGGCAGGCGGCGGGCCAACGCTGGCCCGAGACGACAGAGCAGCGCTATCAACTCTTCAAGCGGCTGAACCTCAATCCCGAGACTGAGGGCATCGCCGCTTTCTCCGAGGACGGACATCTTGAACTCTGGCTGGGCAACGTCCTGAACCTGGAGGAGGCCGTCCCCAAGGGAATCTCCGACGCTGTCCTCCAGAAATTCGGCCAGACGCTTCTTATCAAGGACAAAGCCTCCTCCTATCTTGTCTCGCTCCATTGGGTCAACGCCCAGACGCTCCTCGTCCTCTACCGCCTTCTGGCCTTCATCCCCAAGTTCCAGTCGCCGTATCTTGAAGACTACCACTTCATCCCCTCCCGGCTGCGAACCAATTGCACGCTCGACTACTTCGATTTCCGGGAAGACGTCTCGGTCTTCGACAAGCTGTTCACCCGGCATCGGGACGAATATGTGGGCCAGCCCAGCCTGAAGGGTGCGATCCAATCCATCACTTTTCCGCTCCGGAACGAACGCAACCAAGTCATCGCCCGAGTGACGCTCCGGTCTCCGGCCCGGGCCGAGTTCCTGGCCTCCCGGCGCGAATCCCTGTTGCTCTTCTTCTATGCGTTCGCCGCCGCGGCGCTCATTTCTTTGGTCGGAATTCTCGCGGGACGTCCCGGGGTCCGGCGGGACCGGCGTCTGATCCCGGGCCTGGCGGTGCTTGGACTCATCGCCGGCCTGCGGGCCCTCGCTTTTCCCTGGAGCCGCCTGCCGAAAGTCCAGGACCTGGCTCTCTTTTCGCCGACGATCGCTGGATTTTTCAGCTTGGGCGACCTGACCAAATCCCCGGCCGACATCTTTTTATCCGCGGCCGCAGCCTTCGCCATCCTGGCCGGACTGGCGTATTATGTCCATCGCCCGAACGCGGCGCCGGGCGCAAGCGCCCGAACAGGGGCCGGCTTTCTGGCTCTTATTCCCGCCTTCGCCGGATCGGCAGTGCTCCTGCTAGGAGTACAGGACCTAGCTTCCAAGACGGCACTTCACTCCAGCCTGAATCTGTTGAAATTCGGGCTGTCCGGCCCCTTCATTCTCCTCCATCTCAGCCTCGCCCTCGTCCTCGCCGGATCGGGGCTTTTCATCTTCGCCCTCCTGAGGCGCTTATCAGACCGGACCCGGCCGGCGTTGCTCGTCCTCGCTTTCCTCGGGATCGAGGCCGCCATCCTTCTCGTTCGGGGAACGGCCCGGCCCGCCCCGTTCATCCTCTCGTTCTTCGCTTTGGCCTCCCTCGCCGCCGCGGCCGCGGTCCGGAAGGGGGACCTCGTCCGCGGGCTGGTCTGGGCGGCGGTCTTGCTCCAAGCAGCCCTCGTCTTCGGCTCCCTCAAGGAGACCGTAGCGGTCCGGTCCCGGTCGCTCTTCGAACGCTCGATCAAGACCGCGATTCAGACCCAGGACGATTGGGCCCGGTTTATTCTCACCCAGTCCTTTCTGGAGATCGACCGCCAAAAGGCGGCCCTCGCCGCCTTCTTTCGGAAGCCCGGGGAGGGCGACGAACCCGCTGCGGGCCTCTGGGCGAAGACCCTGGCCTCCAAGTTCAACTGGTATTCCTGCCTGGAGATCCAGGACCCCGCCGGATCGGTTCTGTCCCGTTTCTCGCTCAACGTGCCGGCCATCTTTCGCGACACGGCGAGAGCGCCCGTCCGTCCGGAATGGACCATCGACCGCCTTACCGTCCCCTATCTGGGGAAATCCAAGGACTTCCTGATCGGCACCAAGGACTGGATGTCGGGCGGGATGGTCCTCGGCCGGACGGTCTTCTATCTTTCGCTCGATGACGTCCTGCTGCCGTTCTTGTATTCGGCCAATCCCTATTTCGAGCTTCTCCGGGTCAACTCCCTGCCCTCGCTCGACCAGTTCGACCTCCGGCTGGCGGTCTTCGACGGGCTGGGCAAGCTTCTGTTCAATCCCGGAAAGCTCTCGACGGGGCTCCCGCCCGCCCTCCTCGATTCCGACCGGCTCAATGAGCAGGGATTGTGGACCGAGCTCACGGACAAAGGCGTCGTCCTCCGGCTGTTCATCTTCCGGGCCAACGGCCGTATATACGCCCTCTATTCGCCGCGCCGGACCCTTCCCCAGGGCATCATCGAATTCTTCAAGCTCCTTCTCCTCGAGGCCTCGCTCCTCCTCCTACCCGCGGCGCTCCTCTATCTCTTCCTCGCCCGGAAGCGCATCCAACATCCGTTGTGGTCGTTCAGCAACCGGGTCTACGTCTCGTTCATCGCCGTGGCTCTTGTGCCGCTCTTTGTCTTCACCTTCTTCGCCCGGAGCTTCTTCACCCGCATCTTCAGCCAGCAGTTCATCGAAAAAGCGGAAATCCATGCCTCGATGGCCCGGAGCGTCATGGACGACTACTTCGTCTATCTCCGGGGCCAGTCCCGGGGCGAAACACAGACCCCGCCTGAAGACCTCATGCTCTGGATCAGCACCACGATCTCGAACGACGTCAACCTCTATCAGGAAGGCCGCCTGGTCTCCTCGAGCCGCCAGGAGTTCTTCGACGATGGACTGTTCCCCAACCTGATCGACGGCGAGATCTATTATAAGATCCAGTTCGAGAACAACCCGTTCTACACGCGGACGCGCAACATCGGCAATTTCGCCTTCCAGACCCTGACCGTCCCCTACGCCTCGCCGACGGGGCGGCTGATGATCTCGCTCCCCTTCCCCTTCGAGCAGCAGGAGGTCGCGGGCGCTACCCGGGACCTCGTCGACTTCTTTCTATTCATCTCGGTCTTCTTCATCGCCACCGTCCTCGTCCTCGCCCGCGGCATTGGGGCGATGATCGTCCGGCCCATCACCCGTCTTCTGGCCGGCACGAAGGAGGCCAGCCTCGGCAACCTGGATTTCGCGATCGAGTACAAGTCTCGCGACGAAATGAGGACTCTCATCGACGGGTTCAACGCCATGATCCGCAGCCTGCGGGACCACCAGCGGGAGCTGGCCGATCTCGGCAAGAAGGCGGCCTGGGCCGAGATGGCCCGGAAAGTCGCGCACGAGATCAAAAACCCGCTGACGCCCATCCAGCTTTCGGCCGAGCACCTCCTCCGCGTTTACGAGGACAAGCGCGGGGACTTCGAGGGGGCGCTGCGCGAGTCCCTGTCCTATATCGTCAGCGAGGTCGAGAATCTCCGCCGGATCGCCCAGGAATTTCTGGAGATCTCCAAGGACACCGTCCTCCATAAGCAGCGCCTCGCCTTCGACGGACTCCTCCGGGAGACGGTCGCTCCCTACCGGACGCTGCTCGCGGAGCGGATCAAGTTCGACGAGACATCGGAGGGCACGGACTTCGCCTTCGACGGCGACCCGGCCAAGCTCAAGATCGCCCTGCGGAACATTCTGACCAACGCCATCGAAGCCATCCGGGGCAAAGGCGAGATCCGGGTCAGGCTCGTCCGCGGGCCCGAGATGATGACCCTGACGATGGAGGACACGGGCTCGGGCATCGAGAAGGACATCCTCGACCGGATCTTCGAGCCGTATTTTTCCACCAAGGACGTCGGCACCGGCCTCGGCCTGCCCATCGCCAAGAAGATCGTCGAAGACCACGGGGGGACGATCGAGATCGCGAGCGAGCCCGGCAAAGGGACGCGGATCACGGTCCGGTTCCGCTTTCCCGGGGCCTAGTGTCCCGTCTCATCTTTCTCAGGCTAATGTCCTTTGGAGAGACGGGACACTTCCAGGGGGGAGTCAAGCTCCCCCCTCGGCGCTTCGCTGACCCCCTGAGGGGGGCCATGCCGCCCCCCTCAAACTCCCCCAGCAATTGGGCGTCTCCAATGATTCTCTTTTTAGCAAGCTATTAACAGGACGCCCAACTAGAATTTTTCCACGATCTATGGAAGAATAAGCGCCATGAGCAAGACGTTGGTCACGTATTTCAGCCAGACGGGGAACACCAAATCGGTCGCCGAAGCGATCTTCACCTCCCTCGAGGGCGAGAAGCGGATCCATCCCATGGAGGAGGGCCTGTCTCTCGAAGAGTACGGTCTGGTCTTCATCGGATTTCCCATCCATAGCCACAGCGTCCCTTATAAGGCCGATGCGTTCCTCCGCCGCGTTCCAGCCGGCCGAAAGATCGCCTTGTTTTGCACGCACGGAGCGCTGCCCGGCCACCGTCTGTCCCGGGAAGCGTTGGAATACGCCCTCGTTTGCGCGGCGAAGGCGAAGCTCTTGGGCACGTTCGCCTGCCGTGGAAAGCTTTCCCTGAAGGCCCTCGAATTCCTGTCCAAGTCACCCGAGCATCAGGAATGGACCGATATGGCCGCCTCGGCCGCGACCCATCCCGACGACAAGGACCTGGCCGAGGCCCGGGCCTTCGCCCGGAAGATCTGGACGATGCATGCCCACAGCGCCTACTAGGCGCAATCGCCGGTCTTCGGCCGCGCGCTTTTCAAGGAGGCCCGTATGAACACCCGTCGGAATTCCCTTGGGAGGATTGTCTTCGCCGGAGCCCTGAGCCTCGTCCTGGCCGCCGGCGCCGCCGCTCAGACCCATCGCCCCTTCTCGATCGACGATCTCTTCAAAGTTGTTTCGATTCGAGTCGACGATATCACGGTTGACGGCCGGTGGCTGGCCTGCGCGCTCAGCACCCAGGCCGACCGGCTGCCCTCGGACAATTCCCGATACGGCGATCCGACCTATATCGCCCCCTCTCAATCCGATCTGATCGTCCTCGACGCCGCCTCCGGAGCGCAGATCCGCCTCTTTCCCCAAAAAGAACAGATCCGGTCCTTGGCCTGGTCGCCCGACGGCTCGCGGCTCGCCGTCCTCCTCTACCGGAAGGCATCGTTTCAAATCCGGATCTGGAACCGGGACGCGCGCAAATTCGAGGCGGCCTCATTCCAATATCCGAAGGCGATCGCCGCCAATTCGCCGCTCCTCTGGACCCCCGACGGGACCCGGCTGCTCATCGCTCTGAGGGCGGCGGGTTGGGATGCTAAGAGCGCGGAGCTCTACCGGAACGTCACGGCCGCTCCCATCATGCTCTTCGACACCGAAAAGCCCTTCCTTCCTTGGGACGAGGTCTCGCGCCGGGCCCGGCTCGTGATTCCGGCGATGTGGGACCCGGCCGCGAACAAGGTCGTCGAACTGCTGCCCGAAGGCCCGATCGGGACCGGACGCCTGACCAAAAACGGGAAATATTTCCTCTTCGAACGGGACGTGACGGAGAAGACGAATTACGACGCCATCGGCGGGACACGGAACCAACTCGAGGCTCTGCCGCTCGCCGGGGGACCTGTCCGCATCCTGCTTAAGCCTTACGACCAGCGACCTCTGTCCTGGTCGAAGGACAACCTCTGGCTGGCTTATGCCGAAAAAAGCGACGTTTTTATCATGGGCGTCGAGGACAAGGAACCTCGCAACTTGACCGCCGAAAAAGAGTCCGCGCCGGCCGATAAGGCCGCCCCCGCCCCCGAACCCAAAGAGGCCAAGAAGGACGAATCGAAGAAGAAGCCGGCCTTCGCTGTCGCCCGCTTCAGCCCGGACGGCGCGTCGATCCTCTGCACCAGCGCCCGGCCGCAGCCGGAGCCTCCGGACAAGAACGCCAAGCCCGCCAACCCGCCCCGCCAGTACTGGCTGATCGAAGCCCGCGGCGGATCGAAAACCATGCTTCATGAACTGCCGGAAAAGGAAGAGGACCGGCCCAATCTTCAACTCGTGGACTGGAGCCCCGACGGCCGAACGATCTATTTCGCCACGGCGGCGTCCGACAAATATGACCGGGGTCTCGTCAAGCTCGATATTGCTTCGAAAAAAATGTCCGACCTCGTCCGTTCCGACCGGCTCTATGCCCGCTGGCGGATGGCCGAGGACGGATCCCGGTTCATTTTCGCGGAATCCGACGGCGACCGGCCCGAGGACATCTACGCCGTGGACCCGGATTTTTCCAAAACCATCCGGCTCACCGACCTCAATCCCGGACTTAAGGACATCTCCCTCAGCCATACCGAGCTCGTGAGCTTCTTGGATGCCGATGGAAAAAAGCTTTACGGCGTCCTTTATTATCCGGCCGGCTACGAAAAGGGACGGAAGTATCCCTTGATCACCGAGGTCTACGAATCCTATTTCGAGAACGGATTCAACCCCGCGCTCAACGTCTTTACCTCGGCGGGCTACGCCGTGCTCCATCCGTCGGTGAACTTCACCCCAGGCTACCCGGGCGAGGCATGGGCCAAAGGCGCCCTGGCCGCGGTCAACAAAGTCATCGATATGGGAATCGCCGACCCCGAGCGGCTCGGCATCCAGGGCACGAGCTATGGCGGCTACGCCACCGTGCTGCTCCTCACCCAGACCGACCGGTTCAAGGCCGCGATCAACAATTCGGGCAAGGTGGACATGCTCTCGTTCTATACCCAGAGCCCGCGCCTGGGCGTGCGCAACACGCACGCCCCCGAGAAAAGCCAGGATCGGCTGGGAGGCACGCTCTGGGAATATCCCGAGCGCTATATCGCCCATTCGGCCGTCCTCCAGGCGGACCGGATCAAGACGCCCCTGATGTGCATCACCGGCGACCAGGACCCCAACGTCGAGGCCCTCCAGTCGCAGGAGATCTTCTATGCGCTCCGCCGCCTCGGAAAGAAGGCGGCCTGGTTGCGCTACCACGAGGGGGCGCACGGCGGGCCGAACACGAACGATGAACGGCGGGACATGTACGCCCGGATGCTCGCCTGGTACGACACGTATTTGAAGCCTGCGGCGGCGCCGGCGGCGAAATAGCCTCGACAGGATCTTCATAATTTTTTAATGATTGAAGGAGCCATCATGACCCCATCCATCCTCAGCCACATCGGGAGACGGATGCGCATCGCCCTTCTTATGGCGGCCTGCATTCTCACGGCCCTCGGCCCGGCGGCCCTCGGGACCGCGGGCGGCGGACAGGGACCGCGGGCCGCTGTCGCACTTCCCTCCGAATTCGACGGCTGCACCAGCATCTTCGCCGGCCGCCTGGCCACCGCCGATGGCTCGACCATGACATCCCATTCGTGCGACAGCGGGACCGACCGGACCTGGATCACGATCGTCCCTCACGCCAGGCACGCGGCCGGATCGATGGAGAAGGTCTATTTCGATCCCAAGCGGACAAAAGGCCCGAACGACGCGGACCGGATCGAAACGGGCGAGATTCCCTATCCGGCCGAGACCTACGCCTTCATGAACGCCGCCTACCCGATCATGAACGAGTTCCAGCTGGCCATCGGCGAGACGACGATCGGCGGCCGGATGGAGCTCAAGACCGACAACGGCATCATCGACGCCCCGGAGCTTTACCGCCTGCTCCTCGAACGGGCCAAGACCGCCCGGGAGGCCATCAAAATCGCCGACGAGCTGACCCAAGCCTTTGGCTACAATGACTACGGCGAGAGCTTCACCTTCGCCGATCCCAAGGAAGTCTGGCTATTCGAAATCTACGGCCCGGGCAAAGGCAAAAAAGGCGCCGTCTGGGCCGCCCAACGCATCCCGGACGACGAGGTCAGCGTTTCGGCCAATGCCAGCCGCCTCCGGAAGCTCGACCTCAAGGCCAAGGACTTTTTCCTGGCGTCGGCCAACGTGCTCAGCCTCGCGGCCGAGATGGGCTTCTGGAATCCCAAATCGGGCGCGGAATTCGAGTTCTGCTACGCTTATGCGCCCAGCTCTCGGACGAGCCTCGGCTGCCGCCGCCGCGAGTGGCGCGCCCTGAGCCTGCTCGCCCCGGCGCTCCGGCTGAACGGCGAATCGGAAAACTATCCCCTCTCGGTGAAGCCCGAAAAGAAAGTCACGGTCGCGGACCTGCTGGCCATCTTCCGCGACACCTACGCCGACACCGCTTATGACATGACGGCCGGCCTCAACGCGGTCAATCGCAAAGGCGAGGCCGGCAAGAGCCCGGTCGCGGGTCCGTTTCTCAACGGCGACCTGAAAAGCCTGCTCCGGGTGAAGCCCGAACGGACGATCTGCTCGCCCGCGGCCACATATCTGCAGATCACCCAATCCCGCGGCGGATTGCCCGATCCGATCGGCGGTGTGGTCTGGTTGGGCTACGACAACCCGGCGACCACCCCCCACACTCCGTTCTATTGCGGTATCGCCAGGATGCCGGATTCCTACATGGTCGACGGCCGGTGGGGATATAAGGCCGACTGCGCCTGGTGGGCCTTCCGGACGGTCAGCAAGCTGGCAAACTTCCGCTGGCAGGACATGAGCAAGGACATCGAGAAGGTCTGGCGGGTGATTGAAGACCAGGCTTTCGGCGCGCAAAAAGCCGTCGAGGACGAAGCCCTCGCCCTCTTCAAGCAGGACCCGGAAAAGGCCCGCCGATATCTTACGGACTACAGCCTGAAGACGGCCGAGAAAAGCGTGGAGGATTTCAGGAAGCTCGCCCAGGACCTCTGGACGAAATACAATTATCTTTTTTAAGACCGGACGAGCTTCCGCACTTCCGCGCCCAGGAGGTCGATCCCCCGGCCTTCCGTCGCGGATGTGCGGATGATAAGAGGAACAGGCTGGTCCGGATTGCCGAGCTCGACCATCCCCCGCACCTGAGCCTCGAGGGCCGCGGCGCCGGGCAGGTCGGATTTGTTCAGGACAAAGATGTCGGCGATCTCCATGATGCCCGCCTTGAACGTCTGAATCTCGTCGCTGGAACCCGGCGTCAGGACGACGAGAACGAGGTCGGCCACGTGGATCACGTCGGCCTCGGCCTGCCCCACGCCGACCGTTTCGAGAAGGATCAGGTCCATCCCGGCCGCGGTGAGGACCGAGCAGACGTCCGCCGCGGCCTTGGCCAGCCCGCCCCGGTGGCCGCGCGAAGCCATGCTCTGGATGTAGACCCCCGCGTCGGCGCTGTGCCGGATCAAGCGGATGCGGTCCCCAATGACCGCCCCGCCGGAGATGGGCCGCGTCGGCTCGATGGCCACGACGCCGACTTTCAACCCGTATGTCCGCAGGTCGGCGATGAGCCCGTCGGCGAGCGTGCTCTTCCCCGTGCCGGGGGCGCCCGTGATCCCCACGACGGGGGCCTTTTTCCGGAGGCCTCGGATGTCTTTCATGAACCGGAGCGCCTCGGGGCCGCCGTCCTCGACGAGGGCCAGGGCCCGGCCGATCGCCCGCGGATTCCCCCGGATGATTTCCCGCAGGAGGATCATGCCCGTTCTCCTTCGCGAAGCCGCTCATTCCGTTCCGCCAGGGCCGCGCGTTCCGCAATTTCAACCGCCAGCTTTTCGCATTTCGCGGCTTCGACGTCCGCCGCCGCCGTGTCCGTGAGGCAAGCCGCCCGGAACACAAGGAAGCGGGCGGTTTCGAGCGCCGTGATCAGCTCCGTGATTTCCTGGGCGCCCTGGCGCGCGGCTGGGGATCGAAATCCCACCTCCCCGCCCGCACCTTCAAAACCCTTAAGACAATCGTTCAAGATGAAGGCCGTTTGCCCCAACAGGACGGCGGCCCGATAGATGGAGCCGCGGCCGGGGCCGTCGAGGTTGCTCCCGGCCAAATTCCGGGCCAGCGCGGGATCACGCCGGGACAAGGCTTCGAGAGCCAGAACGCGGTCGACGGAGGACCGATCCGATCCCCATAAGGCACTCCGAAGCTCGCTCGTTCGGACATCGGGAATCTGTCCGGGGTCCGTGGTTTCGAAAACGGATTCGATCTCCTTCCGAAAAAGCATCTGTGGCTCCGTGAGCAAGGTGTCCATGGTGTGGGTCGTTTTCGAGGGAAACTCTGCTTCTATCTTACAGGCAAGGGCCAAAGTATACAAGTGCCGCTTTCGGAATCGGGAGCCGGAGCTTGAATATTCCGCGGAACCGATGATAGATTAGGAAGCTGCGGGGAGGGCAAGATGAAAATCCGTTTCGGCTTAGAGAAAATCATATTCGCCGGCGTGCTTCTCGTTCCGATCCCAGCGGTCGGACCGAGCCCCTCCCCCGCTCCTGGGGCGGCCGAGGTCTGCATCCTGAAAACCGATTTCGGAACGATGGTCTTCGAGTTCTTCGAAGCCGACGCACCGCGGACCACAGCCCAGTTCAAGACCCTCGTCCGGAAGGGTTTCTATGAAGGCCAGGACTTCTATCGCGTGGTTCGAGGTCACGTCATCCAGACCGGCGGCGGCGATGCGCCGAAGCTCCCGCCCGAATTCAGCTCCCGCCCCCATGTGTTCGGGACGCTCGGCCTGGGACGTACGGGCGACGAAAACAGCGGGGACTCGGAAATCTACGTCTGCGTCGCGGCCCGGCCCTATCTCGACGGTAAATACACAGTCTTCGGCCGCCTGATCGAAGGCTTCGACGTCCTCGAGAAGATCGCAGCCGTGCCCGTGACCGAACAATGGACGGGACCCGAGAGGAGAATGGCGATGCACAAGCCCGTCACACCCGTCGTCATCCGAAGCGCTCGGATCGAAGTCCGGCAGCCCGGTAAGGCGCCCGCAATCGGCTTCCCTCTGATCCGCGGACTTGTCGTCCGATATTTTTTCCGTGATCCGGCCGCGGCCGGGAGATTTTACGGCGGGACGCTCGGTCTTCCCTCCGCCGGGTCATCCGCGACGACCGGGGGGGGAATGTACAGGCTATCCGCGACGACATATCTCCGGATCTCGCCTCTTGCTGAAGCGGGAGCCGATGCCGACGCCCCCAAGACGGCCACCCTGTCATTCATCACCGATGAAGTCGACGGCTGGTACGCTTATCTCAAATCCCAGGGCGTTGAGATGCGCTCCGAGCTCAAGGACTCCCTCCGGCACCCCACGCGCGGCTTCGTGGCTGTCGATCCCGAAGGCCATCTGCTCGAATTCGAAAGC
>Ga0315286_10002734_pt1 | contig 16524 bp, 12 predicted proteins | sample YL17G10_0_MG_FD_205038 | JGI IMG/M metagenome (GOLD analysis project Ga0315286, IMG submission 205038) | Sediment microbial communities from Yellowstone Lake, YNP, Wyoming, USA - YL17G10_0 | ecosystem: Environmental > Aquatic > Freshwater > Lake > Sediment | place: USA: Wyoming | collected...
GAACGAGAAGGTGGCCCTGGAAGCCGCCGCGGCCGCCTCCTTCGCCGGCGTGCGGGCCATCGTGGCCATGAAGCAGAACGGCCTCAACGTGGCCTCCGACTTCCTGATGAACCTCAACCTGACGGGAACCAACGCCGGCCTGGTCCTGGTGATTTGCGACGACCCCTCCGGCCTGTCCAGCACCAACGAACAGGACTCGCGGCCCATCGCCAAGTGGGCCGAGCTGCCCCTCCTGGAGCCCGCCACCTTCCAGGAAGCGAAGGACATGACCAAGTGGGCCTTCGAGCTGTCGGAGAAGATCAAGAATGTGTGCCTGATCAGGAGCGTGACGCGCGTGTCCCACGCCCGCGGGGACGTGCGCCTGGCGGAGCTCATGCCGCCGGGCAGGTCGGCCCGGTTCGCGCCCACGATGCTCGGCCAGTTCACCCCCCTGCTTGTCACCCTCAAGCACAACATGCTCCACCAGAAAGTGAAGCAGGCAAGGGAGGCGTTTGAGACATCCGAGTTCAACTGGTACACCGGCCCCGAGAAGCCGGATTTGCTGATCGTCACCTGCGGCAGCGGCTGGTACTACTCGCTGGAGGCGGTGAGAGTTCTGGGGCTGGAGGAATCGGTGGGAATCCTGAAGCTGGGCACCACCTGGCCCTTGCCCGAGAAGCTGGTGCTGGAGCATCTGGCCCGAATCGACAAGGTGCTGGTGGTGGAAGAGGTCGATCCCTTCCTGGAGAGTAACCTCAAGGAACTGGTGGGGGATGCGTTCTCGACCCTGGGCCCCCTGACCTTCTACGGCAAGCGCAGCGGACACCTGCCCACCATCGGCGAGCTCGACCCGGACCGGGTGATGAGCGCCATCAGCACCGTCCTGGGCCGGGAGACGGCCGCCATCGACGCCGACTACGCCAAGAAGGGGCAGGACCTGACGCAGAGCCTGGTGCAGAACAGAATGATCGGCTTCTGCGCCGGCTGCCCGCACCGGGCCACCTTCTGGTCAATCAAGAACGCATTGAAGCTGGACGGACGAGGCGGTTTCGTCGCCGGAGACATCGGCTGCTACACCATGGCGCTTGGACCTTCGGGCTTCTTCCAGATCAAGACGGTGCAGTCCATGGGGTCGGGCGCCGGCCTGGCCTGCGGCTTCGGCAACCTGGGCAAGCTGGGCTTCGGCCAGCCCGTGCTGGCGGTCTGCGGCGACTCAACCTTCTTCCATGCCGCCATCCCGGCCCTGATCAACGGCGTCTACAACCAGGCCAACTTCACCCTCCTGATCCTGGACAACAGCGCCACCGCCATGACCGGCTTCCAGCCCCACCCGGGCACGGGCGTCAGCGCCGTGGGAGAGGCGGCGCCCAACGTCGACATCGAAGGGCTGTGCCGCTCACTGGGCATCCGGGTGGAGGTGACCGACCCCTTCGACCTGCCGGATACCACCCAGAAGCTCCTGGACCTGATGCAGCGCGACGGCGGAGTGCGAGTGCTGATCTCCAGACGGAAGTGCGCCCTGGTCAGGGCCAAGTCCGAGAAGGCAGCGTACAAAGTCTGGGTGGACAGTGAGAAGTGCCGGGGCGAGAGCTGCGGCTGCGCCCGCCTGTGCACGCGGGTGTTCCAGTGCCCCGGCCTGGTCTGGGATAGCGAGAGCCAGAAGGCCAAGATCGACGACGTCATTTGCAGCGGCTGTGGGGTCTGCGCCGACATCTGTCCCGCCTCGGCCATCATCAGGGAGGCAGCCTGACCATGAAGGAGAAAGACCCCCTCAACGTCATCGTCACCGGCGTCGGCGGCCAGGGCAACGTGCTCGTCTCGCAGTTCATGGGTCGGGCCCTGGTGCGGGCCGGCTATCACGTCACCATCGGCGAGACCTACGGCGCCTCCCAGCGGGGGGGAGCGGTGATGAGCCACCTCCGCATCTCGCGCCAGGCCCAGTACGGCCCTCTCATCCCCGCCGGCCAGGCCAACGTCATCCTGGGCCTGGAGCCGGTGGAGACGCTGCGGGTGCTGGCGCAGTACGGCAATCCCGCCGTCACCGTCATCACAAACTCGAGGCCTGTGTACCCGCTGGCCGTGGCCATCGGCGCTGCCCGCTACCCCACCGTCGACGAGATAATGACGGTCCTGGAAGAGCTGTCCAGCAGCGCCTGGTTGATCAACGCCACTGACATTGCCGTGGAGCTTGGCGCGCCCATCCTGGCCAACGTCGTCATGGTGGGGGCTCTGGTGGGGGCCGGCCTGCTTCCCTTGGGGCCAGAGGAGATCGAGTTGGAGTTCCAGGAGAGCATCCCGGGCGACAGGCTGGAGCTGAACCTGAAGGCTTTCCGGAGAGGCCTGGCCGAGGCGAAGGCCCGCCTCCGCCGGAGCGGATCAGCCTCTGGCTGATGCCGGCGACCCCGTAAGCCATTGTCGGGGCGCTGGACCATGCGCCCGCCACCAAGTCGCTCTTGACACAGACCACCACCGGCCTAGAATCCAAATGAGAAAAGGGGGGCTGGCATAAAAGTCAAACATCTCGCCCGTCTGTCACGCCGGGCAGGTGGTCTGTCTTTCCTGTGCTTGGCGTTCGTACTTCTGGTGGCGCTCGCCGGCTGCGGCGGGGGCGAGGACGGTACACCCACGCCCACAGCGCAGGTGTGCGGGCCCGAAGCGCGTGAGGCCACACTTTCACCGGAGGCCTCGCCCGGGATCACCGACACGGAGATCCTGCTGGGAGCGGAGGTGATCCTCAGCGGCACCAACGGCGCCGTATACGCCACGCTTCCGGGGGCCACCAAGGCCTACTTCGACTACATCAACGACACCCAGGACGGCGTCTGTGGCCGCAAGATCGTCTACAAGTACGAGGACAACTTCGACGAGGGGGCCAAAGGGCTGGAGGCGGCGCGCAGGTTGGTGGAGCAAGACAAGGTCTTCGCCATGGTCGGCTCCCTGAGCGAGATAGCGCATGCAGCCACCTGGGAGTACCTGAACAATAATGGGGTGCCCGACCTCCTGGTCTCCGCCGGCGGCGCCCGCTTCGGGGCCGACCCCTGTGGGCATCCCTGGACCATCCAGATGATCCCGAGCTACACCATCGGTGGGGTGTTCCTGGGCCAGTACATCTCGGAATACCACCCGGGCAAGACCGTCGCCGTCCTCTGGGAGAACGACACGATAGGCCAGGACGGCTTCGCCGGCCTCAAGAAGGGGCTGGACCCCAGCAAGAACCAGATCGTGGCCGACCAGAGCTACGAGTACACAGCCATTTCGATCTCATCCCAAGTAGCGAACCTGGCGAGATCCAACGCCGGCGTCCTCGTCGCCCACTCCAATCTTGGGTTCATCGGCCAGGCCATCCAGGCCGCAGACCTGTTGGGCTGGCACCCACAGCTCGTTGCGCCTTACATCGTTTCGGATGACCTGATCTTCCAGTTCGTAAATCCTAAGCTTATCGAGGGCATGGTCTCCACCAACGTCAACAAGCCATCGGGATGGAGCAAGACCGATCCAGCGGTCGCCAAGCACGTTGAGATCATGCGCGACTACCATGGTCCCACCGCCTCCAACCTCACGATATACGCTCAGATCCTGGCCGAGCTGGCGGTGGAGATACTCGAGCAGAGCTGCGACAACCTGACCCGTGAGGGCGTGATGGAGACGGCGGAGTCCATCCAGGACTGGCACAGCGATCTGACGCTGGACGGCGTCACCTTCTCCTTCTCGCCCACCGACCACGTCGCATACCAGAGCAGCCGCTACCTGCAGGTCAAAGTCGACGAGAATGGGAAGGGCTCCTGGGAATACTTCGGGGAGCTACGCCAATTCCAGGGGCAAGTCGAATAGCGCAGGCTCTACCCCAGGTGCCGGTACAGGAGCGCGCCGGCCGGCGGCAGGAGGGGACGGGGGGTGAAACGAACGGCGGCCGCCATGAGCAGGCGCTTCATGCCCTTACCATCCTCGGTGGCGAACCCCTTCACGGTGGGATAGTAGTAGTAGGGCAGCGGCGAGGCCTCGCTGGCCCAGAGGCTCTTGAACCGGTGTAGACCCTCGTTGTCCGCTTCGCTGCGGCCGAGGTTGAAGGCGGAGCAGCCAAGCTCCCTTCCCAACCGGATCGCCTCCCACATCAACAGATTGTTGGGCCGTTGCTCCAGGAACTGGGGATCGGAGACGTTGAACTTGTAGAACAGGCGCCTCCCGTCCCAGAGGAGCAGGTCGGCGGCGACGAGGCGGTCCTGCCATTCCGCCAGGAGCAGACAGCCGGACCCGGCGGCCAGCAAGTGGACCTGGATCTTCTCGAAGAAACGGTAGGGCGCCGGCACAACGCCGTGCTTGACACAGGCCGCCATCGGCCTAGAATCCAAATGAGAGAAGGGGGGCTGGCATGAAAGTCAAACATCTCGCCCGTCTGTCACGCCGGGCCTGGGGCCTGTCTTTCCTGTGCTTGGCGTTCGTACTTCTGGTGGCGCTCGCCGCCTGCGGCGGGGGCGAGGACGGTACGCCTGCCGGCACGGCCGTCGCCACCGGCTCGCCCGCAGCGCAGGTGTGCGGCCCGGCCGCGCGTGAGGCCACGATCAAGCCGGGGCCTACGCCCGGGATCACCGACACGGAGATCCTGCTGGGAGGGGAGGTGATCCTCAGCGGCACCAACGGCGCCGTATACGCCACGATTCCGGGGGCCACCAAGGCCTACTTCGATTACATCAACGACACCCAGGACGGCGTCTGTGGCCGCAAGATTGTCTACAAGTACGAAGACAACAACGACGAGGGGGCCAGAGGGCTGGAGGTGGCGCGCAAGTTGGTGGAGCAAGACAAGGTCTTCGCCATGGTCGGCTCCCTGAGCGAGCTGTCGCATCCAGCCACCTGGGAGTACCTAAACAATAATGGGGTGCCCGACCTCCTGGTCTCCGCCGGCGGCGAGCGCTTCGGCGTCGATCCCTGTGGGCATCCCTGGACCATCCAGATGATCCCTAGCTACACCATCGATGGGACGTTCCTGGGCCAGTACATCTCGGAATATCACCCGGGTAAGACAGTCGCCGTCCTCTGGGAGAACGACACGATAGGCCAGGACGGCTTCGCCGGTCTCAAGAAGGCGCTGGACCCCAGCAAGAACCAGATCGTGGCCGACCAGAGCTACGAGTACACAGCCATTTCGATCTCATCCCAAGTAGCGAACCTGGCGAGATCCAACGCCGGCGTCCTCGTCATTCACTCTAATCTTGGATTCATCTCCCAGGCCGTCGAGGCCGCGGACCGCCTGGGCTGGCACCCACAGCTTGTTGGGCCCTACACCGTCACAGATGATCTGATATTCCAGTTCATATCTCCTGCGCTCATCAAGGACATGGTCGGGACCAACGTCAACAAGCTATCGGGGGACAAGACCGATCCCGCGGTCGCCCAGCACGTGGAGATCATGCGCGACTACCATGGCCCCGCCGCCACCAACTTCACGATATACGCCCAGATCCTGGCCGAGCTGGCGGTGGAGATACTTTCACGGAGCTGCGATAACCTGACCCGCGAGGGCGTGATGGAGGCGGCGGAGTCCATCCAGGACTGGCACTCCGATCTGTCGCTGGACGGCGTCACCATATCCTTCTCACCCACCGACCACGTCGCATTCCAGAGTAGCCGCTACCTCCAGGTCAAAGTCGACGAGAATGGGAAGGGCTCCTGGGAGTACTTCGGGGAGCTACGCCAATTCCAGGGCGAAAACGAATAGCGAACGACGGCCCTACGTTCTTGCGCTGTGCAGGCTTCAGCCCAGGTGCCGGTACAGGAGCGCGCCGGCCGGCGGCAGGAGGGGACGAGGCGTGAAACGAACGGCGGCCGCCATGAGCAGGCGCTTGATGCCCTTACCGTCCTCGGTGGCGAACCCCTTCACGGCGGGATAGTAGTAGTAGGGTAGCGGCGAGGCCTCGCTGGCCCAGAGGCTCTTGAACCGGTGTAGCCCCTCGTTGTCCGCTTCGCTGCGGCCGAGGTCGAAGGCGGAGCACCCAAGCTCCCTTCCCAACCGGATCGCCTCCCACATCAGCAGATTGTTGGGCCGCTGCTCCAGGAACTGAGGGTCGGAGACGTTGAACTTGTAGAACAGGCGCCTCCCGTCCCAGAGGAGCAGGTCAGCGGCGATGAGGCGGTCCTGCCATTCCGCCAGGAGCAGGCAGCCGGACCCGGCGGCCAGCAAGTGGACCTGGATCTTCTCGAAGAAACGGTAGGGCGCCGGCACAACGCCGTGCTTGCGCCGCGTAGTCACGTAAAGGCGATAGAAGCGCCGCAAGGCCTCGGGGCTCGTCGCGGAGTGGACGCTCACCCCTTCGCGCACTGCCTTCTTCATCCCCCTGCGCGCCGACGAGTGGAATCCCGCCTCCAGTTCCTCCAGCGCCTTGTCCAGCGCGATGGCGTGCCGCGTGAAGCAGGACGCTTCTTGAAAGCCCCGCTGGAGCAGCGGCAGAGGGGAAGGGCCCCGCATCTCGACGTAGGATAGGCGGTCGCCCTGGGCGTCTCGCTGGATGGCCTCCACCAGGGGTGACGCGTCGCAGCCATCGCGGACCAGGGGCGGGCACATGTCGCTGAAGGGGAGGCCAACCAGGCGCCGGCCCGTGAGCATGCTCTTCACGAGCATTAGTGGCACGCCGGCCAGGATGTCTCCGGAGGCATCGGCGAGGACGTAGTAGCGGGGCTGGTAGTTGTACGTCTCCAGCAGGACGCAGGCCCAGGCCGCGCCATGGAACACCGTCCCCTCCTCCTGCTGAGCGACGAACTCGCCCCAGGCCGGACTGTGACGAGGATCGATGACCTGAACCGAGGTCACGCTCACACCTCCAGGGGACGGCGCAGGAAGTCCACCATCGTCATGGCGTCCACGTCGCCGGTCACGGACATGGCGCAGCGGGCGCCGTGCGGCCAGCGCCAGAGGCGCACCAGCGGCGCATCGCTGCCCTCGATGTAGTCGATGAGAGCCCGCTTGTCGCTCTCGTCGAACGACGTGTACCCGCTGATGCGCAGCCCGTCTGTCGTCGCGTCCTCGGCCACCGCGAAGCCCTCCTCCTGCAGGAAGACCGTGAGGGCAGACGGCGATCCCTCGTCGGGCACAAGGACGGGAGCACGCGGGCTGCGGACGGTGAAGCTGGACGCCGGCACAAGCTGATAGGGCCCGAACCAGGGGGCAGCCGCAGGCTCCGTCTCCACGCCTCGGACCACGACGCTGGCGCCCGGCGCCTCCGGCGCCACGACCAGATAGTCGCCGTCCTCGCGGCGCTGCACCTGGAGCCGCCAGGTCAGGCGGTCCGACCACCAGCGCGCTATCTCCTTCAGGGGCGCCACCCACACCGGCGGCTGGTAGCCGCGAGCGGAGCTGAGCACCGCCTCCAGGGCGTCGCGCAGGAGGGCCACCCGCTCGTGGTGGAGGATGAGGGTCAGAAGCTCCCCTCGCTGGTGGACCTGCTCCAGCATTCGAGTCCAGATGCCGGCCGCCTGGGCGCTACCCAGCTCCAGGCGATCGACCATCGCCTCGTCGTCAGGCAAGGAAGCGGGGATATCTATGAGCGAACCGTCCATTCGGCAGGGAAGGCTGAGCCCGCCGGCCGCCTCGCCCGCACCGTAGAGGCGCAGCCCCTTCTCGTAAGCCGCCCACGCCCTGGGGCTGAAGCTCTCGGGCTGCACCACGTCGAAGGCCAGGGCGCGATTGCTCCCGTAGGTCAGGCCGAAGCGGCCGGCCACATGCAAGGACTCCTGATTCCAGCGAAGGTAGGGACAGCGGAAGCCCTCCGGCTTCAGTCGGAGCCCATCGAAGGCCTTGAGCGCCCGCTCCATGTGCTCCGCTTGGGCCGCCTCGTCCAGCCGGCTGTAGTCCGTGTGGACGTAGCCGTGGACGGCCAGCTCTATAGTCTCCTGCAGGGGCTGGAAGACCTGCGGGTAGCGCTCCAGGAGGACCGCGGTCACTGCCAGCGTGGGCGTGCAGCCGTACTGCTGTCCGATGGCGGAGAAATCCTGGAGGGCGCGCTGCATCCTGGCGGGCGAAAGGCCGAATCGGCGGCCGATGACCGTCAGCCGGCGCGCGGCGTTGACGGGGCCGCGGGACTCCATGAGATAGCGCACCAGGTTCATTCGATCCCTTCTTCCCTCGCCGACCCCCCGACAACCAACTGTGCTTCATCCAGAGCAATGCCTGGTCGATCAATATGCGAATCGGGCGGGGCCAGCCTCATCCCTTTCCTCTGCAGCAGTTCCTCGTAGAGCTGTTCGTACTGTCGCACCATGGTGGTCACGGAGAACCCGGCCAGGAAACGCGCCCGGGCGGCCTCGGCGAGGCGCGAGGCCAGCGCGCGGTCGCCCAGCAGAGTGATGACCGCTGCCGCCAGGGCGCCTGGATCGCCGGGCGGGACGAGGAGGCCCGTCTGGCCGGGGCGCACCAGCTCACGGTTGCCCCCAATGTCCGTGGCCACCACCGGCCGGCCCAGGCCCATGGCCTCCAGCAGATAGTTGGAGCACCCCTCGTAGTCGCAGGAGGAGAGCACAGCCACGTCGAAGCTGCTGATGAACGGCGCTACCCGCATCTGGTGGCCGGCGAACACAACGCTTTCCGCCAGGCCGAGCTGAGCGGCCATTGCCTCCAGGTCGCGGCGCAAGGGCCCGTCGCCGACGACGAGGAAGCGGGCTGAGGGCAGGGACTCCTGGACGATCCTGGCGCTCCTCAGGAACGTCGGGTAGTCCTTGGGCGCCGTCAGGCTGGCCACAATGCCGATGACCGGCGCCGACGCCGCTATCCCCAGGCCGGCCCGAAGGGCGGCCACCTCTGCCCCGTCGACCGTCACCCGCTCCGAATTGACGCCGTTGTATATCACCCGCGTCTTCGCGGCCCCGATGCCTCGGCTCACGAGGAAGTCCCTGCCGGACTCGCTGTTGGCGACGGCGACATCGGCGAAGCGGGTCAGGCGGTCCTCAACGAAACGGTAGACGTTCTCGCCAAGCTTCGTGTCCCGGCGCACGCCGCTGCGCTCGGTCACCACCCTCACCGGCACCCGGGCCAGGATGGCCGCGGTCAGCCCGAAGAAGGTGGCGGGCGACAGGAAGGGCTGGATGACGTGAACCCTCTCTCGTCGCAACAGGCGGACCAGCGGCAGCAGGATGCCGAAGTCGAACTTGCCCTTGCGGTTGAGCGAGAGGAGCGATATCCCCACCCGGCCTTCGAGCTCCCTCTCCAGAGGCTGACCCGGATAGAGGGTCGCCACCAGCACGCGAAAGCGCTGCTTGTCCATCCCCCTGGCCAGCTCCACCAGCTGACGCTCGGCGCCCCCCAGGCAGAGGTCGTCGATCATCAGGAGAACGTTGGCCCTATCCAGCGAGACCATCGGCGTCACCGTAAGCCCCTGGTGGCCGCCTTCGAGGACAGCACCGAATACGCCGCCACCAGGTTTGCGCCCATCCTCTCCCAGGAGAGGTGTTCCTGGAAGCGCGCCCGACCCAACTCGCCCAGGCGCTGCGCCAGGGCCTTATCGTCAAGGAGCTGCGCGATCTTGAGGGCGAAATCCCGCTCGTCGCCGGGCCGGGCGTAGAGGGCCGCCCCGGCGGCAGCAGCGCGATGCCCCGCCAGGTCGTAGAGAACCATGGGCCGTCCCAGGGCCATGTACTCCAGCACCTTCACCGCCGTGTTGTTATCGTGGTAGACGTTGAGGGGCGCCGGGTCCACACAGACGTCGGCGGCGGCCAGCAGGCGCATGGCCTCCTCCCACGATAGCCGGCCGGTGAAAGACACGAACCGCTCCAACCCTCGCGAGGCCGCCTCCCTCTGGAGGGCAGGCCGCGCCTCGCCGTCGCCGATGACCAGACAGTGGAAGTCCTGCCGCCCGCAGTCGCGGACCAGGCACTCCAGCGACGCCAGGAGGGACCCCAGTCCGTCCTGGGGGTCCAGGTAGCCCAGGTAGCCGATGGTGGCGCGGCCGTTGTTCCCTGCCGAGGACCCCGTCGTGGCCAGCGCTGCCATGCGAGCGGACTCGGGGCCGTTGCCCACCACCGTCAGCTTGGCGGCCCGCATCCGATGCCGAGCCAGGAGCACTCGACGCGCCGCCTCACTCTCGGTCAGGACCACGTCGGCCAGACGGCAGGAAAGCTCTTCCAGAAGCGCAGCCAGCCGCACCAGGCGCCCAGCGCCGGGGGACTTGGCCTGCAACAGCTCCGGAACCAGATCGTGCTGGTCATAGACCAGGCGCTTGCCGGCCAGCTTGTAGGGCAAGGCGATGAGGAACAGGGCATCGGGCGGGTTGTGGAGGTGGATGATGTCGAAGCCGCGGCGCAACCAGACGACGAAGGTGAGCACGGTCAGGGCGGCCATGGCCCAGGCGTACTCCAACGCGAGGCCGAGCCGCCCTCCTCCGGCGAACAGCCGCGGATAACGATACACCTCTACTCCGTCCACCGTCCCCCGGAGCCGCTGACCCCTTCTCCTGGGGCAGATCAGCGCCACCCGGTAGCCGCTCTCGGTCAGGGTCGTGGCCTCCTTCAAGACGCGGGTGTCCTGGGGATACGTATCGTTCTCCAAGAGCATGAGCACGCGCTTCGACACCTCAGCCGGCCCTCCGCGCGGACACCCTACGGCGAGCCAGGACCTGGCCGTAAGCCTCGACGATCCTCTCGGCGACCCGCTCCATGGACAGATCTTCGACCCGCTTCCTGCCATCGGTACGGCGCCCGAAGGCCAGGGCCGCCGCCAGCTTGTCGGCGATATCCTGAGGATCGGCGGTGCAGATGTAGCAGCCCTCGATTCCGGCGATGACCTCGCGCACATCGCCCACGTCTGTCGAGACGACGGGTAGATTGCAGGCCATAGCCTCCTTGACGACCTGTGGTGACCCCTCCTTGCGGGAGGCCAGCACCAGCACATCGCAGGCGTTCATGTAAAGCGGCACCAGCTCCGGCGGCTGATTGCTCACCACGACCAACTGGGCGTCGGGGAGCTGCCTTTGCACCAGCGCGAAGGCCTCCTGCACAAGGTCGAACCGCTTCTCCGGCCGCATGGCGGCGGCGAACAGCACCAGCTTCCGGTCGGCGGGTAGGTTCAGCCGCGAGCGCGCCTCGCCGACGTCCACGGGGCGAAAGCGTTCCAGGTCCACGCCGCAGGGAATGACGCAGGAACGCCCCCGCAGCCTCTGCATGACCTCCAGCGAGACGGCGACGTTGAGATCGGCGCGGGCGGAGACCAGACGAGAGAGAGTCCGCTGGAAGGAGCCTTCCAGTACCTCGCCGCTGTGGAAGGTCGTCACCACCGGCAGACCGCGCTGCGCCAGGGCGATGATGCCCGAGAATACGTAATGAGCGTGGACAAGATCGTAGCGACGGCGGGCTATCTGCCGCCGGAAGCGAAAGATGCCCCACAGGTAGTTCAGCTTGTTGGCCGGCCCGTCGACGAAGAGAACGTCCACTTCCAGGCCCTGCGCCCTCAGGGATTCCACCTGCTCCTGGACAAAGATCCCCAGGGCCGGCCTATCCGGGACAGGGTACATATTGGTAACGACCAGCACGCGTCTGGCTCTGCCGGTCCCTTCCAGAGGAAGGGCCGGCGCAGCTTCGATAGTCTCCAGCGTCCCCACCGCTTCCACCTCCATCCGCGATCTAGCCGCGCACCCCGAGCCGCCTTCGCCGCGATGGATCGGCCATGACGAGCTTGGTCAGAGCCAGGGAGAAGCCTGCCAGGAGCCACACCGTGAGAGTGCTGTCGAAAAGGTTGTGGAAGCCGGAGTTGACCCCAAAGGCCAGCAGCGCCCCAAGTCCCCCCAAGGCCAATCCCTTGAGCAGCGGCTCGCTCGTCTTAAAGAACACTTCCAGGTAGTTCTTAATGGAAAGCACGAACAGGGCGAGGTAGAGGACAAGTGCGCCAGTGCCGAAGGAGAGCCAGACATTGAGGTAGTCGTTGTGGGGCTGGTAGCGCCCCAGGGCACTGCCCGCATCCTGCCGCTCCAACAGGGATGGATCGATCTTAGAGGCGTACTCGGGGGAGAGCTCAAGGAACCTGTTGTGCCCCACCCCCAGGATGGGATTATCCAGAGCGATGTTCAGCCCGGCCTCCCAGAGGACGGGGCGGGTGGCAGCGCTGGAGTCGGAACTGGCGCCCTGGGTATAGCGGTTACTCTGGAGGTCACTGTAGTAGAAAAAGGCGCCCCCCGCCAGAATGACCAAGAGCCAAAGCTCCCGGCTATAGCGACCCCGGTAGACCAACACCATCGCCAACAGGGCGACACCGGCGGAGTAGACCCAGGACCTCGTATAGCTGAAGAACAACGCAGCCACCGTCATCAGGAGGATGGCGGTGAACAAGAGACGCAGCCGCGGCTCCAGATTGCCCAGCAAGACTACCCCTAGCAGAAACATCGCGAAGAAGAGGAGGGCATTCGTAATGTAAATGGGGTTTTCCGCCAGCCCCAGGGATCTGCCCCCCCAGCTCTCAAAGTTGTCGCCCTCGAGCCCGGCATGGGGCACGGCCTGGTAGAGCGGGACGTCGGTGAACTGGCTGTAGTGCTGAAGGACGGCCACAAAGACGGAAACGGTGCTGATCACCAGGACAACCAGGGACAGGTCCCGCAGATCATCGCGGCTGTACACCACCGCGGGCGCCAGCACCAGGGCGATGAGACCTGTGACCAGGAAGCGGGAGAACTTGAAGACGTAGCCCGCATCCGCGGCGATGAAGTTCGCGAAGGTCGCCACTAGGAAGAACCCAAGGGCCGCCAGCAACATCGACCTAGTCCGAGGCCCCAGGTCCGGCCGCTGGACGACGTGGGGCAGGACCACGGGGATGGATGCCATCGTGAGGATCAGTCGATTGCTGATCCGGAAGCTCCCGAACTCGTACATGTAGTTGGCTATCGTCAGTTCGGAGACCATCAGGGCAGCGAGAATCCACACCGGCCGGCGCACGCCCAGGAAGAAGAAGACGAACTGAACCGTCAGGAGTATGCGCTGCAGCCCTTCCACGCTGGTGCCAAACACCGGTATCAAGGCCAGAGGCAGAAGCGCCAGCCAAGGGAAGCCTCCCTCCTGAGCCTTGGCCCGAGCCTTGGCCTGACCTTTGGTCTGCGGCCGAGATAGCGCTGCGTCGGCAGTGCTCATGCCTCGCCTACACTTCCAGACCTGGCGGGCGATTGCCCTTCCTCCGCCATCGGGCGAGGTATCGTGGACAGGAGGACATCCCTCAACTTCTTGCGGTCTGCCGTCACATCAGGAGGATAGGAGCGGCAGCGCGGGATCATCCGCTCCACATACTCCTCGTAGGAACAGATACGGCGGGCGGGGACACCGGCGACCACAGAGTTGGCTGGCACCGAGCGGGTGACCACTGCACCGGCCCCCACCACCGAGTTGGGACCGATGGACACATCGGGCATGATGATGGCACCGTCGCCGACGAAACAGTTGTCGCCGATGACGATCCGGCCGAACCTCTGCAACCCCAGGTAGGGAGGGAGGTGACGGAACACCCAGGTAGCGCCATCGTGGGTTATGAAGGTGACGTTACTGGATATCGTAACGTGGTCCCCTATCTCGATGAGGTAGGGCTCGCTACCAAAGTCCGGCCTGCCGATGACGCGCACATCCCGACCGATCTTTAGACCGTCCCTGACGTAGGACCGCAGCAACCACCGGTCCCGCAGGCGGCTTAGCCACTCAAGGAGCATGGCTGTCCACTCCTGAGACGCCCTGGCGGCCTTCGCGCGAGAGCTCGTGTGGTCTCCCGGCACGAGTTCCGTCTTGCCGTAAGTCCCAGGTCTGCGACTGCACCCCGGGGAGTCCTCCCGCTTCGTCCGTAATCGGGGCGGGCCCGGCCGTTACCCCTGCCGACCTCTCCACATTGATAGTCTTCCCCTTCAGTCGCCGGAGCGCTTGCAGCGCTGGGAAGGGTGCAAGGAGCTTGAGACCCTCGTACAGCGTGTTCCAGGTCTCTCCTTCCAAGTACAGGCGGGGCTGGCTCCGCAGCGCCCGCGTCAGATAGCGGGCGAAGGGGCCTCGGTGGCGCAGCCGGGCCGCCACGTGGGCTGTCGTGCGGTCCAGGCATGCGTAAGCCAGTTTCTCGAGCTGTGGATAGGGAAGGTCTGGCTGGGCGAAGAGAGCTCGCAGGGTGTGAAGATGGGAGTCTACGAACGACGAGAGAGTATAGCGCGCAGTGGCGCTGTTCTGATGGATCCGATAGTAGGCCAGGGGCCTGGCGATGTAGGCGTGGTCATAGTAGGCAGCGATGCGCAGCCAAACATCCCAATCCTCTCCTGGCACGCATTCCTGCCGGAAGGACCCGACCCGCTGAAGCGCAGTCATGCGCACCATAACGGTGCTGGCGCAAATGTCGCAGCCTCGGAGGAGCCGGCGGAAGGCCTGGGCCGAGGGTGTGACCACAGCGCCACCGCCGGGGAGGGGTAACCTACGCAGGCCTTGCACCTTCCCACCGCTGTCTATGATCTGGGCCTGGCCGTGAACCAAGGCCACCTGCGGGTGTCGGTCCAGGAGTTCCACTTGCTGGGAGAGGGTGTCGGGACAGAGGACGTCGTCCGCATCAAGAAAGCGCACGTACTCCCCCTGGAGCAGCCCCAGGGCCCGGTTGCGGGCTGGCGCCACCCCCTGCTGCTCCTGCCGGGAGTAGCGCACGTGCGGCAGGTAGGGGCGAATGACTTCGGCGGTGTCGTCCGTGGAGCCGTCGTCAACGACGACAATCTCGATGTCGTCGTGGTTCTGGGCAAGGGCGCTGTCCAGGGCCAGCGGCAGGTAGTTCGCCATATTGTAGGTCGGTATCAATATGCTGACCTTCGCCATCTTCTCAGACCCTCGCCAGGCACGGCGGCCGCTTATGGCAAGCGCCCCGGCGTGCGACGCTGCTCCTCATGATCCTCAAGTACCCCTTGGCCGCCCCGAGCTCGCTCTCCCTCATCCAGATTGCCCTCTGCCGTCCAGGCTTTCGCCTGACGTCGCGATGGACTGGCGTTTGCTGCCGGTAAGCCATCGTCTAGCGGCCCGGAGCCATGCGTAGAGACGCGGACTCACCAACAGTAGAGCCGCGTGAGGATAGTACCGGCGTGGGGCCGGATGCAAGCGCAAGGAGGTCAAGAGAGCGCCTAGACCCTCTTTTCGGTTCCCCATGTGAAGCTGGGCAAGGCCGTAGTGGTAGTAGCCAGCAGCCAGACTGTCAATCAGAGCGCGCCGGTCCTTGGGTGCAAGGGGCTGGCTCCTCAGTATTTTGAGCCGCGCTTGTGTGCCGTAGCAGTGCATCTGCGGAAAATCGTTCGTGAGGTTGTCAGGGTGGCGGCCATACAGACCCAGAGGGACATCCATGACCTCTATCTCGTATGACATGGCTATCCGTACCCAGAGGTCCCAGTCTTCGTGGGTCCTCAGGCCCTCATCCAGCAGTCCAACCTCATCGAAGACCTCTGATCGGATCAGTGTTGAGCAGGGATGGATGAAGGCGCCATCGCTGCGCAACAGGTGACTGAGCACCTTGCCGCGCGGACATTGGCGGCCGTGCAGAAAGCGGCCGAGGATGGCCCCGTCCTCGAGATTCACAAGGTAAAGATCGCTGTACACCAGGCCAACGCTGGGAGGCAGGGTCTGGAGCTGGGCCACCTGTAGGGCCAGCTTCTCGGGAAGGAACCGATCATCCGCGCCCAGGAAGGCGATGTATTCGCCGCTGGCCAGTAGGACGCCGGCGTTGAGGGCCGCTGGGGCCCCCCGATTCTCCTGGTAAACGTAGCGGATCCGGGGGTCTTGAAATGCAGCCACGACCTCCCTTGTGTCGTCGACCGAGCCATCGTCCACCACGATCAGCTCCCAGTCCTGGTAGGTCTGGTCGAGAACGCTCTGGATGGCCGCCGTCAGGAACCGGCCACAGTTGAAAGTAGGAATGATGACGCTCACCACCGGGCGGTCAACGGCCCCCTTCCGAACGTCCCGAGGCAGTGCTTTCCTGTTCACCGTCATCACGTCTCCCCGGCCGGCGAAAGCCGCTCTTTGATGCTTGAGTAGGAACCGTGGAGGAGACGGTACAGCCGCCCGCTCAACAGCGGCAGGCCGAGGTGGATGTAGGTCTTGCGCTCGCCGGGGCGGAGGCGCAGAGATCTGAGAAGAGCCTTCCAGGCCTCCCCTCGTTTCCCCAGCCGGAGCTGCTCCATGCCATACGTATACTCGTGGTGGGCGAGGTTCTGCTGGAGGAGGCGTCGCTCTTGACCGCTCAGGGGATAGCTTGCCATGACCTTCCGTCGCGCCGCCTGGCCGTGCCGGTACATTCCCTCTGGGACTTTGATGGAGTTGGCAGAATGACGGCGGCAGCGGGCTAGGGGCTCGTCTAGTGCCTCCACCTCGTATGCGGCAGCGATGCGCACCCACATCTCCCAGTCCTCGTACCACGAAAAGCTCTCGTCGTAGAGGCCCACGCGCTGGAACACTTCCCGTCGGATGAGCGATCCCGTGTCGCTGATGAACCAGCCCTCGGCGTCCAGGAGCTCACGGAATATCCTGCCCCTGGGCGGCGTGCGGCCCTGGAAAAAGCGGCCGATGATGGTACCGTCCTCGTGATTG
>Ga0315286_10002736_pt1 | contig 16522 bp, 11 predicted proteins | sample YL17G10_0_MG_FD_205038 | JGI IMG/M metagenome (GOLD analysis project Ga0315286, IMG submission 205038) | Sediment microbial communities from Yellowstone Lake, YNP, Wyoming, USA - YL17G10_0 | ecosystem: Environmental > Aquatic > Freshwater > Lake > Sediment | place: USA: Wyoming | collected...
CTTTGTAGCAAGGTCACCGATGCCGGCCTGGCCCACCTGCAAAGCCTCCCCAAGCTCCGGGAGCTCGACCTGGGCGTCACCCGAATCACGGACGCTGGCCTGGCCCACCTGCAGTGCCTCACCAAGCTCCAGGTCCTCGAACTGGGGGTCACCCGAATCACGGACGCTCGTCTGGCTCACTCGCAGCGCCCCGCTAAGCTCTGGGAGCTCAACCTGGGGGCCCGAATCACGGACGCTGGCCTGGCTCACTTGCAGCGCCTCACCAGCCTCAAGGAGCTCGACCTGGGTTTCACCAACGCCACCGACGCCGACCTCGCAGCGCTGGAGGCTGCCCTTCCAGGCTGCTCCATATACTATTGGAAGTAACAGGGGCTACCCTCGCAAAAGGAGATCACCTGCCGATGGAGCAGTAGAGCCCCTGTCGATGGAGCACTAGAGCCCCTGCCGACGGAGCAGGTCATCGTGGCCCTGCTAGAACGCCAACGCCGTCGTGTGGTCAGTGGTGGCGATGGGGTGGGGGTAGGGACCGACCGCGAAGTGGCCAGCCCGGAAGGGAGAATCCGACGCCCTTAATGCGGATAGAGTGCTCGGTGACCTGGGCGTCCGCCCCCAGGATCGTTTCGGCCAGCCAGAGGTTGGTCTCCAAGTGCTCGGTCATGGTAGGGACTGAGTAATGGGTGACTCCGTCGGCCAGAACGGCGTAGATCACCAGTTGGTCGGCCAAATAGCGGTCAACGGAGGCTCCGCTGTCGAGATCTCGCAGCAAGGAGCGCGCAACGTGTTCGCCAATAGCCTCTGAGGTGCGCCGGGGAGCTCCTGCTCGGTCGGAACCGAGAAGGCAGCCATCTGCGGTCTCAGCAAAGGCAGCCAGAGCCGCGCCGGCCTGCACAGCCGTAGTGTCGTACAGATGCTCAAAGTCCACACGATAGCCGTGTCGCTGCAAGATCTGAGCGCAGCGAGCGGCCATGCGCTCGCTGACTCGCCGCTGCTGAAGGTGGGAACAGATGGCCACTCCGGAGATACGTCGGACCGGCCCGCGACGCAGAGGTAGCGAAAGGGCACCAATCTTGCCCTGCAGTGGCTTGACACTCACCTCGATGATGCCGGCATCCTTGGGGACGTAGCCCGGTCGAACTATCCGCAGCTCGGCTCGGGCGCCCATACGCGCCAAGGTAGGCAGGAGGACACGCTGCATGTAGTGGGCGGAGGGGGCAAAGTCCTGGAAGAGCCCGCCTTTCAAGCGAAACGTGCAGGGACCCTCGGCGAAGCAGGCGAGGGGGAGGAGGGTCATGGCCATCATGGTGGTGGAGCCAGCGCTGCCAATGTCCCAGGAATAGCTGCCACTTCCGGCGACCTTTGCCGGACGAAACCAGACCTCGCCCGAACCTAGCGTTGCTCCTTCCAAGGAGGCCTCGGTCAGCTCAGCAATGGCCCGGGCGACTGTGACGTGCTGAGCTCGGAGGCCAGGCTTCGGTCGCTTGGCGCGAATGTTGTACACATGGAGCGGCTCGCTTAGAAGCGCGGCCAAGGCCAGGGCGCTCCGCACAATGGTGCCGCTACCGGACTTTTGGCCGCCGTCGATTTCGATCATGAATGCAGGATACCGCCATCACCAAGGAGTGGAAAGACGGGGTGTTGGCGACGGTGACCATTGAGAGACGACGCTTCCTGAGCAGGGAGGCTGATCTGAACCCACATTTCCCATATAGACATGAGGAATGGGCAGTGAATCCTGCGATAAAATGCCCCCAACAGGTATAGCTCGGCGGCGAGTCGGTGGCCAAGTTGGAGGCACCTAATGGGTGAAAGCGACAGGGACACGCTGAGAGTCCTGTGGGGTGCCAATATTCCATCCGTCTCTTCGCAGGTCAAGCAGGCCCTCGGTCGCACTCGCCGAGCTGGATCGCGATGAGGGCATAGTGCCTCAAGGCTGGCCCAAGTAGCTCACCGCGTCAACTGTCTGGATACGGATGACATTTTGGCACCCCACGGGTGATGCACAGGCCAGCGATGGCTACAAAGCGTCAACCTTCTTGCGGAAGGCCTTAGCCCATGCGTCGAGATCCTCAACGTCGCGTTCGACTTGGTCGATGCTCGGCGGCGGCACCCTACTCTCCGGAGTCTGGCTGTGCTCGTAGCTCGAGTACCGGGTCATCAGTCGGTCAAGAAGTTCGAGATCGTCCTTTTCAATAGCGTCAAGCTCTCTGAGGTTCGAAACGTGCACCTGTCGCCGGTAGCGCATCACGATTTCGCGCAACAGCACCTCCTCGACAGCGCGTTCAATAGTCTTGCGCAGATCGGTACAGATCTGGCTCTGGAGAGCGCCAAAGGTGACTAGATTGCCGTTGCGCTCCGCTGCGTGAGCCTGCTGGCATTGGTTTCTTAGCGCGCCAACTAAAGCGCTGAACTTTTTGGCTTCCCACGGGGTGTCCCCTACGACGACGCCGGCGCCTCTTCGGGACTTCACCACCATAGACGTTGACCAGCCAATGCCACGTCGGCGGGCCTCTTCTCGAAGCGTCACCAGGAAGAACAGGTCGTGAGTGAAGACGATGACTTGCCGCTCTGACGCTACCTTGACGATTCGTTCGGCTACTCGCTCACGGTTATGTACATCTAGGGAGGAGATCGGATCATCGAGGACGACCCCGGACTTGGTCTCTTCTGTCGACAGCTCGGAGAGAAAGGCCGCTAAACTGATCGCTCGGAGTTCACCTTCACTCAAGACACGATCGATCTTCCCGTTGTCCACGGTTGCGCCGTAGAGTTCAAGCCTGTAGTACGAAACGCCCTTCTCACCCGGTCGGCCAACTAGTCTCACGTTTGGGGGATCGCCTGTGATACTGGACAACTCGGCGGAGAAGGCTGCGCGGAGTTCGTCCGTTACGTACTGTTGCGTCAGCTCGGTGGCTTTGCGCGTGATGCCTGTTGTGACCGTATCGTCGATTGCGCGCTGGAATTGGGCCTGCCGATCCAGGCGCTGTACTTCTGCGACGAGTTGCTCTCGGCGGTCAGCGAGCCACGCCTTTGCTTTGAGCTCCGCCGCCTTATCGCGGAGTGGCTTGCTCTTCTCAGGATCTGACGCCGCCCGGAGCTCCTGCACTTGAGCCTCGAGCTGTTCAATGGTATCGCGCAGTGGTGTCGGGTCAAAGGTCGCGAGCGAAGGCCTTGTTGGGAGCTCAGTGCTTGACTCAGCAGCCTCGGCGAAGGCCTGAATCGCTCGACAGCATTCTAGGTAGGTACAAATGGGGCTTTCGACCTTGGGATCATCGATGCGTAGATCATCGAGTACCTCCGTGTACAGATCTTCGCCGAGGGGAAGTTCAGTGAACTGGATGAGGGCCTGCTCGAAGGCCCCGCGCCTGCTCGCCTCGTCCGACCGAGACTTGGTGAGGAAGTAGTCGGTAAACGCCTCGAATCTAGCTCGAGCATCCTCATCGAGGATTTGCTGGCAAAGAGAACACCTTTGGGGGCTCTCTATGGTCAGCCCTGCATGGCTGGCGTGTATTTCTCGCTTGAATTCCTCCGCTGCTTCCCATAGGCGTTCCCATGCCTCACTGCCGACTATGGGGATTGGGAGGTTGCGAAAGCGTTGTGCAGTCGCCAGCGCAGCTGCGCTCTCGGCCTGGCGCAGCTGGTGGTGGGCCTGCTCGAACTCCTCAATACGTGTGCTGGTGACGACGTTGGCGAGCACCAATAGGCGGCCCCTCAGCTTCCCATAGCGTGCCCCCTTCGCCTCAAGTTCCGCCGCGCGCTGCTCCGGCCTCTGTTCAGCCAGAACTTGGTCCAGCCGTCTTCTCTCTTTCGCATCTTGAACCGAGAAGCTAGCGTGGTCATCTATGTCGGAAACCTGGGTACTCTGGGATATCGAGTTGAGCCATTGTCCGGAGGGAGTTTCAGTGAGGTCCTGCGGTAGAAGGTCTAGCTTTGAGGAGTCGGCCGCCTGTTCTCGCTCCAGCTTGGCTCTAATCCGATCACACCCTTCAGCCAGCTTGTGGAGCAAGTCGAGACCGAAAGGGAGATACGCGACGTCATTCTCGTTGTTCCAGTACACGGCTGCGCTTGGAGAATCGAACACACTGACAACGCTCAGATAGTCAGGAGAAGCGCTGCCCTCCTGCCAAGGGAGTTTGATCGGCGTAGTTCCGACCACGAACTCCACGCTGGCGCGGGCTGGGCCAGTCGTTTGAGCCTCAAAGACATTCGGCAAGATCGGCATTTCTGCCGCTCTCGCACGGCACACCTTCTTGAGGATCCGAACGTACCCGGATTTGCCTGTCGCGTTGTCGCCGTAGATGACCGATAACCCCTGCCTCTCGAACGAGAGCTTCTGGCCATGCGCAAGTGCGTTGACATTTTCGATGTCTGTTATTGCTTCGAGAGAAACAGCCTCTGCTGTGGTAGAAGCGGGCAGGTGAGCTGCCGCAAGGGGAACGGCTTTCGGCGCTCCGGCGCACGGGTCGCCTAGGCCAACCTGTTGCTCTGCAATCAGAGCGAGTTCATCCAGGTCTGACTCGTCCAGACCTCCCTTGACGACTATTCGCCGGAGGGCATCGCGCTGCCAGAGAGGCCGGTTGCTGGACCAGTTCAATATCTCTTGTGCTGCACTCATTTCCGCCAACAGGTGTGGTTGCGCACTCTCCGGCGATTCGACGAACCGGTGACGAGAACCGTACGTGCACTGCTTATCATACACCCGACAAGGATGGCAGCGACTGCCTCAAAACGGAGGACTTCAGCCCTCTGGACAAAGTGACGGAGTTCAAGTACTACTGCCGAGGCGTTGGCCTGGTCCGCGCAGGGGAGCACTCAGATCGTTCCCGTCACTAGGAGTTCGCTATGGCTGCCCGCGAAGACGATTGCAGCACCTATGCGGATAGCCGCCTCAGTTCGTTGCGAACCGCCTCCTCTGCGGCTGGCAAGTTCTCGAGCGCGTGCTCCCGCACGCCGCCCGCCCGCACGAAAACGAATACACACCGTGCTACCGGTCGGCCCAGCGTCTCCTCCAAAGCCAGGACGTAGGCCGCTCCCTGGAGGCGATAGCGGGCCAGCGCCGCGTCGAGATCCGCCTCGCTGGGCACCACGTCCGTCTTGTAGTCCACGACGACCAGACCGTCCGGCCCCTCGTACAGCAGGTCAACGAACCCTTCGAGCGTCACGCCCTCCACTGGTGCTCCGACGTATACCTCCCGCCAGTAGCGTCCCTGGCTGGCTACTGCCTCCCGCACCGAAGGCGCATTGAGGGCCGCTGAGACCATTTCAGTCACCTCGACCGACCGATCCGCGATGCCCTCAGCCGCTGCTTGAGCGCGGGCCGCGCCCTCAAGGTTGGCGCCCGTTGCAAGATCGATGGTCTGCAGCACCGCGTGGACAGCCCGCCCCAGCGCCGTGCCAGCCCTCCCTCGTCGCCAGGGTGGCATCTCCTCTACGGGGGCATCCTTCTGGAGATTGGGGTCCTCTGCGGCACCCGACACGCTACGGCCGATGGCGGTAGACGCCATGACACAGGCCCGCGTCAGCGTTTCGAGGCTATGTCGGCGTCTCTCCAGCCACGACTGCCGCCGCTCCAATCCATCATCGAAGTGGTCTGCGAAGGCTTCGCCCACCACCACAAGAGGTGCCTCCGTGATTTCTGTTGTGCGGTAGAGGTGAGGAGCCTCCACGGCTCGGGTGTGGAGCTGGGCCCCGTGACTTTCTCCCCCTTCCCTGTGGTGCAGGCTAACCACCAGGTGGTCTCGAGCCCGAGTTGCGGCCACATATAGAAGCCGCACCTTCTCGTGTTGGTCCATCTCATTCTCACGGTGCTCCAGTTCCTGGTAGCCAGGCGTTTCGAAGCAACTCCCTCCCGTCCCTACACGCGCTTCCGGCCGCCCCTCCCGGTCCCAGAGGATCGTGGCGCCACTTCGGGCCCGGGAGGTCCTAGCGATATTCAGACCGGTGAGCACCACGATGGGGAATTCCAGCCCCTTGGACGCGTGGATGGTCATTATCCGCACGGCGTCATCGTCTGGCTCGGGGACCACGGTCTCCACTATTCGCGCGCCTTCTTCGGCCTGCCGCTCGGCCCAGTCGATGAACTGACGCAGGGAGCTACCGCCTGCTTCGGCAAAGGCCCGTGCCTGGTCGAGGACGAAGCGTAGCCGCTGCCAGCGCTCTCGGGGCCGGCGATGAGCGAAAGCGAGCTCGAAGAGGCGACGGTCCCGGATGACAGCCTCAACGATGCCGCTGATGGTCTCCCACCAGCGCCGCCGGTGGAAGCCGTGCAACGCCCGCATGGCCGCGACCACAGGATCATCCGCAGACAGAGAAGACGGAGGATCTCGACGGTAGTCCCACCGTCCACTGGCCCGGACGAACCGGAGAAGGTCGTCGTCGCCGCAGGCCAAGGCAGGGGACCGGAGTGCCGCCACCAGCGCTACTTCGTCTGTGGGGTCGTCGACCGCGCGCAAGATTGCCAGGAGATCGCGCACTTCCTGGGTGTCATAGACCAGCGAGCGACTTTCAACGCGGTAGGGGATGCCGGCCTCATCCAGGGCCTCCTCGATGGATGGTAGCACTGTCCTCGTCGGCATGAGGATGGCGATGTCAGCGTATCGGGCCCCCCGCACGACGCGCTGGCCGCTGCCCTGGTTCTCTGCCACCGGCCAGCCCTCCGCCTTCGCGGCCTGAATGATGCGGGCGATCTCCGCCGCCTCTTGCTGGCGGATAGAGTCTACGTACCCTGCCGTCGGACCGCCCAGCACACGCACGGTGACATCGCTGCTGTCGGGTGGTTCCCACCAGGCGTCGAGGGGAACGTATGTCGCCTGGCCCTCGGACTCTTCGCCCATGAGCCCGGCGAAGATGTGGTTGACCCAGTCGATGACGGGTTTGACCGACCGGAAGTTCTGAGTCAGTCGGACGGTCTGTCCGGAAAACCGCTGCTGCACCGCCTGGTAGAGGACGATGTCCGCCCTCCGAAAGCGATAGATGGACTGCTTCGGGTCGCCGACAAAGAAGAGGCGCCCAGCCTCGATAGACGCCTCATGCCAAGGCAGGGGTTCGCCATCAGTCTCCTCGGCGGCCAACAGCACCGCCATCTCGGTCTGAATAGGGTCCGTGTCCTGAAACTCATCGATGAGGAGGTGAGAGAACTGCGTTCTCACTGCCCTTCGGACGAGGCCGTCGCGCCGCAGCAGGTCGCGTGCCTGCACCAGCAGGTCGTGGAACTCCAGCCGACCCTGACGACGCCGCTCCTCAGCATACTCCAGGATGAATCGACTGATAGCCGCCAACAGCGGCCGGAGGAGGTCCGACCGCGTCTGCTGGAGCAGATGGCCGCGCATCTCTTCGGCCTCGGTCAGGAGCCCGCGCACCTCGCTCGGGCTGACTCCATCCCAGTTCTCTTTGCGTCCCAAGCTGCACTTCACGCGCCTCCCTTCCGCCAGGATCCTCAGCCGGACTAGATCCGTTTCCGCGGCCACCAGGCGGCGGCGATACATGTCGAGCCCTTCGAGGTGCCGACACAGTCCGTCGTCCGGGTCCCGGCACCTGGACCGAAGTTCACAGACCTCGTCGAGGCGCCGCACGAGGGGTCCCACTTCTACGGCCGATAGGGACCCAGCGTCGATGGCAACGTCCTCCAACCGATCCCAATGCTGGTGGAACTCCAACGCCACGACACGTAGCTGATCGAGAGTAAGGCCTAGGGTGAAGGCGCGGAGGAGCGTCTCCTCCAGTGATGGGTCCCTCAGCAAGTCATCGACGAAGGCCATCCAGCGCTCCTCGAAGGCTACGGAGGCTCCGATCTCGTCCAGGACGTCGACCGAGGGCGGCAGCCCCGCCTCAAGAGGATGCTCCGCCAGGATGCGGCGCGCGAATCCGTGGAGCGTCTCAATGGCGGCCGCGTCTACCTGGGTCAGCGCGGCCTCACAGCGACTCCGTTCCTCAGGTGAGAGCGAGTCCCTGCCATGAGCAGCCTTCTCCAGTTCCCCGCGGACGCGGTCCCGCAGCTCCGCTGCAGCGGCCTCCGTGAAAGTAATGGCAGCGATCCGCTGCATTTCGGTACGGCCCAAGGCCACCAGCCGCACTATCCGCCGCACCAACTCCGAGGTCTTGCCAGTGCCTGCCCCCGCTTCGACGAAGAGGGTGCTGTCCAGGTCCTCACGGATCCGCTCGCGAGCTGCTTGGTCCGACGGCTGGATAGTTGCCACTCTATCGCTCCGGCTCCACCAGTTCCACGTAGCTTCGCAACTCGGCTGTCCCCCTCTTGCGCCGCCAGCTGCGGGCACGGTCACGCGGGCAGATCCGGTCGTAGGGACAGAACCGGCAGTTCTCGAAGCCGTTCAACACGGGAGCTCCAGGCCTCGCGGGAAAGAGGCCCCTCGCTATTCCCCTCACGATGACGGTGAGGGCGCTGCGGAACGGAGCCAGCTGCTCTTCCGTGACTGGATGACCCAACCGCTTGAAGTTCGCCGCCTCCGTGATGAACCAGTAGTAGGCCGTCACCGGCACGTCGCCGTAGACGGCCTTGGCTGCCAGGGAGTAAACGGGTAGCTGCAACAGCTGCCCGCCCTGGACCGGGTCCTGGTCGATCTTGGAGAAGCGAGAGGCAGAGCCGCTCTTGTAGTCCAGGACCAGCATCCGCGACCCATCGAGTGCACGGTCGACCCGGTCAATACGCCCGCGGAAGGCCACTTCCCGCTCATCACCCAGGGACACTACGATGGCGGGGTGGGATGCGTCTGGAACGCCAAAGGCCAACTCCACCGCCACCGGCACCACTCTCTCGTCAGCACGCATTCTCTCATCTGCATCGAGGAACGCAGCGAGGTCACGCATGATGCGTTCCCGCTCCATCCGCCAGAGGAGGGGCTTGCCCGTGAGGCCGGTTCTTTCGGCCTCGTCGCACAGCCTCTCGCCTATCTCCATGAGGCGGGCGCGTTCTTCCTGACTCCACGGCTGGCTCGCACTGTTCCGCGGCGGTACTGCCCGGAGGAACTGCTCCAGCGCGCGATGTAGCAGGTTGCCCCTCTCCAGGACGCTGATGGTGAGCGTCTCCTCTGGCTTCTCGGTTTCCGCTACATACAGGACGTGGCCCACAAAATACCGAAACGGGCATGCTGCCCAGTGTTGGAGCGACGTAGGCGACACAGGGCGGTCCGCTGATGGTGCGAGCCCCGGCGGCGCCTCGATGTGCCCGTCCCAGCGGCTGAGCGCCGCCCGCAGCCGGTCCAAGTCCGCTCCAAGCCCTGCCCTGAGAGTTGGCATCTCCGCCGCCAAGTAGTGCCCGGTCACAGGCGCCCCAGTGCGGCCCCAGCGGAGAAAGCTGCCGAGATCGTACTCTTGCTCGGATGCCGGCTCGCGACCGGCTGAGAGCGCTGCCTCGAAGGAGGGTACGATGGTGAACCACTCGCGCGGTGGGAGAGTCTCAAGGTCGGTGCTGAAAAGCGCTCGGCCTTCAAGCTGGGACGCGGTTTCCAATAGCCAGTGGGCCGGCAGCTTACCTCGTTGGCCCCTCAGGTCTGCCCGCGGGAAGAGGAGCACCCGCTCCGGCGCCACTGCTAGAGCCGCCAGGTAGTCACGCCGCTCCTCCGCCCTGCGACTGGCCCGTAGTGGGAGCTCATCGCTGGCGGCCGAACGCTCGCGGTCGGGCAGCAGAGGATCGTCGCGCCCCCGGGTCGGCATCATGCCTTCCGTCATGCCCAGGATGAAGACGACGTCAAAGTCAGTGCCCATGGCGTCGGCTATCCGGCCGACGAACACGCCGTCGCCGAAGCGACCGATGCGGCCCGCAGGCGCTTCCAGCTCACGCTCCAGAGCTCGCCTAAACGTCGCCTCATCCGTTTCGGCGCGCAAGTCGCTCAAGCCGGAGAGCGTATCCAGGATCCCTTCGACCGTACGGTGCGCCTCGATCTCGCCGTCGGGCCAGTCCCGCCGGTGGCCCTCTCCCCCTAGGTAGCGTTCAAGCAGGTCGCGAGCCCACGCGCAGAACTCGGGCCAGCTTCTCCTGACACCGGGATCGACCCTCGAGGTGAGATCCCCGATGAAACCAGCGAGGCGTCCCAGGTGATCCAGATCGGCATCCAGCCGACGCAGCTCCCATTCCCCACCTTCTTCCATGTTCATGATCGCCTGGCGGCGCTCCTCGACGGAGCGCCGGTGCCGGTCCAGCCGCTCCCGCCACTGGGCGGTGCCACCTACCACACCCGCCGCACGGGATAGCGCATCCCATCGATGTGCTGGCACCGGACTGCCGCCCCGCTGCTCAAGCACGGGAGCGGCGCTGAGCCAGTCCATCACAACATCCCGCCGGAAGTCCCTTTCCCGCAGGCGAAGCAGACCGAGAACGGTGCGCCCGGTGAGCATCTGGCCGAGGGTGCGAACGCTGGGTCCGTTATGCGGCACCCCTGCTGCCCCGAACTGCTCGTGGGCCAGCAGCGCATAGGGCCCGGCCGCTCGATACAGCACCGCCATCCGGTACAGAGGAGTGCCGGCGGCGAGCCGCGCCATCACCATCCGGAGCACCGACCGCACTTCCTCTTCCGCATCGGTGACAGCGACGATCTGGGTGCCCCCAGGCACCGCTGGGCTGGGGTCTCCCTCCCCAGGCCCCACGGCTACCTCCAGCTGCTTCGCCAGTCGCCGGCCCAACGTGTCGGCCTCACGGTCACCTGTTAGCCCGATGAGGGCAGTCAAGGCACCCGACCCCGCCAACGCCTCCACCAACGTCCGCTCGGCCGGTGAGAGGCGGCGTGGAAGATAGAGGATGACACGCCCCGCGTCGCGAAGGGCAGGGGAGCCGGCGCGCGTCGCCTCGGCGGCGGCTAGAGCCAGGTCCTCTTCGTCGTAGTACGCCTGCGTCCGGCGGCGAAAGTCGCGAACCAGCCGCACCACATGCGAAGCACGCTGGCTGTATGTGGCGATGGCGTCGAGGACCGCCTCGGGAGCCTGTCTCAGGTCTCGAAAGGTGCTGTCTAGACTACGCTCGGTGGCAGGATGGTCTACAACCTCCCGAAATATGCCGGGCTCGTCAGCCAGGGCTGCCCGCACCGCCTCCCCACGAACCGGGCCAGTGAGAGGGCGTTGCCCCCGAGCGGCAAGAACTGGGGCACCTAGCAACTCTGCGACGCGCGCGAGGACGAGAAAGCGAACGTTCACCAGCCCGTCTCTGCCGGAGACACCGGCGAGGGACAGATCGCCTGAGCCAAGGCTCCGACGGAGGGAGAGCCCGGCGTAGTTCGATGGCACGGCTACGGTGACTGGCGCGAGCGGGTCGCCCCCCTTCGCCTCAACAATGGCGTCGCGGAGAGCGTGAGTTGTCGGCGGACCGTAGGGAATCAGGCGCAACGACGTCATCGGTGGGTGTTCTCAGTCTTGGCCAAGTGGCCACCTACATCGCGGTCACCGGACTTCGGGTTCTGGCTTCAATGAACCCGCTATCCTTTGCACCAGCGCTTTGGCTTCCTGTTCCGATGCAACCAGGTCGATGTCGGCGCCACGGAGTAGTGCCTCTACCACCTCGCCGAGCCTCGCAGCCTCGTCGTACTGCTGTGCGTGGGCATGAGCGTCCGGGAGCAGTGGACCCTCACGGAAGCTCGACGCGTCGAGAACCCACAGGCGGGCCGGAAAGGCGATGTCAAGCACGACGAGGCGAGACCTCGAGGACGCCGAGGCGCTGCCGAGCTGCAAGCCATCGATGTCTCGAGAACCTAGATGAACAGCTTCCCCGTTCGTGTACTTGATCTCCCATGCCCAAGCCACTTCACCATCATTGTACTGGCAGTCCGGTGTGCCGGCGCCCCGATTGTCGTGCAGTCCCGGGTATAGTCGCTTGAGGGCAGCGACCACGATCTCTTGGGCGAGGCGCCCGAAGGCGCCCGGGTCGCCAAGATTGTGCTGCACGCGCGGCAGCAATTCACTTGCAAAGGCGGAGAGGGGGAACCCTCCAAGTCGGCTGCCCATGTCTACTCACCCTCGCCTTCAAACCGAGTGCCTTGCGCGGCCGTCCAGCGCTTGAGAGGCACGAGCTTGCTGCGGCCTGCTCCGGCTCCTTGCACGACGGCGTCCGCGAACGCTTTGTCGGTGGTCGTCACGACAGTCGTCGGAGCGGGAGCGCTGACCCCCAGAACATTCCCCATCTGTTGGCTCATTTCGGGATCGAGGCTTTGCGTCGGCTCATCCAGGATCAGCAGCCCGAGTTGGTGGCCCCCTGCATCAACATCGGCCAGCGCGCAGAGAGCCGCTACGGTCAGTATCGTCTGATATCCGCCCGACAGCATAGGTCCCGGCGCGACCTCCCACGAGCCGGCTGGATCGACCGCCCGGACGCGGTACGCATTTCTCACGACGCCAGCTGTTCGGCTCGTTTCAACGTACACACGGGCACCCTTCAGTCTGTCGTGTCGGCTGATCCGCCCGAACCACTCGTTGATCTTCGGCGAAACGGCGGCGACCCTCTGCTCGGCCACTGCTACGGATACATCGCCGGCGACACTCGTGACAATCCGCAGAGTCTCTCTCCATTCCTGGATCCGCTCAAGGCTCGCGCGCGCCGCCGTCAACTCATCCCCCGCGACATCCTCGTCAAGAGCGTCCAATTCCCCAGCAGCCTGCAGAAACTCTATTAGTCGCTGGAGCGCGATGACGCGTTCTCGAAGCGCCTCGCCCTGCTTGCTCGCCTTTGCTAGTTCGTCATTAGTCGAAGCCAAGACACCCTCACCAACCGCCAGCGTCTCGCGGAGTGCCGCATCCAGGGCTTCGTCGTCTTCGTGACCTTCGGCGCCTTGGCGCCTCGGCTGCTGACCCACCGCTTTGGTTCGCCCGCACTCCTCCACGACTGGCTTTTCGGGGTCATCCGCCACTTCGGCGGCCCACATGCCGAGGGCGGTCTGAAGCGCATCCACGAGTTCGCCACGTCTCCTCAACGCTCCCTCCTCCGCATCGCAAACGTCTCCAGTGGCCCGCTCCAGTTGGCGCTGCTTCTCCTTCGCCCCACTGAGTGCTTCCTCGGCTTTCTGCCGGTCCTCGCTGAGGCGCGCGATCTCTCCACCCTCAGCCTGAATGCACTCGATAGCCGCATCGACCAGGTGCTCTAACTCCTGCGCGAGCATGGGACGCTCGCAGACCGGACAGTCGAGTTCGTCGCCAGGAGCATGTTCGTGCTCACCCAGCCAGTCACGGGCCTTCGCCAGAACCGCTGCACGTTTGCTGACTGCGCTGAGTTGGTCTTCGATATCGTTCAGCCATCCCTCCGCTTCATCGACAGCGTTCCTCACCACCTCTTCACTCCCTATGCTAGCGCGCAAGCTGTCCAAATCAGCCGCTGCATCTTTATGGGCACGGATCGCGTTCTGCCATCTATCGCGCGCCCCGCCGACGGCGGTCTTGAACCGAGTGAGTCGATTCAATCGATCCTGAGGGCCTGGCCGAGACCAGAGCTGGTCAGCCGCGCGCCCCAAATGGCGATGGGCCGTCTGGAGAGACGAGATGTTGCCCAGCGCTGTCGGAAGGTCTACCGATAGCGCCCTTGACAAGGAAGCGATCAGCGAACGGGCGCCTTCTAACGTAAGCTCTCCAGCATCGATGCCCGCTTCCAGCACTTTGCTACGGGCGTCTGACCTTCGGTCGAATCGCCTGGCTACCTCCTCCCGCAATCTACTCGCCATGGCATCGAATCGCTGCTCCAACTCTCTGACGCGCCTGGACAGTTCGTCCCGGGCCCTGCTCAGTCCGACGGTGAGAGCGTTCAGCCTCTCGATCCCGAACAGTCGGTCCAGTGCGGCATTGCGGTCGCTATCCTCGGATGAGATGAGGGCCTGGAGGCTGGTTTGTCGAGGCGCCACAGCACGGCTGAAGAGGTCCGGCGTAATCCCCAGAACCTCGCCTGGGTCGGTGGCTACTGGCACACCGTCAATCGTGCATGTCACCTCGTCGTGCGTCGCCTGCGGCCTTTGGCGATGTCGGATACGCCGCCATACCATGGTCGAGCTCCCCCGCCGAAGGCGGAGGACCACCTCAGTTTCGTTGCACCCCTCGTGCATGTATACACGATGGGCTTCGGCTCGATTGCCTCTCAGTTCGTCGATGCTGAAATCGTTCCCGAAGCTGAGCTCCCCGAAGAAAGCCCACTCGATGGCTGATACCCATGTTGACTTGCCAGAGCCATTGGGCCCGACCAGCACTACTACGGGCCTATCGAGCTTGAGCGTTTGAGCGTTCCCGCCGATTCCGCCGTAGCCGCGTGCTTCGACAGATGTAAGAACCCATGAATCAGATGCCACGACGCCTACTCCCCACGAAGTCGCCTCTCGGCCGCGGCAACAGCGGACTCGGCGCGCTCGATGGCATCCCCGAGAGCTGCGATCGCCGCCTCCTTGATGCCGTCGGGGCTAGCATTGGGGTTGCTGAGGGCCTCGATCACCGCCCCAGCGACTTCCTGAGCCGCGGCCAGCCTCTCGGTGTCATCAATTTCCCGCTTGAGCTTTTCTGACAACTGTTCCAGCAACGATTCCACAGACCGTCTCCTTTCCCAGGGAGAGTGAGAGCAAGCCTCCGGGTGTCCATCAGGAACTGCTCATACAGACTCCGAAAGTCGTTGACCCCTCAGACCACACGTGTCCTCACGTGAGGTCGACTGGCATAGACGCGTCACTTCCATATCTGGCATAGGCGGAGTAAGGGCCTGCCGCCTACCATTCTCCCTCACCCAGGTCATAGGGCTTCCTCAGCTCGATGTCGTCAGAAGGCAGCGGTCCAACCTACAAAGTTTTGACCTCACGTCGCCCGTATTATGGGGCATCTGGGGGATCGTAGCTACAAGCTCTGAGACGATTCTCGTATTCTGGCAGTCGATCGCGTCACGGAGGTCAATCAGCGCGCGGGTTATGCCTGCCCAGCGGTTGCCGCCCGACGCCGAATGCCTCGAGTGGCGGTTCTCAAAAAGAGCCTCCAGATCTTCCAAGCCAAGCCCAAACCTCTGTTGGAACACGGCTTCGACAACCGTGGCTGATCCAGCTTTCTTGGCTGCGATCCGAGAGTCCTGCAACGCTCCCCAGGCATGCTCGCGGTTCTTAGGCAAATCGATAAGCCGTTCATACTTTCCCGGGCCGATGTGCCCGTCCTTTTTCAGATGTCGAACGTTGCGAGCCTCGTGATAGGCGAGCGCTGCGTAGTCCACGAACGCACAAACGTGGCTGGCGCTCTCACTCATGGCGCTCATAACTTAGCAACGAGCATTCGGGCTGTCCAGCGGATATCTCCGGCTTCTGGAGCTAGTCCTGCGCCGCGTCGGCCTTCAATCCCTACATCCCCAGGCTTTGAGAAACGGCTGCCCGCTGGCCCGACCCTGGCTGAAGGGTGCCGCCTCACCAACTCCGTGCGGAGACTGATCACCTGTCGATGGAGCAGGGGATCACCCCTCGACGGAGCAGAAGATCGCTGAGCGTCCGATATCCTCCATTATCGGTACTGAGTCCGTGGAGACGAGTCCACGCTGCCGCTTCGCCGCACAGAGCCTCTCGGAGCTCGTGGTTGTCTGGACCAGGATCGGTGTCTTCTGGAGGAGCGAGCTCTTCCCGGCACTGCCTGCTGCGGTCTTGGTGAGCGGTGGAATCGGCAGTGCTGTCCGCCTCACTCGCGGACGCTCGCCCTTCTAAGTATTCGCTGAAGTTGTAGGCCAAGGCCGTGGCGGCGCATTGAAAGCGCCGACAGCGCCCCAGCCGTAGGGAAGCCCCTTCAAGGGAATAGCGAGTATCACTGCCTTTCGCCGCGACAGACCTTGACTTTCTTCCTCATTCGAGCAATGAGTGTCTGTCGACGGCGGCGTCGGCAGACGCCAGCCGCTGGGCAGCACAACGTAGCTCGGAGAAGGAGGACCATCATGACCGCTAAGCGCCAGCGCAGGGCCATAGCACGCCAGTTGCCGCCTGAGGGCACCACCCTGACGGCCACATACGAGGGCGAAGCCCACACCGCCACCATCGTGGAGGCCAAGGACCGCCCGGCGGGAAGGGCCGTGAAGTACGGGGACCGGCTCTTTCCTTCCCTCAGCGCCGCCGCCAGCGCTGTCACGGGCCACGCCACCAACGGCTGGACCTTCTGGCGCCCCGCTGAGAAGGGCGAGGAGTGAGAGGCAGGGTAGCGTGGGCGTCGACGTCTATCTGGAACCCGCCTTCAGCCGCAACCGCGAGGCCCACCAGGCCGAGTTCGACCGGGCCGTCGCGAGGCGCGACGCCCTGGAAGTGTGCGCCCACCGCGACCCCCAGTCTGGTTGCGCGCGCTGTGCCGCCCAGGAGGAGGTGGGGCGCGCCTGGGAAGCCATGTACCCCGACCGCTGCTACATCCGGTCCAGCTACAACCCCACTTCCCTCTTCGGGTGGATCCAGGCCAACCTCGGGCTAGACCTGATGGCGCTGCTGGAGGAGTGGCTGGAGGAGCGGCCCGGCAACGAGCCGGAACGCGCCATCTTCCGGGTGGGGGAGTTTGGATACGCGCTGGGCGTTGCACTGGCGGCCGCGGTGGCGGCAAATGCCGAGCGCATCCT
>Ga0315286_10002737_pt1 | contig 16516 bp, 16 predicted proteins | sample YL17G10_0_MG_FD_205038 | JGI IMG/M metagenome (GOLD analysis project Ga0315286, IMG submission 205038) | Sediment microbial communities from Yellowstone Lake, YNP, Wyoming, USA - YL17G10_0 | ecosystem: Environmental > Aquatic > Freshwater > Lake > Sediment | place: USA: Wyoming | collected...
GCGCCCGTCGAGGCGCACCTTGATGCTCGCGTGGGACAGCACGCCGAGGTCGCGCATCGACGCGACGACGAGCCGCGCGTCGAACCCGCAGGCGCGAAGCACCGCGAAGAGCGCATGACTCGATGGCTAGCAGGTGCCTCCCGTGCCGTGCAGGAGCCAGTGTTCGAGAAAGTCGTCGGCGCGGATGCCGGGCAGCGGGCCAGCCGCGCCCGTGCGCAGGGCGTGCATCTTCCGCGTGTTCTCGAACGGGACGCGTGTGCACCACGACCCGTACACCGCCGACAGCCCCTCGAGGTCGAGAGACGGCAGCCCGGTCAGGCCGAGGCGCAACAGGACGGGTTCGGTGAGCTGCGGCGGCAACGCCTGGTCGTCGACGCTCATGGGAGCCTCACGCGGACGCCAGCGTCCACCCCAGAGAGAAACCCGTCGACGCGGAGCACGTCCTAATCCGGCGCGATTGTAGCACCGTCGCTCTTCGGGTACACTGACAAGTATCACCGACAATTACCCGGGAGCCCCCATGCGCCTCGAGCGGTTTGGCCTGTTCCTCATCGCCGCGATTATCCTGACCGCGGCGACCCGCCACGTGCTGACCGTCGGCGCGGATGCCGCCGAGCCATTCGTGGACCTTCGCGTCGTCGCGGCGCCTTCCGCCGCGGGCAGCCTTGCCGCGCAGTTGTCAGCGTCTGCCGACGGGCGCGTGTACCTGAGCTGGCTGGAGCCTGCGGGCGACGGCCAGATGCGCTTCCGTCTGGCCGAGCGCCGCGGGGGATCGTGGGAGTCGCGCGCCGATATCGTCGAGGGGCGGGACCTGTTTGCGAACTGGGCGGATGTGCCGTCGGTATTTGCCGCCTCAGACGGGCGTCTGGCGGCGCACTGGCTGCAGAAGAGCGCCGGAAACGCCGAGACCTATGGCATTCGCGTGCGCACGTCGGCCGATGGCGGCCGCACGTGGTCGCCGCCGTTCACGCCGCATCGCGACGCGTCGCCCACCGAGCACGGCTTCCTGTCGTTCTTCGATGCGCCGGGCCGGGAGATCGGCATGGTGTGGCTCGACGGGCGCGCCACCGGAGGCGGGCACGGGCACCAGGCTTCAACCGGCGCGATGACGCTGCGCGCGACGACGATCGGCGGCGACGGCCGGCCCGGGCCTGACGTGCTGGTGGATGACCGCGTGTGTGATTGTTGCCCGACCGCCGCCACGTCGACTCCCCGCGGGACCCTCGTGGCCTATCGGGACCGCTCACCCAAGGAAGTCCGCGACATCAGCCTGGCGCGTCTCGAACGGGGCGCCTGGGTGGCGCCAGGGGCGGTTCACGCCGATGGGTGGAAGATTCCGGGCTGCCCGGTCAACGGGCCGGCGCTTGCCGCTGCCGGCGACGTCGTGGTGCTGGTCTGGTTCACGGCCGCCGGCGATGACGGGCGCGTACTGGCGGCGTTCTCGCGCGATGGCGGACTCACGTTCGGTGCGCCAGCCAGGGTCGATGATGGCGTGACGCTGGGCCGCGCGGATGTCGAACTGTTGCCCGACGGCAGCGCCGTCGTCGTATGGCTCGCGCCGAGCCAGGGCGCGGGCGAACTGCGGGCCCGGCGGATGTTCGCCGACGGCCGGCGCGGGCCGGCGGTGACCGTGGCTGCCGTCGAGTCGGGCCGCGCAAGCGGCGTGCCGCGCGTGGTGCGGAGCGGCAACGAACTTCTCTTTGCGTGGCGGTCGCCCGGGCCGTCGCCCCGCGTGACGGTCGCCGTGGCGTTTGTGCCCCCGGCGTAGACCCTCTCCGGACGGGAGTCATTATCAGCACGAGCGCTACACCGTCACTCCAGGTGCTCCTGGACGGTGCGCAGTTCGAGGACGCCCGGCGTGGGGCCGTTGACGCCGCGCAGCGTCACCGAGATCGTCGTCTTGCCGAGCGTCAGCTTCGCCGGCACGCGGTACTCCTTCAGCACCGGATCGGCGGACGGTGATGCCAGCGTGTGCGTGCCGGCAGCCTGGCCATCGACGAACAACTCGAACGTGAGGCGCCGGCCTTCGGTGCCGCGGCACAGGCACGCCACGGTCACTTCGGTGTCATCGAACGTCCGCAGCGTGTAACGCAGCCAGCCTGCGGCCTGCCGGAACGGGCGGCCCGCCACCGTCCCTTCCGTGAGGCCTTCGCCCTCGGCATCGTGGTCGTGCGCGCTCTTCTCGTCGCCCGCCTGCACCACGTCCACGACGCGGCGGCCCTGGGCAGACAACGCGACGGCGAGCGCGAGCGCCAGGGAGGCGGCGCGAAGCAGGGCGCGGGCGCGCACGCCTCCCCGTCCAATCGTCACGGATCGATGATGATCACCGGCTCCGACTCGCCCTTCGCCGGGATGAGCGCGCCGCCGCTGCTCGCAAACACCATGTAGGAGACAGCGGTGACTTCCGCTACATCAGCGAGCGCAAAGGGCACGGCTGCGCGCTTCGCCACGACCTTCACGTCCTCGGCGTTGTCCATGGTGCCGGTCGGAAAGATGATCGTCACCGGATCGTCCGTAGCGTTCCTGAAGACGACGTTCTGTTTCGGGTTGCCATGCGTCTGTCCCTGGACGATAGGAAGCATTAGAAGTCTCCGCTCGCCTTCCGCCCGCCAGGTCAACGCGACGCCCGTTATCAGACCGCCCGGGCACAGGGCCGATTATGACCGCTGCGGCCGGGGTGTCAACGGGCATTCGCGCGGTTCACGCCTCTCTAGCAGCGCGTACGGTGCGTCCGGCGGTTGCCCACACGACGATCGGGCGGACCTCCGGCGACGCGGCACCTGCGCACGCCGATCACGCGTATGAGTCGAAGACCACGGTGTCCGTGTCCTGGTTGAACAAGCCGGTCTCGAGAGGCGGCGCCCTTCGACTCGGCTCAGGGCGCCCCGAGCGACGTCGAGGGGCGGTGCCCGCCCCGGACGCGGCGTGGGGACCTCGGTGGGCAGGTGCAGATGGCGCAGAATGCGCTCGATCACCGACGCCTCTTCGATCAGCGCGATCAGCCGGAAGCGCCCGCCATCCTTCGACCGTGCTCAGGATGGCCCTGAGCCACGCCGAAGGGCCACAGCGCGGACAGGCCAAAACGTCGATCCCGAACGGCGCATGAGGTCCGCCCAGCGCCGTGCCTCCTCGCGGGGCGGTTGCGCCTCGCGCCCGCAGGGGGGATCGCGCGCGGGCTCGGTGGCTCGGGCCTCGCGGGGATCGACGTGCGCTCCGGCCGGGGGTGCGTCGGTGGTGCTGGCCTCGCGGGGGTCGACGCGCGCTCCGGCCCTGGGCGCGTCAGCAGTGGTGGCCTCGCCGCCGTCGATGGTGTTCCCGAAACCCACGACGAGCGACCGCCATCCCTCGACGTGGCTCGGGATGGTCCTGAGCAAGGTCGAAGGGCCACGCCGCCCGTGGCCCCAGGACACCATGATACAGAATGAGGTTGATCCGCGGCCGCGGGATCATCCCTCGACGTTGCTCGGGATGACCCTGAGCTTGTCGAAGGGTCAGGACGGCCAGCCGCTCCAGCAGTTCGAGGGGATCGAACAGGAGGTGCGTGGTGCCATCCGCCCACGGGTGCCGGAGCTGGAGCACCACCTGCCCCTCGGCCGTCAAGCGGAGCCGGTCTTGCGCGACGGTCGGCCGCAATGCGTACCGGCAGAGCCGCTCGAGCCGGTCCGGCTGGTCGGCCGGGACGCACACGCCAGCCTCGAGGTCGAAGCCCTCCTGGCGCGCGTGACAGCGCCCGGGGCCTGGCACCGTGCCCTCGCGACGTTGGTCCTCGACCTCGACTGACACCGCTCCGCAGGGACGGGCGCGCTTGCCCGCCCGGGGGCCGAGCGCGAATGTTCCCTGCACGGACGCCCCCGCGATACCGGCCAGCACCGGCGCGTGCTCCGCCCATTCGTCGGCCGCGCTCACCCACTCCTCGCCGTCGCCCAAGCCCCGCCGTTCGAGTAGGCGCTTGACGCGCGGCACGATCGTCGCGAGCACATCCGCGACATCGGCCGCCGTCAGCACCGGGGCGAGGCAGAAGCGTACGTCCGGGCCGTCTCTAGCAAACACCCCGTCGATGACGAGCGCATGGGAGTGAACGTTCAGATTCATCGCCCCGCCAAAACGCTGGACGATCGCCATCCCTCGACCTTGCTCGGGATGGCCCTGAGCTATGTCGAAGGGCCACGGCGCCGCCGCGGCCATCCACCACTTCGGTGCTGCGGGCCACATGCCGCAGGTACCCGAGGACCGTCCGCACGGCGACGCCCACGACGGCGCGACACAGGTCGTGATCCCACGCCAGCCGGTACCGCAGCCGATGCGGGAACGTCAGCACCCACTGCCGCACAGGCACCGCCGGGAACACGTGGTCCACCAGGTGCGCGGCGCGTTCCGCCATCCGTCGCCCGCCGTCCCTCGACCTTGCTCGGGACGGCCCTGAGCATCGTCGAAGGGCCGCAGCTTGCGCACACCGCCCTGCCCTTACAGGAAAACGGGACGAGCCGATCCAGCCCACAGTCGTCACAGCGGAAGCGGGCAAAGCCGCCCGCCATCCCTCGACTTCGCTCGGGATGGCCCTGAGCTTGGTCGAAGGGCCAGGCAGCCGCAGCGCAGCACTCCCGAAACTCCCGCCTCCGCCAAGGCTTCGGCGAGGCTCGCCGGAGCGCTACGCGCGAAGGCGGCCTGCTCGACGAACCGGGGCAGCCCTTCCCCGTCGCGCAGACCGACGGCCTGCGCGCAGAAGGTTTCGAAGTGAAATCTCGAAACGTGTTGTCTTACAGGTGCTTGTCGCCGGTCAGCACACTCGCGATGTGACGATCACTTCCTCGCGAGCCTGGACAGCGCCATTGGGCACGTAGCAGTTTCTGCACACAAGCGGGCAAGAGAAGGTCGCAATTCTTGTCGCACCATGGCCGGGGCTCTCCAACTCAATGCGATCGTCGAAGGCCCACACGCGGTGCTCGGGTGGCCGCCGTCCGGGCCCATTCATCCACACGACATAGCGGGGAGGTCACAAGGCCATGCCCACCGGCAGCGGGGCTGCCGAGGACCAGATGGCCGCCGCGCCGCCGAGCATGAAGACGGTCCCCCCAAGCAGCGCGGCCGCGCACATCGCGACGCCGGAATCCGACTTTCGCGTCATTCAATCGCCTCGGGGCCTGGAATCACGCCGGGCGGCCACCGTCCAGGATGACGCCTATTATGTCCTTCAGCCGGCCTTCAGGTTCCGGCATCATGATGCAGCAGTCCTGCCATGAGAATCCTCATCGTCGAAGACGAGCGGCGGATGGCCGAGGCGGTCCGAAAAGGGCTCGCCGAGGAGGGCCATGCCGTCTCGGTGGCGCACACGGGGCCCGAGGGCCTGGCGCTTGCGGAGTCTGACGCCTTCGACGTCATCATGCTCGACGTGATGCTGCCGGGGATGGACGGCCTGGCCGTGGCGCGTCGTCTGCGCGAGGAACGCCACCGCACGCCGATTCTGATGCTGACCGCGCGGGACACGACCGCCGACATCGTGGCAGGCCTCGACGCCGGCGCGGACGACTACCTGGTGAAGCCGTTCGCGTTCCAGGTGTTGCTCGCACGGGTGCGTGCGCTCGGCCGTCGGGGCGCGGTGTCGCAGGGCGTCACGCTCTCGGTGAGCGATCTGACGCTCGATCCCGCCAGCCATGACGTCGGTCGCGGCGGTGAGCGCGTCGATCTGACGCGCACGGAGTTCGCGCTGCTGGAGTGCCTGATGCGCCGCGGGGGCGCCGTCGTGCCGCGCGCGATGCTCATCGACACGGTGTGGGGCTACGATCGCGAGATCGAGGACAACACGCTGGACGCCTTCGTGCGGCTGCTTCGCCAGAAGATCGATCGCGCGGGGCACCCGCCGCTGATTCACACGGTGCGGGGCGTCGGCTACTGCGTGCGGGAGGGGGTCGAACCGTGACGCGCCGGTCCATCCGCCTGCGGCTCACGGCGTGGTTCGCCGCGGTGCTCGGCGTCGTGCTCGTGGCGCTGGTCGCCGCAGTGTGGTGGGCGTTGACCGACAGCGTCACCGACACGATCGACGGCAGCCTGGCCGACCGGGTGGCAGCCGTCGAGCGGTTCCTGAGCCAGCCGGGCACCTCCCAGGCCGCGGAGGAACTGCGGGAAGACCTGCGGGAGTACGCGGCGCTCGATCCGGGTTGGGCCATGATCCGCATCGAGGACGCCGACGGGACCGTGCTCTACAAGTCCGAGGGCTTCGTCGTGGTGCGCGTGGCGGGCGGCTCCGCCCCGGCCGCTCGGTATCTCGACGTGTCGGTCCGCGGGCAGGCCATGCGGGTCCTGACCGCGCGCATCCTGGTTCGCGGCAGGCCGTACGTCGTCGACGTGGCGCTCCCGACGGGCGAACTCCAGGAGGTGCTCGCCGAGTTCCAGGTCGTGGTGCTCGTCCTGATTCCTCTGGGCATCGTCGCCGCCGCGCTGGGCGGCTACTGGATCAGCGGGCGTGCGCTCGCGCCGGTGGATCGCATCACGTCGACCGCGCGTTCGATCACCGCGGATCACCTCGATCGGCGGCTCGACGTGCCCGCCACCGGCGACGAACTGCAGCGGCTGTCAGAGACGCTCAACGCCATGCTGGATCGGCTGAGCGGCTCCTTCGAGGACGTCCGGCGCTTCACGGCGGACGCGTCGCACGAATTGCGGACGCCGGTGTCGGTGATGCGCACGACCGCCGAAGTTGCCCTGCGCCAGACGCGGTCGCCGGAGGAGTACCGGGCCGCCCTGGAGGACGTCCTGCGGGATGCCGAGCGGGCGTCGACGCTGATCGAGGATCTGCTGCTGCTGGCGCGGACCGACGCCGGCGTGGACCAGGCCGCCCGGGAGCCCATCGATCTGGGCGCGCTGCTGTCTGACATGCAGGCGCGGCTCGCCGCCCACGGGGAGGCGAGGGGCCTCACCGTATCTATCGAGCCGCCAGGCATCCCGGCGTTCGCGGTCGTCGATCACGCTGCCATCGTGCGGCTCATCTGGATCCTGGTCGACAACGCGGTGAAGTACACGCCCGCGCCGGGATCGGTCACGGTGGCGCTGGAAAAGGAGCCTGGCACCATTTCGGACGGGCGCGGGACGATCACGGTGACGGTGCGCGACACCGGCATCGGCGTCGCGCCCGAAGAGCAGACGCGTGTCTTCGACCGGTTCTATCGGACCGATCCGGCGCGCTCACGCGACTCGGGAGGCGCCGGCCTCGGACTCTCCATCGCGCGCGCCATCGTCGCGCGGCACGGCGGGCAGATCACGATCGACAGCGCGCCTGGGCAGGGCTCGTGCGTGCGGGTGGTACTGTCAGGGTCCGGCTGAAGCCGGATCCCACACCTGTCACGTTGCCGGATCCCATGACGCTCACGCGGCGGCGGCGCGTTCTCCGCGCGTTGTCTGCGTGCTGTCGTGGGTGCTGGCTTCCCCGCCCTGAGCGAAGTCGAAGGGAGCCAGCACCTCTCAGGAGCCGGCTGAAGCCGGCTCCCACGACGGTTACGCTAGCAGGATCCTGGCGGTCAGCCAGCGCGCCTACTCCCGATCCGGGTCGAGGATGCTGATGACGCCGTCGATGCGGCCCATCGGCGCGGCGATCTGGACGCCCGCCACCTCGCGCCGCACGTGCTGCAGCGTCTCGTGAGCGATCTTCACGCCTTCCGCCATGCCTTCCTCGCGCGTCGTCGTCTGGCGCATCCGATCCAGGATGTCGGCAGGCACGCTGGCGCCGGGCACCTCGTTGTTCATGAACTCCGCGTTGCGGTACGAGGTGAGCGGCCAGATGCCGCACAGCAGCGGGATCTTCACGTGCTCGACGCGCTTCATGAAGCGCTCGAGCAGGCCGACGTCGAACACCGGCTGCGTGATCATGTACTCGGCACCGGCCTCGATCTTCCAGTCGAGGCGCCGCAGCTCCTCGTCCAGGTTGATGGCGCCCGGGTTCACGCCCACGCCGATGCTGAAGCCCGTGGGCTCGCCGATCACGTTCCCGGCGAGGTCGAGGCCGTGGTTCAGCCGGTTGATCAGGTTGACCAGTCCGATCGCGTCGACGTCGAACACCGCGCTGGCGTGCGGGTAGTTGCCGAGCTTGGGCGGATCGCCGGTGATGCCCAGGATGTTGCGCAGGCCCAGCGCCCAGGCGCCGAGCAGGTCCGACTGCATGCCGATCACGTTCCGGTCGCGGCAGGCGTAGTGCAGGACCACCTCGATGCCGGTCTCGCGCTGGATGAGCACGGCCATCGCCAGCGCGGACATCCGCGCCGACGCCCGCGGGCCGTCGGGGATGTTGATGGCGTCGATGCCGAAGTGGTGCAGCCGCCGCGCCTTCTCGATTTCCTTCGCCGGCGACACGCCGCGCGGCGACACCAGTTCGACCAGCGTCACGAACTCGCCGCGCACCAGCTTGGTCGACAGGCGCGACTTCTCGGTACGGTCGTACACCTTCACCGACTCGGGCGCCTGCAGCGCCAGGTCGCCGACCTGGACGTCGAGCCGCCGCGCTGGCTGGAGCGCCTGCACGGCCCGGCGGATCGCGCGGATGTGCGCGGGGTTGGTGCCGCAGCACCCGCCGACGATCGAGGCGCCGGTCTGGATGAAGCGCTTCGCGTACTCGGCGACGTACTCGGGCGACGTCATGTAGATGTAGCGCCCGCCGACGTTCTGCGGCACGCCGGCATTGGGCTGCACCGAGATCGGCAGCGCCGTCAGCGTCTTGAGGTGTTCGAGCGCCTCGAGCATCGACCGCGGCCCGATCGAGCAGTTGAGGCCGATAGCGTCGACCTCATAGTGCGCGATCTCGTTCACCGCGCTCTCGAGGGTGTTGCCGCTGGTGAGCGTGCCTTCGTCGTTGACCGTGAACTGCGCGATGATCGGCAGGTCGGGCGCCACGTCCTTCACGGCGCGGATCGCCTGCTCGATCTCCTTCGCCAGGCCGAACGTCTCGAGGATGAACAGGTCCACGCCGCCGTCGAACAGCCCGCGCACCTGCTCCTTGAAGGCGTCCTTCGCCTCGTCGTAGGACAAGGCGCTCAACGGCTCGAGCGGCACCCCCAGCGGCCCGACCGACCCCGCCACCAGCGCGCGCTCCTTGACCGCGGCCTTCGCAATCTCGGCACCGCGCCTGTTGATCTCGTAGACCTTCTTCTCGAGCCCGTGCGGCGCCAGCTTGAACTGGTTCGCCCCGTACGTGTTCGTCTCGACGATATCCGCGCCCGCGTTCACGTAGTCGCGGTGCACCTCGGCCACGATGTCCGGGTTGATGAGGTTGAGCTCGTCGAAGCAGGTGTTGATGAAGACGCCCTTCTCGTAGAGATAGGTGCCCACCCCGCCGTCGAAGACGATGATCTCGTTGCCCAGCCGCGATCTGAAGTCCTTCATAGGTCGACCCTACCTGTACGCCGCGACGCGGCCCTGTTCGCCCGCCGCCCAGCCGACCGCCGTGCCGCGCGCGAAGGAGAATGCGTGATAGCCGTCCTCGCCCAGGGGCGCCCACGTGGCACCGCCGTCCCGCGACAGGTCCGTCCCGCCAGGCCCCACCGCGATGACGCCCAGGCCCTTCGACCCGGGCGCGAACGCGACCGCGGACCGGAAGCTTCGCAGCCGCGCCGGCCCGATGAACGACCACGTCTTCCCGCCGTCCGAGGTGGAAGCTAGATTGTCGCCCGAATCGCGCTCCTTGCGGTAGTCTCCGCCGACGGCGAGGCCATGTTGTGCGTCGGCAAACGCCAGCGAGAAGATGCCGGACGACGAGTTGCCCGCCATGATGGGCGTGTCCGCCACCGACCACGTGAGGCCCCGGTCGGTCGATCGGAACACGCGCGCCCTCGCGGCGCCGCCCGTGCCGAACCAGGCGTTTGCCGAGCCCTGGATCACGAGGCAGGTGCCGCTGGCCGCGAACGCGCCCTCACCGTCGATGGCGGGCGGCAGGTTTTCGGACGGCACGGGCGTCCACGTCCGGCCTCCGTCCGTCGTCCGAATCACGGTGAAGCGCCCGTCCACCGGATCGCCGAACGCCAGCCCGGTGTTCACGTCCCAGAAGGCGATCGCGTCGTAGAACGACTTCGGATCGGCGCTCGTGAACTGCAGCGCCCACGCCTTCCCGCCGTCGGTCGTCTTGTAGATGCGCGACGCCGCGCCGCTGCCGATGCTGAGGACGTAGGCCGTGTTCGCGTCAAACGCCTCGATATCGCGAAAGTCGAGCGACGACGCGTCGGGCGGCGACACCGGCGTCCAGGTCACGCCGCCGTCGATCGTCCGCACGACGGTGCCCTTGTTGCCGCTCGCCCACGCCACCGTGTCACTGACAGCGCTGACCCCGCGAAACCGCTCCGCCGAGCCGGTCGCCTGCGGCGTCCACGCGGCCTGTGCGCCGGCGATGGCAACGACTCCGATCCAGGCGATGACACCAGTCCTGCGCGTCATGACAGCTCCTTGCTCCAGCTCCTCGCTCCAGGCTGCTGGCCACGACTCGCATGCTATACTTCAACGTTCCCGACGACAATTGCCTGTTCAGTGGAGAGACTGATGTCTGGCTCGAGAAACTGGCTGAAGTGGCTCGGCATCGGCTGCGGCGGCCTGATCGTCCTGGTCGCGGTGTTCATCGCCGTCATCCTGCTCGTCGTGCAGCAGGCCACGGCCGGTCCCGAGCAGGTGGTCCGGGCCTTCCTGAGCGCCGCGGCGGCCGGCGACTATGCCCGGGCGCACGACGCCTTCTCCGCGCCCCTCAAGGATCAGCAGTCGCTCGAAACGTTCACTGCGGCGGTTCGCGCCAATCCCTCGCTGTTCAGCGTGAAGGACCTGTCGTTTTCCGACCGGTCGATCGACCTCACCGAGGGCGCCAAGCTCGGGGGCACGGCCACGCTCGCATCCGGCACGCAGGTGCCCGTCTCCTTCCATCTGGTGAAGGAAAAGGACACCTGGAAGCTCATCTCGTATCATCTCGGTCCCAAGGATTGAGGAAGGAGTTTCGTACATGCTGTCCCGCATCGCCCGTCTCTTCGCCGCTTCTGCCATCGTCGGCCTCGCCTTCAGCGTCGCGGCCTGCGGCACCACCATCGACATGAGCACGGTCAGCAAGGCCGTGTCCGACGGCCTGATGGCCCAGTTGTCGCTGCCGATCGCGTCGGTGGTCTGCCCGACCGAGTCTCGTGCCGCCAAGGCCGGAGACACGTTCGAGTGCGTCGCCACGCCCAAGGAAGGCGGGAAGCTCACCGTGAAGGTCACCCAGGTGGACGACAAGGCCAACGTTAAGTGGGAAGTCGTCAAGAGCGAGGGCCTGATCGATCTCAAGGTCGTGGAAGCATCCATCGTCACGGGGTTGAAGGAGCAGGCCCGCGTCGACGCGACCGTGTCGTGCGGCGGGAAGTACCGCGCGGCCAAGGCCGGCGAGACGTTCGAGTGCCAGGCCAAGATCGTGGATAAGGGCGACGCGACGATCGTCGTCACCATGAAAGATGCGACGGGCAACATCAGCTGGGAAGTGAAGCAGTAGGGGAACGCACCCATGACACGCCGTCTCACCCGTCTCTCGCCCGCCGCTGTCTGCGCGACCCTGACGTTCGGCCTCGTCGCGTGCAGTTCGACACTCGACATGAACTCGGTCAGCAAGGCCGTGTCCGAAGATATGTCGAGCCGCCTGTCGCTCCCGATCGCGGAGGTCATCTGCCCGACCGATCCACGGACGGTCAAGGCCGGTGACGTGTTCGAGTGCCTTGCGAAGCCCAGGGATGGCGGGCTGTTCACCGTGAAGGTCACCCAGGCGGACGACAAGGGACACGTGACCTGGGACCTGCTGAAGAGCGACGGCCTGATCAACCTCACCGCCGTGGAACAGCTTGTGGTCAAGGGGCTGAAGGAACAGGCGGGCGTCTCCGCGGCCGTGTCCTGCGGCGGGAAATTCCGGCCGGCGAAGGGCGGTGAAACGTTCGAATGCCTGGCCAAGATCCCCGATCACGCGGACATCGCGATCGTCGTCACCATGAAGGATGACCGGGGCGGCATCAGCTGGGCCGTCAAGCCGTAGGCCCCGCGCGTAGTACGATGAGAGCGGGCGGGCTGCTGGCCCGCCTTTTCTCTTTGAGGGGATTTCAGCGATGCGCACAACACGACTCTTCCGCGCCGCCGCCTTCGTGGCCGTTGCGTCTCTGCCGTTCGCGCCGCCCGCGTTCGCGCAGGCCGCGAAGCACGTCATCACGGTCGATGATTTCGCGAGGCTCAAGACGGTCGGCGATCCCCAGCGATCGCCGGACGGCAAGTGGGTGGCCTACACGGTCACCACCGTGAACGTCGAGAAGGACAAGCGCGATACCGACGTCTGGATGGTGAGCTGGGACGGCGCGCAGACGCTCCGCCTGACCTCGTCGCCCGACAACGAGACGTCGCCGCGCTGGAGCCCCGACAACCGCTACCTGGCGTTTCTCGCGAGCCGCGGGACCGAGGACGAGAAGAAGAAGGGCGGGCAGGTGTGGCTGCTCGATCGGTCGGGCGGCGAAGCGCAGAAGCTCACCGACATCGATGGCGGCGTGAGCGACGTCTCGTGGTCGCCCGACAGCAAGCGGCTCGTGTTCACGGTCAGCGACAAGGACCCGTCCGACGAGCCGGAGAAACTCGAGGGCTGGAAGCGCAAGACGGCGCCGCCCATCGTCATCGATCGCTACCACTTCAAGCAGGACCGCGACGGCTATCTGACCCGGCTCTACGCGCACATCTGGATCTTCGATATCGCGGCGAAGAAGGCCGAACAGATCACGAAGGATTCGTGCGAGGACAGCTCGCCGGTCTGGTCGCCCGACGGCACGCGGATCGCGTTCATCAGCGCGCGTGGCGCGGATCCCGATCGCACCGAGGACTCGAATCTCTACGTGGTCGAGGCGAAGGCCGGCGCGGTGCCGAAGGCGCTCACCACGTTCGTGGGCAACGACAGCGGCCGCCCGGCGTGGAGCCCAGACGGCCAGTGGATCGCGTACCTCCAGGGCGACGAGCCGCGCCTGTCGGCGTATCAGCTCGAGAAGCTCGCCATCGTCCCGTCGTCTGGAGGCGAGGCGAAGGTGCTCACGCCGTCGCTGGACCGCGCGGTGAACGGCCCCCTCTTCTGGTCGGCGGACGGCAAGTCCCTCCTCTTCACGGTCAGCGACGATCGCATCGTCTATGTCGGCCGCACGACGACGGCGGGTGGCGCGGTAGAGAAGCTGACGGGCGCGCGCCGCACCGTCTCGAGCGTGTCGCTGGGCGCCGACGGCAACCTGACGATGCTGAGCGGCGCGGCGACCGAGCCTTCGGAGGTCTACGCGCTCGAGTCAGGGAAGTTGCGTAAGCTGACGAAGGTCAACGACGCATTGCTGGCGGAACTCGCGCTGGGCACGACTGAGGAGTTCACCTCGACGAGCAAGGACGGCACACTCGTCCACAGCCTGCTCGTAAAGCCCACCTCATATACGGCCGGAAAGAAGTACGCGCTCATCCTCTACATCCACGGCGGCCCCAACGGGCAAGATCAGCACGCGTTCAGCTTCGACCGCGAGTTCCTCGCGGCGAACGGCTACGTCGTGCTCGCGGTGAACTACCGCGGGAGTGACGGCCGTGGCGCGGCGTTCCAGCGCGCGATCTTCGCCGACTGGTCCAACAAGGAAGTGGTCGACCTGCTGGGCGCGGTGGACGAGGCCATCAAGGCTGGCGTCGCGGATCCCGAGCGCCTCGGCGTCGGCGGCTGGAGCTACGGCGGCATTCTGACCGACGCCGTCATCGCAACCGATCCGCGTTTCAAGGCGGCAGTGAGTGGCGCCGGCAGCGCGCTGCAGCTCACGATGTACGGCCACGACCAGTACATCGTGCAGTACGAGCTCGAGCTCGGCCAGCCGTGGAAGTCGCCTGAGGCGTGGATGAAGGTGTCGTGGCCGTTCTTCAAGGCGGACCGCATCAAGACGCCCACGCTGTTCCTCGGCGGCGAGAAGGACTTCAACGTCCCGATCACCGGCGGTGAGCAGATGTACCAGGCGCTGAAGTCGATGGGCGTCGACACGCAGTTGGTCATCTACCCGGGCCAGTTCCACGGGATCACGATGCCGAGCTACCAGCGCGACCGGCTCGAGCGCTACGTGAGGTGGTACGACAAGTACCTGAAGAAGTAAGAATCAGCGCGCAGCCTTGCGCAGCCGGGCCGGGAAATCGGATTCGACGAAAAGACCCTGCGCATCGACGATCAGCCGCCGCCGGAGGCCGTCGACGCGCAGGGCCGTCCATGGCGCGTTCACCGTGACGCGCGCAGTCCTCAGGCGTCCTTCGTGGAACCGCCCGAGGTGCACGGTCGAGGCCGGCACGCGCATCGTGCGTGCGCCGAAGAACCCGAGCGTGTCGATCTCCACGCGAGACCCGGCGTCGTCCATCCGGATGGCTGCCACGTAGCGGGATCCGTACATCCACATCCCGATGAAGGCGCCCAGCCCCAGCGCGGCCACGCCGAGACCCCACGCGAATCTCACCGCAAGCGATGCCAGTTGCCCGCCGTCGGCTTCCCGAAGTCCGTACGTCTGAGACAGCTCGTACCCCTGCCAGGCGCAGACGACCAGCGCGACCACGGAGGCCCACATCAGCAGGCGCACCTTCGGCAGTTGCCGGCCGGCCGCATACACAGGCTGCATACGGAGCAAATGGTAGCACTGTGCCGTTCTGATCTACCATGCACCACACCTTCCGGAGGAATTATGCGACGAGCCATCGCGACGACGTTCGCTCTTGCGCTGACATGCGCGCTCTCGGCCCAGATGGCCGGCTATGCTGCCCCCGACGGCGCGTTCGCGATTCGGCCGCCGGCTGGGTGGACCGTCACGCGCGGCCCGGTCGGAGACAACGGGTTCAGCACGTCGTTTGCCGCGGGCGCGGCCGAGACCGCCGCGAAGATCGAGGTGGTGTCCCTGGCGCTCGGGGCCCAGCGCGGCAGCCTTGAAGAGGTGGCGCAGGCCCTCTTCGCTGCGGTGATCGGGCAGATCCAGGAGAACGGCGAGATCACGGGACAGCAGTTCTCGCGCGCCACGCTTGGCGGCAAGCCGGCCATCCGCTGTGACCTCACGTATCGCCCCACGCGAGACGCGCCGGTCGAGCGCGGCTACATGCTGGCAACGACGGGGAACCGGTTCGCGCTTCTCGTGGCCGTGTCCGCGCTCCAGAGCGACGAGGCGAACTTCAGGCAGGGCGATGCGTCGGTCGCGACGTTTGCGGTCGAGGCGTCGAGCGCCGCCGGCGCAGCGCCCGCGCCGGTCGCCCCAGGCCGGTCGCTGCTCGACACCTCGACGATGGCAAAGGCCGCGCAGCAGATTCGGCAGGACTTCAGGCGGCCGGCCGCTGACACGGTGGTCGTCCATGGCGAGCCGCCGCTGACGCGCGGATCTCTCAACGCATTCGCCAACCTCCTGTCATATGTGTTCGACATCCAGCTCACCGAGTCCGAGTTCGAGCTCATGCAGCGCCACTTCGTCACCTACTACCAGAAGCAGCAGGATGCGGAAGGACGGAAGGTCATCGCGCTGGGCGGCGAGAGCATCCTCAACGGGCTGCAGCAGGGGACGCCGGCGGAGCGCGAAAAGAACAAGGCTGAGGTCAAGGCGGTGATGGCGGACCGCTTCGGGAACGGCGCGAAGATCGGAATGGAGTGGGCCGTCGCCATGAATGACGCCATCCAGCGGCGAGGCGTGCAACTGAAGGCCACCACGGCCGCGCGGCCCGCGGGCACCACCGCTGCCGAGGCGAAATCGACCTTCACCCAGGCCGACCTCGAGGCCACGCTCGAAATGCTGTACTTCATGTGGGTCGCGAGCGGGCGCGATGCATCCCTGGTGACCGCCGACTCGGCGGCCACCGTGCGCAACGCGATCGTGACCGGTTTCGACCGGTTCCCGGCCCACCTGCAGTACACCTTCTGCAATGCGGAGAAGATCTATGCCCACGTGCGCGGCGCATGGCAGAACGCCAATGCGCAGCAGAGGGCGGCGATGGCGGCCCAGTTCGGCCGCGAGCTCGACTGGCTGGGCCTGACCGTGCCCAAGCCCCGATCCAGCGACGCTGGGGGTGGAAGCGCGTGGAGCAACATGGGCGGCGAAAGTGAAGCGTCGCTGCGGGCCCAGACCGCTGCCAATTACGCATACCTCTCGGCGAACTCGACCTCGTTCAGCGGGCGTTCCGTGACCTGGTAGATCGATCTCGCCGTCCGCCTTCGGCGCGGCCTGCTGCCCAGGTGTACCCGGGGCCACGTGAAGGACGCCATCGCCCCGTCTCTCGCGGGCCCAGGTGGACACTGGTGACAGCCATCCGGGACCGTCCGCCGGGGCAGCGGCGTCTAGTTGAACATGCACCTTTGGGGAGGGCGATTGACGATGCGTATGCTGTTGTTGACCGGCGTGGTTGTGATATTGCTCGCGGCGGGGCTGTGGGCGCGTTCGACCTTCTTCGCCCCGTCCGTGGTGTTTGCGACACCGATGGGAACCGGTTCGTTCTACGACCTGAGCGTGAACACGCTGGCCGGCAAGCCCGCGGATCT
>Ga0315286_10002738_pt1 | contig 16515 bp, 14 predicted proteins | sample YL17G10_0_MG_FD_205038 | JGI IMG/M metagenome (GOLD analysis project Ga0315286, IMG submission 205038) | Sediment microbial communities from Yellowstone Lake, YNP, Wyoming, USA - YL17G10_0 | ecosystem: Environmental > Aquatic > Freshwater > Lake > Sediment | place: USA: Wyoming | collected...
CACCCTGCTCCTGTCGGTGGGGTTGATTCCGGAAAACGAGCTCTCCAAGCGGGCGGGCGTGGCGCTTTCGCCTCTCACCGGCGGCGCGCTCGTGGACGAGACGCTGATGACCTCGGTCCCCGGAATTTACTCTTGCGGCAACGTTCTCCATATCCACGACATCGCCGATTGGGCCTCGTTCGAGGGATTCACGGCGGGCCGCTGCGCGGCCGAATTCCTCGCCCGCGGTACGGGGGGCGCGCCGGCCGAGTCCGTCCGCCGGGTCCGCATCGCTCCCGGCGAAAACATCCGCTATGTCCTTCCCCAGGCCGCGCGGGCCGGCACGGAAGGGCTCGAGCTGAACCTCCGGGTCACGGCCCCCGGCCGCGATCGGTGGGTGACCGTGCGGGGCGCCGCGTCGGGGGCGTCCTATTTCCGGAAGAAATTCCCGCGGCTGGTCCCGTCCGAGATGCTGAAGATCCGGATCAAGCGGGCCTTTGGGGAGGACGTGGAGGTCCGGTGCCATGGTTGACCGCCTGACCTGCCTCCTCTGTCCCGTCGGCTGCGAGCTCGAGGTTCGGCAGGAAGGCGCCGCCGTCGAGGTGCGTGGGCACCAATGCGACAAGGGCGTGGGATTCGCCGAGGAGGAGGTCCTCCGCCCGAAGCGGAACCTGGCCACCTCAATACCAGCGCGGACCGAAGCGGGCGCAGCCGGCACTTTACCAGCGCGGACCGAAGCGGGCGCAGCCGGCACCTTACCAGCGCGGACACAAGTGCGCGCCGAAACGGGCGCTGCCAGTGCGGCAAGAGCTGCCGAAGCGGGCGCAGCCGGCACTTTACCAGCGCGGGGGACGGGCTCCCGGATGATTTCGGCCCGGCTTAGCGACCGCGTCCCGCGCGCTGCGATCTTCCCCATCCTGGCCGAGATCGCGAAGCTCCGACCGCCGCTCCCCGTGCGGCGCGGTCAGGTGCTGATCGCCGACGTGCTGGGGACAGGGGTGGACGTCATCGCCACCCGGACCGTCGAATAATCAGCTGATTTCCCTCAGCGCATCCAGCAGGGCGTCGTCGTCTGCCTGATCCCGGACCGTCAACCGGATCCAGGAGCCCTTCTCGAACCCCTTCTTCCCGGCCAGGTCCTTGATCAGGATCCAGCGCTTCCGGATGAGCGCTTCGGCCAGCCGGCCCGACGTCCAGGGAGCCCGGACTTCGCAGAGGATGTAATTGGCTTTCGACGGCAGGGGGCGGAGGAACGGGATCTTTTCGAGTTCAGCGGCAAAGCGCTCCCGCTCCTCGCCGATCCGCCGGCAGGCGGTCTGGAACTTGCCCGTGTACTTTTCGATGATCTGAAGGAAGTTCTCGCCGAACGAGTTGATGTTCCAGATCGAGACGTTCTTCCGGGCGAGGCGGATGGCTTCGGCGTCGGAGCTCGCGATGAAGCCCAGGCGCGCGCCCGGGACGCCATAGGACTTGCTGATGCTCTTCACCACGACCAGGTTCCGGTATTTCTCGAGGATGCCGTTGTCGAGGAAGCTGTGGTCGGTAGATCCGTCCACGAAATCGGCGAACGACTCGTCGAGGATGAGGCGGATGTTCTTGTCCTTGAACCGGTCCAGCAGGCCGAGAATTTCCGCCCGGGACAGGAAATGCCCGGTGGGGTTGTCGGGGTTGATGAGGATATAGGTCGCAACGTCGTTTGCCACGGCGAAGTCATAGATGTCGTCGACCGTGTATCGGAAGTCCGGCCGAACCGGAGGGAATTCGACGAGGTTCCCCGGGCGCACGCAGGCCGTATACTCGTCGAACGTCGGCGTATGGATGCCCACTTTGCCCTCGAGCTCACGAAGGAGCGCCTTGATCAGCTCCGAGGCGCCGTTGCCGACGAGGAAGTAGTCGACGTTTCCGTTGTGCATCTTGGCCGCGAGCAGGTTCTGGACATTTTGGCCGGACGGGTAGCTTGTCAGGAGGACGGGGAAGTTCTGGCCGAGCTCGAGAAGCATACGCCGAGAGGGGAAATAGGGATTGACGAGGTAGCAGAAGTCCTTGAGGAAGGGGAAGCGCCAGTATCCGCCGAAGCGCTTCTTAAGCAGCGCCAGCCGGTCCTCCTCGCCCGAGAACAGGATCGAGGCGATGTCGAGGTCCTGGATGTCGTCGATTTCGTACCAGAGCCGGTCGCCCATCTCGAAGGCTTTGAGGGCCCCGGAATCGATGAAGGTCAGGAGCTTGAGGACCTCCTCGTAATATTCGTTGACCCCCTTGGCTTCGATGTAGGTCTTGAGAAAGGGGAGAAACTGGGTCCGGCAGAACGTCCGCGACAATTTGTAGATGTTGACCGTTTTGTAGTATTTGCCGAGGTCGGTCCAGTCGATCTTCTTTTTGGAGATGAAGCCGGTGATGTTCTCCCCGGCGTCCATGGTGGCCACGGTCCCGTCCATCCAGGACTGAAACTTGGCCACGACGGCCAGGTTTTCGGCCTCGTGGGCGAGGACTTCCTTCAGGAGCCGCGGTTCGAAGATGATATCGCTCTCGAGGAGGAGCGTGTCGTCCTCCTCCATGTAGTCTTTGGCCAGGTAGAGCGAATAGATGTTGTTCGTCTTGGCGTAGACCGGGTTCTCGACATAGCTGATCCGGAGGCCGCCGTAGGTGGACCCCAAAAAGCGGCGGACCTCGTCGGCCCCGTGGCCGATGACCATGACCACGTGGCCGACGCCAGCCATAGCGAGCGATTCGAGCGTGTATTCGATCAGACGGCGCCCGTTGAGATCCACCATGCATTTGGTGGAATTCTTGGTGAGGTGTCCCAGGCGCTTGCCGACGCCGGCCGCGAGGATGACTGCCTGCATGGGAATGCTCCTTTGATGAATCCGCCGGGCCCGCTATTCGACCAGGAGAATCGCGTAGCGGTTCATCTGCTGGCTGTAGTCGCTGAGGACCTCAATCGGATACCCGGCCTTGAGGACCGTCGAGAAGACGTCGATGCCCATGGCCTCGGGCGCGGGGCGGGCGAGCTTCGGCTTCTTGCATTCGGTGCGGGAACTGACGCACTTGGCGCAGAGAGTGCAGCTGTCCATGAAGAGCATGAAGGCCTTGACCCGGCCGGCCAGGAAGACCGCCTGCTCGAGCTTGGAAAGCGCGGTATTGATGCCCCGGGTCCAGGCGTGCCGGTCCTCGGGCTTGTCCACCGATTTGGCGAAGTGGAAGATGGCCGCGGTCCGGTAGTCGCGGAAAAACCGCTCGCATTCCTCGAGGGAAGGCGTGTTGGGCGGGCAACAGGCGTTCTGGCCGTATTCGGGGCAGCCGAACCGGCATTTCATCCGGACCCATTGGGCGACGACGATCTCTTTCGGGTCGATCCAGCGGAAATCGGTGAACTTGTGCTCATGAAACAGCGCTTCGAGCTTCTTTGTGTCGGTCATGGGACGTCCTTTCCAGTATTTTCATCCGGCGGCGCCAGACGGAATATTTTCCCGGGGCCGCAATCGCCTTTCATCTTATTCGGAATATAGCGAAAGTCAACTCGGTGGAAAGGGGGAAGCCAATCCGGCATTTGGGTCAGCCCCAAGGCACGCATAGCGGAGAGGGGGCCCCATCCTAAGACTCTTGGCTTAGGATGGGGGGGAACCGACGGGACTGGTTCCCCAGCGGGCCGGGGGCTGACCCAAGTGTCGGATTGATCTGGAAATGAGCTATAATGGCCGCATGCTCTCCGTGATCCTCGTCCGGCCTGAGAACCCCGAGAACATCGGCCTGGCCGCCCGGGCGATGAAAAATACCGGGGTCCGCGACCTCCGCTTGGCAGGCGTGCGGCGCATCCGGGTCAAGGCCTTCGCCTCCGGGGTCCATGCCGCGGACATCCTTGAGAACGCCCGGCTCTGCCCCGACCCGGCCGCCGCGACGGCCGACCTCCAGGTCGTCTTCGCGGCCACGGCCCGGCCCCGGTCGAATTACCCCGCGCTGAGCCTGGACGAAGCCGTGGAAAGAATCCGGAGCTATCCCGCGGCGACCCGGATCGGCCTCCTGTTCGGCAATGAACGGACGGGCCTGACCTCGGAAGAAATGCGGCACTCGAATTTCAGGTTCACGATCCCCCAAGCGGCCCGGCAGCCGTCCTACAATCTCGCCGCGGCGGTGCTTCTGACCCTGTATCCGCTCTTCGCCGCAGGCGGTCCTTCGCCTGCCCCGATTCGCGAATCCCCGCTGCCTCGCGCCGACCAGGAGGCGGCGATCGGCCGCGTGCTTGCGATCCTGGAAGAGCGGGGGTTCGTGCACGAAACCAACCGGCGCCATGTCACGGACGTGGTCTTCGAGCTTTTCGGCCGGCTGGCGATGACCGCCAAGGACAGGAATCTTCTGCTGGCGGTCTTCCACAAGGGCGCGGGCGCGGGCCCCGCCGCCGGCGGGCGCCGCCGCCCGTCCCATTCCCTCGAGGAGTCATGATCCATGGACGAACCGATCAAAGTCACGTTTCCCGGCGGCGTCCGGGTGGACGCGGAATTCAAAGGCTTCACCTTCAAGACCGATCAGCCGGGCTATGCCGGCGGGGCGGGCTCGGCCCCGTCGCCCTTCGACCTGTTCCTGGCCTCGCTGGCCACATGTGCCGGGTATTACGTCGTCTCGTTTTGCCTGGAGCGTAAGATCCCCAAGGAAGGTTTGGAGATCACGATGCGGATGGAGCGGGATCCCAACACGCATCTGATCGGTCTGGTCGCCATCGACATCGCGCTGCCGCCCGGCTTCCCCGAGAAGTACAAAGCGGCTGTCATCAAGGCGGCCGACCAGTGTACGGTCAAGAAGCTCATCCAAAATCCGCCCGACTTCGAAATCACGGCCGGAATACGGACTTAGGGGGCCGGCCTCAGGGGCCGATCACCCGGAGCGCCTGGGGCAGAACCTTGAGCTCCACCCGGTCCCTGGGGCCGAGGGCTTCGCCGTTGTACTGGATGTGGAGGCCTTTGCCCCGGATGATGATCCTCTCCACTTTGTAGTGCTTGAGGATCCGCTGATAGCGCCCGAAATAGATCAGGGGAAAGTAGAAAAGGTAGCTGTAGGCCCGGTCGTCGAACAGAGTCACATCGAGATAGCCGTCGTCGATCTTGGCTTTGGGGGCGATGAGCCAGTTATATCCGAAGTGGTTCGTCTTGTTGACCACGCAGTCGAACACCTTCAGGGCGAGCGTCTTGCGGGCGAACCGCACGCCCTTGTCCTCGACCCCGTCGAAGAGCTCGATCTCCATCTCATCCCGGGCGTGCGTGAGAAGAATCCGGGAGGCGAGGATATGGCCGAGGAACCCCCGGATCCGGGAGTGGGCGGTCTTGTAGGAAGCGATCGCCGTCGCGCCGATGCTGACCATGCTCGCCACCCGGCCCTCGAAATCGATCAGGTCAATGAGCCGGGGAGTCCCGAATTTCACGATCCGGACGGCTTTGGCGATGTTCTTCGGGATGCCGAGGGAGTGCCGGATGGCGTTGCCGCTGCCCAGGGGAACGATCCCGATCATGACGTCCTTGGCCCGGCCCGCTTCGACGACGCCCTGCATGACGTCCGCGAGCGTGCCGTCTCCGCCGAGGATGACGAGGACGTCGTTCTCGAGGCTGAGCCGCCGGGCCAGGGCGATCATCTCCGGCTTGTCCCTCGCCTCGTCGTAGATGCGGCCTTGGAATTTCCGCCGGATGGTCCGCCGGATCTTTTCGTAGCGCTGCCATTTGCCGTGGGCCGACTTGGGATTCACCAGGACGGCCACGCGCTTGTGGGCGAGGATGGAGCGGGGATTCTTTCGCGACATGTCCTGTCAAAGACCCAAAATTAACATGTTCCCAGCATCAAGTCAAAGAAACCACACCTCCCTATTAGAACAGGAGCGGTTCCGATTCCTTGGCGGGGGCCCGGAAAAATCGCCCGACGGCGGCCCCCCCGTTTGCTTTGCTCCCCGGGCTTGGACTAAAATCAGGTCCTCATGCTCCAAGTTCCTGCCCGTCCGCTCATGCTCCGAGGCCGGCGGTTTTTGCTCAAGGTCGAGGATTCGGCCTCGGCCGCCGATTACCCGAAATTCGAGGGCCTGCGCAGCGCCGTTTGGGGGTTCCCCGAGGACACTCTGGCCGGGCCCCGGAACATGGCCTGCGAGAATTTCCTCCACGAGGGCAGCAGCCTTTTTCTCGCCGCCTATGCCGAGGACCCGGCCGGCGGGTTCGCCGAAGACGCCGCCCACTTCGTCGGGTTTTCCTACGGCTTCGTGGGACTCAAGGACAAGGCGACCGGATACCGGTCGCCTGAGAATCTCTGGTTTTATTCCCAATACACGGCCGTCCACCCGGATTATCGGGGCTACGGACTCGGCATCCCCATTAAGGAATTCCAGCGCGATGTCGTGATGGAGACGCTCGGGATCTTCAACGTCGTCTGCACCTATGATCCCCTGACCGCGGTCAACGCCTATCGGAACTGCCACCGGTTCGGGATGGACGTCGCCGAATACCGGGCCTCGACCTACGGCGAATTTGGAGGTCTGCTGAACCGGACCGACGTGCCGACCGACCGGTTCTTCATGAACTGGGACCTCCGGCGCGCCGTGCGGCAGGCCGTGCTCCGGCCGGACGACCTGCTCGCCTCCGGAGCGGGCTTGGTCGAGGCCGGGGATAAGACGATCCGGGGGCGTTCGGGGCCGGTGGAGTTAGAGGAGATCCAGTCCACCAAGCCGGACGGAGGTCGAGAGGTCGTCCTGGTCCGGATCCCGCGGGATTTCTATGCCATGCTTCGCGAAACGGACGTCGAAGATCCGGAGGTCCGGCGGATCCCGGTCGAGTGGCGGACGCGCACCAGGACGGTTTTTCAGGATCTATTGGCCGGCGGATACCGGGTGGTCGATTTCGGCCTGGCCGGCCGTCCGCGACCTTCCCCATTCTATATTCTGCGACGGAACCGATGAGATTTTCCGAATACCTTGATTTCGCCGCCGCAAACCTCCGGGAGATGAAGCTCCGGACCGCGCTGACGGCTTTCGGCGTCACGGTCGGCATCGGGGCGCTCGTGGCCATGGTCGGCTTCGGCCAGGGCCTTCAGCGCAACGTGGCCGAGAGCTTCGAAAAGCTTGATTTGCTCAATTCCGTCACCGTCCTCCCGGCGGGGGGGCTCTCCGGAACCCCATTCGGGGGTCGGACACGCGCGGGCCGCGGCCGTCCGTCCGTTTCGACCGGTCCGGCGCTTGATGACGCCGCCGTCCGCGCCCTTCAGGGCCTGAAGGGCGTCGAGACGGCGTTCCCCGAAGTCCGGTTCCCGGCCGTGGTCGGAATCGGCGAGGCCGAGGAATTCCGGCTGGTTCAGGTCGTTCCGGCCCGGATCGCCGCTTCGAAGCTCTTCATGCTCTCCGCGGGCGCGCCGTTCTCGCGGGACGACGAGGAGGCGGTCATCGTCGGCCGGTCGCTCCTCCGGGCGCTCGGCCTCGACGATCCCGCGGCGGCGGTCGGCCGGACGCTTCGCATTTCGTCGATCGCCATCGACCTCGGACGGTTCAATCCGGCCGATATCGGGGCGATGCTCAAGGGCGATAAGCTGCCGATCAGCAAGGAGACCCATGAATTCCCGATTGTCGGCGTGACCGAGAGCCTGGGCTTCGGCGGGCCGACGCCCCTCGTGAGCGACGTCTATCTTCCGCCGGGGGCGGCCGACGGGATCAAGAAGCTGCCCTTCACCAATATCTGGGACCTCTTCCGGGCCGGCGCGGGCGGTGCGGGCTATTCCGCGGTCAACCTTCGGCTTTCGTCCCCGTACTTCGCCGACGCGATCAAGGCCGAGGTCCAGGCGATGGGGTTCTCGACGTTCGCCCTCGTCGACCAGTTCGCCCAGGTGAAGACGAGCTTCGTCTTCATGGACATGGCCCTGGCCGCCGTGGGGATGATCGCTATCTTCGTCGCCGCCCTGGGCATCATCAACACCATGACCATGTCGATCCTGGAGCGCTACGGCGAGATCGGGGTGATGAAGGCCGTGGGGGCGAGCCCGGGGGTCATCAAGCGGATCTTCCTCGTTGAATCGGGGGCGATCGGCCTGATCGGGGGGGCGGGCGGCCTGGCGCTCGGCTGGGGCGTCAGCCGGATCATCAACCGGGTTGTAAATTACTTCCTGGCGAAACAGGGGATCCCGCACATCGAATATTTCACTTATCCGCTCTGGCTGTGCCTCGGGGCGATCGCCTTCGCCGTTGCGGTGAGCCTGGTCTCGGGGCTCTATCCCGCGCGCCGGGCCGCGCGCGTCGATCCCGTCGTCGCCCTGCGGCACGAATGACTTGAAATTGCCGATGGGACGAACGCGGAATTTGGTTGACACGACTGCCGGAAATCAGTGACGCCGGAATTCGGTGACACGATCCCAATTCAGGAGCATTGGATCGTGTCACCGATTTCCGGTAATCGAGTCACCGAATTCCGTAGCCCCGTGCTTGCGCCCGAACCCGTACTTTTTGTTATAATAACAAACTCATGAAGCCCATTCCCGATTCCCGAAAAGGAGCCCGCCGATGAAGAAAGCATCTTCTCTGACTTTGGCCCTGGTTCTGGCCATCGCCCTGTTCGGAGCGAACGCCTGCGGGCCGACCAACGTCGCCCTCGACGACAAGAGCTTCGAAGCCCGCGCCTGGGCGGTCCACGCCAAGGTCCTGACCGTCGACACGCACTGCGACACGGCCATGAGCATGACCCGGGCCAACTGGGACATCGGCGACCGCCACGAGCCGGGCAAGCCCGGAAGCGGGCTGATCGATTTGCCCCGGATGAAGGAAGGCGGGCTTGACGCCCTGTTCTTCGGCGTCTTCGTAGGCCAGGGGCCGCTGACGCCCGAGGCCTACGCGAAGGCCAAGGAGCGCGCCCTGGCCATGCTCGACGCCGTAGACAAGATGGGCCAGAAGTATCCGAACCTTGTCGGGCCGGCCCGGACGCCGGCGGACGCCAACCGCTTGAAGGCCGAAGGCAAGCGGGCGGCGTTCATCGGGATGGAGAACGGATATCCCGTGGGCAAGGACTTGTCGAATCTCGACCTCTTTGCCAAGCGCGGCATCCGCTACCTGACCCTGGTCCATTCCTCCGACAACGACATCTGCGACTCGTCCACCGACCGGCAGCGAAAGCCCGGCGCGGAGCGCGGCCTGACCGATTTCGGCCGCGAGGTCGTGGCCGCCTGCAACCGCCTGGGGGTCATGGTCGATGTCTCGCACATGTCGGACAAGTCGTTCACCGACGTCCTCAAGGCGAGCAAGGCGCCTATCTTCGCCTCGCACTCCTGCTGCCGGGCCCTGTGCGACAATCCCCGGAACCTGACCGACGATATGATCCGGGCCCTGGCCAAGAACGGCGGCGTTCTTCAGATGTGCTTCCTCTCGGCTTACCTCAAGGCGCCGAAACCCAGTCCGGAGCGGGAGAAGGCGCTCAAGGATCTCGAAGCTCAATACGGTCCCCGCCGGGCGGTCGCCTCGATCGTGGACGCGGAGAAGCGGGCCAAGGCCCAGCAGGCCTACCAGGCCGTCATGCAGAAATTCCCCGACGAGCGGGCCGGCGTCAAGGACGTCGTGGACCATCTCGACCACATCATCAAGCTCGTCGGCGACGACTACGCCGGCATCGGCACGGATTTCGACGGCGGCGGCGGCCTGATGGACTGCCCGGACGTGAGCCAGATGTACCGCGTGACCATGGAGATGCTGCGGCGCGGATATTCCGAGAAGACCATCGGCAAGATCTGGGGCGGCAACGTCATGCGCGTCCTCCAGAAGTCAATCGACCTGGCCGCCGCGCCGAAGTAAGAATAAAAGGGGACGGTTCTATTTTTCCTTCTGCCGGGAGAGGATAGGGAGGAAAATAGAACCGTCCCCATTTTGTTGTTTGCTCGGCCGGGAACATCGCGAGAGAGGAGAGAAGAAGAGCGATCGAGAATATTCAACTGCCGAGAAGGGCGGGCCCCTATCCCGTCGCGCCTTCCTGAATCTCACCGCCGTATCCGCCGCCGGCCTGACGATTATTCCCCGCCGCGTCCTCGGCGGGAAGGGATATGTCCCGCCCAGCGATGTCGTGAGCGTCGGCGTCATCGGGACGGGCGGCCAGGGTCTTCATAATATCCGGGAGCTCTTCAAGCTCCCGGATGTCCGGGTCACGGCGGTTTGCGACGTGAACGAGGAGAGCGACTACAGCAAATTCTATTATCAAGGCACGGCCGGCCGCCTGCCCGCCCTGGAGCTTGTCCGGAAGCATGACGCGGAGTCGCTCGGGTCCGCGTCCTCGAGGGGCTGCGGGGAATACGTGGATTTCCGGAAGATGCTCGAGGCGGAAAAAGCCCTGGACGCGGTTCTTGTCGCGACTCCCGATCACAACCACGCCATAGCCTCTTTGGCCGCGATCGCGGCCGGGAAGCATGTCTTTTGCGAAAAACCGCTCGCCCACTCCCTCTATGAAACCCGGCGGGTGACCGAAGCGGCGCGAAAGGCCGGCGTCGCGACCCAGATGGGCAATCATGGCCATTCCGGGGAGGGCATCCGCTTGACGGTCGAATGGCTCCGGGCCGGGGCCATCGGCCCCGTCGGCGAAATCCATGCCTGGACATCGGGTGGCCGCGGAGTTCCCGTCGAAAGAGCAGCCCGGCCCCAAGATTCGCCCTCCGTGCCCTCGGGCTTGGACTGGAACCGCTGGCTGGGACCCGTTGCGTTCCGGCCCTATCACCCCGAATACGCTCCCTACAACTGGAGGGGTTGGTGGGCGTTCGGCAACGGCTCCCTCGGGGACATGGGATGCCACAATATCGATCCCGCGGTCTGGGCCCTGGAGCTGGAGCATCCGGACACGGTTGAGGCGCATTGCGTCCTGCCGAATGAGGAAACCACGCCCTTGGGCAGCATCGTCTTTTACACCTTCCCCCGGCGAGGGGAGCGGCCCCCGGTCAAGCTGACCTGGTACGACGGCGGACTGCTCCCGGCCCGGCCCGAGGAGCTCGAAGCCGGCCGAACCATGGGCGACAACGGAATCCTGTTCGTGGGCGACAAGGGGAAGATCCTGTGCGGCGGTTGGGGCGGGAGCCCGCGCCTGATTCCCGAGTCGAGAATGAAGGACTATGTCCGGCCGGACAAGACGCTGGCCCGCGTCGAGGGACACCACCGGGATTGGATCAACGCCTGTAAGGGAGGGAGACCCGCGAGCAGCAATTTCGACTATAGCGGCCCCTTGACCGAGCTCGTTTTGGTCGGAACGCTCGCCATGCGGATCGACAAGAAGCTCCTCTGGGACGGCCCGAATCTGAAAGCCCTCAACGCCCCCGAGGCGGACGCCTTCATTCGGCCCGAGTACCATAACGGCTGGATCCTGTGAGAACGCTCCGGCCGGGCCCACTCTCCCTTTGTAAATAAAATTTACAAAATCGACGATTGGGAATATACTCTTTCCGTCGGATTCGGCTTGCAATCAATGAGGATAGGCGTTACGGCAATTGGCATATTCTTTGCTTAAGAAGAAATAGAAGATCCCTAGCGCTTGAGCCAACAAAGAATGATCCGTACGACCCGCCCGCGACGTCTCCACCGTATCTTCGCGCTTGCGGCTCAGGCGCTGGCCGTCGCGCTCGCCGCGGCCCACGCCCCCGCCGGCCGCGTCCAGGACATCCCCCGCTCCGGCGGGACGTTGCATGTCCGCGGTTTCGCCGAATCGCCCAAGCCCGACCTTGATCCCGCGTCCGGGAAATGGGCCTTCATCACCGAGCAGATCTTTGACGGCCTCACCAGGCTCGACGCCGCGCTCGGGCCTATGCCGTCGCTCGCCGAGTACTGGAAAATCTCCAAGGACGGCCGAACCTATATCTTCCTTCTCCGGAAGGGCGTCAAATTCCACGACGGCCGCGAGCTCACCTCGGCGGACGTCAAGTTCTCGTTCGAGCGGCTCATCCGCCGCGAGACGAGCTCGCCGGTCCGCGATTATTTCCTGTCCAAGATCGCCGGCGCGCGGGAATTCGACGAGGGGACGGCCAAGGACGTGGCCGGGTTCCGCTGCCCGAACGCCTCCACGTTCGAGATCCAATGGCTGAATCCCGAAGTGTCGGCCCTCGCCTTGCTGAGCATGAGCACCTGCAAGGTCCTTCCCCGCGAGGCGCTCCTCGCCGGCGGGAAGGAATTTTTTTACCGGCCCGTCGGGACGGGAGCGTTCAAATTCGACTCCTGGGTCCGCAGTCCCAAGGGTGAGATCCTCGGCGTTCGCGTAGAGCGCAACGCCGACTATTTCGGCCAGAAGCCCTACCTCGACGCGATCGAATTCAGCCCGCACTACACCGTCGACCATTTCATGAACCGGGAGATCGAAATCATCCCCTGCCTGTCCGACCGGCTCCGGCTGGGGAACAACCAGGTCTTTGAAGGCGGCCCCTGGACGGTCAGCTACCTCCTCCTGAGCTGCGCGAATCCCCCCTTTGACCGTCCGCTCGTCCGGAAGGCCCTGGCCATGTCCGTCGACAAGGGGAAGCTCGCGGCCGCGGTCCGCGACGGCGAGTTCATCCGGCGGCCCACGAACAACTTCATTCCGCCCCGCTGGCCGGATTTTTTTCCCATCGACGACCCGGCGCTTTTCGACCGCACCAGGGCGCGTCAGATGCTCGAGGATATGGGCTATTACTTCGACAAGCCGTTTCCCCGGCTGCTCCTCCTGCTCCCGGCGGCCATGCGGACATCGGGCGCGGGCCCCAAGTTCGCCGACGAGCTCGAGAGCCAGCTCGGGAAGATCGAGATCCCGTTGACGGTCCGGTATTACGCGTCGCTCCGCGAAGTCAAGGACTACCGCCAGCCCTTCCTGATGCTGGTCGACTGGGCCATGGATTTCCCCGATCCGGAGAGCCTCGTCCGGCCGCTTTTCCAATCCCGGGCCGAAATCAACCTGGCCAATCATCGCTATGCCGGTGCCCGGGTCGACCGCCTCATCGAGGAGGCCGGCCGGGAGGCGAGCCTGAGCCGCCGGAACGAGCTGTTCGTCCGGATCGAGCAGATTCTCGGCGAGGAGCTCCCCGCGATCCCCCTCTTTTCGAACGATCCGCTGATCGTCGCCCAGCCCTACGTTCGAGGGCTCAAGATCCCGCTGTCGGGGTTCAGCTACCTGGATGCTCGGGACATATGGCTCTTCCGGAAGGATCTCCCCCAGTGAAGCTCAAGATGACCCTCCATACGCGGTTCACCCTAGGGATCGCGGTTCTCGTGGTCGTCCTTGTGGGGGCGATTCTCTTGGTGACCGAGAAGCGCGAAGTCAGCACGATCTATGAGGAAACGAAGAACAAGGGCGTCCTCATCGCCAAGAACCTGATCGACCACAATCTCCGCTACCTCCTGAACTATGACGACGAGGGGATCCGGTCCGGCATCCGGGAGCAGCTCGACGACAAGCTGCTCTACGTCGTTTTCTACGACAGGTTCGCCACACCGATCGCCTTCAACACCGAGATCGCCGACCAGTCGAAGATCACGGGCACCAGCCGGCTTCAAGGGGACAACCGGCCCGAAAGCGTCTCCGCGGAAGCCAAGGAGGCGATCCTCACCGGGAAAGTCCGGCCGGTGCTCGAGATCGAAATCCCGATCTTCATCCGGGGATCGGCCGACAAGTGGGGGTCGGTCAAGGTTGGGTTGTCGCTCGAGGACATGCGGGCCGAGGTCCGGCGGACCCGGAACGTCCTGATCCTCATGGGTGTCGTCGGCTTCCTCCTCGGGCTCGCCGGGGCGACGATGGTCGCCCGGCGCATCTCCCGCCCCATCGAAAATCTCGTCGAGGGGACGGTCCGGATCTCCAAGGGAGACTTTTCGCACCGGATCGCGATCGGCTCCGACGATGAGATCGGGAACCTCGCCCGCAGCTTCAACGACATGACCGCCCGCCTGCTCGACGCGCGCGACAAAATGGAGGAGGCCCACAAGAAGCTCATCCAGGCCGAGAAGCTCGCTTCGATCGGCCGCCTCGCGGCCACGATCGCCCACGAGATCCGGAACCCGCTCACCTCGGTCAAGCTCAACATCCAGAAGATCGTGGAGGACGGCCGGCTGGGCTCGCCGGAGACCGAGCACCTGGCCCTTTCCCAGGAGGGCATCGCCCTGATCGAGAAATTCATCAAGGAGCTCCTGAACTTTACGCGGGTCTCGGAGCTCCGGCGGGACCGCTTCCCCGTGGCCCTCATCCTTGACGAGTCGATCAAGGTGCTGGCCGACGCGTTCCGGGAAAAGCGGATCGCCCTCGAGCGCCGGGTCGAAGACGGTCTTCCCGAAGTGGCGGTCGACGGCGACAAGATGCGCCAGGTCTTTCTCAACGTCCTGCGCAACTCGCTCGAGGCGACCGCTCCGGGAGGCCGGGTCAAGGCGACCGTCACCCGGGTCGAGGGCGCCGCGGCGGGGATGATCCGTATCCGGATCTCGGACAACGGCTGCGGCATCGCCGAGAAGGACCGGGAGAACATCTTCGAGCCCTTCTACTCGACGAAATCCACGGGCTTCGGGCTCGGCCTGGCCAACGCCCGGAAGATCATCGAACAGCACAAAGGCATCATCCGGGTCGTCCGGAAACGGGGGCCGGGCACGGCCTTCGAGATCCTCATTCCCTGCGAGGAGCCGACATGAAATCCATTCTCATCATCGACGACGACGCGCTCATCCGCAAAACGCTCTCGGCCCACCTGGTTCGGCAGGGCTTCGATGTCCAGACGGCCGAGGACGGGGAGTCCGGCCTCCGGAAGCAGGGCGAGATGTGTCCCAACCTCGTCCTGCTCGACATCCGCCTGCCCGACGCCGACGGCCTCGACATCCTCCGCCATATCCGGGAGAAGGCCGGCCGGGCGACGGTGGTCATGATGACCGCTTACGACGACATGAAGACCACGGTCGAGGCCATCAAGCTCGGGGCGTTCGAGTACCTGGTCAAGCCGCTCGACTACGTCGCCCTCGACTTGACCGTGGCTACGGCTTTTCAGGTCCGGGCCCTCGAAGAGAAGGTCAGCTACCTCGTCGAGGAGAAGCAGAAGGAATACGCCATCGACGCCATTGTCGGCCGCTCGACCTTGATGCGGTCGGTCTTCAAGCTCATCGGCTCCGTGGCCAATACCCGGACGAACGTCCTCATCCAGGGCGAGAGCGGGACGGGCAAGGAGCTCGTGGCCAAAGCCATCCATTACAACAGCCCCACCCGGGACGAGCCGTTCATCGTCATCAACTGCTCGGCGATCCAGGACACGCTCCTCGAAAGCGAGCTCTTCGGTCACGTCAAGGGCGCCTTCACCGACGCCGTCTGCGAGACGAAGGGCAAGTTCGAGATCGCCGGCCGGGGAACGCTCTTTCTGGACGAGGTCGGCGACGTCTCACCCAACCTCCAGTCGAAGCTCCTCCGGGTGATCGAAACCCGCGACTTCATGAAGGTCGGCGGAGAGAAGGTCCTGAAGACCGAGGCCCGGATCATCGCCGCCACGAACCAGAACCTGCGGGCCCTGATTGATGCCGGGAAATTCCGGGAAGACCTTTATTACCGCCTCAAGGTCGTGGAGATCGACCTCCCGGCGCTCCGCGACCGCCGGGAGGATATCCCCGAGCTGGTGTCCTACCTCCTCGAAAAGATCAACCGCGAGCTCCGAAAGACCGTCCGCAAGGTCCCGCCGGACGTCATGAAGATCCTCTCCGAGACGCCCTGGAAGGGCAACGTCCGGGAGCTAGAAAACGCGCTCACCCGGGCCGTCATCCTGGCCAAAGGCGACGTCGTCCTCAAGGAGAATCTGCCCCTCGAATCCGAGGAGCGGAAGGCCTTTTCCAGAGAGCTGGTCTCGCTCGAGGAGGTGGAAAAGGAGTACATCCAGCACGTCCTGGCCGCGGTCAAGGGGAGCAAGACCCGGGCCAGCCAGATCCTCAAAATCAGCCGGCCTACCCTGGATAAAAAGATCAAGGACTTCAGCCTCGAGGTCTGAAGCCCCCTTTTTACGTTCCTGTAAACATCCTTGGGCGAGGGGCGGCCGGCCGGCCGCGATTTCCCCTGATATTTCGCTCCGGAATTGGCACGAAATTTGCTTTAGAAAAGATCGGAGCAACGAAAGGACATACCCATGACAAGCCGCAAGATCGTTATCGTCGACGACGAAGAGACCATCCGTAAGACGTTTTCCCTCATCCTGAGCCAGCAGTACCGCGTTTCCCTGGCGAAGGACGCGGCCGAAGCCTTGGCCCGCTTCAAGGGCGCCGGCATCGACCTGATGATTATTGACTATCGCCTCCCGGACATGACGGGCGTCGACCTGGTCTCCGCCCTGCGCAAGAACGGCTACCGCGGGGACGTCATCCTGATTTCCGCTTTTTCCGATATGATCGAACCCGACATCCTCAGCCGGCTTTCCATCAGCCATTTTTTCGCCAAACCTCTGGACCTGAACGCGTTGAGCCGCTCGATCGACTATCTTCTCAGCCTGCGCGACCAGGCTGAAAAGCGGATCTGAGGCGGGGAAAGCCGGCCCTTTTCTCCAAGCGGGCCCTGGGCTACAATGCTCTCGGCGGCGGCCGGGCCCCAGGCTTTG
>Ga0315286_10002741_pt1 | contig 16500 bp, 13 predicted proteins | sample YL17G10_0_MG_FD_205038 | JGI IMG/M metagenome (GOLD analysis project Ga0315286, IMG submission 205038) | Sediment microbial communities from Yellowstone Lake, YNP, Wyoming, USA - YL17G10_0 | ecosystem: Environmental > Aquatic > Freshwater > Lake > Sediment | place: USA: Wyoming | collected...
GCGACCGCGGGAGACCAGACCGTACCCGCGGGCGCCCAGGAGCGCGAACCGACGCGCGCCGAGCCGCACGCCGTGCATGCCGTTGAGCTGCCAGTAGACCGCGTCGCGGTCGGATCCGAGTGCCCGCATGGACGCGCCGATCATCAGGCGCGCATCGACTCCGAGGCTCACATCCTCCCAGCGCTGCAGCGTCTCTATGCCCGACCCGAGCGAGAAGCGCTCTGCCAGGAAGCCGATCGCGATCCCGGGCGCGCGGATCGTGCGCTCACGGAGACGCTCGGAGGGCCCCTCCGTCCCCAATCCGGCGGGGCCGGCGCGCCAGCCCTCGAAATCGGCGGCCGGGGCGTAGCGCGATTCGTCGATGTGCAGGGCGGGCATCAACCAGAGCGCACGCGGCGCACGCGACAGCAGGCGGGGCCCGGCCTCGATGTCCAGGGTCCGCAGATCCCCCCGGTACTCGGGCCCCTGAAGCCCGCCGCGATGGTCGGCCACCACACCTCGGTAGCGGGTCGCCTCCGCATCCAGTGCCCACGGCACCTGGACCCGATCGCGCGGGCGGACCAGCGAGGCGTAGCGGCCGTCGATGTCCGCGCCGTGCGAGACGCTTGCCAGTAACGTGAGCGGACTGCCGAGGAGCTGCTGGTCACCGTAGCCGGCCGTCCAGTAGGTCCGGCGTTCGGTCCGCCCGATCTCGAACCGGATGTCTTTCCCCAGGCCGGCGAGGTTCCCCTCCCGCAGCCCCGCCATCCAGGAGATGAGACGACCGTGTCGGAGGAAGGAGATCTCCGGACGGGTGGACCATACGTCGCGCGTGCGGATGCAAACGTCGGCCGAGTCCTTCCGGCCGGTCACCCCCGCGCGAACGCCGGAGTGCAGAAACGGGTACGCGCGCAGGCGGCGCAGGGAGGCCGCGAGATCGGAGACGCGCAGGGTGTCACCCTCCTGGAAATAGAGACCGCGGCGCACCACCCGCTCGGCGGTGACCCAGTGCAGAGCGTTGGCGATCCGAGCGTAGAATCTCCCCGATTCCGGCTCGTCCGGGCTGAAGACGTTGTCGCGACGAAAGGCTATCGAGCGAACGACCGGGTTGAATCGCAGCAGCGCCGCGGACCCGACCGAATCCTCGAGAAACTCCCCCAACTCGCCCCACGGAGGCCCCGCGGGGGCCTCGGGCGTCGCGGCCGAGGCTGCGGGAACCACCGCGATGACGAGGACGGCTAGCAGCAACTCCTTGATCTGATGCTTGTTACGCGTCCCAACCCCGGGCACCCCATCCTCCCCATCGATGCGACCAGAGAATCCTCACTGCGGCTTGCCGGTCCACGAGTCCGACCCTAGAATGGCCTGCCGAGTTCCGGCGCGGGTTTCCCGTCAGTGGAACGCTGCCTCCCGCGGTTGACAAGGGGGAAAGATGAGCGCGGCCCGTCATGCGATCCGGCGTCTCTACTGGATCGACGTGATCCTGCAGCGCGGCGATCGTCCGAACGCGCCGCGTCTCGCCCGCGAGTTGGATGTCAGCCGCTCCACCGTGCACCGCGACATGGCGATCCTGCGCGACGACTTCAAGGCCCCAGTCACCTACGACCCCGAGGTGGGAGGATTTCTCTACGGTCATGCCTGCCGGCCGAGTCTCCCGGGCCTCAGTGCCGAGGAAGCCCTCGAGCTGGCGCGGGCGCTCCGCAAGTCGGGGGGGATCGCGGGAACCGCGTTGGAGCATGAACTTCTGCGGTTGCGCGAGAAACTGCAACGGTTCCTGCCCGCGCCGGACGCAGCCGGCGCGGAGCCCGAGGCCCGAGACGTCTCGGATCGCGAGGCGGAACTGGGACGCGCGCGCCGTCTGTCGATGAACGGTCGCGCGGTCCCGCGGCCCGAGGATCGATCGGCGGTAACCGCGGTCGTGGTGCGTTTCGATCCAACCGCCGGTGCCGACCTGTTGCAGGCCGGGCGGCTGCGTCGGGAGGAGGTGCAACTTCTCACCGACGGCGGCCTCGAAACGACGCTCAACACGCGCGATCCGGATGCCCTGTTGCTGGATCTGCTCCCCTGGGCTCCGCACTTCGAGATCGCCGCCCCCGCCTGGGTGCGACGCCGCTTGCCGGTACTGCTGCGCCGTCTCCTGCGCCACTGGGACCGGCGACCCCGGAGCCGCCGCGCATAGATCGCACTGAACATCCCTTTCGTCCGGTCCGATATTCCCGTCACGGAACCATTCCGGCCGGGGCCGGTGCCAGGGGAAGTCGGTACCCGATTTACGGGACCCGGAGGTTGGGGAGCGCGGCGCGACGCCGGCTTACGCGAAGAAGGAGACGGTCCGGCCATGAAGAAGTGCACGCTGAGCGAGAAGGAACTGCCGCGTACCTGGTACAACATCGCGCCCGATCTGCCCGAGCCGATGCGCCCGCCGCTGGATCCGGGAACCGGCCAACCGATCGGACCGGAGAAGCTGGCGGCGATCTTCCCGATGGCGTTGCTCGAGCAGGAGATGTCTTCCCAGCGTGAGATCCCGATCCCGCAGGAGGTACTGGACATCTACGCCGGCTGGCGGCCGACGCCGCTCATCCGCGCGACGCGTCTCGAGCAGCATCTCGGAACGCCGGCGAAGATCTTCTTCAAGTACGAGGGCGCCAGCCCGGCCGGCAGCCACAAGCCGAACACCGCGGTGGCGCAGGCCTACTACAACAAGATCGCCGGCGTGAAGCGGCTCACCACCGAAACCGGCGCGGGCCAGTGGGGCAGCGCGCTCGCCTACGGCTGCTGCCTGTTCGGCCTGCAGCTCAAGGTCTACATGGTCAAGGTGAGCTACCATCAGAAGCCGTACCGCAAGAGCATCATCCAGGCCTGGGGCGGCGAGATCGTCCCCAGCCCTTCCCCCGACACGAACGCCGGGCGCCACTTCCTGGCGCAGGACCCGGACAGCCCGGGGAGTCTCGGCATCGCCATCAGCGAGGCGGTTGAGGATGCCGCCGGCCGCGCCGACACCAACTACTCGCTGGGCAGCGTGCTCAATCACGTGCTGCTCCATCAGACCGTGATCGGGCTCGAGACCCAACGGCAGTTCAAGGAGTTCGGCCTCGAGCCGGATGTCGTGATTGGCTGTGTCGGCGGCGGGAGCAACTTCGGCGGGCTCGCCATCCCCTACGTGCGCGAGCGGATCGCGGGACGCAAGGTGCGGGCGATCGCGGTCGAGCCGAGCGCGTGCCCCAGCATCACGCGCGGTCACTACCACTACGACTTCGGCGACACGGCGGAGATGACGCCGCTGCTGGCGATGTACACCCTCGGCCACCAGTTCCTGCCCCCGGGCATCCATGCCGGCGGCCTGCGCTACCACGGGATGTCCCCGCTGATCAGTCATCTGGTGCGGCTCGGTCTGGTGGAAGCCAAGGCGTACAACCAGCTCGAGTGCTTCCAGGCGGCGGTCGCCTTCGCGCGCACCGAGGGAATCATCCCTGCGCCGGAGACCTCACACGCGATCCGCGGAGCGATTGTCGAGGCGGAGCGATGCAAGAAAGAGGGCAAGGCCGAGACGATCGTCTTCAATTTCTCGGGCCACGGCCTGCTCGACATGAGTGCCTACGACGCCTACTTTGCCAACCAGCTCAGCGATTACACGCTGCCGGATGCGACGCTGGACGCCGCCTGGAAGCTGATCGAGAAGCTTCCAAAACCGTAGGTTCACGCTCGGTCGCCCGGTGTTTCCCCCGTCGCACCGGGCGCTTCTTGGAAACCACGCCGGGCCCGTGGGAACGTCCCGCGGGCCCGGTTCATTGCGGCCGCCCTACGCTGACCTTGCCGTCGGACGCGAGCCGCACGCAGGGACCCAAGAAGTGCGCGATTGTCTCCGCCTGCGTTCGCAGATGCTGGCTGAGGCGATCGGTGTGAAAGGTCAGTTGGCATCCCGCGACCAGCGCCGACAGCAGGACCTGGTCCGCCAGCCGGCAGTCGAGGGCGGCCTCGCTCTGCAGGAACGCGAGGGCCTCTCCCGCGGCTTCCTGTCCCACCGCCTCGGCGGGTTTGCGCAGCTCACCCAGCCCGGTGAAACCGCCCAGAATGCACGCGTCGTCTGGCATGTCGGAATCGGCGTGCGAGAAAACCCGGATGAAGAGATACGTGCCCGTCGGTCCGGCGGTCTCGACGATCCGCTCGCGCGCGCGCCAATGACGCTCGCCGAGCATGCGGCACGCGGTCGCCAGCATCCGCTCGGCGATGGTGCGCGGCAGCGACGAGACGACGGCCGTCGCCTCGATGCGGATCTGATGGCGCGGCGGACGCTCCAGGCGGATCGCGGACACCGCGCCGGTCTCGTCACTCCGCGCGCCGCCCACCTCGACCTCGATGCACCCGCCGCCGCGCGGGAAGAAACCATGGCGCGTCACGTCGACCTGCAGGCGCAGACCCATCCGCGAGAGAAGCCGGGCGTATACGTCGCGCAGGTAGTCGGCCGGAGGCGCCCAGGCGACGTGCGTGCCGCCGCCGATGCGCAATCGCGAAGGCCCGGGGGCGCGCAGGAGCGGGATCGCGGCCGCCTGGGCGACCAGCGTGGTCGCGCCCGCGGTGCCGACCTCCTGCTCGTAGGTTCCGGGCGCGACCGCCCCGGGGCTGAAGCGGAGCGCGCCGGAGCGAAGCGCGGCACCTTCGACGGTGGCGCCGCAGACCCGCGCGACCAGCTCGACCGCCGCCAGGTGCTGCGCCTTCAAGCCCGGTTGCATCCGGCGCGCTCGGATGTTCTTCATCTGAAAGGGCCGCCCGAGCCAGGCGGACAGCGCCAGCGCGGTGCGCAGCACCTGGCCCCCGCCCTCGCCGTGACTGCCGTCGATCTCGATCATGACTTCCCTCGGCCCGGGAGCGAGATTACGCGACCGCGCGGCCTTCTGCTATCCTCGGCGCCCGGATGAGGAGACGCTGCGATGCGGGCCGAAGGATGAAGGACCCCGGGCGACGGTCACGCGCGGTCCGCGTGGGCCGCGTCGCCATCGGCGGCGGCGGTCCGGTCGTCATCCAGTCGATGACCACCACCACGCCCGACGATCTCGCCGGCTCGCTGGCCCAGATCGACGCGCTCGTCGCTGCCGGCTGCGCCCTCGTGCGCCTCGCGGTGCCGTCGCCGCGGGCCGCCGCCGCGCTGCCCGAGCTGCGCCGCGCGCTGGACGCACGCGGGCGGCGCGTGCCGATCGTCGCCGACGTTCACTTCAGCCCGCGGTTGGCCCTCGCGGCGGCGCCCCACGTCGAGAAGGTGCGCATCAATCCGGGCAACTTCGCCGCGAACCCCGCGGATGCCCGCCGGCATCTGGCCCCGCTGGTCGCCGCGCTGCGCGCGCGGGGCGCGGCGCTCCGCATCGGCGTCAATCACGGCTCGCTCGCGCCGCACGTGGTTGCCGCGCTCGGCCACGGCCCGGATGCCATGGTCGCCTCAGCGCTGGAGTACCTGCGAATCTGCCGCGATCTCGGCTTCAGCGACGTGATCGTCTCGCTGAAAGCATCGAACCCGGCACTGATGGTCGAGGCCAACCGGAAGCTGGCCCGGCGGCTTGCCGGGGATGGCTTCCGCACTCCGATCCACCTCGGCGTGACCGAAGCCGGCGAAGGCGACGAGGGCGCTCTGCGCAGCGCGGTCGCGATGGGGACCCTGCTCCTCGAGGGCATCGGGGATACGATTCGGGTGAGTCTGGCCGGGGACCCGGTGCGGGAGATCCCGGTCTGCCGCGCATTGCTGCGCGGCCTCCGGCGCGCCGCCGAACCGCGTCGGTCCTACGATCTCCCCGGGCGCCCGGGGTCCGCGCCGCTGGCGCGCGCGGCCACCCCGGCCCTGCTCGTGCGTTCGATCCCGGCCGGACGCGCCGGTTCGCTGCGCCCGTCCGGTGTTCTCGCGGCACTGCGGGATCGCGCTGCACCGGTGGATGCGGTCGCGATCCGCGCCGCGTGTCCCAGGAACGCGCGAGCGATGGAGGTCCTGGCGCAGGATCTGCGTCGCCTGCGTGCGGCGTTGCGGCGACGGAAGACGCCGCCCGCGCTTTGGCTCGAGATCGACGCCCGTCAGGCAACGGTCGCGCCGCTGACCGGGCTCCGGGGCCTTATCGATCGCATCGGCTTCCGCCTCCCGCGCGCGAGCCGAACCCACCCACCGTATCCGCGCGCGCAGTCGGCGCAGATCCGTCGCCTGCGTGCCCGCGCGCGTGAGGCAGGTCTGGGCGAACCCGCCTTCATCTGGGCCGGCCGGCCCCTCGTCGCGACCGGCCGCGCGCTGGCGCGAGCCTCCGCGTCTCCCGCGGTCGGCGCGGATCGCCCGCTTCTCCTTCCCTGCCTGCCGACCGACCCATGGGAGGCCGCCGCCACGCTCGGCAGCCTGCTTCTCGACGGCGTCGCCGATGGCGTCGTCGTGCCGCAAGGCGCCGTGCCGCGGGGCTTCGCGTCCCTCGGGCTGCGGACACCCATGCGCCTGGCGGCCGAGATCCTCCAGGCGACGCGACGCCGTCTCCACCACGCCGAGTTCATCGCCTGCCCCGGTTGCGGGCGACTGCACTACGATCTCGCCGGCACGGTGCGCCGGCTGAAGCGCCGCCTCGCCACCGCGCGGGGGGTGAAGATCGCGGTCATGGGCTGCGTGGTGAACGGGCCGGGCGAGATGGCCGACGCCGACTTCGGCTACGTGGGCGCGGGCTCGGGGCGGGTCGATCTCTATGCGGGCGCGCGCTGCATCCGCCGCGGCCTGACCCCCGCGGAGGCGGATCGCACGCTGATCGAACTTCTGCGCGAGCGCGGACGCATGCGGTGAAACGCGCGCGGCGTCTCAATGCGCGCCGCGCCGCGTCGCCCGATATGCCCGCGCCGCGGTCACGAACGCCGCGAACAGCCGCCGCATCGAGTCGTGCTCCTGCAGGTCCTCGGGATGGAACTGAACGCCCAGCACGAACCGCGCGTTCTCGCGCGGCGGCACACCGTCGTTCGGCTCGATCGCCTCGATCATCCCGTCGGGTGCCAGCGCCGTTGCGGTGAACCCCGGCGCTACCCGGTCGATCACCTGGTGGTGCAGGCTGTTCACGCGGCATACGTCGGTTCCCAGGATGGCGTGCAGCCGCGAGCCGCGCGTGACGCGGATTTCATGCGCCAGAAAACCCCTCGGGTGCGTCGCCGAGAAGCTGTGCCGATCCGCCTCCGGGCGCTCGCGCGCGATGTCCTGAATCAGCGTGCCGCCCCAAACCGCGTTGAGCACCTGGATCCCCCGGCAAACGGCAAAGACCGGCACGTCCGTCTCCCGCACCAGCGCCAGCAGCTCGACCTCCATCGCGTCACGCTCGGGATCCGGCGCATCGCAGCCGGGACGCGTCTCCTGACCGTAGTAGGACGGATCGATGTCGCCTCCCCCCGTCAGGCACACGCCGTCAAGGGCGAACTCCACCGCCCCCGGGCCATGGGCGAAGAAGAGCCGCATCTCCTCCGGCTCCCCGGGGGCGAGCGGCACCGGGATGCCCCCGGCTTCACGGATCGCGCGGAAATACGTTTGATTCATGCCGTAGCGCGGCACGTGCGAGTCGTGCACGGCCCGATCGGTCATCAGCGTGAGACCGATCCGCGGCCGCTCCGCCACCGGCCCGCGCGATTCGTGGTTGTCCGGCCCGATTCCTGGCATCTCCTCCTCGCGCCCCCAAACGGCCCTCGCGCGCGGACCCGGCGCGCGCTAGCCTCACCCGGAACCCACTACACTTTGAATCGTACCACAGCCCGGGCGCCGCCGCCGCGGGCCGCAGAAAAAGGAGACATTGCGATGCGCTTCGACACGAATTCGAGCCATCGCCCGATCCGTCCGGGCGCGTGGCGTGCCGTCGCGGTGCTGGCCGCCGCGGGGTTGGCGTTCACGGCCGGCTGCGCGCGCGTCTCGGTGCACAGCGTCGTCGACCCGAATGCGAACTTCCGCTCCTACACCAGCTTCAAGTTCCTTCCGGACGGCGGTCGCCCGGAACGGGCGGAGCGTCCGTCGCGGCACCTGCGTCGGGTCGAAGATCCCCTCTACCACGCGGAAGTGCAGATGGCGATCCGCGCCGATCTCGAGGCGAAAGGCTTGCAGCGGGTCGCCGAGGGAAGCGAGCCGGACCTCCTGATCGGCTACCAGACCGTGATCCGCAACCAGGCCGACGTCATGCCCCCGCTCTACGGCGTCGGTTGGCGCGGACGGGTCTATGTCGCCGCGCCCGGTCACGTGCGCTGGTACAAGGAGGGCACGCTGGTCATCGACGTGATCGACGCGAAGAGCGGCGACACCGTCTGGCGCGGGATCGGCACGGGGGCGATGCGTGACATGGCCCCGGGAGAAGGCGTGCCGGCGGCGGTCGGGGACGTGCTGAAGGACTTTCCGCCGAAGTGAACGGCCGCGAGTCGTCCGGCACCGGCCCCGGGCATCTTCGTGGCGTGGTCCTCGCGGGGCCCACCGGGCCCCGGGATCACTTCCCTCAGCCGCAATAGGCGCGAACCTCGATCCAGAGATCGTCGCCGTACAGGTCGGCTTCCGTGCAGTGCACTCCGTTGCGATCGTCCAGCTCCATCGCGAATGCCGTCCGGGGCTCCGCCGCATCGACCCCGGTCATCCGGACGAAGTGGACCTTCTTCGTCCCCTCCAGGATCGCCTGGACCGGCTCGCGCAGGCGCAGAGAGAAGCGTGTCGGTCTCGGGTCCAGGTCGTGGATCCGGAAGCGCAGGTCCTCGACCGTGCCGCGGGCGAGGTCGTAGCGGATCTGCAGCGAGTCGAGCACCCAGCAGCTCGACCGGGCCGAAGCTCCGGCGCACGGAAAGGCGAAGGGCGATTCGATGTAGATCCGGGTCGGCGCGAACACCGCGTTGCTGTCGGCGAGCACCTGGTTGAAAGAGAACGAGAGCGTGTCCCCCTCGGGGGTGGCGAAGTCCAGCTCGAGAGCCAGTCGCAGCCGCTCCAGCCGATCCAGGTATGGCCACGCCATCCAGTTCGGCAGTTCGATGTCGGCCGGCGTGTGCTTGAGCCAGGTGATCGCAATCGAGGTGTCGAAGCTGTCGCCCGCGACCGTGGCGCGGAGCAGGCTGCGACCACCGAAGAGCCCGTGCGCGCGGAATACCCCCGCGCTATCCGTCACCGCCGGCGCGGGGAACCCGCAGCGGTAGCGGCCGTCGACCGAAATCAGGTCCCGCACGAAGATGCCCGGCACCTTCGCACCGCTGCGGTCGACGATGACGCCCGATCCGCGGTAGCACCATCCGGTCGCCGCCGCCAGGATCGGCAGCTTCTGGGCCTGGCCGATCGAGGCGAGATACGTCTCGACCACCTGGCGCAGACCGTCGATGGAACCCGCGCCCCGCGAGATCACGTGCTGCGCCAGCTCGGCGTAGCGCATCCCGACGATCGGCACGCTTCCGGTCTCGCCCGTCAGGCAGGTCATCGTCGAATCGCGGCGCCCGAGCGCGTGCAGGAGCAGCACGCCGTACCCCTGGAGCGACGGAACGTCGACCGCCTCCGGCGAGGGGGGCGGGCCCTGGGGCGCGAAGAAGGTCGCCGGCGCGGCGGGATCCCCCGCGCCCTCCACCGCCCCGGTGAATAAGTGCTCGTGGTAGCGCGCGTAGTCGTCGATCACGCCGGAACGATCGTAGCGCTCGCGGCCGATCGTCGGATCGGGAGCGGCGTTCTCCTCCAGCGTCGCGTACGCTTCGTCCCCGGCGAGGAGATGCGTGACGTAGTGACCCACCTGGTGCGCGATCTCGCCGCGGCTCGCCCCGGGCCGCAGCCCGATGCGCGCCATGGCGACCGGCGACTCGCCGCAGCCGCGGAAGAAGCCCGCGTAGTAGCTGCCGTCGGGGAAGAAGGTCGGGGCCAGCGCGCCCTCCATGCGCTGATGGCATTCCTCGCGCTGGGGCTCGTCGAGGGAATCGAGCCACGCGGCGAGAAACCCCTGGGCCGTCTCGATAGCGGCATTCAGCGAATCGAGGGTCGGCGCGCCGGCCGAGAATCGCACCTGCCAGTAGTAGTGGCTCGACTCGCAGATCTCGGAGCCGGAGCGCGGACGCAGCGCGAGGGGCAGGTCGATCGAGTCGGTGGCCCCCGGCGTCGCGACCGGAACCGCGAACCAGCGCACGTGCGGTCCGTCGTTCCACGAGCCGCGCGGCGTACCATAGGCGAGCAGGCATTCGAGACCGCCGGTCTCGTGGGGCATTCGCACCCGCACCGGCTCGCTCCCGGTGAAGGAGACGTAGCAGCCGGTCCCGCCCGGCCAGGGGCGCGCGGGGCCGTCGACGATCGGGGCGAGACCGAGCGTTCCCTCGGCGCCCTCGGGGAAAACGAAGCGCAGGCCGGAGACGGGATCGTCCCAGTGCGCGCCGCCGGGGAGACTCAGGGGAACGGTGACCATCCGCCCCAGGGTGAACGGGCTCAGGTCATCCCCGTCGGGCCCCGTCGACTTCTCCTCCGAACAGGCGGCGAACGCGAGCAGCAGGATCGCCGCGCACCACCGGGCACCTGCGCCGCCGCGCCCCGTCATCCAACGCTGCACCATCGATCCCTCCACGCGCGGCGGTCGAGCCGGCTTCAGCGCAGCTTCAGGTCGACCACCGTGTCCATCGATTGCCGGTTCAGACCCGCGGCAATGAAGATCACCCGCTCCTGACGGCGCTCCGCGACGATCAGCGGCTCCCAGGAAGCGCGCGCCATCCGAGCCAGGAAGCCGCCGACCCGTGCGGAATCGCCGACCGCCTCGAAGTCGATGTGATACGGGGGGAAGCAGGTTCCGGTCGTGTGGCGCAGCGGCGAGCGGGACGCCATGTGCAGGCCTCCGCCTCGCATCCGGTCGCCGACCTGGTCGGCAACGCGCATCCAGGTCGAGTCCGGTTGCTCGTCGACAGCGCCGATGCTGACGAAGAGCGGCGCATCGACACCGAGCCGCCGGCAGATCGGTCCGGCCTTGGGGCCCATTCCGGGGGCCGTCAGCTCAGCCAGCGCACCGACCGCCAGCGTGTCCGGAGAAGCTCGCGTTCCCAGCTCGCGTTCAACTGTGCGGCAGCCGCCCAAGCGGTGTGGCTCCTCCGCCGCACCGTTGGCGAGCGCCGCGAACAGTGCGGCGAGGAGGAAGACGCCGGGCCGCGCGGCACGCCGCGGATCGTGAGCGCGCGGTCGGCGATCGTCTTCTCCAGCGGTTTGTCCCGCCAGCGGTTGCGCCATGCTTTCCTCTGACCTGGCCGACCGGCCGGAACCCGGTCGCTCCGGGATCCCTGCGGCGACTACCAGCGTAGCGCATCCCAGCGTCACCGGATAGGCCTTGCGGCCGCGTCCCCCGGTTTGATAGCCTCTTTAGTTCGCGTAACTGATCTCCAAGCAGGCTGAGGGGCAGGGAGGGTAGGAATATGGCCCAGGGTGTTGCCGACTTCATGGCGCAGGTCATTGCGAAGAACCCGGAGCAGAAGGAGTTTCACCAGGCGGTCGAGGAGGTGGCGACGTCTCTGTGGCCGGTGCTGGAGAAGCGACCCGAGTACCGCAAGGCGAAGATCCTCGAGCGCGTCGTCGAGCCCGAGCGCGTGATCCTCTTCCGGGTCACCTGGGTCGACGACAAGGGCGAGGTCCAGGTCAACAAGGGCTTCCGGATCCAGATGAACAGCGCGATCGGCCCGTACAAGGGCGGACTGCGTTTCCACCCGAGCGTCAACCTCGGGATCCTGAAGTTCCTCGCCTTCGAGCAGGTCTTCAAGAACAGCCTGACCACGCTCCCGATGGGCGGCGGCAAGGGCGGTTCCGACTTCGATCCGAAGGGCAAGAGCGACGGCGAGGTGATGCGCTTCTGCCAGGCGTTCATGTCGGAGCTCTTCCGCCACGTCGGGCCCGACACCGACGTCCCCGCGGGTGACATCGGCGTGGGCGGCCGCGAGATCGGCTATCTCTTCGGCATGTACAAGAAGCTGCGCAACGAGTTCACCGGCGTGCTGACCGGCAAGGGCCTCAACTGGGGCGGCTCGCTGGTCCGGCCCGAGGCGACCGGCTACGGCTCGGTTTACTTCGCCGCCGAGATGCTCGGTACGCGCAACGAGGATCTGAAGGGAAAGACCTGTCTCGTCTCCGGCAGCGGCAACGTGGCGCAGTACACGGCCCAGAAGCTGCTCCAGCTCGGCGCCAAGCCGGTCACGCTCTCCGACTCGGCGGGCTACATCTACGACGAGGCGGGAATCACGGCGGAGAAGCTCGCGTTCGTGATGGACCTGAAGAACGCCCGCCGCGGGCGCATGAAGGAATACGCCGAGAAGTTCAAGGGCGCGGTCTATGCGCAGGTCGATCCGAAGCTCGACTACAACCCGCTTTGGAACTACAAGGCGCAGTGCGCTTTCCCGAGCGCCACGCAGAACGAGATCAACAAGAAGGACGCCGAGAACCTGGTGAAGAACGGCTGCTACGTCGTCTCCGAGGGCGCCAACATGCCGACCACCCCCGACGGCGTCGGGGTCTTCCTCGAGAAGAAGATCCTCTACGGTCCGGGCAAGGCGGCGAACGCGGGCGGCGTCTCCACATCGGGCCTCGAGATGAGTCAGAACAGCCTGCGTCTCTCCTGGAGTCGCGAGGAAGTGGACCAGCGCCTGCACGGGATCATGAAGTCAATCCACAAGGCGGCGTACGAGACCGCCAAGGAGTTCGGCACGCCGGGCAACTACGTCAACGGCGCCAACATCGCCGGGTTCCTGAAGATCGCCGATTCGATGCTGGATCAGGGGATCGTGTAGTCGCGATTCCCCCACCAATTGACGGCAGGAAAAGAGACCGGGTGGCTTCCGACCGCTCGGTCTCTCTCTTTTCAATAGACGGTATCCGTGGACGCGGGGGGTATGCTGCGGAACCTGGGCCGGGGGTTTGTCCCTTCGCCGTCGCGGTCGGTGTGGGCGGATGCCGGGTTTCGGGCGGTGCCGGAGGAAACCATGAATCTCGCCGATCGCTATGTTCGCGTGCGCGCGCAGTTGATCGAGCTCTGCGCCAAGACGGACGATCCGCTCGCGCGCATGGCGACGGTGGTCGCGGTGCTGCATCACAAGCTCCCCCACTTCTTCTGGACCGGCTTCTACCTGTCAAAGAACGACGGGCTCATCGTCGGCCCGTATCAGGGCCCGCTCGCCTGCGCGGTGCTGCCGGGTCCCGCGGGCGTCTGCTGGGAAGCGATGCGGCGCGGAGAGCCGGTCCGGGTGCCCGATGTGCACGCCTTTGCCGGTCACGTCGCCTGCGACGCCCGTTCGAAGAGCGAGATCGTGGTGCCGGTGCGCGACGCGACGGGACGAATCGTCGGGGTGCTGGACGTCGACTCGGACAAGCCTGACGCCTTCAGCGAGGTTGATGCGCAGGGTCTGGAGGCAATCGTTGCCTTGATCCACGCCGCTCAGACCCCGGATCTCCCGGACGCGCTCCGCCGGCTGCTGGCCCGTCAGCCTCTGGCGGTTCTGGCCACCCAGGGACAGGGGCAGCCCCACGCGAGCCTGCTCGGCTTCGCCGCATCGGAGGATCTGAGCAAGTTGGTCTTCGCCACGCCGCGCGCCACGCGCAAGTTCGAGAACTTGACGGCGGACGGGCGTGCGGCCCTGCTGGTCGACGATCGCGCGAACCGCCCCGACGACATCATGGTCGCCACCGCCGCCACGGCGATCGGGCGCGTGGAGGAGATCGGGCACGCGGAGCGCGAGGCCGCAACGCAGGTCTATCTCCGGCGTCACCCCCACCTGCGATCCTTCCTGGATTCGCCCGATACGGCGGTGCTGAGGATGACGGTCGAACGCTATTTCGTAGTGCGGCGTTTCCAGGAAGTGACCGAGGTGCGCCCGCCGATCCGCGCCACGTAAGCGTCCACGTCGAACTTGCTCCGGCACCCGCCCGCGCTCATGTAGCGGATCTTCCCGAAGATCGACCGTTCGAACCAGGGACGATCGTGGAGGCCCCCGATGCTCCACGCAATCCCGGTGTAGCCGTTCGGATCGCGCCCGTCGATCTGGTACTTGTCGTTCAGATGGATCGCGATCGCCAGCGCCTCTTCCGGATGAGCCGTCCACTCGAGGATCTTCTTCGCCCAGTACATGCGCAGATAGCCGTGCATCCTCCCGGTCGCCACCATCTGCCACTGCGCCGCGTTCCAGAGCGCGTCGTGCGTGCGCCCGGTCTCGAGTTCGCGGAGCGCGTAGGTCCGCTCCCGCGCATCGTTCCCGTGCTCGGCCAGCGTGCGCCGCGCCCAGGCGGGGAACCCGGCCACGGCGTCGTAGTCCGGCTGGTAGTGACAGAAGTTGTCCGACAGCTCGCGGCGGACGATCAACTCCTCCAGGAAGGTCTGCTTCGCGGCGCGCGCCCCCCTCGCCCGCCGCACCTCGAGGGCCACGCGCTGCGCCGCGAGCTGGCCGAAGTGCAGGTACGGCGACAGTCCCGACAGCACGTCGCGATTCGGGTCATTGCGGTCCGCCGCATAGCCCGGCAGGCGCCGACGGATGAACTCGCTCAGCCGTCGGCGCGCCGCCCGTGCGCCGGGAGCGATGCGGACGATCTCCGCGACACCGCGGGTGGGACGAAGCGTGCGCGCCGCGGCGTCCCAGTTCGTCGCCGCGGCCGGCGCCGGCCACGGGTGCGGATGTCGTCTCAGGCGCGGGAAGTCGACCAGGAACTCGCGCAGCCTGGCGCCGATCTTCGGCCGGATCGTGCGCGCGGCGAACTCTAGTTTCGGCGACGCCTCCCAACAGGGAACGATGTTGTGGGCGTCGACCTGCACCAGGGGAACGCGCAGCCGTCGGCCGACATCGGTCTGCCACCCGCGCACGATGCGGAGCGGCATGAAGTCCGTCACGAGGGTCCCCGCGCCCTGCTCGCGGACGAAGCGCGGGATGACGCGCGGCGGATCCCCCGTCAGAAGGAAGAAGCCGATGCCCAGGCGGCTCAGCCCCGATTCCACCTCGCGCAGTCCCGCAAGCATGAAGGCGTACTGGCGATGCCCCGCGTCGAGAAATCGCGGCACGAGGCAGAAGACGACGCCGAGGGGCACGCGACGCGCCAGCGCCAGTTCCTGCGCGTGGAGCAGCGCCCAGTTGTCGGCGACGCGCTGGTCACGCTGCATCCAGTAGACGACGGCGCCCGGGCCCGGCAGTCCATCGCGCAGCACACGCACCCGGCGGGGGTCGGTCACGACGGCCATTCAGTTCCTCTCGCGTCGCGGGGTGGCTCGGACCCGCGGCGCGCACTCTAGCCGCCGCCGCGTCGGGAGACAACGCACTCGGGATGGCGATCCGCTCACCCATCAATGCCTACGACTCGCCGCACGCTTCCAGAAATTACCCCAAAGGTCATATTGGCAATATCTTAGACGATTTGTGGAAAAATCTACTGTATTACTTGAAACATATAGTCAGATTGCCGTAATATATTAGTGCATTACTAACGTCATTCGGTTCAGTGCCGCACGCCCTTCGATCCTGGCAACGCGGCACGGGAGGTCTGAGATGAAGAGTTCGACTTGGCTAGGGGCATTCGCACTCGCCGTCGCGCTGGCACACCCGGTCGGCGCCGGCGCGCTCGACACCCCGCGCACTAACTCCGGCCGGGCGGAGTGCTTCGAGGTCGTGCTGCGCGTGCCTCTCGGCCACGACCGCGCGGTCCGCTGCGAGGTACTGGTGCTTGATCCCTCGGCCCTGACCCTCCGGGTCACCCGCGTGACGCGGGTTCTGGTCCGCGTGGCGATCGTGGTTCTCGAACACCTGGCAGGCGATGACCTACGGGCCCCGCGGTCCCGCTGAGGGAGTGTCAGCATGCTGATCGTCGTCGATGCGCACAGCGGCGTGCCGGTCTACCGGCAGTTGATGGACCAGATCCGGTTCCACGTCGCGAGCGGTCTGCTCAAGCCCGGAGACGAGTTGCCCTCGACCCGCGCGTTGTCCGCCGAGCTCGGGATCAACCCGATGACCATCAGCAAGGCGTACAGCCTGCTGGAGCGCGACGCGGTGATCGAGCGGCGTCCCGGCCGTCCGCTGATCGTGCGCGCGCTGGAGGCCGACCGAGCGCAACAAGCAAAGATCGATCGGCTGCGCCAGAGCCTGGTGGTCACCGTGACCATGGTGCGGCAGCTGGGCATCGACCCGGCGGAGGCGCTACGCCTCTACGCGGACCTGCTGGCGTCGCCGGTCGAAGCGGCGGGCACGGTTCGCGCGTCCGACGAGCACGGGAGTTCCCCGCGCTCCGACGGCACCGGGCCCTCACTCTGAGAGGAGAAGCAGGATGAACGTCGTCGAATTCGAGAACATCCACCGGGCGTACCGCAAGGGCGTCGATGTGCTGCACGGCGTCACCTTCTCGATCGAGTCCGGCCAGGTGGTCGGCCTGCTCGGCCGCAACGGGGCGGGCAAGACCACGCTGATCCGCATCGCCATGGGCATGATCGAGGCCCAGCGGGGATCGGTCCGTCTCTTCGGTCTCGACCCGCGCGAAAAGCCGGTCGAGGTGAAGCGCCGCGTCGGGTACGTCGCGGAGGACCAGATCCTGCCGCCCTTCCTGCG
>Ga0315286_10002744_pt1 | contig 16488 bp, 14 predicted proteins | sample YL17G10_0_MG_FD_205038 | JGI IMG/M metagenome (GOLD analysis project Ga0315286, IMG submission 205038) | Sediment microbial communities from Yellowstone Lake, YNP, Wyoming, USA - YL17G10_0 | ecosystem: Environmental > Aquatic > Freshwater > Lake > Sediment | place: USA: Wyoming | collected...
CGCGTCCTCCGGTTCAGCGACCTGCGCCGGGCGGCCGCCGCGCGCCAGAAGAACGTCTCTCGGAAAGGGGATGCGGAATGGCCGTTCTAAGAACCCTCCTCTACCTGCTGGTTTATCCCGGGCTCCTTTTCCTGTTCGTCTATTCCACCTTCTGTGAGTGGTTCGACCGGAAGGTCTACGCCCGCCTCCAGAACAGGATGGGCCCGACCCACACGGGCAAGTGGGGACTCCTCCAGCCCGTGGCCGACTTCATCAAGCTCATGTCCAAGGAGGACATCGTCCCTGACCTGGCCGACAAGCGCCTGTTCACGATCCTCCCGGTCTTCGGGCTGGCCGTCGTCGCGGCCGCCGGCCTGCTCCTCCCGGTCTGGAACTTCGACCTCGCGGTCCCCGGACCGACCTCCTTCCCCGGCGACATCGTCGTCGTCCTGTACATGCTGAGCCTGCCGACCCTCGTCTTCTTCCTGGCCGGCTGGGCCTCGACGAGCTTCTTTTCGACGATCGGCGCGACCCGCGTCCTGACCATGCTCTTCGGATACGAGGTGCCGCTGTTCCTCTCGGTCCTCAGCCCGGCCCTCCTGGCCGGCTCTTGGCGGCTCGCCGAGATCGCCCGGTTCTACCAGCAGAAGCCCCTCCTCATCCTCCCCAATCTTCTGGGTTTCGTCGTCGCGCTCATCGCCGTTCAAGCCAAGCTCGAACGGACCCCGTTCGACATCCCCCACGCCGAGACCGAGGTCGTCGGCGGGACCTTCACCGAATACTCGGGAAAGAAGCTGGCCTTCTTCCGCCTGATGACGGACATCGAGATGGTTGTTTCGGCGGGCCTGCTCTCGGCGGTCTTCCTGGCCGGATTCCCGGGCGGCGCCCTCCTCGGATTCGCGAATTTCGTCGTGAAGACCCTGTTCATCATCTTCCTCCTCTCCCTGATGCGGGCGCTGACGTCCCGGATCCGGGTCGACCAGGTCGTTTCTTTCGCCTGGAAGTACCTGGCCCCGCTGGCCGTCCTCCAGCTCCTCATCGTCATCCTGATCAAGGGATTTCTGTCATGAAGATAGCCGCCTTCCTCCCGGAGCTCCTCCGCCATCTCTTCAAGAAGCCCGCCACCGTGGACTATCCCTTCAAGAAGCTCACGGTCCCGAAGGATTTCCGCGGGACGCCGTTCCTCCACCCCGAGCTCTGCATCGTCTGCAAGGCCTGCGAGCGGGACTGCCCGGCCGAGGCCATCGAGATCACGTCGGTCAACGAGGCCGAGAAGCGCTTCAAGATGGTCATCCACAACGACCGCTGCATCCACTGCGCCCAGTGCGTGGATTCCTGCCCGACGACGCCGACGAAGGCCATGGACATGGACGATAAGTTCGAGATCGCGGCCTTCGACCGGCACGCCCTCAAGGCCGGATGGGAGTTCGTCCGGGCCGTCCAAAAGCCCAAGGCCCCGGCGGCCCCCGCCGCCCCGGCCGCTCCGAAGTCCGAAGCTCCGGCCTGAAGGGCTCGGAGGGCCGCCCTCTGCCCCCCAGGAACCTGTCAACAGGTTCCCCCATCGTCAAGGCCGCTGGGCCCCCCTCCCAATGGGGGTCAGCAGGGCGGCCCCCCTCGCCCCGGATTCCCGATACGCCCTTTACCTCCCGTGCACCAAGAGGACCACGGTTCTCGCTTGCCGGACATAAACATTGGTCCAATGGCTTGATGCCCGCGTGCTATAATGCATACGCTGAGAACAGAAGACGCACGGAACGGAGAGAGATGCCTAAAGACTGGAAGAAAGCGCTGACGGCAGGCCTTCGGGGCCGGGGGCGCATCGTCATCATGGGCGTCGGGAACCCCTTGAAGGGGGACGACGCGGCGGGGCTTCTGTGCGCCGAGGCCCTCCTGAAGGGGATCCCCGCGAAGGACCGGCGCGGGGTCAAAATCCTCCGCGCTTACGACGTTCCCGAGAACTACACCGGCATCATCCGGAAGTTCCGGCCGACGCGGGTCATCATCATCGACGCCGCCCTGGCCGGCCTCAAGCCGGGGGACATCTTCGTTCTGGAAAAGGATAAGATCGCCATCGAGGAGATCTCCAGCCACAAGATCCCACTCATGGTCCTCATCTCCTACCTGGAGCAGAGCATCGAATGCAAGGTGACGGTCCTCGGCATCCAGGCGAAGGACCTCTCGTTCGGCGCCCCGGTCAGCCCGGTCATCAAGACGGCGGTCAAGACGGTCTCGGATTTGCTTGCCGACATCATCGTCGGCGCCACGCCCAAGACAAGAAGATAATTCCGGGGATCCCGCCTTATTGTAATTGCCGGGCGCGCCTGCCCGGCGGATATCCTCAGCCTTGCTGTTCTTCCCCGGCTCGCTTAAATTTTCATAGGCATGAGGACGTAGATGTTCTTGATGCCCTCTTCGTGCTCGGGTTTTAGGAGGACGGCGCTGTTCTCGTCCTTGATCTCGAACGAGACCCTTTCCGATGTCACGGTCATCAGAAAATCGAGGAGGTATTGCGCGTTGAACCCGATCTCGACGTCATCGCCTTTGTACTCCACGGTCAGCTTGTCCCGGGCCTCACCGATCTCCGGGTTCGAAGAGAAGAGGCGGATGCGGTTCTTTTCCAGGTAGAACTTGATGCCCTTGGAGCGTTCCGCCGAGAGGAGGTAGACCCTTCGGATGGCGCTCGAGAGCTCTTCCCGGGAAAGGGTAAGGGTGTTCGGATTGTCCTTTGGAATGACCGCCTTATAGTTCGGGAATTTGCTTTCGATGACCCGTGATATCAGGGTCCGGTTGTTGACCCGGAAGAATAGATTGTTTTCGTCGAGGTCGAATTCGACCGTTTCGTCGTCGAACTTCCGGAGTTCGCTGAGGGTCTTTTTGGCCACGATGACGCTCAGGTCCTTATCCAGCTTCAGGCCGTCGACCGGCATGGAGACGTAGGAGAGCCGGTGCCCGTCCGTGCTGACGAGTTCCATTTCCTTCGTCCGGAGCGTCAGCAGCGCCCCGTTGAGATAATATCTCTGCTCCTGGGTGATCGCGTAATAGACCCGGTCGATCATGTCCTTGAACCCCGCCAGGGGGAGTCGGATGTCCTTCTCGAATCGGGGCTCCGGAACCTGGGGGTAGTCCTCTTTCGGCAGGCAAATGACCTTGAATTCACTCTCCCCGGCGCGGATCTCGAGTTGATCGTCCTTCATCTCGAAGACGACGCTCCCCCCTTCGGCGAGCGACTTGACGATCTCGAAGATCTTCTTGCCGTTGACGGTGACCGCCCCGGGTTTGTCGATGTCGGCGACGAAATGCGTCTTCAGCCCGACCTCGAGGTCCGTCCCCGTGAGCTCGACCTCGTCCTTCGTGACGTTCATCAGGACGTTGGCGAGGATGGGCATCGTGTTCCGCTTCTCGACGATCCCCTGGAGCAGTTGGAGTTCTTCCAGGATGTTTTCCTTAGGGATGGTGAATCTCATTTTTCCACCTTTCAACAACTCTTAATATATTTATTGAATAGATAAATATCAATAGGGAATAAAGAATAAGAAAAGGAGTGGATATGTGCAAAAGCCGCGCAAGTCGCTGATACCCTCATTGGATGAAGCTGATCAGACTGTTGATTTCCTTGTTGAATTCCGGGTCGTCGGCCCGCATCTTCTCGATCTTACGGACGCTGTGGATGACCGTCGTGTGGTGTTTTCCACCGAACTTCTTGCCGATCTCGGGCAGGGAGGCCTTGGTCAGCTCCTTGGAAAGGTACATGGCGACCTGCCTGGGGAAAGCGACCTTCGGGGAGTTGTTCTTGGACTTGAGCTGGGATGCTTTGATCTTGAATCGGTGGCAGATGAGCTTCTGGATCTTCTCCACGCTGACGACGTTCGAGGAGACGTCGAGCAGGCCTTTGAGGGCCTCCTTGGTCAGGTCAAGATCGATCATTTCCCCCTTGAGGGAGGAATAGGCGATGACCCGGCGGAGGTAGCCCTCGAGTTCGCGGATGTTGGAGTGGACCTTGTCGGCGACGTAGAGGGCGACGCTCTCCGGGAGGTTGATGTCTTCCATGTCCGCTTTCTTCTTGAGGATGGCGATGCGGGTCTCGATGTCCGGGGGCTTGAGGTCGGCGATCAGGCCCCACTCGAAGCGAGATCGGAACCGCTCCTCGAGGTGGGGGATCTCCTTCGGGGGGCAGTCGCTGGAGATGACGATCTGCTTCTGGCTGTCGTAGAGGTGGTTGAACGTGTGGAAGAATTCCTCCTTCGTCCGCTCGCGGCCCCCGAGATAATGGATGTCATCCATGAGGAGGACGTCCACGCTCCGGTACTTCTCCCGGAAGTCCAGGATCTTTCCGTACTGGAGGTGATTGATGAGATCGTTCATGAACTTTTCGGTCGTGATGTAGAGGACCTTGAGGCGCAGGTTGCTTGTCAGGACGCTCTGTCCGATGGCGTTCATCAAGTGGGTCTTCCCGAGCCCGGCCCCGCCGTAGATGTACAGAGGATTGTAGGCCTTGGCCGGTGTCTTGGAGACGGCGATCGCGGCGGCGTGGGCGAACTGGTTGCACGAGCCGATGACGAAATTCTCGAACGTATAGTTCGGGTTCAGGTTGGGGTTGAGGAGCGCTCCCGGCTTCGCCTTCCGGTCGTCGGGGGACTTGCGGATGAACGCCGAGGGAGTTTCATCGCAGATGTATTTGATATCGAAGATCTTGCCGAAGAGGTCCTTCGAACATTCGTTGAGGAGGGCGGAATAATGGAACGAAAGCCAGTCCCGGAAATAGGAATTGGGGACCTTGATGTAGAGCGCGCCGCCTTCCTCTCCGATGAATCCCGTCGGCTCGAACCAGGTCTCGAAGCTGTTGGCGTCGACCTTCTTCTGGACCGCCTGGACGATGCGAAGCCAAGGGTTAATCTTATCTTCAGGTTCCATGGGTATCCGCCAGTTTTCCACAGAATTATCCACATCTGTGGATAATTCTGCCCCGTCCTCCGGGGGGCCTGGTGAAGCCTCGGGATGATAACATTCCGTGTCCCCGAATTCAAGGGTTATTTTGCCGCGGACGCGGGAGCTGGCGACGGAATCGGGCCTGGCCGGGAGCCTGCCGCTCACCGCGTGAACAGATATCTTTCCTGGAGCCGCTCATCGCCGAAGACGGCCTGGAAAAATTTCGTCTTGAAATGCGGCGAGAGCTCGTAATAGGCGTACGAGAAAGGCAGATTCGGGTCGGGATAGGTGCTCGTCTCCTTGAATTCCTTCCTGAGGACGACCTCTCCCGTGCCCGCGCGGATGAGGGCGAGATCGACCGCGAAGGTATAGAGCCGCCGCTCGGAAAGCCCTTTCTTCTCCTGCCGGAAGGGCCCGTCGAGCTCCTTGGCGTCCGTTTCGAGGAGCGCTTTCCGGACCTCCTCCTTGTAGAGGATCGTCCCGGTCAGGAAGAGGGCCGGCCCCGACCCGCCGGGCAGGGCTTTCCAGAATTCCGTGTCCCCGGCAAGGCCGGCCTTGTCGGCGGGGATGGACCGGCGGAAGACCTTGCCCTCGAACTTCCGGGTCAGCTCGACGAAGAGATAGTCGGCGAGCTCCTTGCCGACGTCGAATTCCGCCGTGGTCTCGTCCGCCTTGAATGCGGTGACGTAGATCTCGCCGACGTCCCCGGCCCGGAGCGGCGTGTACCCCGGAATGCCGACCCGGATCTTTCGGGCGCTCTCTCCGGCGCAGGCGAGCTGGAGGAGGCAGGCGGCGGCGACGATCGCCTTACTTCTTTTCATCCGCGTCCTTCCATGCGTCCAGGTTCTCCTGGAACCGCTCGAAGTTGTCCTTGACGTACGTGTTCGACGGATCGAGCTCGAGCGCTTTTTCGTATTCGCGCCGGGCGTCTTCCCACCGGCCCTTTTTCTCGTAGGCGACCGCGAGGTTGTTGCGGGCAGAAACGGAACGGGGGGACCGCTCCACCGCCGTCTCCCAGCGCAGAACGGCTTCGTCCCATCGCTCACCTTCCGAGGCCCGGAACCCGAGCCGGAGAGGATCGTCTCGAAGCGTCCGGGCGCAGCCGGCGGAGAGGAGGGCGGCGACCACCGCCGCGAACAGAAGGACGAACGTCGTGCGCTTCATCATGCCCCGCATCTTCCGCTACTCACACTATCGCTTTTCCAAAAGCGCGTCAAGGTCATCCCAAAGCCTCTTTTGCAGGATTCGTGCCTTAATGCCCCTCGAGGGGAGCGTGGTTTTGGATTCGGTTGGCGTAAAACATGTTTACGCGCCTTTCCCCTCGGCCGAAAGGACGGCTTGGAGTCGATTCATGCTCGTCCGTGATGGGAAAAAAGGCTTTGCTCCCGGCTCCGGTCAAAATCGCCTTCGCAGGGCTCGGAGGCCGCCCCCAGGCCCCGGGAACCTGTCAACAGGTTCCCCCATCGTCAAGGCCAAAGGGTCTTGACGACGGGTCCCCTTCCCAATGGGGGCCTTGGGGGGCGGCCTTCCTCGCCCATACGACTAATAACATGCCTCCGTGACCTCCGCATGGTCGCTGCAGCCCTTTGTAAACCCCTCGACTCCCAGGCATGAATGCCGGGGTTATTAGGGGTTAACCCTGAGCCTGTTTCGCACTTCGCGTCCCCGCCTTGAAAGGCGGGGCGTAACGTTGGCGAACGGGTCAAAGCTCTCCCATCACGGGCCTGAGCCGGATCGCCTTACGAAGGACGCAGGGGATATCCCGGAGGCACGGCGACGCGCCCAAGACTCTGACTGTATTTCTTCTCATCCCCAACCCCTTCTCTCAATAGAGAAGGGGACTCTGAGATGGACCGCGTCGCCGGCAGAGGTACGGCGGGCACGGTTCCCCGTCCGCAGGACGGGGAGAGCGAACCCGAAACCCGAGCGGATTTGGCACGCTGGGACAAATCCGCGTCTTCCGGAGGGATGTCCCCGAGTCCTGAGTAGGCGATCCTAAGAAGAGACTGAGAGTAAAGCCATTTGCTAAGCCCTCGTGGCTATCGCGGCAGAGTCCCCGAGTCCTGAGAAGGCGATCCCCGAAGCGTTGAGGGATCAATCGCAGGAAAGCGGGTTGTTGCCTCCGGACGGCGTTTATGGTATAAAAGAAGCCTCAAAAAGAGAGACTACCATGCCAAAAGTTTGCGAGATCTGTCAGAAGGGGCCCGTTTTCGGGCATAACGTCAGCCATTCCCACAAGTCTTCCCCGAAGAAGTGGAAGCCCAACCTGCAGAGCGTCAAGGCCCAGACCGCGAAGGGTCCGAAGAAGATCTGGGTCTGCACGCGGTGCCTGCGTTCGGGCAAGGTTGTCAAAGCCGTCTGAGGCGGCCGGCTAGACCCGTTCCGCCGAAAAGATCTCCCTGATCTCCGCCAGCCCGGCGAGGATGGCCTCGAGGTGGCGGATGTCCCGCACGCTCAACTCCAAACAAAGGTTCCCCCTCTTGTTGGCGAAGGTCGCGACCTCGGCCTTCGTGATGTTTCCCTCGAGCCGTGAGATGACCGTCGCCACCTTAGCCAGGACGCCGGGCGAGTCCTCGGTCTTGACAAGGAGCTTCGCCTTGAAACTCCCCTTGAAGCCGTCGTCCCAGGCCACGTCCACCATCCTCTGCCCGTCCAGGACTTCCTTGACTACGAGCGGGCACCGCAGGGAGTGGACCGTGATCCCTTTGCCGACGGTGATGTAGCCGGTCACGGGCTCCCCTTTGATGGGGGAACAGCACCGGCCCAGGCCGAGCATGGGATCGTCCAGGCTCCGAACCAGGATCGCGGGCTGTTTCTTCCCGGTCACGCTGGACATGACCCGGCCCAGGAAGGACTCCTTCCTCGGAGGCATCCCGGCCGCGGGGACGAGGCTTTCGAGGAACCGCCGATCAATGACGACCTTTCCCAGCCCGGCCTCTCGGTAGAATTCGTCCATGGACTCGAGCTTCTTGTTCAGGGCGGCCGACAGGCGTTCGAGGAGGGCCTCCTCCTTCCGGAGCTCGGCCGGGAGTTCGACCTTGGCGGTCTCGCGCTCCCAGAGCTTCTTCCCCAGGGCCAGGCTCTTCGCCCTGCTCCGGACGTTCAGCCAGCGCTTGATCTGGTGGCGGGCGTCGGCGGTCGAGGCCACGGCCAGCCAGCTCCGCGTCGGGACCCGGTCCGGGGCGGTCTCGATCTCGACGATGTCGCCCGTCTTGAGGGCCGTCTTCAGCGGGGCGGCTGAGCCGTTGATCCGGGCCTCGGCGGCGTGGAGGCCGATCTCGGTGTGGATCTTGAAGGCGAAATCGAGGGCCGTCGCCCCGGGCGGGAGGCTCACGGCCTTCCCCTTGGGCGTGAAGACGTAGACCTCGTCGGGGATGAGGTTGGTCTTCAGGTTCTTCAGGAACTCCCGCGGGTTCTTCTGCTCTTCGTACAGGGCGACCATCTCCCTCAGCCAGTGGAGCCGTTTGTCGTCCTTCATCAGGCCCCGCGGCTCACCCTCCTTGTACTTCCAGTGGGCCGAGATCCCGTTCTCGGCAAGGTCATGCGTCTCCCGCGTCCGGATCTGGATCTCGAACGTCTTCTTGTCCTCGGTGATGACGGTCGTGTGGAGGGCCTGGTACAGGTTGGGCTTGGGCATGGCGATGAAGTCGCGGAATCTCTGAGGCAGGTGCGGCCACTTCTGGTGGATGATGCCGAGGGCGGCATAGCAGTTCTTGACGGTGTCCGTGATGAGGCGGAGGGCCAGGAAATCGTAGACCTGGTCGAACCCGATGTCGCGCCGCTTCATCTTGCTCCAGACGCTGTACGGCCGCTTCGTCCGCGAGAAGATGTCGGCCGGGACGCCGTTCTCCTTCATCAGGCCCTCGAGGGTCCGCTTGAATTGGCGGAGCTCCTTTTCGCCGGTCTTCGCCAGCGGCTCGACGAGGGCGGTGACCTTGAAGTACTCCTCCGGGGCGACATAGCGGAAGGACAGGTCCTCGAGTTCGGCCCGGATCTTTCCCATGCCCAGGCGGTTGGCGATCGGGGCGTAGATCTCGAGGGTCTCCCGGGCCACCTGCTTCTGCTTGTCCCCGTCCAGGAACTTGAGGGTCTTGAGGTTGTGGATCCGGTCGGCCAGCTTGATGAAAATGACCCGCAGGTCGTCTGTCATGGCCAGAATGATCTTCTGGATGGTCTCGGCCCTCCGGGCCTCGGGCGAGGTCTCCTGGACGCGGCTGATCTTCGTGACGCCCTCGACCACGGCGGCAACCTCCTTGCCGAAGGCTTCGCGGATCTCGGCTGCCGTCATGTCCGTGTCCTCCAGGACGTCGTGGAGGAGGCCGGCGACGAGCGTCGTCCGGTCGAGGTTCATGTCGGCCAGCATCCCGGCGACCTCGAGGGGGTGGCTCAGATACGGCTCGCCGGACCGCCGGACCTGGCCCTTGTGGGCCCGGGCCGCGAAGACGTAGGCCTTCTGGAGGACGGCGACATCCTTCTCGCCCAGCCGGGGCGTGATCTTTTCCAGGATGTCGTCGAACCGGATCATGCGCTTTCCTCCCCGCCTCCGTGCTCGCGCTCCCGCTCGCGTTCGAGGATCCAGTCCACGGCCGCATCCAGGTCGGGAGCGACGTGAACGGGATCGATGCCCTCCCCCCGCAGGGCGCCGCGCGAGGCTTTCCCGTATCCGGTCAGGACGAGGATCGTCCGAGCCCCGGCGTTCAGGCCGAAACGGATGTCCTCGACCTTGTCCCCGACCATGTAAGAGCCCTCGAGGTCGAGGCCGAGCTCCTCGCGGGCCCGGATGGCCATGCCCGGGAACGGCTTGCGGCAAGCGCAGTCGATATTGTAAGCGGGGTACGAGGACCCGATGAAGTGAGGGCAATAATACACCGCGTCGATCCGGGCGTCGGCGGCCAGGAAGTCCTTCTGCAGTCTGTCGTGGATGACATGGAGCTCTGCCTCCGTGAAGAACCCGCGGCCGACGCCGGACTGGTTGGTGACGACGACAACCGCCAGGCCGGCCGCGTTGAGCTTCCGGACGGCATCGATGCTGTAGGGATAGACGCGGACCTGGTCGTATCGCGCGGGGTAGCCGACGTCCTCGTTGATCGTCCCGTCCCTGTCCAGGAAGACGGCCCGGCGCTTCACAGGAGCCTCCGCCCCGCCTCGAAGGCTTCTCCCGGCCCGATCCCCGCCATGCAGCGGTGATCGTAGGGACACTTCCGGTAGAGGCAGGGCCAGCACGGGACGTCGATCTTCAGGACGGCCGACCCCGTCGCGACGGACCCCGTCGCGACGGGGCCGGTCACGGCAGGGTCCGTCGGGCCGAAGACCGCGAGGATGGGGGTGCCCAGCGCGTCGGCGATGTGCATGGGTCCGGTGTCGTTGGTCACGAACAGGCGCCCCAGGCCGATCACGGCCGCGAGCTCGCGCAGGGACGTCCGTCCGGCGATGTTCATGACGGAGCCGCCCACGGCCGCGGCGATGGCCCCGGCGAGTTCCTGTTCCCCGGCCGAGCCTACGAGCAGGATGTCGGCGCCCGCTCGCGTCCGGAAGAGGCCGCCGAGCTCCGCGAACCGTTCGGCCGGCCACCGCTTGGCCGGTCCGTAGGCGGCGCCGGGGTTGAGGATGACGAGGGGGCGCGAGCGGTCGCGTCCGGCGGCTTCGAGCGTCCTTTCCGCGGCCGCTCTTTCCTCTTCGGACACGCTCAGCCCGATACCCGGGGAAACGGTCCTGACCCCGAGCCCGGCAAGCAGCTCGAGGTAATAGTCCCGCTGATGGCGTGGCTCGATCGTTTCTCTCACGGAGACGCGACGCGTCAGGAGAAGCCCCCGCCCGTCGCGGACGTAGCCCCAGCGTTCGGGGACTCCGGCGAGCCGGAGGACCAGGGCGGAGCCGAAGGAGTTCGTCAGGAGCAGACCCGCATCGAAACGGTGCGGCTTGAGCGCGGCGGCCGCCGCCCGGAGCTCTTTCAGTCCGTTGGTGCGGGGAATGGTCAGGGCGCCCCGGACACCCAGCCCGGCGGGGATCAGATCTCCGACCCACGGCTCGCCCGCCGCCCAGAGCTCGATATCGGGCCCCGAGGCCAGGAGCGATTCAAGGACGGGCAGGGCCATGACGGTGTCCCCGATCCAGTTCGGCATCCGGACGACAAGCTTCATCCCTCTCATTTTATCATTATTATGCCGGGCATACGAGGCGCGCGCTAGAGGCTTGCGGCGAATTCCTCGGCAAAGATCTGGATTCCGAGGGCGAGGTTCATGGCCCACGACGCGCCCATCCGGCTGAAGCCCGGGCGTCCGTCGGACAGCCGTTCTCGAAGGACGGTGATCTCCCGGGGCCTGAAGAGCCCTACCTTCTTCAGGGCTTCCGGGGACAGGGCCGCATCGACGAACGGGGGCCGCGTCTCACCGAAGAGCCAGCGTTCGACCGGCGGATCGAAGGCCTTCTTCTTCCGGCGGCGCAGGGATTCGGGCACTCGCCCGGCCATCGCTTCCCGCAGGAGGTGTTTTTCCCTGAAGCCGTGAAGGAGCAGGCTCGAGGGGACGGCGGCCGTCAATTCAACGAGACGGTGGTCGAGGAATGGGACGCGTTCCTCCACGGAATGGGCCATCGACACCCGGTCCTCCAGGGCCAACACCCAGCCCTCGAGGCGGGAGCGCTGTTCGAAAAGCAGGTCGCGATGGAGGGGATCCCGGATACGCCCGGCGACGAGATCCGGCGGTGGTTCGGGAAGCGTTTCGGCCTGCGCCGGGTCCGCGGAAAGCATGGCGGCTGCCGCCGGGTCGAGCAAGGCGTTCCAGGAGCCGGCGAGAAGCGCCCATTGGCCGCTCCAGGGAGGCACGAGCCCGTATCGCTCCTCCAGGACAGGTTCGGCCTTCCACCAGGAAAGCAGGGAGCCGTAAAAATCCGGGTCCCGCCACCGGAGCCACGAGCCGACCCCGAGACGCCGCCAGAAGAGGTGCCTGCCCGGCAGGCCACGCCTCATCCTGGCCGTCTTGAACGCGCGGTATCCGGCCAGGGTCTCGTCCGCGCCCTGGCCGGAGAGAACGACCTTGATACCTGCCTGGCTGACCGCGCGGGCCAGCCGGTATTGGCAGAAGGCCGCGGTATAAAGCTGCGGCGCTTCCGTAGCGCGGATGGTCCCCCGGTAATCGGCCTCGTCGATCGGCCCCTGCGGCACCCGGAGGTGCCGGGAGCCCATCGTCCTCGCGGCCAGATCGGAGAATTCGGACTCGTCGAACCCGGCATCGGCCCGGGAGAACGTCATCGAAAAGGTCGAGAGCGGTTCCGTCTTCTGGGCGCTTGCCCGCATGGCGACGCTCACCGAATCGATCCCCCCCGAGACGTAGCTTCCGACGGGGACATCCGCGATCAGATGGTCCCGGACGACCTCGTCGAAGAGGCGGCGCATCCGGTCCGCGGCATCGGCCGCGGGAACGGTGCATCCCCGCTCCGCGACGCCGGCCGGGCCGGGGTATGGAACGGAGAAATACCTCCTGGGCTTTCCGGCGGCCCCGGGGCCGAAAGATTGCCAACAGCCGGGGAGGAGATATTCGACCCCGCGGAACATGGTGCGTGGGGGCATCGGATAACCCGCCGTTCCCAGGTCCCGGAGCGCCCTGGGATCGATCCGGGGCTCGACCCGGCCGCTCGCGAGGAGGGCCTTGGCCTCCGAGGCGAAGAGGAGGAGTCCGCCCGCCCGGGCCGTGAGAAGAGGCTTGATGCCGAAGCGGTCGCGGGCGAGGAGAAGCCGCCGTTCTTTCCGGTCCCAAAGGGCGAAGGCGAACATTCCGGTTAGTTTAGGGGCGATCTCCGGGCCTGCTTCCTCGTAGAGGTGCGGCAGGACTTCGGAATCGCTTTGATTGATCAGGCGGTGGCCCCGCGAAAGGAGCCCTTTCCGGATGTCCCGATAATTGTAGAGTTCCCCGTTCATGACGCCGACGACCTGCCCGTCCTCGCTCGAGACCGGCATGCGGCCGTTCGCGACGTCGATGATGGCGAGACGCGTGTTCCCCAACCCGCAATGGAAATCGACGAACCGCCCCTCGCCGTCGGGGCCCCGGTGGGCCAGGGCCGCCAGCATCCGCGAGATGAGCTCGTTCCCCTCGTCGAGGCCGATCCCGTCCGCGGCGAAGTACCCGGCGATGCCGCACATGATCAATTTATGATATCAAATCGGGGACACAATACCAATTTCCGAAAGGCCGAGATTGCCAGGGAGAAATTCTCTTGTTTATTTAATTCGGAAATTGGTATTGTGTCCCCATGAACTTCTTTGCCCCGCTCGCCATTCTGGCAATGGTGTCCGGCGGCCCGCGCCCCGAGGCCAAGATCCCCTGTTACGCGTGGCTCGGCGGGCCCAAACAGGCCACCGACGCCCAGCTTGCGGCCAAGTTCGCCGACCTCAAGACGAAAGGGATCGACGGGCTGCTCTATTCGGCCGGCCACGACCCCGAGACCTACCGGCGGCTCGGAAAGCTTGCCAAGGCGGCGGGCCTGGAGTTCGAGGCCTGGATCCCGACGCTCGTCCAGGAGGCGAATTCCAAGCTGAAGCACGAGTGGTATGCCGTCAACGGGCTCGGCCAGTCGGCGTTCGAAAAGCCCGCCTATGTCGATCACTACAAGTTCCTCTGCCCGAACCGCGAAGAGGTCTTCCTCTTTTTGGCCGACCTCTACGGCCGCGTGGCGGAGGTCCCCGAGGTCGACGGCATCCACCTGGACTTCATCCGCTTCCCGGACGTCATCCTCGCCCGGGGGCTGTGGAAGAAATACGGCCTCGTGATGGACCGGGAGTTTCCGCAGTTCGACTACTGCTACTGCGACAAGTGCGTCGCCGACTTCATAGCGAAGACGGGCATCGACATAAAGGCCGTCGAGGGCCCCTCGACGGTCGAAGCCTGGAAGCAGTTCCGCTACGACCTCATCACGAACCTCGTGAGCCGCCTGGCCAAGGAGGTCCGCTCGAAGAACAAGCGGATCACGGCCGCCGTGTTCCCCGGCCCGAATTCCGTTGCGAAGAAGATCGTCCGTCAGGAATGGGACAAATGGGACCTGGACGCCTTCTTCCCCATGAACTACAACGACTTCTATCTCGAGGGGACGGCGTGGATCGGAGCCATGTGCAAGGAAGAAGTCGCGGCGCTCGGCGGGAAGAAGCCGCTCTACAGCGGCCTGTTCATCTGCCCCGACCCTGACGCCAAGGCCACCGAGCCCGACCCCGAAAACCACGGCCTGGTGCCGGACGAGCTCGAGGCCGCAGTCCGAGAGTCCATGGAGAACGGGGCGGCGGGGATCTGCCTGTTCACGCCCGAACGGATGACGGAGGCGGGTTGGGCCGTGTTCGAAAAGGCGATCCGTCGTCGAACCAGATAGATGCCGTCCGGCCGGCAACCGAGATGGCACACACGCGAGGGAACCCGCGATGGGGGCCGCTTGGGAACCTTAAGGGGCGCGAGTCTTTCCCTAGTCTGCCGGTGTGGCGGCCGAGTCCTTCTTGGCGGCTTTCTTGTCGGGTTCCGCCTTGGCTTCGGACTTCGATCCGGCTTTTTCCGTAGCCTTCTCGGCGGTCTTGTCCGCCGCCTTGTCCGCGGGTTTGTCGGCCGGCGCCTGATCCCGGGCCTTCTCTTCCTTGGTCGGGACGTTCTTTTGAGCGTAATCGGTGATGTAAAAGCCGGAGCCCCTGAACTGGATGGCCGGCGAAGAGATGAGCTTCACGAGCGGGCCGCCGCATTTCGGGCAATTCTTGAGCGGCTTGTCCCTGAGCTTTTGCAGGGCCTCGGTCCGGGCGCCGCAGGTCTTGCACTTGTATTCGTGGATGGGCATGGACGTTGTCTTCCTTATATAAGCGCCATATTATAGCATGGCTAAACATGAAATAGGCGAGAACGCATGAACTCGCGTTATCGGTGACCGCCTCAGGCGGATAGAAGCAACCCCAGTACGAGAATGAGCCCGTATGGAATTCGGGAGGAGGGTGGAAGAGCGCGAGACATGGGGTGCTTCATCGTTTAGTAGGTTTTATCGTACCAGTGATCCTGCATGATCACGGCTGTCTGTTTGAGCGTCGTTTTGCCGGCCATCAGGACGATGGTGTATTCTCCCGGCTGAACACGCTTGAGGACGTACTCACGGCCCCGCATGCCCGGTTCCCAAGGGACGCGGGTGCTGAGTGAGAGCCCGGTTTTCCCGACCTCTTCGTCCGGTTCGGCGAAAAACTCGTTGGTGTCGTAATAATCATAGAACGGTTCCCGCTCTCCTGTGGCCACCTCTTCGTCGTATTTGGCAATCTCCTCGGCCGTCCGCTTCCGATCTCGCTTCGTCATGCCCCACATCACGCTGTTGAGACCCGCATTCCCTGCCCCCCTCAATTCGTTGATCAGGACGGAGCCGTCGTACACGGAAATCGTCACTCCGTCTGCGATGTCTTTATTCAAGGAGTAGTTGATCATCACGCCGTGGGGTTCGTTCTCCCCTTCAAAGTTCTGGGCGGAGACGGTTTTCTGGCTGGGCATGACCCATTGAACCTTCGGTTCGATGGCAAACAGATGCGCGTCCTTCTGAAGCACGTCCGAAGTCAGTTCCTGAAGAGGGGAGATGTCGGTGATGAAAAAACCTCGTCCAAATGTCCCGAGGACCAGATCGTTTTCCCGGGGATGAATGACCATGTCCTTAACCGGGATGGTGGGGAGGTTGTTCTTCATTTCCGTCCAGTGCCCGCCGCCGTCGAGCGTTACGTAGACTGTCCGGTCCGTGCCGATGAAGAGGAGGTTGGGGTTTTTCCTGTCTTCCCGGATGACGTTGATGGATTCATCGGGGAGATTCGACGCGATGGAAATCCATGTTTCGCCGAAGTCTGTTGTTTTGTAGACAAAGGGACGGAAGTCGGCGCGATGGCGTCCGGTGTAGGTCACGTAGGCGGTGCCGGCGTCATGGTGAGAAGCGATGACGCGCGTGACCCAATATTCCGGGTTTTCAGGAACCCGTTCGTTGAGGAGCGTCCACGATGTCCCCCCGTCGCGGGTGAGCTGCACATTGCCGTCATCCGTACCGACCCAGATCAGGCCTTGTTGCACCGGCGATTCATCTACAGTGGTGATGGTCCCGTAAAAGTCGGATTCCTGGTTGCCGTTCTTTTCGGGTTCGTTTTTAGTCAGGTCCGGACTGATCTCTCCCCAGTTCTCGCCGCGGAATGGGGATCTGAGCAGAACGTTGGCCCCGTGATAGATGACATTACTGTTGTGTGGGGAAATGAGAATCGGGGCATCCCAATTAAAGCGGAGATCGTGACGCCCCCTGATCTCTATCGGCCTTCTTATCCCAGTCTTTTGATCGTTTCGGGTGATGCCGCCGAACTGGGACTCCACATACAGCCAGCGGCTGTCGGAGGGATCGGGCTGCGCATAGAACCCGTCGCCCCCTTGAACGTGCTCCCAGTCTTCGAACCGGATGGGGAAACGCCCCTTCTTGGTGCTGGGTCCCTTCCACGTGCCGAAGTCCTGCATGCCGCCGTACACGTTGTAGGGATAGTCCATATCCACGCCTATGGCGTAGAGCTGTGCCATGGGGACGTTGTCGATATGAAGCCAGTTTGTTCCGCCATCG
>Ga0315286_10002746_pt1 | contig 16484 bp, 8 predicted proteins | sample YL17G10_0_MG_FD_205038 | JGI IMG/M metagenome (GOLD analysis project Ga0315286, IMG submission 205038) | Sediment microbial communities from Yellowstone Lake, YNP, Wyoming, USA - YL17G10_0 | ecosystem: Environmental > Aquatic > Freshwater > Lake > Sediment | place: USA: Wyoming | collected...
GGCGGGCGTGATGCCCGTTGAGATCTACTCCTCAAAAGGCGTTGTCAGCAGAATAGTCACAGTGCAGAACAAGCCGGAATTTGGCCCCGTCATCGATGACACTGGCTTGATAGCTGATGCATTAACGCTCTCTGAGTCAGACCTCCGACTCAGCGATGCACCTCCGCAGTATGTATCCACTGGGCTGCCGTGGATAATCGTGCCTGTGAAGACTCGAAGTGTTGTCGAGAAAGCGTCGGGGAACGCGGCAGCGTTCGCTGACCTGAGAAAGAAGCTTCCGAACAACATCGCCGATCTCTATGTGACGTGTCTCGATCCTATCGACCCGAAGTCGACCACTCATTCGCGGGGGCTCTCCTTGGTATCCAGAAACGTAGTCGAGGACCCTGCGACAGGAAGCGCAAGTGGATGTCTAGGTGCCTACCTCGTCATGAAGAGACTCATCCCAGTCAGTAGGGTCACCAAGATAACGAACGAGCAGGGCTACGAGATCGGCCGGCCTAGCAAGATAGCAATCGAGGTCCGGACAGCCAATGACGGCGGGATAGAGTCTGTCAGAGTGGGCGGCTCGGTAGTCCACATGATGGATGGCACCGCCTATTTCTAGGACAGCGGTGGCTCCAGACTCGGCAGCTGTATCTTGAAAACCGCTCCCTGAGTATGGTCTCCCTTTACTCTGTCCTCTACCCAGACTCTCCCACGATACCTCTTTGACAGAGTCATCACGATGTGCAGTCCCATGCCGGAGCCCTTCTTCGGCGCCTTGGAGAACCTGTCGAAGATCATCGGCTTCGTTTCATCGGGTATGCCGCACCCGTGATCGGCAATCGATATGGTCAATGACTTCTTGTCATCAAGGGATGTCCGCTCGATGTCGATGCCTATCTCGACAGGTTCATGGGAGTCGTACTTGACGGCGTTCGTCAGGATATTGATGAAGACCTCGCGGACAAGCTCATCGGCTTCCGCGTAGTAGAGTCCTTTATCAGCATTTGATCTGCAGACCACCTTTCTGCCGGGGTAGTACTGCGAAATGCTCTTCTGACACTCGAGCAGAACTGCGCCGAGGTCGATCTTCATAAGGTCAACATCACCGAAAGTCATCCTTGACATCGTCCTGACGTTGCTCGCGAGCCAACTCGTGTTCATCACCTGCTCGCCAGCCTTGTCCAACAGGGCCAGCTGGTCTGGCTGGCTGGTCTTCATCCTGAGAAGGTCCAGGTAGCCAAGGATCGCCTGATTGAAATTCTTGATATCATGCGACAGGACATCGGTGTAAAGCTCCGAGTTCTTCCTGCTGTTTATGTGCTCCTCGAACATCTTCGCGTTCTCGATCGCTATACCTGCTAGGCTCGCGAATATCTCGATGACCTCCATGGTGTCTTGGTCAGGAATCCGATCGTCCCTGGGCTTCAGGGTCTCAAGATATGCCAGGGGCACTCCTTCCTTGTCGAATATCAGCGTATCGATGTAGTCCAACTCATGCCAGCGTCCCTTCCCTGCGCGCGGGACCCTGATAAGATCGGGATCCGGGTAGTATGCGAGTTCGTCAGGCGTGAGAGTCTGGACACTTTCCGCCGGCGAGTAGTAACTCATGCGGCCCATCTTCGTCCACCATCTTGCATACGATCCGCTGACGATTGGAGCTCCGGATTCGGTAAGCGTGTCAACGGATTCTGTAGGGTACACGTGTCGCTTTATCTGCTCGGCAGCTTTTTGAGAGTAGCCGTGCAAGGCCTCGATCTTGTAGACTCCGAGCTCGCGTTGCTTTATGGCGAGCACCATCCGCTTAGTGCCGACGAGTCTTGCCAGAGTCTTGAGCAGGTTGTCCAGCATCTGGTCGAGGTCCCTCACATACATAATCCCCGACACCAAATCGAGGATTCGCGAGAGCTGCTCCGTCCTTTGGCTCGTGACCCTGAGCGCCATCTCCCTCTCATGAGACAGTCTCGCATTCTCAATCGCAACCTCGGCAAGCGAAGTGAATATTTCTATGGTCTCGATTGTCTCTTTGGAAGGGACTTTGCCGTCTTTCGGGTCCGTAGGATAGAGGACTCCGACGATCCTGCCAGCAGAATCGTGCAGTGCAAAGGCGAGGTAGTCACCCACCCGGAATTCGTCCTTCTTGCGCGGACCCAGCTTCTTGGCGGGCTCAACAACATGAGGGGAAATGAAATGACTCTTGGCACGCGGACTGACAGCCTCGAGGGGTGTCAGGTAGGCAGTTTTACCGACCCTCTTCTCCTCCCTCAGATCTTCGAGTATCACATCGGTCGGGATGGTCCTCTGCCTGACCTCCCTCGCAAGATCCTCGCTGTATCCGAATACGGCTATCCATCTGAAAATGGCTTCTAGCTCATCATACACGACGAGCGTGACCTTGCCGAAGCCGAACAGAGATGAGACGGAAGTCAGGATCATGTCAGAAAGCTTCCGAAGATCTCTCTCGGATACGATGGACGAAGCGATGCTGAGTATGTCCTCGAGGAGATCGGTTCTGTGAGCGGCTTCCGCGGAGGGCGTGATCGAGTCGGGAGTGCGGCGCATTTCTCTCATCAGGGCGAATGACAGGAGCTCCGTGTAGAGCTCCACCAATTCGAGGGTCTCCTTCGAGAGCAATTTGCCGTCACACGAGTAGTCGAGCTCGAGAGTCGCAAGCAATTCTCCTCCAGTGTCTCGCATAGCGAACCTGTAGTGATCGGCCTCATGCCATTCATCAGGGTCCTTTCTCGGAAGGCGGACATTCTCAGGATGCCTGTAGTAGGATGGATGGTCGGCGAACGGATCCCCTTCAATCATCTTAATCCAATCATCTGCGGGCACGTAGTAGGAATTCTTCGTGACTCGGAACTTGTCAGCCAGGGTTCTGCCCAGCAAGTCCTTCGGATAGTAGTCGGCGCCCATGTTCGCGACTATTTTCTCTGCACTATCCTTCGGAAAGCCGTACGTGACCCAGCGCAACGAAGGCCCGGCCTCGACCCTAGTAATCTCGAGAAACATCGCCTCGATGCCGAACAATTCGGCGATGGCCGTCAGCGTGCGCTCGATGATGTTGGCAAGCGGTCCGCCCCCTGCGATCATCGCACTGATCTCGCCGAGGGCGTCTCTCACCCTCTTTTCCTCGCTGCTCACAGGGCGGGCGCCTGCCGTGCATGGCTTCCCGGGAATGATGATGTAGTTCTCAGCAACTACCTCGCCCATAACCAACACCTCCGTGTGCTGGCCAGACCTGGCGGCCAATGATTGGTTTGGCATCTATATAATAGCAGATAGACAGGTATCATAATCCCTTGCAATCGATAATAATATTCAAATGTGGATAATTAGACCATGCCATCTCGATGAGTCTCATACACTCCAACAGTTCGTTTTGCTACTGCGCAATCCTTATTATCGATGGGCACGTTCGTTCGGCAAAGAAAGACCGGGGGTATGAGACCACGAACATGAAGGAGATTCTGGCGACCGCGATCGAATTCGAACGCTTCGGTGTTGAGTATTACGCCAGGTTCAAGGAACTGGTCGGCGATGAGAAAGCGAAACCGCTCATGAAGGGGCTCTCAGAGGACGAGAAAGAGCACGCGCGGATCCTCACTGCCGAGTTGAAGGCCCTTGGTGGCTCGGTCAAAGCTCCATCGAAGGAAATGCTCGACAAGGGGCTCGCTGAGATCTTCCCCGAGAAGGTCAGGAAGAATTCAATCGAAGCGAAGGACGCCATATCGGCTCTCAAACTTGGGATTAGGACCGAGCAGAGATCCATCGACTTCTATTCGAAGAATGCGACCAAGGCTGATGAGAAACTCAAGAGGATCTTCGACAAGCTCGAGAAGATGGAACGCGGACATAAGGAGATGCTCGAGGAGAACCTGAAGTATCTGGAAGACGACGGTTCCTGGTACGGCTACGTGCCTTTCCTAGACTGAATGCGGGACCGCGTCACCCCCCGAGTAAGTTAAGTTATGCCAACCTTTTTTAGATGGCCGTCGCATCAACCCGTTCTGGGGAGTAAGGTCACTTGGCGACGGTAATCCCTTTCAATGCTTTGTACTACAATAGCGCCAGATTCGGAAAGGACGTTTCCCGGTTCGTAGCCCCGCCGTACGATGTAATCGACAGGGTCATGGAGAAGAGGCTCAAGGATGACAGACTGAACATAACGCATGTGACGCTGGGCGATGAGGCAGACGCCTACGAAATCGCCTACAGACGACTTCAAAGGTGGATCAACGACGAGGTTCTTGTCGTCGATTCCAGAAGCTGTCTGTACGTTTACGAGCAGACGTTCAGCAGCCCGGACGGCTCGCCCAGGATCAGATCTGGCATAGTTGCCCTCGTCAAGCTCGAGGATTTCTCGAGAGGCGTGGTCCTGCCTCACGAGAAGACCATCCCCAAGCACAAGGCCGACAGGATGGATCTGATGTGCGCCGTCAATGGGGACACTGAGCAGATATTCCTTCTCTACGACGACCCAACAGAGGAGATCGAATGGATCCTGCTCGACACGCGAAAGCGCGACGAGGTCGTGAGATTCATCGACCCCGAGGGCGTCCATCACAGATTGATCAGGATATCGGAACCGGAACTGATTGACAAGATCGTGAAGCTACTGGAGCCCGCGAAGTTGCTGATTGCTGATGGGCATCACCGGTACGAAACGGGTCTCGATTTCAGGAACAAGATGCGCGCGAAGGACGGCTCCAAGGAAGGCACGATGCCATACGACTTCATCCTGGCGACGCTGGTCAGCTTCCGCAACCCAGGACTAGAGATATACCCAACACACAGGCTGATTCAGAGAGTCGACGAGAAGCTGATCTCGCAACTCCCGAAGGCGCTCGAGGAGGAATTCGACCTGAAGGAGATGCCCGGCCCCGACGAACTTGCGACCGCGGTCGAGAAATCGCAGGTGAAGGCATTCGGCGTGTGGATACCAGAATCCAGATGCTTCCTGTACGCCACGCCGAAGGTGAGGACAGCGTCCGCAAATCCGATGGATGATCTCCCAGTATACATGGTTCAGGAACGGGTCCTGAAAAGGCTCCTGGGGTACACTTTAGAGATGCTAGACACGAAGGTGAATATCGAGTACATGAAAGGCACCGGGGCTACGAAGGACGCCATGGAGACCGACGAATATCAAGCGTGCTTCTTCGTGAAACCTCCGACCGTCCAGCAGGTGATGGCGATCGCAGAGACGGGCCAGCTCATGCCGCACAAGTCGACATATTTCTTCCCGAAGATCTGGTCGGGAGCGGTCCTGTACCTGTTCCGACCCATCAACGCGAAGACTATGAAGCAGTAAATAGCAGAATGAGGATACGCCGCCGGGTATCTTCTTTGGTCTTCGACATTGGAATACTAGGCGGACGAATCGTGGACGGTGCTGGCAATCCTTGGTACATCGGCGACATCGGGGTTTTAGGCAAGAAGATCGCGAAGATGGGGAAGATCGACAAGAGCGAGTGCATGCGCACCATCGATGCTCGCGGATTGTACGTGTGTCCGGGGTTCATCGACATACACACGCACTCAGACATCACGGTTTTGATCTACCCTGGTTGCGACAGCACATTGAGACAGGGGGTCACCACACACCTCGTTGGCAACTGTGGCTTGTCCGCTGCGCCCTTGAGGGAACCACATGTTGACGTCTGGAAGACCTATTGGGGAGACTGGGCTGGACCGCTCGAAAAGGATGAATGGAAGACTTTTCGCGACTATCTGAAGACTCTCGAGAGGAGCGGAGTCGGGCACAACATCGCAGCCCTAGTGGGCCACGGTGCGGTCAGGACAGCTGTCCTCGGAGCCGAAAGACGGGCACCGAACCCGAAGGAGCTGAAGCTCATGAAGGGGCTTGTCGACGAGGCAATGCGTGCCGGAGCATTCGGGTTATCGACCGGTCTCGTCTATCCTCCAGGTAGTTTCGCCAAGACCGACGAGATAGTCGAGCTGTGCAAAGTAGTGGCGAAATACGGTGGAATGTACACATCCCACATCCGGGGCGAGCGGGAGACCATCGCCGATGCAATCAAGGAGGCGATCATGATCGGCGAGCGGAGCAGGGTACGCGTCCAGATATCACACAACTGTCCCAAGATAGGCGCATCGGGGAGAACAAAGGAGACCCTCGGCCTCGTCGAGAAGGCCAGAAAACGCGGACTCGACGTCACGGTCGACAATGATGTTCACACCGATCTAGCACCTGCCCTCAGCGGGGCCCTCCCTCAGTATCTCGCCGAGCTCAAGAAGAAGGACATGCTGGAGCACATGAAATCGAAATTCAACAGAGAGAGGATCAAGAGGGAGATCATCGAGGACAAGCTGCCGGCGTTCGGGCCTTCGGGACTCCTGAAGCACGGCCTGTTCAACAGGATATTCATCATGCACTGTCCCAAGCAGAAGAAGCTTGAAGGCAAGACCATCGAGCAGGTCGCGAAGGAGAGACGGAAGGATTCATTCGAAACCTACTTCGATCTGATGGTTGAGGAGAATGACGATATCATTGCGATCTTCGACTACATCAGCGAGGACGACATCAAGAAGCTCTTGGTGCATCCTCTCGTGATGGTCTCATCCGACTGCGCGACCTGGGCGGACCACGGGCCTCTCACGGACCCTCCACCATACGAACCTTGCGCATTCGGAGAGTACCCCGGGATACTAGAGAGATACGTGCGAGACGAAGAACTGCTGACCATGCAAGAGGCCATCAGGAAGATGACCAGCTTCCCGGCACAAAGGATCGGCCTCCTGGACAGGGGATTGCTCAGGCCTGGGATGAAGGCCGATATCGCCATAATCGATCTCGACAAGATCAAGGACCGCGCTACGAACCTGTGGCCGCACGAGTATCCGTTCAAGAACTATCCGCACAGATATCCTGACGGGATACCCTTCGTGATTGTGAACGGGACCGTGGCCGTGGACAAGAGCAAGCAGACGAAGGCTCTCGCGGGCGAAGTCCTTAGGCACAAATGGCCGTAGGAAGAACGCTCAGATTTCGTACTTCTTGTACTCTCCCTCGCATGGGTTCCCGGAGCATACCCAGAGAACCTTGTTGGTGAGATCGCAGACTATCGAGAATATCGATTGAGCCTGGTCCTCAACCTCCAGGGCAGGATCCGCGTGCCTGCATATCGATTCCGGATATCCGACATGGTCGGAGAGGATCCTCTTGAAGGTAGCTAGGTCGACTTTCCCCAGCTCCCGCTTGAAAAGCCTGGTGGCTCTATTGTATCTTACTATTGAAGAGAAGCGTGTGTGCAAATTCGCCTCGAACTTCCACATCTTGGGGGAGAGGTAGTGGTTCGTATGTATCAGCCAACCATCCTCAGCGTACAGAGCGTCGAAGGTGGTCGCCGACCCCTCCATGCTGTAGATCTCGCCGTTCGAGTCGCACACTATGTTGTTGAAGCTATGGCCGCGGCCCTCAGGCATCGAGGCTTTCAACGCCTGATATATCCCCGTCTCTGCCAGGACCTTCCTAATGGGAATCGATTTCGGCATCCCTTGCCTGGTATCGTTTGGGACGAGAGCATTCCCGGTCAGGCTGATTCCAGCCGAGTTAAGGCCCTCCGTTGGCCATATACCGCCATAGTTCATGCCGATGTATCCTGGTTCGTCTTTCGGCCTGATTCTGGCGACCGTGATGTCAGCTATGCTATATGGCGCGACATCTTCGTTGTGCCCGGCCAGGACGACATCATCCTTGGTCCATTCGGCGTTCACGGCGATGTCCGTGCAACCTTTGCCCCTTCTGTCTTCCGGGAAATCGCAAGTCATCGCATAGATCGTGCCGAAGCCGATGCCAGTGCCCTCGGCGTAGCCCTCGAGCTCCTCGATGAATCCGGGGGCGAACTTCCTGCTCAGGGGCAGGCTCTTGCTAGAATATGCGACCGCTTTCTGCAGGTTGAAGCCTGGCGTAGCAGATATCGCAATCTTGAACCGCTTCTCCATCCGGATGGCCATGTCCCTGCATTGCTTCCCTATCGCCACACCGATCTGGTAGTGGCTTCCTGAGGCCGCGACCTCCCTGATGGAACCCTCTGGACTTCTCTTCGGCATGCTCTTCCCCTTGCACGCGAGCTTGGAGGGAAGTAGCCTTTTTACATCAAAAGGTTGCCGATTCCATGAACGGTATGGTCGAAAACATTTATCAAGAGGTTCACCAGTCCACTCAGCCATGCCCAAAGTCGAGCTTGAATACAGATGCAAAAAGTGCAAGAAGGATTATCCAGCAACGATCAGCTACACTGGCGACATCGAGAACCTCGAACTTGATGAGAACCAATCGAGGTGCCCCTTCTGCGGCGAGTGGAACTGCGCTGACCCTGAGTCAATCTCCGAGGTAATGAAAGAGGCGGTACAGGAGAAGGGCGCGAAAAAGAAGCCGATGAAAACGGCTTGACGAGGTCCAAGCCGCACGGACAACGCGCTTGCTCGTGGGAGCACTCGTGCTCTGAGTGGGCGATTTTGCGGGCGTCTTTCGGACAATGGTGCTCAAGAGCTTGCTACGGTTCTTGACCAGGTTATGGGCACGTTTTACGGCGAATGGAGACTCCGACCATGAGAAATGTACTGGATGCCCGCGAAGAATAACATTCAAATATGATAAGAGGCGATAGCGTGGGCAGTTTCTGTTTGAGGGGTCAAGAGGAGGATGAAATCAGCATGAAAGGCAAAGGAATACTCGCTGGGTTTGTGATGATCTCTATGCTGTTGACCGGCTTCGCGGTCATGGCGATCCCCGCCACCGCGGCGGCATCGGCAGCTGGAGACGAGAAAACGCTGTATGTAGCAATGCAGCAAGACATGCCAGACTTCAACACTTGGAACCTGGCATCCAATAGCGTGTGGAAAGCGAACGTCATCGGCTGGGGCTTCGAGGGCCTTTCGGGGATTGACCAGGATATGACCTACTACCCGCTTCTTGCGGAGAGTTGGACGTACTACTCAGGCAATCTCACATTCTGGATCAAGATCAGGCAAGGTGTGAAATTCCAGGATGGCACCCCATTGACCGCAGATGACGTAGTGTTCACGTTCAAGATGCTCAGAGAGGGTACTACCTACACCTCGAACATCGTCAACGCATTCGATGTCGACGAGGACGGCACCGTGAGCCAGGCGGAGATAGACGCTGGCGTGGCCAGGGTGGACGACTTTACTGTGAAGATGGTCCTTCCGCGCATCTACGGCCAGTTCGTTGCGCAAACGCTTGGGGTCCCAATAGTTCCGAAGCACATCTGGCAGACTCATGTCGGCTCAGATGGCTTGGCTGATACGCGCTGGAACGATCCCGCTGCCACAATCAGTACTGGTCCGTACATGTACAAGGAAGGAGTCGCGGGCTCCTACAGGGTGATGGAGAAGTACACCGGATACTGGGGCAAGAACTTCACGACCCCTAGCTTGAAGAAGATCTACCCCCCGAACGTCGACACGCTCTACTTCAAGATCTACGCAAGCCTCGACACTGCCATACTGGCCCTGCAGAACGGTGCGGTAGACTACATCTCGTGGCCTGTGACCTCGGGAAGGGTTCCAGGCCTGCAGGCTGACCCTGACATCGGTCTCGCATACGGGGTCGACAACGGGTACTTCTATTTGGCGTTCAACGAGAAGTACAACCCGATGGGCAACCTGACATTCAGGAAGGCAGTCTCGCACCTGATTGACAAGAGGACCATCGTGGACATATACATGGGCGGGTTTGGCTCGCAAGGAGCTGCTGCCCTGCCTCCATTCTGGGGCGCATGGCTCAACCCGAGTGTGGAGACTTATCCGTACGACAGCACGTTTGTCACCTCCAACGCCCTGTTGACCGCAGCCGGCTTTATTGACAGGAACAGCGACGGCTGGAGGGAGCAGCAGGACGGTTCTCCGATGGAGAAACTGATAATACTTACGCCTCCTGCAGATTACGACCCCGTCAGGATAAGGGCGGGCCAGGCGATCGCCAAGAACCTGAGAGACTGCCACATCAACGCTGAGGCGAAGGCGATTGACTTCGATACGCTGGTCTCAAGGCTGCAGTCCATGGACTTCCAGATGCTCATAATCGGGTGGTCACTCGGCAGCGAGCCGGTGAGCAACGTATTCGACATCCTCGGTCCGAAGGCCAGCCAGAATACATTTGGTTTCTGGGGTGACGGCGCGGACGCGAACCCGTTCTACGAGGAGCTCCTTGGCGTGAACACCAGAGCCGATGCATGGACAAAACTGGCTGCACACGAAGTAATCCAGCTCGGCAAGGATGCGAAGGGCACGTACGACAGGCCCACGCAGATTTCCAAGACGCAGGCAGCTGAGGCCCTGCTCGCCAAGGCGCTACCTGTAAACGTTCTGTACTACAGAACCAACATAGAGGCATACAGAAACACGTGGACTGGCTGGACGCTATTCCTTGGCTCGTTGTGGACTTCAGGGACGAACATCTTCTGCCTGAGCAACCTGCAACGTGCGGGTGCTGGTGGAACAACTGGCGGTGTCTCGCAGACTGTCAACGCGGGCATCTCGATGCCCGGGAAGCTGTTGTCAGGTGAGAAGACGCCAGGGTACGTTGTCGCAATCGACAATCTCGGGGCGCCAGTGGCCGGAGCTACGGTCACGATGGCAGTTACTGGGATCGGTGGTACCGCTTCGGTGGTAGTCACACCAGCAACGGGAGTGACGGATGCGAAGGGTGTGTTCGAATTCAACATCACAACTGCGCACCTAGGTTCGTCTATGGTCAACGCGACGGTCGCGAAGGGAGGCGTGAGCTCTTGGGATAGCGCGGATATCATGGTGGTCCCACTCAAGGAAGCATCCTTGTACATGACTGCAACGCCCCAGATGATGGTACTGAGACCTGGCGAGGAGACCCAGGTGGATTTCACTGTGACCGACGAGAACAATGAACCAGTGCAAGGCGCGACGATAATGGTCGACAAGGGAATCATCGGCTACGGTTCGGTCGACAAGCTTTCTGTCACCACAGACGCTGATGGCCTTGCGGATATGAACTATACTGCGCCTGCCACGAACCCGGAGCTCAACGGACACGTGACTCTAACGTTGTCTTACAACGTGAGCAAGGCGGGATATGACTGGACCAGCACGGCAGCTGCAAACCTGCTGGTCTACAATGAAAACCCGTCGGACTGGCGTCTGGTAGAGATCACAGATGTAAGCAACAAGGCATTGCGCACCTCAACACCCGCAGGACCGAGGACGACGACCATAACTGTCCATGCAGTGGATGCCCTTGGCGGTGACCTCGCGAGCGAGCGCTTGGAAGTCACCTACAGCAATGTGTCGAGAGTAGTGACCCCGGATGACTCTGTAACGACCAACGGAGTTGGTGTCGCAGCTGTTGTCGTCACTGTCGCCAACGACGCGGACTCATATGCACTAAGGGTTACGATTGGTAACGCATCGTCCAACGCGGCCTCGACGACAGTCACCATACCTTATGTTGGCACGACTCCGCCCGCTAAGATGATGTTCGGTGGCTACATAACCTACGGTGGAACTCCGTACATGGACTACCTCGCTGCGGAGCTGACTGCTACTGTGCATGTCTGGAACCAGACAGGTGTGGACGCAGACGGCATCAACGCGAGCCTGATAGTCTCTGGAACGCCGTATGGCGTCCTCGCATGGCCTGACAATGATGCATGGTGGACCTCGACCTGGGATGGCTGGGGCATAAACGTCGTCACCGCTGCCGACAAAATGAACACCGTTAGGTCCGGGCCGCTGAACAGCTACTGGAGCAACGAGTCCAACTGGGCAGAGAACTGGGACCCATGGAACGGCCCGTTGTACTGGGGAATGGTGAATGACGGGAAGCCCGACTGGAATGACGACTGGAACGGGACGGTTGTGATGCCTAATCCGGGTATCACCATAACCGCTGGAACCTATGATATCTGGTTGGGCGGCAAGGGTTCGTCAGGTTGGCTGTCCGGGTCGTTTGCCGCATGGATTGACGTGGCGACCGATGTCGTTGTGATACCTCAGGGAGACTGCTCGTTCAATGCCGATTCATTGAGCTACGTGATCAACGGACAGACCATGATCAACGGTCAGTTCGTGATAGGCAGGTCGATGGACGTTGTCTCGACAACATACGCTGTCGAGAAGTACGTTGCTGACCCGATGAACTGGGAGATAGGTTGGGGAGCATTTGAGACCCACGGTGTGCTCACATGGCAGTCGCCTGGATACGATTCCGCCAGAGTCCGGGCATACGTCTATGACAAGGACAACACCCCGGTCAGCGGCAAGACGATCGGCGTGTCCGAACTTGTCACAAGCGGCGGCAGCCTGTACAGCGCGCAGTATACCGTCTTCCCGAGCCGGAGACAAGTGATAGATGTTCTCGCCAAGGACGGCATATCAGTTGCCGGAGTGGTCGACAGGGTCGGGACGATCGAACAAAAGACAGGCTCTGCTGGCTATGCTGACTTCACCATAGGTGCAATCGGCAGGCAGCCAGACTTCGCTGTGCCGGGCTCACCAGCTACGCCCGACTTGGTAGTACGGCCGAGCGCGGCGCAGACCATCACGCTGTTTGCGCAGTCCAAGCTGATCATACTCCCGCAAAAGGCCTTCGTGAGCCTAGATCCGATCAAGGATATCCAAGAGATTGGGGCTCTGGTGACGGTGAAGGCAACTGTAGTTGATGCTGCAGGGAATCCGTTGCCCAACATGAACGTCGAGCTTGTATCAGGAGGCATAGTCGCGCAATCACCGCTTCTGACAGATGCAAGCGGTATGGCCGAATTCTCTGTGGATACATCAGAGCTATCGGGAGCGAGAGCCGCGTTCGTGTTCGTAGAGGCGAAGGCAAGAGGCCCGGGATATGAACCGTCTTCAGCCGTGGCGAAGATTGCTGTGATGAACACTCCACCGGCAGTATCGGTGCTGTCTCCCGCTGCGAGCTCGACGGTTGTCGGCCCGTTCGTCAACCTGACGGGCTCGGTCTACGACATGAACGGCATTCAGGTCGTGACTCTGAAGCTCGACACCGGCTCCGCGACAACCGTGACTGGGACTGCGGGCGCTCAGACGTGGGACATCAAGAAGCTGTTCGAGAGCGTTGCAGCTGGTCAGCACACGGTGCGCGTGAACGCAACGGACATGCTCGGAGTCTCCACCGATGTGACCGTGACGTTCACAGTCGAGGAACCCGCGGGAGCGGCGAAGAAGACCGATTGGGTCGCTTGGGGCGCAGCAATAGTCGGCTGGGTAGTCGCCGCATTGGTCCTATTGATGTGGATGATGCGCAGGCCTAAGGCCGCTGAGACGGGTGTTCCCGAGCCCGCCAAGCTCGAGGAAGAGGAATCTCCGAAGCTGTAACCTCACGGCGTAGCAAACCACTTATACAAACCTTTTCCAGAGTTTCATTTTTCATTTCGGGTTTCTGTTAGGAACCGCCATCTCAGATCCGTATCAACAGCGCGACAGCCAATGTACCAAAGATTTATAAGTCAAGGATTTCCTGTCCGCAAACAACCGAAGTAAGCAGCTGGGGAGGTACGGCACAGATGGCCGGGATGTCCAGGTTTATCATTCAAAGGAGCATCCAGACCCTCATCACCCTGATTATCATCCTGACATTGATCTTCATCATGTTCGAGTCTTTGCCCGCGAAGCCTCAGGACCTGCTCGCACTCAACCCGAACATCAAGCCCGCACAGAAGGAGTATCTAGTTCACCTTTTCGGCTTCGACAAGCCCTTGCACGAGCGGTACTTCATCTACATGAAGAACATGCTCACGTTCAATTTCGGCATTTCTTTCACGCACGCGCAATCGGTCTCAGATCTGCTCAAAGAGCGGATCCCACGAACGCTCCTGTTGTTCGGCCTGGCGACGATCCTTGCATACGTCATTGGCATATACCTTGGGGCTCTGATTGCGTGGAAGCGAGGAGGTGTGGTCGATGGGAGCTCAGTCGTAGTAAGTCTCGTGTTCTACAACATGCCGTCGTTCTGGATCGGGCTCATCTTCTTGGTGGTGTTCGCCGCGCAACTCGATTGGTTCCCGCTCACGGGATGGTACGATCCTACGGACAATCTCAATTATTATGTTGACATCGGTTGGCATCTGTTCCTCCCGCTTGTCGTCCTACTGCTGCTGGAACTCGCGGGCACGATTCTCCTGATGAGAACAGCCATGCTCGATATCATCGGCGAGAACTATATGGTCACGGCGAAGGCAATCGGGCTGCCCGAGAGGCGTGTGCTGTTTGGCCACGGGGCCAGGAACGCGATGCTACCCGTGGTCACCTCGTTCATAATATCGATCGCCTTCGCCGTCAGTGGAGCGGTCGTCCTCGAGAACGTCTTCACGTTCCCCGGCATGGGGGCGCTCTACATCCAGGCGCTCCTTCAGCTTGATTTCCCTGTCGCCGAAGCCACTATTTTCATAATCACTCTGATGGTCCTACTTGGCAACTTCTTTGCGGACCTCATCTATGGATACCTTGACCCGAGGGTGCGGATATGATCGAGAGGGATGCCCAGAAGGCCAAGCACGATGCTGGGGGAACGCAGTTCCAGGTTCAAGGCCGTAGACTGCTCATGAACCTAGCGAAGAGCTTCCGAGGAACTTGGAAGATATACAGACACTCGAAGACCGGCCTTGTGGGCATGGCCATAGTCTTCGGCTTCTTCGGAATGGCGACCCTTGCCCCTTTCATTGCGCCCTACTCCACGGACTTCAGAGCTCCTGCACAGGATATATTCATCGCAGACAATATCGCACTGGAGTTGCCCCAAGGCCATAATTGGACGCCGCCGATTGGCCTCACAGCGCCGCCGGTCGAGAGCACGCTCGAACGGATAATGGTCTACTCATTGGAGGGCACGACCCTGGTGTTCCCGGTTCATCCCGGAATAAGCCAGATCACCGGGGAGTCGGGGATCGTTGTCGAGGAAGGGCAGGAATACAACCTTCCAGAGAACTTGAGCTACATCAACTATGCGCACTTCCCGCACACTTCCGGAATGTCGTTCTTCCTGCTGCTCAACACGACTCCCGAAAGCCCTGGCTCTTCGACAATGGTTTCCGTCCTCTATGAGTACACGTACAACCTCATTGATGCGAACGTGGAATACATGATACCCTTTGTTCCCAAGTACCACTCCAACCTTTGGAACGGATACGCGAGGGACACTAGGGACGCCAGGATGGCGCTGGTGTTCGCCGACGAACACAACTTATGGTTCTTGGACAAACGGCCGAAGTACGACTTGGACCCGCGGATAGTGTCTTTCACGAGCGAGGCGCGCATCGACAACGCCACGATCATTGGCGCTCCACTGGTAATGGACGCTAGTTTCAGAGACAACGGCAGCGTGATCGTTGTGCCCACGGACAAGGGCATCTGGACATATGCCCTGAACATCACCGAGGACAACATCACAACCGTGGTCTTCGATGTCCGAATCGGAGACATACTCTGGAAGAGCAACTACACGACCTACAACAAGGACACGGAGACATGGGATCCGTTTGAGCCTGTGGCATCGGAGAACATGATCACGTTCCCATACCCCTACAATCCGACCAGCGAGCGGGGCAAAGAAACTATCTTGACGCCGACGAAGGACGGAAGGGTCGTTGCGTATGACCGCAAAACGGGGAACATCACCTGGGCGAATAGGCTCATCATGCCCTCGATAAGGGACTACGAGATATCTGCAGTGTTTCCGTCCCCAAGGGCACTGGTGGTGACGGGCAAGACCGGGGAGAGAGGATTCGTGGCAGGCATGGATCCTGCCACTGGTTTCGTGAAGTACAATCAGACCATGTACTCGAGCGTCAGCAGCCATCTGACGAGCGAGCCGGAGTATGTCGATGGGCTGAGGATGTTTCTGTTCAGTACCGCTGACGACAACATATACCTTGCCAGCGAGCTGCTAAGAATCAATGCAACTTTCGGTGTGCCTGGTGGCGGGGCAGCGACGCCCGTGGCTGAGATGGGAAATATCTACACGGCAAGCGTCTCCGTAGGCAACTACTTCGGAGTCGTGACGAGGGACAACCGGCTCTATGTCTCGACACTGTCAGGGGTGAACATAGCCCCGCTCCCGCCAGGGAAATACCCGTCGGGCAACCGGTACATACTTGGCACTGACTACGAGGGTCATGACATCCTGTCATGGCTGATTTTCGGCACTAGGGCCGAGCTCATGGTCGGTTTGACTGCTGCGTTCTTCTCAGTGGTGATAGGCACGATCATCGGCCTCGTCGCAGGCTTCTACGGCGGACTGATAGATGATGTGCTGATGAGAGCGACCGATGTCGTTCTCAGCCTTCCTGGCCTGGTCGTTATCCTGCTGTTCGCTGCCGTGTTCGGGCCCTCGCTCCCGAACATAATCATCATCATCGCAATACTATCGTGGGCTGGCATCGCCAGGGTCATCAGGTCGGTGACGCTCTCGCTGAAGGAGAGATCCTTCGTCGACGCTGCAATCATCGCCGGAGCGT
>Ga0315286_10002747_pt1 | contig 16484 bp, 13 predicted proteins | sample YL17G10_0_MG_FD_205038 | JGI IMG/M metagenome (GOLD analysis project Ga0315286, IMG submission 205038) | Sediment microbial communities from Yellowstone Lake, YNP, Wyoming, USA - YL17G10_0 | ecosystem: Environmental > Aquatic > Freshwater > Lake > Sediment | place: USA: Wyoming | collected...
GCGGAGGCTCCGCTCGATGTTGACCGGCGTGCCGGGGCGCCACTGGCCGACCGTCGTCTTGGCCAGCGTTTCGGCCACGGCGTCAAAGGCGGCGACCGTGCCCTGGACGGCGGCCACGGTCTGGCAGATGCCGCTCAGGGAGATGGACTCGCCCGGCCGCACGCCGTCGGCGGCCTTGCCGAGGTCCACCCGCAGCCGCAGGCCGGCCGCGGCAGACGGCTCGGCCGAGACGACGTTGCCGGCAGCCTCAATCAGTCCGGTGAACATGATAGCGTCCATCGTAAGGGACCGGTAACCCAGCGTCAAGCGTATGGCGAAGCTGCGTATGGCGAAGCTGCGTTTACTTGGCGGTCGGGCGACGGTCGGCTATACTGGCCGCTCACGCACTCGCGGAAAAGGAGAACGGATGCAGGCCGTCAGTGAGAAACTCGCGGCAGAAAGGACACCCGACCCCCGGGCATGGCTCGGCATGGGCGAGGTCGTTCGCCTGGCCGTGCCGACGGTCCTGAACACGGTCAGTTTCACCATTATGCAGTTCGTGGACGGGAAGATGGTGTCGATGGTCCCCGACAGCGGTAATGCCATGTCGGCCCAGTTGACGGGGGGCATGTCGGCGTTCACGGCCGTCTCGTTCTTCATCGGGCTCCTGTCGTGCGTGAGCACGTTCGCTTCGCAGAATCTGGGGGCCGGGCGACCGGAGCGCTCGGCCCTGTACGGCTGGCAGGGGTTGTGGCTGTCGGCGGCTGCCTCCGCGTGCCTGGCGATACCCATTATCCTGGCGGGCCCGCTGATGGCGATGTTCGGGCATCCGCCGGAGGTCCTGGCCCTGGAGGTGCCGTACTTCCAGGTTCTTCTCGGCGGCGCGATCTTCGCGCTCTCGTCGAATGCGCTTGGAGGTTTCTTCGTGGGCCTCCACAAGCCGCTGGTGCCGTTCGTCGCCGGCGTGGCGGGGAACCTGGTGAACTTCGGCGTGGCGTACGTCTTGATCTTCGGCCGAGAGGGCCTTCCGGCCATGGGCCTGATGGGCGCCGGCATCGGGCACGTGACCGGCCTGGCGGTCCAGGCGATCGTCTTGCTGGTGCTGTTCGTGGCGGGGTCAGACAGCACCCGCCACCAGGTCCGGAGCCAGTGCCGCCTCTCGTGGACCGCCATGAAGGACCTCGTGCGCCTCGGCGTCCCGGCCGGAGGGATGTTCATCGGCGACATCCTGATGTGGACCATCTTCATGGGGTACATCGTCGGCAGGTTCGGGCTGGCGTCGCTGACGGCCACGAACATCCTGAACCGGTACTGGTCGCTGTGTTTCATGCCGGCGATCGGCGTGGGCGCGGCCGCGACGGCCCTCGTGGGCCGATACTGCGGGGCAGGGCAGCCTCGCCTGGCGTGGCGGCGTGCCCACGCAGCGCTCATCCTGGTCGAGATCTACATGGTGACGTGCGGCGTGGTCACGTGGCTCTGGCGCGACGACCTCGTGGCCTTCTTCAACACGGAGCACGACCCACAGGTCCAGGAGATCGCGACCCAGGTCTTCATATTCATCCTGCTGTGCCAGGCGTTCGATGCGCTGAACGTGGTCTTCATCGGGGCGCTGCGCGGGGCCGGCGACACGCTCTGGCCGAGCGTGGTGCAGATTGCCCTGGCGTACGGCTTCGGGCTCGGCGCCTCGGTGCTGGTGGCCTACCTCTGGCCTGGGTGGGGCAGTTTCGGCCCGTGGTCCACCGCCTCGATTTACATCGCCGTCCTCGGCCTGGTCATGTGGGGACGGTTCCTTCGCGGCCGCTGGCGGACCATGACGGTCGTTGAGAGGCCCATGCCGCGGCTCCAGGAGCCGGCCCTCCTGCCGCCGGTTTGAGATGCGGAACTCTGCCCGGCGGGTCGGCAGGCCGCCGCGCAAAGCGGGGATGCAGAAGCCACGTGGTCATGCAAGCGCTGCGTGGCCATGCGACCCGCCTATCGGGGAAACTCCGATGCCCTTCCCGGCGAACTGCCGACGCCAGCCTCGTCTGCGCCCCGATTGTTCCCGCCGCCGCCCCGCGCGTATCATTTGGAGAAGAAGCAAGATTTGGCCAGGCCGGCGCGGTTGCGGGAGAAGGGCCATGCCATCCGTCGAGAGGCGATCCGACTTTTACCTGTTGTTGCTCATCGCCATGCTGGTCCTGGCGGCCGTGCTGCCGGTGGCGATGCGTGCCGCAGGACAGTAGTGGTGCGTCAACATTGAAACTGTGAGTGCGGGTGCCATGCTTTCGCTTGCGAAAGCATGTTTTCGGACCTCGCACGACCATATGTTCAACTCTCCGTGCAGGTCTGTGCGTGTGCGAACCGCGCGGTCGCCTTCGGCTCCCCGGCTGGCGGGCTACACTTCCCATCCCTTGCGATACTCGCGGCGGACGTACTGGTCGGCCTCGGGGCAGTTCTTGGCCTTCATGGCAGCGGCGTCCCACTCGAACCTCTGGCCCAGTCGGACGGCCAGGTTGCCCATGAGCACGATCTCGGCCAGCGGACCGCCCCATTCGGTGAAGTTCGACATGGCCGGCGGGCCGCCCTTGATGGCGTTCAGCCACTCCTTCTTGTGCCCCGGCGAACGCGGGATGGTCGGCTCCGGCCCCTTGTACGCCTTCATCTTTTCTTCGGGGATGATCCGCCAACTGGTGGCGTCGCTGACGAGTATCGTGCCCCCCTCGCCGATGAACATGGAGCCGTTGGAAGGCAGGTTGCGGCCTTCCTCGAGTTCCGGCGGCCGCGGCGGCAGGTTCGGGATCTGGTACTTGACCGAGCCGTCGGCCGCTTGGCGCGGCTTGCGGCCGTCCCACCACTTCACCGTCACAGGGCCGAGGTCGCCGCGCGCGGGGAACCGGTATGTGACGGTCGACCAGTTCGGGCCGGTCTCCTTGGAGTTGCCCTCCTGCGCGGCCTCGACCGCGTACGTCTTGGCCTCGGCGAGTTTAAGCGACCAGACGGCGCTGTCCCAGAAGTGGCAGCCCATGTCGCCGAGGGCCCCGGTGCCGAAGTCCCACCAGCCGCGCCATGCAAACGGGTGCAGGTTGTCGTGGTAATCGCGGTAGGGGGCCGGTCCGATCCACAGGTCCCAGTCGAGGTTCGGCGGCACGGGCTTGGTGGGCGGGCGCTGGGCGATGCCCTGCGGCCAGATGGGCCGGTCCGACCAGATGTGCACTTCCTTGACGGCGCCGATGGCCCCCGCCTGGACGTACTCCACCAGCCGCCGCACGCCCGTCTCGGCGTGGTTCTCGTTGTCGTGCTGCGTGGCCACCTTGTACTTGCGGGCGGCCTCGGCCAGCATCCGGGCTTCCCAGATGGAGTGTGTCAGCGGCTTCTCGGTGCAGACGCCCTTGCCTAGTCTCATGGCGGTCATCGAGATGACGGCGTGGGTATGGTCGGCGGTCGAGACCATGACGCCGTCGATTTCCTTCTGGGTTTCGAGCATCTTGCGGAAGTCGGTGTAGGTCTTGGCGCCCGGATGGTCCTTGAGTCCGGCCTCGCAGCGGTCCCTGTCGACGTCGCACAGGGCCACGATGTTGGCGCCATCCTTCTTGAGCCAATTGCGGTTGGCGCCGCCTTGGCCGCCGACGCCCACGATGCCGACGTTCACGGTCTCGTTGACCGCGTAGGTTACCGACGATCGGGCCGCCAGGAGCGTAAAGGCCGACGCGGCGGCAGTCGTTTTCAGGAACTTGCGGCGAGACATGGCATGGGTCACGTCACCCTCCTTGATTGGGGCTGGTTCGCCAGGATAATAGTGGGCGGTCGGACACCCGTCAAGGCGATAAACAATCAGCAGAGCGCCACATGGCCCCACATGGCGCGGCGGGTCTCCTGACCCGCCGCGCGCACGCGTTTTCTGGCCGCCGCAGGGCACCTCCTGCGCGGTGGGTCGGGAGACCCACCGCGCACGCCATCAAGCGGCGCTACAGTCTTGAGTTCGAGTAATCGTTTGACGCCGTCTGCGCCGATGGTATACTTGTAGCACCTTGCCGGCCGAAGCGTGAGGGCGGGGCAAGGCCGGCCTTGGAGGTGTAGCGTGTCGGCACACGGAAAAACTCACGGGCGTAGCGGCCTCGTCGAGGTCCCGGTTGCCGCGCGCGGGGGTATTGTCGGGGTCATCGTACCCAGTGGAGGGTCCCGGGCGTAGGCGCGGCCGGTCGCACGCTTCCCCGGGGCTGGGCGTCCCTGGGGTTTTTTTGTTGGTAAACGGGACGGTAGAAACGGGCTCAGCCGCCAAGGGCGCGAAGAATGCAGGCCATGAAGAAGATAACTATCTACGACACCACCCTCCGTGATGGGACGCAGGGCGAGGGGGTCAGTCTCAGCGTCCAGGATAAACTCGACACTGCCCAGCGACTCGACGACCTGGGCGTCCACTACGTCGAGGCGGGCTACCCTGTCTCGAACCCGAAGGACCAGGCCGTGTTCGAGGCCCTGGCCGAGCACCCGCTCAAGCACGCGGTGCCGGTGGCGTTCGGCATGACGCGGCGGGTCGGCGTTAAGGCGGAGGACGACTCGACGCTACAGGCCCTCCTGGAGGCCCGGACGCCGGCCGTCGCCCTCGTGGGCAAGGCGTGGGACTTCCACGTCACGAAGGTCCTGCGCACCGACCTCGAAGAGAACCTGGCGCTGATTCGCGACTCGGTGCGGCTGATGAAGACGGCCGGCCGCACCGTTTTCTTCGACGCCGAGCATTTCTTCGACGGGTACAAAGCGAACCCCGGCTACGCCCTGACGGTGCTGCGGGCGGCGATTGAGGCAACGGCCGACTGGTTGGTCCTCTGCGACACGAACGGCGGGGGCCTGCCCGACGAGATCGCCGAGACCGTCGCCACGGTGGCGCGCGAGGTGGGAGGGCGCCTGGCCATTCATTGCCACAACGACGCCGGGCTGGCCGTGGCCAATTCCCTGGCCGCCGTGCGGGCCGGATGCACGCAGGTCCAGGGCACGATCAACGGCCTGGGCGAACGTTGCGGCAACGCCGACCTGTGCGCCATCATCCCGAACCTGGAACTCAAGATGGGCCGCACGTGCGTCGGCCGCGAGAACCTCGCCCGGCTGGCCGATGCCGCGAGGTTCGTCTACGACATCGCGAACCTCCAGATGACGCCCGGGCAGCCGTACGTGGGCCCGAGCGCCTTTGCCCACAAGGGAGGCATGCACGTTGCCGCCGTCACGCGGGACCGCAAGACCTACGAGCACGTCGACCCGGCCCTGGTGGGCAACACCCGCCGCATCCTCATCAGCGAACTCTCGGGCCGAGGCGCGATCCTGGCGAAGGTCGCCGGGACGCCGTTCGAGACCGATGCGGCCCTTCAGAAGAAGGTGCTGAAGGAGGTGCAGCGCCTCGAAAACCAGGGGTACCACTTCGAGGCGGCCGAGGCGTCGTTCGCCCTCCTGGTGCGGAGGCTGGCGGGCCTGGCGCAGCCGTTCTTCGACCTCGACCATTACAGCGTGGCCATCAAGAAAGACAGCACCAAGGCGCCCGTGACCGAGGCGACCGTGAAACTGCGGGTCGGCGACCAGTGGCATCACACCGTGGCCGAGGGCGACGGCCCGGTCAACGCCCTCGACGGGGCGCTGCGAAAGGCCCTGCGCGAGGCCTACCCGAACCTGGGCCAGATGAGCCTGACGGACTACAAGGTGCGCGTCATCAACTCCGGCGCGGGAACGGCCGCACGGGTGCGCGTCGTCATCGAGTCGCGCGACCCCGACGAACACTGGGGCACCGTCGGCGTGTCTGAGAACATCATCGACGCCTCGTGGCAGGCGCTCGTCGAGAGCATCGAGTACAAGTTGACGAAAGACCAGGAAAGAGCCCATGGCTGACACCGAGCCGAAACAGCCGTGCGGCGGGGCGCCGGAGGGGGCCGCGTTTTCCGGCCGCGGCGCCGACGCCTTGCCAAAGGTCTACGAACCGTCGTGTGTCGAAGAGCGCTTTTACCACGTGTGGGAAGACGGCGGCTACTTCCACGTCGGGGCCGGCGCGCCCGGCCGCCCGTACACGATCGTCATCCCGCCGCCCAACGTGACGGCCATGCTGCACCTGGGGCACGCCCTGAATAACGTGCTCCAGGACATCCTCATCCGCTGGCGGCGGATGCAGGGGCGGAAGACCCTCTGGCTTCCCGGCACCGACCACGCCGGCATCGCGACGCAGGCGGTCGTCGAGCGGCGGGTCTTCCAGGAAGAGAAGAAGTCGCGGCACGACCTGGGGCGCGACGAACTTGTCCGCCGCATCTGGGCCTGGCGCGAGGAGTGCGGCGACATCATCCTCAGGCAACTCCGGCGCATCGGATGCTCGTGCGACTGGACGCGAACGCGGTTCACCCTCGACCCGGTCTGCGCCCGGGCGGTCCGCCAGGTGTTCTTCAAGATGTTCTCCGACGGCCTCATCTACCGCGGCAAACGCCTCGTCAACTGGGACACCCACCTTCAGACCGCCGTGGCCGACGATGAGGTCTATCACGAGACCGTCAAGGGCCACATGTGGCACATCAAGTACCCGGTGAAGGGCGAGCCGGGCCGCTTCATGACGGTCGCGACCACGCGGCCCGAGACGATGCTCGGCGACACGGCCGTCGCCGTGCACCCCGACGACCCTCGCTATAAGGACCTCATCGGGCGCACGGTCATCCTGCCGCTCCTGGAGCGCGAGATTCCGATCATCGCCGACGGAATCCTGGTAGACCCGAAGTTCGGCTCCGGCTGCGTCAAGGTCACACCCGCCCACGACCCGAACGACTACGAGGCGGGCCTTCGGAACCGCCTGGAGATGATCAACATCCTGACGCCCAACGGGCACATCAACGAGAATGGCGGCCCGTACGAGGGGCTCGAGCGGTTCACGGCCCGCAAGCGCGTCGTCGAGGACCTCGAAGCGCGGGGCCTCATCGAGAAGGTCGAACCGTACCAGACCGAGGTCGGCCACTCGGACCGCTCGAAGACGCCCATCGAGCCGTATCTCTCGGAGCAGTGGTTCGTGCGGATGGCCGACCTGGCGGAGCAGGCGATGCAGGCCGTCCGCGACGAGCGCGTGAAGTTCCATCCCGACCGCTACGGCCGCACGTATCTCGACTGGCTGAGCCAGAAGCGCGACTGGTGCATCTCGCGGCAGCTCTGGTGGGGACACCAGATTCCCATCTGGTCGCGGGACCTAGAACTGCCGGCCGGCGTGGCGCCGACGCTGCTGCCGGAGCGCGACACCGACGCCCGGACCCTGGCGGCGTTCGACCGGGCCGCCAAGGGCGGCGACTTCTTCCGCGATTACCTCAAGGGCGCGGGGCGGTACTTCCTGCGCATCCAGGAGCACCCCGAGAACCCGGGATGGATACGCACGCACTTCTGCCCGGCCGAGGACAACCCGGAACTCCAGAAGCGCCTGGAGGCCGCCGGCTGGGTCCGCGACGGAGACGTGCTTGACACGTGGTTCTCAAGCGCCCTCTGGCCGTTCTCGACCCTGGGCTGGCCCGAGGAGACGCCGGACCTCAAGGCGTTCTACCCGACCGACGTTCTCGTGACTGCCCGCGAGATCATCACCCTGTGGGTCGCCCGCATGGTCATGATGGGCCTGTACAACCTGGGCAAGGTGCCGTTTGCCGACGTGTACATCCATGCGATGGTCCAGGACGGCGAAGGGCGGCCGATGAAGAAGAGCCTCGGCAACGGCGTCGACCCGCTCGACATCATCGCGACGCACGGCACCGACGCCCTGCGATTCACGCTGGCGTGGATGAGCACCGAGACGCAGGACGTGCGGCTGCCGGTGGTCAAGGACCCGGCGACGGGGCGCAACACCTCGCCCAAGTTCGACATGGGCCGCAACTTCTGCAACAAACTGTGGAACGCCATGCGGTTCGCCCTCATGAACCTCGAGGGGGCGGAAGGCGCGGCCTTCGACCCGAGCAAGATGCTCCTGGAGGACCGCTGGATTCTCTCGCGCGTCGAGCGGACCTCGCGCACGGTTGACCTGGAACTCGAAGCGTTCAACTTCCAGGCGTCGCTGACGGCCCTGTACGATTTCTTCTGGCACGACCTGTGCGACTGGTACCTGGAGGTCATCAAGCCGCGCATGGTCGACCCCGCCAGGCGCGGCGTGCCGCAGAGGATCCTCGCGTACGTCCTGGACCGGACGCTGCGGCTGCTGCACCCGTTCGTGCCATTCATCACCGAGTCGGCGTGGGAGGGCCTTGCCGCAACGGTCGGCGACCGCAGTTTGCCCGGCCTGGCGGCGGCGCCGCCGAGCGACCGGCTGATTGTGGCCGCGTGGCCCCAGCCGGTCGAGGCGCTCATGGACGAGGCGGTTGAGAAGGAGTTCGGGCGCCGGCAGGAACTCATCGAGGGCGTCCGCAAGGCGAAGGCTGAGAGCGGGCAGTCGGCCTCCGAAGTGGCCGTCTACATTCCCGACCCTGCGGGTCAGGAACCGTTTATCGCCTCGACCTTCGACGCCTACGCCGACCTGGCGGCCGTGACCGAGGTTCACATCGGCAAGCGCCCGGCCGCGGGGCAGGTGTGCGCGTCGGCGTACGTGGCGTCGCTCGGCAGTTCGGTCTACGTGCCGATGCCTGAGGAGATGATCAAGAAGGAGCGGGCGCGCATCGCCAAGGAGATGGACGAGAAGAAGCGGCTGCTGGCGACCATCGAGGGGAAACTCAGGAACAAGCAGTTCGTTGAGCGCGCCCCGGCCGAGGTCGTGGATCGCGAGCGCGCCCGGGCCGACGAAGCCCGCGCCGCCATCGCCGCCCTCGAAAAGCGCCGGGCGGAACTGGGCAACTCCTGAGACAGAGGATTATGGCTCCCCTGTTGGGGCGGCCGAGTCTTGCCCCAGGGGCGTGTGGCGGGTATGGTTGCAGATGGCAAGTCTGCGGAGGTGGCTTATGAGGCGGGACGAAGTCCTCGGGATACTCCGGGAGCACCGCGACAGTCTGCGGCGGTTCTCGGTCAAGTCCCTGGCGATTTTCGGCTCGGTGGCGCGCGGCGAGGCGGCGCCTTCCAGCGACGTGGATGTGCTCGTGGAGTTCGAGCCGGACAAGCCCGTCGGGCTTTTCCTCTTCATCGGTCTGAAGCAGTACCTGGAGGAGATTCTCGGCTGTGACGTGGACTTGGCCACGCCACAGGCGCTGCGCGACCGCATGCGTGAGAGGATTCTGAAGGAGGCCATTCATGCCGCCTAGAGACGGGACGATGCGAATCGAGGATATCCTTGATTCCATCGCCAGAATCCAGGATTACGTTCGTGGGATGACCTTCGATGCATTCCAAGCCGACCGGAAGACGATTGACGCCGTCATTCGGAACATCACCGTCATCGGCGAGGCGGCCAACAACGTTCCTCCCTCAATCGCGGACAGTCTTCCCGAAATCCCGTGGAAGTTGATGCGGGACTTCCGCAACGTGGTCGTCCACATGTACTTCGGGCTTGATCCGAAGGTCATATGGGACACTGCGCAAGTGGATGTCCCGCCGCTTGTTGAGCCCTTGCGGCGGCTCCTGGACCTGTGAGCCGGTTGAGCGTTCCCCGCTTGCCCCGCGAGGGCGGCGCGTTAGAATGTGTTTGGCATTCATTAGCGAGGACCGCGATGCAGATTCGGTGCGACCTCATCCGCATCATGATCAGCGAGACCGAGGACCAGCAGGTCATCGTGCTCAAGGAAGCTGACGGCGACCGGGTGTTCCCCATCGTCATCGGTTTCTTCGAGGCGGCCGCCATCGACCGGCGCATCAAGGGGCATGTGCTGCCGCGGCCGATGACCCATGACCTCCTGGGAATGGTGATCGAGGCGCTCGGAGGCCGGCTCACGCGAGTCTGCGTGACGGACCTCAAGGACCATACGTTCTACGCCAACCTTGTGATCGAGCGCAACAAGGACCAGGTCTTGGTCGATGCCCGGCCGTCGGATGCCATTGCCCTGGCCGTGGCCAACAATACGCCCATTTACGTCGAGGACCACGTGCTGAACGAAGTGGCCGGGCCTGGGGGGTTCAAGTTGTAGCGGCTTGGCCGCTGCTGTGGGTTGGTTCGTGCGTGTTTGCCGGTGCCGTGCAGTCAGCCCTCTCACTCAATGGGAGAGGGCGGCGAAGCCGGGTGAGGGCGACATGTGGCACAGCCGCCCTCGGCTGTGCAGGATGCGCGACAGGCCCAGACGGGGCGTCTGGGCCACACATGCCCCCCTCACCCCCATCCCCTCTCCCACGAGGGGAGAGGGGAGTATGGCCGATGAGTCGCACCGCGCCTCTTGCCATCGCCATGGGGCTCCTCTTCGCGTGCCCGGCCCTTGCCGCAGACCCCGATGCCGCCCGCACGATCGTCGTGGCTTCCGAGACCGTCCCGGCAGGCCTGGAGGTGGCGCGCCATTACATGGCGGCGCGCGGCATCCCGGCCGCAAACCTCTGCCTCGTCAAGGCCCCCGCCGACGAGGCCATCACCCGCGGGCAGTTCGACGAGACGCTCTGGAAACCCCTGCGAGCGTTCCTCACGCGATGGGAGGGGCGGCTCGACGTGGCCCTGCCCGACGGCACGCTGCGCCTGCAAATGGGCAACCGCCGCCCGAAGTATCTCGTGCCAGTTTATGGCATTCCCATCAAGATAAAGGAATACGAGGACGTTAAGACGATGTACCTGTCGCGTGCGGCCGCGGTCGACAGCGAGCTGGCCTTGTTGCCGCAGGGCGTGCACAAACTCGTGGGCAGCCTGCCGAACCCGTACTTCGGCGCCGACGCCCCGTTCGGCCCGCCGCTCGACGGCCTGATTATCCTGGTGTCGCGGCTCGACGGGCCGAGCCCGGCGATTGCCACGCGCCTGGTCGACGACGCCCTCTGGGCCGAGGAGCACGGCCTCCGCGGCCGCGCCTACGTCGACACCCGCGGCATCAAGACGGGCGGCTACGCCGTGGGCGACGAGTGGCTCATGCGGGCCGCCGCCATGCTGCGCCGCGCGGGATTCGATACCGATGTCGACACCAACCCCGACGTCTTCCCGCCGGCCCATCCGATGCCCGACGCCGCCGTGTACCTCGGCTGGTACGCCGAGAGCATCGCCGGGGCGCTGGCCAAGGCCGACTTCAGGTTCAACCGCGGCGCGGTCGCGTACCACGTCCAGAGTTTCACGGGCGCGGCCATCCGGGACCCCGGCACGCACTGGGTCGGGCCTCTGCTGGTGCGCGGGGCCTGCGTGACGGCCGGGGCGGTGTACGAGCCGTTTCTCAACGGAACGCCATACGTCGATATTCTCATGGACCGCCTGCTTCGGGGTTACTCGTGGGGCGAGGCGGCCTACATGGCCGAGGCGATGCTCTCCTGGCAGATGTGCTTCATCGGCGACCCGATGTACCGGCCGTTCGGCCAGCCGCGCCGCCCGTAGGAGGGGCGCTCCGCACCCATGCGCGGGTCCGGAGGGCCCGCCCTGCGTGTCACGCCGCCGGCCGGACGTACTTGGCCGCCTCTTCGGGCGTGATGCGGCGGGGCTCGATGGCGGTCACCGAGAAGAGCCGCCACTGGCCGTCGGTATCGCGGACGAAGACCCCTTCCCACTTCACGCGGTCGTCGCCGGGCGGCAGCAGCGGCCGGCAGCCCGGGGCGGGGTGGAACTGGTAAACCTGGGTCACCCTGGCCTGGGCGCCTATGCGCTCGATGACCGCCGACTCGGCCGTGGCCCAGGTCTGCTTCAGGGCGGTGCGGACCACGCCGGCCAGGACCGTCTTGTCGGCGCCCCCGTTCTGATATTGGGGCGAGACACGCTCTAGCAGCGCGTCGGCGTCGCCCTTCCTGATGGCCTTGGCCATCGTGGCGAGCGTGCGCTGGATCTTCTCGCGATCCGTCTCGACGGCCCACGCCACAAGGGTCACCGTCACGCCGATGCCCACGCAGACGATGGCGGCAATGCGGGCATGCCTGGAGCCGCTCCGCATCCAGGCGATGCCCGCCACAAGGGCCGCCATGCCCAGAAACACCAGCAGCGTCAGCGGGTTCTCGAAGAACAGGTGCTCTAAGAGGTCCATGGGGCCTCCCCGTCAGATCGCCTCTTGAGCCGCATGATATGCCGGAAGACTGCCGCCGTCACGGCAAATGTGGGGCGCTGGGCACCCCCCTGAAGCGGGAAGCGAGGAAGCCGGTTGCGTTGTTGAGTGAAGCGAGAGGTTTTGCATTGCATCGTCTTCGTGCACGGCTATAATTCCTGCGACTTTTGCTGGACCGACGGTCAGAGTGCCCCAGGGCCTGAGCGAAAGGGAGGACTATGTTCAAACAGCGGCTCTTCACACCCGGTCCGACGCCCGTCCCGGAAGAGGTCCTCCTGGAACTTGCGCGTCCGATGTTCCACCACCGCACGGCCGACTATCGCAAGATGCTCGAGCAGGTGACGAAAGACATGCAGTACGTCTTCGGCACGGTGCAGGAGGTATACACGATCACGGGCAGCGGCACGGCGGCGATGGAAGCATCGGTCTCGAGCGTAGTCGCCGCCGGCGAGAAGATCATCGCCGTCCGCGGCGGCAAGTTCGGCGAACGCTGGTCGGAACTCGGCGTCGCCTTCGGCGCCAACGTCGTGAACCTTGATATCGAGTGGGGCGCCCCCGTTACGCCGCGAGACATCGCCGAGGCCCTCACGGCGAACCCCGACGCCGTGGCCGTTTACATCACCCAGTGCGAGACCTCGACCGCCACGGTCTCGGACGTCGAGGCCATCGCCAAGGTCGTGGCCCAGACGCCCGCGCTGCTGGTCGTCGACGGCATCTCCAGCATAGGGGCCGTGCCGTTCAAGATGGACGCCTGGGGCGTCGACATCGCGGTCACGGGCAGCCAGAAGGCCCTGATGCTGCCGGCGGGCCTGGCGTTCATCGCCTGCTCGGCCAAGGCCTGGAAGAAGATTGAGGCCACCAAGGGCCGCGCGTACTACACCAGCCTCAAGGCCTATCGCAAGGCCCTGGCGCCGCCGGAGTGGGACCAGCCGTACACGCCGAACAACGCCCTCGTGCGGGCGGCCATGAAGGCCCTCGCTATGATCAAGGCCGAGGGGCTCGAGAAGATCTGGGCCGAGACCCATAAGAAGGCCGAGGCCATCCGTGCGGCCGCCAAGGCCCTCGGACTCGAGGTCTACTCAAAGAGCCCGTCCGACAGCGTCACGGCGATTGTCAGCCCGGAGGGCGTCGACGGCGAGAATCTCGCCAAGGTCATGGCCAGGGACTTCGGCGCCAAGCCCGCCGGCGGACAGGGCAAACTCAAGGGCAAGGTCATCCGCTTCACCACGATGGGCTACACCGACGCCTGGGACATCCTGGCGGCCGTCGGCGCACTCGAGATGGCCCTGGCCAAGGTGGGCTACAAGGTCGACTTCGGCGCCGGTGTGGCGGCGGCCCAGAAAGTCCTGGCAGGTTAGCGCCAGAGCGCCACGCAAAGTGCCGTTGCAGGATCAGGCAGTCCGAGAGGAAAGCACCATGAAGATTCTTGTGTCAGACAAGTTGGCCGAGGAAGGCATCGAGATCCTGCGCGCCGAGCCCGGCGTCGAGGTCGACGTCAAGACCGGCCTGAAGCCCGACGAGCTCAAGGCCATCATCGGCCAGTACGACGGCATATGTGTCCGGTCCGAAACGAAACTGACGGCCGACGTCCTCGCCGACCCGGGCCGGTTGCGGGCGATCGCGCGGGCCGGCGTCGGCGTCGACAACGTCGACCTGCCGACCGCGACGCGGCATGGCATCGTCGTCATGAACGCCCCCGACGGCAACACCATCTCGACGTGCGAACTGACGATCGCCCTTATGCTGGCCGTGAGCCGGCACATCGCGGCGGCCTGTGCCAGCCTCAAGGCCGGCCAGTGGGACCGCAAGACGTTCATGGGCAGCCAACTCTCGGCCAAGACCGTCGGCATCGTCGGCCTGGGCCGCATCGGACAGGCGGTCGCCAGGCGGTGCCTCGCGTTCGACATGAAGGTCGTGGGCTTCGACCCGTTTATCGCGGGCGTCCGCGAAGACATGGCCAACCAGATAGCGCTCGTCGGCGGCCTCGAGGAACTCCTCAAACAGTCCGACTACCTGACGGTTCACACGCCGCTGACCGACGAGACCCGCGGCATCATCGGCAAAAAGGAACTCCTGATGCTGCCGAAGGGGGCCATCGTGATCAATGCGGCCCGCGGCGGGATCATCGACGAGGCGGCCCTTCTGGAGGTCCTCAACGCGGGCCACCTGGGCGGTGCCGGCATCGACGTTTACACGACGGAGCCGCCCGAGAACCGCGCCCTCGTCGAGCATCCGAAGGTCCTCAGCCTGCCGCACCTGGGGGCGTCGAGCCACGAGGCACAGCGGAACGTGGCCATCGACGCCTGTCACAACATCATCGACTACCTGGCTGGCCGCGAACTCCGCGGCGCGGTCAACGTGCCGGCCATCGACTTCAAGGCCGCCGGGGCACTCAAGCCTTACGCCGAACTCGGGCATCGCATGGGCGCCATCCTGGCGGCCCTCATGCACGGCCGGCTCAAGCGCCTCATCGTGACCTACGCCGGCGAGATCGCCGCCGAGCCGTTCAAGCCCGTGACCATCAGCGTGGCCATCGGCATGCTTCAGCGTGTGGTCTCGACGCCGATGAACCAGGTCAACGCCATGGTAGTGGCCAAGGAGTTGGGCCTCGACATCTCGGAGCGCACGAGCATCGACGCGCGCGGCTACGTGTCGAGCGTCCGCGTCGTGGCCGAGGGCGACATCGAGACGCACTCGGTCTACGGCACGGTCTTCCAGCCGCACAACCCGCGGGTCACGGGCATCGACGACTTCTTCATGGAGTTGAGGCCCGAGGGGGACCTGGTCATCACGTTCAACGAAGACAAGCCGGGCGTCATCGGCGAGGTCGGCATGACGTTCGGGGGGCACCGGATCAACATCGCCAGCCTGACGTTCGGGCGCAAACTCGACACGAAAGAGGCTTGCCTGGCGCTGACGCTCGACAATGTGCCGCCGGCGGGCATCCTCGAGGAACTGCGCGGCAAGCCGTTCATGAAGCGCGTGCATCACGTGAGCCTTCCGCCGCTTGTGAGCGAGAGTGCGTAAACGCGACGTCCCATCCTGGCGCGGCCCGTGCGGCGGGCCTCCGGACGTGCCGCGAAGAGGGCAAGCTGGCCCGCTCCCCGCGCGGTGGCTCCGGAGCCCGGCTGCATCTTCCTCGCGGCGCCTGGCCGGCACGGTGGCGGCCCTCTGCGCCCTCGCTGCGTGCGCGGCCGCCAACGGCCCCGGATGCGAGCCGCCCAAGACCCCGCCGCGCGCCGTCATCCTGTACTCGGCCGACAACCAGGGCGTGCTGGCGGCGTGCGGATGCCCGTCGAACCCGAGCGGAGGCCTGTCGAAGCGCCAGGCCCTCATCGAGCAGTACCGCCGCACCCGCCCCCACGTGGTCGTGGTCGACGCCGGCGACCTCTTCCCCGACAAGCCAAACCCGATCAAGATCAAGTACGTCGCCACCGTTGTCGGCCGCGCCAAGTGGGACGCCATCGGCCTGGGCGACCAGGAGTTCGCCCTGGGTGTCCCCCGCCTGCTGGAACTGGCTCGCGAGCACAATCTGCCTTTTGTGTGCTCGAACGTGCGCGACGAGGCCGGCAAGTTCGTCGTGGCCCCGCACATCATCCGCCAGGTGGCGGATTGCCGCATCGGCATCTTCTCGGTCATAGCCGACGAAGACTACGGCTGGCCGCCGCTGGGGTGGCGCAAAGGCCTGAAGGTCGAGCCGCCCATTGAGGCTGCCAGGCGGGAAGTGCAAGACCTGGCCGGGTGCGACCTGATCGTCGCCCTCTCGCACCAGTCGATCTACGACACGCGCGACCTGGCGGCCCAGGCGCCCGGCATTCACGTCATCGTCAGCGGCCACGACCCGGCGATCCTCCCGAAAGGGCAGGAGGTCGGCGGCGCGCTCATCGTGGCGACGGGCGAGGTCGGCCGCGTCCTCGGCGCGATCAGCGTCGGCGGCGTCGAGCACGGGAGGCTGCACCTGGTGAACGAGATGACGGAACTCTCGGCCCGCGTGCCCGATGCCAAGTGGGTCATGGACCTGTACTGGAAATACGTGGAGGAGTCGAAAGACAAGCCGCCGCCCGACTGGAAACTCACGCCCGTCCCCGAACGTTACGAGACGTCCGAGGCCTGCCGAAAGTGCCACCCGGCCGAGTACAGGGCGTGGCAGAAGACCCGGCATGCCCGGGCGTACGAGTCCATCAAGAAGGCCCGGCGACAGGACGACCCGGAGTGCATCCTGTGCCACACGATGGGCTACGGGCGACCGGGGGGATTTGCCTCGATGGCCAAGACGCCGGGCCTGGGCCGCGTCACGTGCCAAGCCTGCCACGTCGTCACGAGCGACCACGCCGACCGCAAGATCAAGCCGGAGCCGAAGATCAACATCCACTCGCGGCTGTGCATGTCCTGCCACGGCCCCGTGCAGAGCCCCGACTTCGACTATTTCGTGGCTAAACCGAAAATCCTTCACAAGCCGCCGGACGCCGA
>Ga0315286_10002748_pt1 | contig 16483 bp, 15 predicted proteins | sample YL17G10_0_MG_FD_205038 | JGI IMG/M metagenome (GOLD analysis project Ga0315286, IMG submission 205038) | Sediment microbial communities from Yellowstone Lake, YNP, Wyoming, USA - YL17G10_0 | ecosystem: Environmental > Aquatic > Freshwater > Lake > Sediment | place: USA: Wyoming | collected...
ACCTCGATCTCGCCCGCGACGGGCTTGCCCTGGCCCGCGGTCTGGAGGATATTCCGGACGTCGGCATAGGGCGACCCGTACGGGTAGCAGTGGTACCCGACGGCGCCGAGGTACGCTCGTGCGTCGGGGTCGTCGAGGATCGCCTGGGCCACCTCGAGGCTCCGCGCCACGGTCTCCTCGCAGGGCGCGACGAGGAGCGTGTCCTTGAAACCCTCCTCCCGCAGGCGCTTGCCGAGGGCCTTGACGATGGCGACGACGGCGCCGGTCTGACCTCGGCCCACCTCGCAGTTGCCGCTCGTCGGCTCATTGAACGGCATCAGGTACCGGGGCGAGATCCTGAACTGGTCCCGCCAGAAGACGGCCGCCGCGGCGCCCTGCTCGGCGCCGTCCTCGGGCTTGCCGTTGCGGAGGTTGGCCGAGAGCATGTAGTCCGTAAAGCCGAGCGGCCCGGCCGGGTCGATCAGGCCCTTCTTCATGGCCTCCGATCCGAAGGTGTCGAACTTCGGCGAGCCGGATGCCGCAGGGTGCCGCCGCACGAAGCCGATCTGCAGGTTACCCAGGTTGAGCTTGACCTGGCCGTAGCAGGCTTCAACCGTCCGTTGGCGGAGGTCGGGCGCGAGCGTGTCGCCGAGCGGCCCGGAGTGGACGAGCGAGAAGGTCGTCGCCCCGAAACCTTCCATGACCTGGCGAGGCTTGGAGTTATCGACCGTGATGACGACTTCCGCGGCTGCGGATCCAACCGCGAGCACGCAAGCCGCGAGGACGGCTATCGTCATGGCACCAACCTCCAGGCGAGCAATGTTCCTTCGCATACCCCCGGAACCCACCTTGGCGGATGAGGTTCGCCTTCCTCAATCGGCCCGGGGGGTCCTCTACAGGGCCCTCAGGATGTTCCCGGATGGCCCTGCCCACCACCGCCGCGCGCAGGGCCCACCGGCACTGTCGCGCTACTTCACCTTCGGCCTCAGGGGCAGGTCGTCCTTCTTATAGGTATAGAAGTGTCGTGCGATCTTCCCGGCGAGCCCTTCCGTCAGGATGCTCTCCTGCTGGGAGGCGTCGTCGGTCGTCTGGTCCGGCGTCGTCTCGGCGCTCAGGAGCCGGGCCGCCGCCAGGACGGGCCACACCTGCTCGCCCGTCTCGGGCGCGACGACGCGGACCGACGTCTCGGCGTACCCCCGGAAGACGTTCGAATTCAGGCTGTCCTTCAGGCGGAACTCCATCACCTCCACGTGCATCACGTAATCCACGTTGAAATACTGGCCGACCTGGGCCACCGACCATCGCGGGAACTCCGGCTCGGCCCGCCGGGCCGTCTGGACGTTGCGGCCCGGCACGACCGGCCCGCAGGCTTTCTTCTCCTGGAGGGCCCGGCCGATCTGGTCCGCCAGCTCCACGTCGAGCCGCGGGTACTCGGCCGCCATCGCCGGGTCTTTCACGTCCACCAGCACCAGCACGCTCTTGCCCTCGAACTTGTACTCGGCCTCGACGGTGTCCTCCGGCACCCACGGCCCGACCGTCTTCACGAGAATCCAGGCGAAGCCCTGGCACCCGGCGACCGCCCCCGCGGCCAGGACGACGAGCAGGACCGCCGCATTCAACCCCCGGTGATTCACCGGGGGCGAAATAAACTCGCTCACAGCTTGCCTCCCTTGACCTCGACCTCATGGTCGTAGAACTTGCGCATGACGGCCCGGCTGAACATGACCGTGGTGTACATCCGGATCTGGCGCTCGCTGATCTCCAGCACGCCGACGGGCCGGTCCTCGGGGAATATCGTCTCGACCGTCGTCTCGAAGACGGGGTTGCGCGTCGAGTCGGCCTTGACGACCTGGATGCGGGCCTTCGCGTGCCCGCGCAGCAGGTTGGCCGACCGTTCCTCGGTCATCGTGAACTGCTCGAGCTCCACGTAGAGGAGCGTGTCGGCCTGGAACGCCTTGGCGATGTCGGGCAGGGTCATGTTCGGCCATTCCAGGTTCGACTCCTGCCACCGGGTGACCTCGACCGGATGCACGATGGTCTTGATGCGGGGCCGCAGGTGCAGGCCGATCTCGTTCACGATCGCCGAGCTGACTTCCACCGGGGCCGTCGGGTCGTTGAACAGGATCTCGGTGCCCGCGTAAGGCACGATGACCAGGCGCTCAGCCTCCAGGTTGTACTGCGACTTGATGGTCTCTTTCGGATGGCGTTCCGCGAAGGCCCACGCAAAGAGGTTATGGCATCCGCACGCCCCGGCGGCCGCCAGGCCCGCCAGGGCCAGCACCGCGAACAAAGACGGATTGCGGATTGCGGATTGCGAATTGCGGATTGAAAAACGGAAGAGGCCTTTGGCGGCCAGCAGAATCCGAAACCCTAGATCCGAAATCGTTCCTATTCTCATATCATCAACCTCCCAGAGCACCGCCCTGTAGGGTGGGTGCTCCGCACCCACCATCCCCAGGTGGTGCGTCCGCCGTATCCGGTGGTGGGTGCAGAGCACCCACCCTACGTTCTTACATCGTCGCCCACTTGTAGACCCACGACGCCAGGACCAACGCCATCATCACGATCGCCGCCGTCATCACGACCGAGACCCGGGCGAGACAGGCCCAGGTGCGCCCCGTGACCAGCGTGACCACCGCCGCCGCGAGGCCGCCTGCCACGGCCAGGAAGACAACGAGGCCGAAGGGCTGGTTCACGAGGGCGTCGGAGAACCGGCCGTGAGCCGCCAGGACGAAGGACGTCGTCACACCGCACGTCGGGCACGGATGGCCGGTCATGATCAGCATGCCGCACGGCGGCAGGCCGAGGAGCGTGTGCGTGCCGGTGCCCGTCGGCGACGGCGTCAGCACGAGACCCAGCCCCAGCGCCGCCGCCAGGAAGATCGCCACGGCCGCCTGGAGGACCCGCTCGCCCAGGGAAGCCTGCCCAGACGAGGGCGTCTGGGCCACCATCGGATCCGGATTCCTGTCCGCCACCGCCTCGCCCACCCGCATCCTCATTTAACCCCCGGTGATGTACGTGTTTGGCGCGGCGCCCAATCGCCTGGTGGCATGGCCACGCGCTCTTGCGTGACCGTGCCACCCGCGCAAAACTGGTGATTCACCGGGGGCGAAATAAACATGGTATCGCCGCCGAGAGGGCGAATCAATACGCGAATCGTCCGGGGGCGCGCCGAGGCCGGTGTGTCGCCAACCCGGACCACCCCCCAAGAGAATCCGGACAATTCTCAGAATTCGCAACCCCCTGCCGGGTCCGAACTTGCAGCGAAAATCATTATCGTCGGTACTCCATAACCGCGCACAAGACCGGGCACGCCGCCCTTTTGCGGAGGAGTAACCAAGACCGGAGGTGCGAGACATGACGACACTCGACTTCACCCCCTTCGCCGACCCCACGCTGGACGAGTCGTTCGTCGAGTTCCTCCTCCGGGAGGAGGCCCCCGACCGGGCCCTGCACTTCGCACGCCTCTGGGCCTACTACCGGAACGACCTGACGCCGCTCGGCGCCGGCCTGCCGGAGGCCGAGCGCTCGGGCGACTGGCTCGCCTCCGCCCGCCCCTACTACCAAGCCCAGGAGTTCGGCCTGCCGGCGCGGATCAGCGGGCGCTCGCACCTGGGGTACGGCGGGGCCGGCGTGCCGCAGCCCGCCTTCAGCCGCAAAGAGGTGGTCATCGAGAACGACATCGGCTGGCGGATCGACACCGGCGTCCATTTCCTCGCGGGCAAGCCCGTCGCCTTCGAGAGCCTGGCCCGCCGGCCCGAAGACGCCCGCCAGGTCGAGGCGGCGCTGGCGGCCGTGTGGCAGGCGAGCGGCGGACAGACGCTCTTGGAAGAGCTGGCCCTGCTCGGGGCCATCTACGGTTTCGTGGACCTCGCGATTCGCGTGCGCCTTGACCCTGGCGACGCAGCCGAGGCCCGGACTGGCGGCGGAGGCGGTGCCGGCCCCGGCTCGCCCGCCCTCCGCGCCGGTCGCATGGTCTCGCTCGAGGCCATCGAGGCGCCGCGCATCCTGCCGATCCTCGACGAACAGGACTACCGGCGCCTGCGGTACTGGGTCCAAGTCTTCCGCCGGCAGGCGAACCGGCTGACGGGCGGCACGCCTTTCGACCGCCTGCTCGGCCGCGCCGCCCGGCGCGTCGAGGAGGTCGAGGTCGTCGAGATCCTCGGCCCCGCCTGGTGGCAGCGGTACGAAGACGGCCGCCTGGCCGACGAAGGCCCCAACCCGCTCGGCCGCGTGCCGGTCGTTCACATCCAGAACTTCGCCAACCCCATGCACTACGAGGGCGCGAGCGAGGTCGAGCCGCTCATCCCCCTCCAAGACGAGCTCAACACGCGCCTGTCGGACCGCGCGAACCGCGTGACGTTCCAGAGCTTCAAGATGTACCTGGGCAAGGGAATCGAGGGCTTCGAGGACCGGCCCGTCGCCCCCGGCCGCATGTGGGCCACCGACAACCCCGACGCCTCCATCGAGGTCTTCGGCGGCGACGCCGCGTGCCCCAGCGAAGACGCCCACGTCGAACAGCTCCGCGAGGCCCTCGACAAGACGAGCGGCGTGACGCCCCTGGCGGCCGGGCTGCTCAGAGACCGGCTCGGAAACCTCACGAGCGCCACGGCCCTCAAGGTGGTCCTCATGGGGACGCTCGCCCGCGTCGCGCGCAAGCGCGTCACGTACGGCGCCGGCCTGGCCGAGGCGAACCGCCTCGTCCTCGACGCCCTGGACCGCTTCGGCATCCTGCGGACCGACCCGGCCGACCGCGCCACGCGCATCCTCTGGCCCGATCCGCTGCCCGAGGGCCTCAATGAACCGGGAGCAGCTCAACCCAACACCATTTAGCCGCCCAGCTTGCTGGGCGCGTGTTGTACGGCAAGGAATTGCGGATTGCGGATTGAAGGACAGCACCACTTGGAAGGAGGACGCGATGTCATCGGACGCTCAAACCCAGACGGGTCAGGCCCCTGCGGCCGCACGCCACGAAGCGGCGGCCACGGCGGGCGGGCAGACGGCCCAGGCGGGCCCCCCTCGCGAGAGCCCGCCGTCGCTCATCCAGGAGAGCATCAAGTACCGCCGCCGCGCCCAGGAGGCGGAGCGGCGGGCCGAGGCCCTCGAGGCCGAACTCGCCGGCCTCCACGAGGCCGAGCAGAGCCGCGCGGCCGCCGTGGAGGGCGAGCTCGCCCAGGCCCGGTCCGAGGCCGAGACGCTACGGGCCCGCCTCCAGAGCGCCGAGCGCGACCGGCGGCTGGAGCGCGAGCTCTCGCGGGCCGGGTGCATCGACGCCGAGACGGCCCTGGCGGTGGCCCACGAGCGACTGGCCTCCGGCGACCCGCCGGACGACCTGGCCGCTTTCGCGCGGAGCCTGCTGGAGGAGAAGCCGCACCTTCGCGGCACGGGCGGCCCGCCGCGGGCCGACGCCCCCCTGCCGCCGCGGACCTCCGGCGCCAAGCCGGCCGGCGACGACGCCCCCCGCCGCGTCGCGGACCGCCTCGCCGAGCAGGCGCGGCAGACCGGCAGCCCGCGCGACGTGCTGGCCTACGTCCGGGCCCGCCGCGGCGTCAGGACATAGGGCGTGTCGCGCGGCGGGTCGAGGCCGTGCGCGGCGGGTCTCCTGACCCGCCGCGCAAGAGCGCAGGACCGGGCCCAGGCGCCGTCGAGCCCGCCGCGGGAGCGGCGGGGCATCTGAACGTAGGGTGGGTGCTCCGCACCCACCAGGCATCGAGCAAACGAAGGGTCGGTGCATAGCACCCACCCTACTTAGAAAGGAACAACCCATGCCGTTCACCGGAAAAGCGACGTACGCGGCGGGCGCCAGCCTGCCGGAGATCGCGGAAGACGTGTCGGACCTGGTGGGCATCGTCAGCCCGTTCGAGACGCCCCTCCTCGACGCCCTCGGCGACCCGCAGGTCGAGGCCCGCTCCACGCACCATGAGTGGCTCGAAGACACGCTCCTGCCGAACACCGACACCATCAAGACCACGCCGACGAATCCCCTGACCGACACCACCATCGAGGTGAACAACCCGGGCCGTTTCCGCGTCGGCGACCAACTGAAGTGCAAGGACGCCGAGGAACTCTTGCTCGTCGGGGTCGTCGGCCCGAGCACCCTCACCGTGACCCGCGGCTACGGCGGGACCACGGCCGAGGCCGTCGCCGCCGGCGACACGCTGCACATCCTCGGCAACGCCTCGCTGGAAGGCCAGGACGCCGATGCCGCGCGCTTCACCCTCCGCACCCGCCGCGGCAACTGGACGCAGATCTTCTCGAAGACCGTCATGGTCTCCGGCAGCGAGCTGGCCGTCCGCCATCTCGGGGTGGCCGACGAGGTGGACTTCCAGAAGACCAAGGCCCTGCGCGAGCTCCTGCGCGACCTGGAGAACACCGTCGTCAACGGCATCGCGCCGTCGGCCACCCAGATCGGCTCGGACACCGTGCGGCGCACGATGAACGGCCTCCTGCCCCAGCTCGCAACCAACCGCTTCATCCCCGGCCAGAACGGGTTCCCCAGCGGCGGCACGCTCGACGAGACCAAGCTCAACACGGCGCTGCGGCTGATCTGGGAGAAGTCCAGCGGCCAGGTCGACCTGATCGCCGTCAACGGCTACCAGAAGCGCGTGATCAGCCAGTTCGGCGCCGGGTCGCGGTCCTACTCGCCCCAGGACCCGCGGTACACCAACCAGATCGCCGTGTACGAGAGCGATTTCGGCGTGCAGCGCGTCATCCTGTCGCGGTGGGTGCCGAGGGATGCCGTAATGCTCCTCGACTCCAGCCGCCTCCAGGTGCCGCCGCTGGCCGGGCGCAGCTTCCAGTACCGCCCGCTGGCGGCCACGGGCGATTTCGAGAAAGGCCAGGTCCTCGGCGAGTACACGCTGGAGCTGAGGAACGAGTCGGCCCACGGCGTCATCCGCGGCCTCACCGTCGCGTAACCCCCCTCCGGGAGCCTGCCGCCAGGCAGGCCGGGTCGGCCCGCGAGGCCGACCCCTCCCGCCTCCCCCGCGGCTCGGCTGACGCGCGGGAGACGCGGAAGGGACGGACAAGCCCCCCGCACGGCGAAGGAATTGCAGATTGCGGATCGAAAAACAGCGCGTAGGGTGGGTGCTCCGCACCCACCAGGAATCGAGCAAACGAAGGGTCGGTGCATAGCACCCACCCTACATGATCTCCGCAATCCGCAATTGAAAAGGAATGACGCCATGACCAACTTCTCAACCGACGCCGATCTGCTGAAGTGGGAGCCGGCCCTGATGCGCCAGATCGTGCTCGACCACCAGTGCCTCACGCGGGGCGCCGAGGCCGCGAGCAGCGGCTTCTCCGTCATCGCCGCCGGGGCCAAGTTCGTGACCGCCAAGGTCCGCCCCGGCCACGTCATCCACCTCGAAAACCCCGACCAGGGCGTCGACGGGTTCTACGAGGTCCTGAGCGTGGAGGGCGAGACGGAGCTGATGGCGGGCTTGGTGGGCGGCCGCGGCGAAGAATCCGTGCCCCTGCCCGCGGCCACGGATCTCGATTTCTCCATCCACTCCTTCGACCCCCAGCACGAGGAGGCGCGGTGGGCCCTGCTGGCCAGGTTCGGCCTGGAGGCCGACGCCCAGGACGCCGGCGCCGACCTCGAGCGGTGGATCGCCCGGCATCGGACGCTGCGGCGCGCCAGCGTCGCGCTCGTCCTGGCCATGCTCTATCGCGGCCAGGCGGCCGACGGCGAGGCCAGCGGCCTGGCACGCAAAGCCGAGCACTACGCCAAGCTCCACGACGAGGAGGTCGCCAAGGCCCGCCTCGTCCTGGACCGCGACGCCGATGGCCGCCCGGACGACGTGCGGAGCCTCGCCAGCCATCGCCTCCGCCGCGACTGAGAGGCCCGGCGCGGCGGCCTGAGATCGTGCGCGGCGGCCTGAGACCGTGCGCGGCGGCCTGAGACCGTGCGCGGCGGCTCTCCTGACCCGCCGCGCGAATGCGAAGCCTGGCGCGCCGGATCCACGCCCTCCGCGCGAGGAAGCGCCTGGCCGCGGCGGGTCAGGATACCCGCCGCGCTCGTGAGTGAAGGTAACCACCGCCGGCGTACGCCGTGCCTCAGGACCAAGGAGCACCCCATGACCGTCACCGACATGGAGATCCTCGAAGCGCTTCGCCGAACGCTGGCCGCCGTCCACGGCCTGCGTCTCGCGCGCGTCGTACGCCAGGGGGAGTCGGTCGAGATTCCCCTGAGCCGTCTGCCGGCGGCCGTGGTCGAGCCGGCCGGCACCGAGTCGCTCACGTGGCCCGAGGTGCCCGTCGGCAGGTACTCGCTGCTGGGGTGGCGCGCGGCGGTGATGGACCGGGCGGTGCCGGGCACCCGCGCTTTCGAGTCCCTCGTCTCCCTGGCCGAGACCTGCCGCGACGCGATCGCGGCGGTCCCGACCCTGGGCGGCAAGGCCGCGGACGGTCCGCCCTCCGTCCGCGACGCGGCGCTCGCGCCGGGCGTCGGCGCCACGCGGATGGCGCCGACGCGCCTGGCCGAAACGCTCCCCGGCCGGCCGACCTCGCTGGTCCTGGCCGGCGCGTCGGGGTACTGGGCCCTGTCCATGACCGGCGCCGCGACGCTCGACGGCGAGTCGCTCTTCTCGTCAGGCCCGCACGTGGTGACCGTCGGCAGCCCGGTGCGCCGCATCAAGGACCAGGCTTTCAACGGCCTGGGGGGCGGCCTCGCGCTCGACCTGGGCGACGGGCCGCGGGAGATCCGGCAGGCGGGCGTCCTCTCGGCCGCGTCGGCCCCGGCCCTGGCGCTGCTCGAGGCGGCCATCGAATCCTTCATCGACGGCCGCCCGTACACCCTCGGCACGCCGACGGGCACGGACTATCCGCTCGCGCGCGTCGAGCGGTTTGAGCGCCTGGGCCCGCCCCAGGCGGGCGCCGCGTGGCACCAGCCTTACCGGATCACGTATCGTCAGATGGCGAGATAACCATGTCCTATGCAACGGAAGGCATCGCGCACGTCCGCCTTACGCCGCTGGCGCTCGACGTCGCGGCCGGCGAGAAGATCGCCCCGCGCGACGCGGTCGAGGTCGCCTGGGACTCCGCGCAGGAGGGCCGGTGGCACCAGGCGTACCTGAACGGCTGCCTGGCGGGCGTGACGGCCCGGCCCGAGGACCGGCGCCTCATCGTCTCGGCCCCGATGGAGGCCGACGGCCCGGCGGGCCTGCTGCTCGTGGAGATCGTGGCGGTCGAAGCGGCCGACCGCTGGACCGACTTCGGCGCCGAGCTCGCCGGCTTCGGCGATGGCGACGGCGCCCGCGTGCGCCTCGCGTGGCAGGCGGGCGAGTACCTCGACCCGAACCTCGAGTCGTTCGACGTCTTCAGCGACGGCCGCACCGGCTCCGTGGACTACGAAACGCCCCTGAACGAGTCGCCGATCCCCGCGCGGCCGGGGGGGCAGGCGCCGTGGGGCTACGGCCCCGGGGGGTACGGAATGGGCGGGTACGGACAGTCCGCCGCCCGGTACGAATGGACGACGCCGGCGCTGGCGCCGGGCCCGTGGGTCTTCGGGGTGGCGGCGGTCGACGCCGCCGGCAACCGCGTCGCGCCGGCCGCCGAAACGGCCGCCGCCGTGTCGTCCGTGGCGCGGCCGCCCCCGGCCTTCCGCGTGGACTCGTACGATTCGGAGAACCGCGTGGCGACGTTGGCCTGGGAACCCAGCCCCGACGTGTAAGAGGTCACCCGCGCCCGCCGCGACAGGCGGGGCGACTCCACCGCCAAGCAGACGACGAACGGAGGATAACGACATGCCCTCAACCTTCACGCCGAACCTGAATCTCGAGAAGCCCGCCCACGGCGAGCGGGTGAACGACTGGGACGCCGTCCTGAATGCAAACTTCAACGCCATCGACGCGGCCGCCTGGCAGGTGCCGGTGCGGACCAGCGACCCGCCCGCGCCCGCGAGCGGCGAGCAGTGGGTGAGGTCGGACGTGGGCCAGCTTCGCCTTCGCGTCGGCTCGACCACCTACAAGGTAGACCTCGCGGCCGTGTAGAACGACCGCCGCCTTTCGAGCGGTGCCCGGCGGATCAGGAGACCCGCCGCGCAAGCCAACGGAGATCTCCATGCGTTCTTTCCGCACCGACACGACCAACTTCATCCAGGGCGCCCGCGACGGCACGCGCATCGCCGCCGGGGCCGGCGTCAAGATCGACTTCCGCGAACTGGCGCCGGACGCCTCCACCTCGGGCCTCTGGCACCTCCACGACGGCGGCTGCCAGGGCGAAGGCTCCGGCCTGGCGGACGCGTCCGGCCACGGCCGGGACCTCGTCAATCACGGCGCCGTGGTCGTCGAGGACGGCTACCAGTTCACCCGGGGCGCAGGGGATTACATGCAGGCCGCCGTCGGAAGCTACGGCTACCAGGCGAAGGCGACCGTGGAGGCCTGGGTGCGCGGCTGGGGGACGGCCGGCGAGTCGGCCAGCCGCATGATCGTCAAGTACCTGGTCGACTGGTCGACCTTTCTGGCGATCAGCGCGCGGCGGGCGGCGGTGCCCTACTCCAGCGCCATCGTCGCGTGGCTTCGCGTGGGCAGCGTCTGGATCGGCCCGGCCCAGTGGACGGGCAGCGAGGCCGATGCCGTCCTGGCCTCGCCGTTGCCCTGGCACGTGGCGGCGGTCCTCGACGCGCCGACCTCCCTGCGGCTCTACGTCAACGGCGCGCTGCGGGCGATGTACACGGTGGCCATCGCGTCGCTGCCGTCGGGCAATTACCTGCTGAACATCAGCGACGCCGCCGGGGTGGACAACTGCTCGGCCATCGTGGACGAAGTGCGGCTCTCGTCGGTCGCCCGGTACAACGCGCCGTTCACGCCCGGCCGGCTGCTCGCCTCAGGCATGTACACAAGTATGACTCTCGACAGCCTTCGCCTGGGGGCGAGGTGGATCGGCCTCGCCTGGGCCGCGAGCGTGCCGCCGCTGTGCGGGGCGGTCTGCGAGGTCCGCGCCGCCGACACGCTGGACTCCGGCGGCCGGCCGGAGGGCATCTGGGGCAGCTACCTGGGCGACCCGGCGACGCTGCCCGTGGGGCGCTACTTCCAGTGGCGCGCCGACCTGTCGAGCTCCCCCGACCGCGGCGCGACGCCCCTCATCGAGAGCACGGAGGCCACGGTCAGCGACCGGGGCTACAACCTGTACCGCGCGGCGGGCCCCGGGCCGGAGTCGGTGGACTACGCGGAGCCGTGCGCCCGCGTCGGACCGGAGATCGCCTGGGTGAACGTCGGGCCGCTCCAGGAGGGCGCGGTGCACTGGTTCGGCATCCGGCCGGTGGACGCCCAGGAGCGCGAGATCCCCGTGGCCCAGGGCGAGGCCCGCCTGGAGCTGGACGCGCAGGGCGAGCCGGTTCCCGACCGGCCGGCGGGCGCCCTGGCGGCCGTCGCCCGGGCGACGGTTCTCGGCACGGCGCGGCTCCAGTGGTGCTACCGCGTCGGCCGGCGCGGCGTCGTGCCGCTGGCCTTCCGGATCTTCGGCGACGGCGGGACGGGCGTCATCAACTATGCGACGCCCCTGGGCGAGGTGCCCTATGGCAGCGGGCAGAGCTGGTACACATGGACAAGCGGTCAACTGGCGGGCGGCGCGGAGCACCAGCTGGCGGTCCGCGCGGTGACGGCCGAAGGGGTGTGGGATGAGCAGCCCGCCATCGCGCGTGTCGCCCCCGATGCCGCGCCTCCGGCCGCGGTGGACGCGCTGGAAGCGGAGACGGTCCTATGACGATCCCGGCTAACGCAGGGGTTTTCTTCGGCGCGCAGGCGGCCGCGACGGTCCTCGAGCCGCCGCGGACGGAAGTCTGCATCGACGGGCAGGCGGAGCCGCGCCTGCGCCTCGATCGGCTGGAGGGGCGACTGGGCGGCGCGCCGCGCGCGTGGTTCTCGGCCGGGCTCGGGTTCTCGCCCGAGACCGGCGACGACCTTCGCCTGGAGGACCTGGCGCCGCGGATCGGCCCCGGCCGCCGCGTGACCGCCGCCCTCTTGCGGGGCGGCATCCTGCCCGGCGCCCAGCGCAGGGATCTCCTCCTCTTCGAAGGGCGCATCGGCAAGCTTGAGATGCACCTCGACAGCGACGGGGAGGAACTCCGCTTCGAAGCGGAGGACCTGGCCGCCGAGTTGCTTCAGCGCCGCGTCGGCGGCCGGCGGGCATGGACGGCCGATGGAAGCGCCGACCGCGTCGAGGGCCTGCCCCTGGTCTTTAACCCGGAGGGCCGGCCCAACGCCTCCGCGCAGCCCTACGACCCCGGCGACGCCGAGCCGTACACCGTCTTCGCGCCGGACTCGGCTGCCGCGTCGACGGCATGGACGCTCGATAAGGCCGTCGCCTACCTCCTGGCCGAGCACGGCGAGTCCGAGACCGTGGACGTTCCATCGCCGGGCGAGATCCGCTCGATGGTGGGCGCTCTGGTCATCCGCGACGTGGCGGTCGAAGGCCGGACGCTGGGCGAGGCGCTGGAGGCCCTGCTGGAACTCGCCGGCGCGCGGATCACCGTGACCGCGGAGCCGCAGGAGACGGGCGTCAGCCGGCGGCTGGAAATCCGTCGCCCGGACCGTGCGCCGGCCGCGTGGCTGGTTCACCAGCGGGCGGGCAGCCGGTACGATCCTGCCGCCACCAGCTTCAGCGCGCTGGCCGTGCGGATGCACTTTGACGCGGCCCCTCGCCGGTACGTTGCCCGGGGCGACCGGAAGCTCTATGAGTCGACCTTCGACCTTGCGAAGGGATGGGACGACTCGCTCGCCACCTACACGCCCGAGGACTTCAGCCCCAGCGCCAACCCGGACTTCGCGGCGGTCCACGACGTCTTCCGCAAGTGGGTCCTCAACGAGGCCGGCGACTATAGCGACGACCCGCACAACCGCGGGCCGGCGTGCGACTTCTCGGGCCTCTTCGAGGGCGCCTTCTACGTCCGGCGCCGCCGGCGATTCCTGCCGTGCCTCTCGCACGATGGCCTGGGCCGGAGCTTCGGCGTCTACGCCGAGGTCTCGCTCGACGGCGGCGCCACGTGGCGGCAGATGAGCCTGGCGGCGCGGGTCCTTACGGACGAGTGCGGCCTTTACTTGACCGAGGACCCCCTGCCGAACCGGTATCTCGCGGCCGCCATGCGCGGAATGGTGAGCGTCCGCGTGACCGCTACGGTCGAGAGCGACTCCTGCCTGTCGGCCGAGCGCGAGGAAGACGGGCCGGCCGACCGGCCCGGCCGGACGCGGCGCCTCAGCGTCCCCGCCGGGTACCGGTTCCGCCAGGTCGCCGCCACGAGCCGGTTCTACGGTCAAGGAGGGGCCGACGACGCGGACGATACGGCGCGGCTCCAGGAACTCGTCGACGCGGCCTACGCGGCCGACCGGCGGAGCCCCGCCCCGACCCGCATCGAGATTCCCTGCCTGGCCCTGGGGCATCGGCCCGGCGAGCGGCTCCTCGGCGTCCGCGGGCGGCGCCTCGACGTGGCGCGCCAGGACGCGGGTTACGAAACGGCGCCGGTCGTGCGGAGCGTTCTTCACACCTTTGCCCCGCTTCCCCAGACGCAGCTCGAATTGGAGTGAGGCCAGAACCATGAACACGGACCGACTGAGAATCTACGGACCCGCCGTCGCCTTGGACCGCGGCGAGGCGCGCCTCGTGGAAGCCGCGCGGCCGAGCGACCGGCACGTGGAGATGACGCCCGGCGGGCCGCCCTACCGGCTACTCTGGCTCCGCATCAAGAGCGGGGCGCCGGCCGACCCGCCCGACGAACGCTACTACGCCGACGAGGTGCGGCCCGGCGGCACGGACTCCGGCGGGCACGTCGCGTGGGAAGCCGTTCCCGGCGGCCTGACCGACGTGATCGTGCATAACGTGGCCGAGGCGCAGGCCGCCACCCACCTGCTGCGCGAGGACGCGGTCATCCATGCGGAGGAGCGGCTCGACCGTAGCGGGCCTCCCGAGATGGTGTACCTGGCCGACGTGCCCGTGCCGCTCGAGCGCCTCGCGCGCATCGTCGCCTATGCCAACGGCGGCTACACCGTGCAACCCGTCCGGCGCGAGACGGCCGGCTTCGTCGACGACGGGCCCGCCATCACGGCGGTCAGCAACATCGGCGAGCTGTGGCCCGACGAGGCCGGGTACCTGGCCGGGCCGCCCGATTTCGATCGGTACGTTGGCATCGTGTGGACGCCGGCCGGGTGGACGATCGTCCTGCATCCGCCGCGGATGGTGTGAGAAAGACCGGGACCGGCAATGAAACGCCGCTTGGCGCGGCGGGTCTCCTGACCCGCCGCGGAAGTGCGTGCTCTGACCCGTGGACGCGGGTCGTGGCGCGGCGCGGAGGCCCGCCGCGCACGAGGTAAGGGGAGCTTTCCGCCATGCCGTGGACAAGCCAACGATGGCCGCCCGAGAAGGGATACCCGCTCGATGCCGACACGGTCATCAACGCGGTGCGCGACGCGCTCCGCGAGCGCGACCCACTGGTTCCCGTGCTCTACGTGCCGGCGCCGTTCAGCCGGTGGGACCCGCTGCTTGGCACGCCCAGGGGGCGGGCGCCCGAGCCTCTTCCAACCATCGCGAACTTTCAATATGAAATCCAGAAGATGCTCGGCCACGTCTGGCCCCTGCGGTGGTGGGACCCGAACCGCGAGGACCTGTACACGCTCGTCCATCTGTGCCACGACGCCTTCGGGCGAAGCGGCTGGACGTACGACCTGACCGCCGAGGACGAGGAGGGCCGACCGGCGAACCCGTGGACGCCGGCGTGTGCGAGCGTGTTCGACGAACTGTACCGGGCGATCAACCGCCTCGACCGCGTGCGGATCCTGCCGACGACCTCCGAGGCCCGCCGCCGCGACAGCGTGCAGCAGCTCACGTTCGGCATCGGCGACTGGGCCGCGGAGCGGGCCGCCACGTTCGCCCTCTTCGACGGCCTCGACGACGGCGCCGCCGCGAGCCTCGCGTACGACGTGGGGATGGGCGGCGAGGTCCTCGACGACGGCTTCACCCAGTGGTGGTTCCTGGACTCTCGCGAATTCCGCATGACGTTCGCCACCGGCGCGCTGGCCGGATGCACGGTCCGCCGGGCCCGGCTCGACTTCACGACCGCGGCGCCCGAGGGCCCGGCGGATTTCTCCGACACGTTCACGGCCGAGGTGGTCGATGCCGACGGCTCGCGGCTCGGCGCCTTCGGCTCGGCCGATTACGGACCCAAGCTCATCGAGGTTCCCGCCCCCTCGATCGACACCGAGGACGATACGGCGCTCGTGATCCGCTCGACGCGGGCCGACGCCGCCGACCGCCCCGCCTGGACCCCGGCGGGCCCCAACTACACGAGCACGTACCGCGAAGGCCTGGCCCTGGCCGTCCCGATCCGGCTCATCGTGGAGGTGGACTTTGAGTACCGCGCCTGACCAGCCCGACGGCCGCCCGCCGTACGTGACCCGCGACGTATGCCAGACCGTCCATGCCGAGCAACGCGAGGCCAACACGCGCACGTGGGACGAGATCCGCGGCCTCCGGCGCCTCGTCATCATGCTCGTCATCGGCGGGCAACTCTTCACCGGCGGGTTGAACCTCGCCGGGTTCGGCTACTGGCTCCAGCAACACGCGGCCCAGCCCCACGCCGGAACGATCGCCATGATGGCGACGGTGCGGGCCGAAACGCGCGAAGACCTGCGCGACCTGCGCCGCGAAATGCACGACCTGGTGGCATCGCTGACGGCCCGGCCCGACGCCGGGCGCCCTGGGCCGGACGGGCCCCGACCACCCGCACCCTCAAGCCAAGGAGATTCCCGATGAACCGAACGATGACCCTTCGCATCCCGGCACTCCGGCGCCGCGAAAGCCCGGACGCGGTGGGTCTCCCCGCCCCCCGCGAAGCGTGCGCGGCGGCGCTCCCCGCCCCTCGCGACCCGTGCGCGGCGGCTCTCCTGAGCCGCCGCGTAAGTGCGTTGCCCCGCGCGCGAAGCTGCGTCTGCGCGCGGCGGGTCAGGAGACCCGCCGCGCACGAGCTTGGCAGGCCCGCCGCGCAACGCCGTGCGGCGGCGCTGGCCCTGGCCTTGCTTGCCGCCGTGGCCGTCGCCGGCTGCGGCGCGCCGGCCGCCGTCCAGCGCAGCCAGGAGCTTCAACTGGCCGCCATGGTCCAGTACCGCGACGAGATGGCGGCCTACCACGAGAAGGTCAAGGCGCAACTGGCCGACGAGAAACGTCGCGAGCTGGACGGCGCCCTGGCGGCGTCGCTCGCCCAGGCGGCCGATGCCGAGGGGCGCGTGCCCCTGGCCGCCGCCACCGAGAAGGTGGCCAAGCGCCTCGGCCTGGAGGACGAGTTCCGGCGGAACCTGGCCCGGCTCGACGGCCAGTTCGCCCAGCGACAGGCCGACATCGGCCGTGCCATCGGCCTGGCGCGGGGAACCCTTGACCTTCTGACCCAGTACGGGCGCCTCGCCTCGCTGGTCCGAAGCCTCTTCGTCCGCGAAACCGAAGCCCAGGACGTCGTCAACACGTACGAGACCGAAAGGAGCGTGAGCAATGCAGGAAGCCCAGGCGAACCTGAAGCAAG
>Ga0315286_10002749_pt1 | contig 16478 bp, 10 predicted proteins | sample YL17G10_0_MG_FD_205038 | JGI IMG/M metagenome (GOLD analysis project Ga0315286, IMG submission 205038) | Sediment microbial communities from Yellowstone Lake, YNP, Wyoming, USA - YL17G10_0 | ecosystem: Environmental > Aquatic > Freshwater > Lake > Sediment | place: USA: Wyoming | collected...
TAGTTTCATATATTATGCATTATCAGACAAATTTTGATACTCTGGAAAATCCTTGCGAAACCCCGTTGCGATGGCAATCAACAACAATTCTTATTGTTATTTTTCTGGTGGCCGCTTCGTTGCGATTTGTTAACCTGAGGCAGTTGCCGCCGGGCCTCAATCAGGACGAAGCTGCCAATGCATGGTCTGCATATTGCCTGTTAAAGACCGGAAAAGATTATTATTACAAAACATCCTGGCCGATATTTTATGTAAGAAATGTCGGCGGCAACAGCTCTACGCTCTATGTATATCTGTTGATGCCCTTTCAGGCCATTGGCGGATTGAACGTCGTAACTACGCGATTGCCCGCTGCTGTCGGCGGCATTTTTACAGTCTGGCTAATTTATTATGTCGGCAGACGGTTGTTCGGTCCTACAACAGCGCTCGCTGCCGCCACTCTTTTGGCCGTCGACCCCTGGCATCTCCAGCACAGCCGCAATGGTCTTGAATCTTCCATAACATTTCTGGTAAGCCTTGCTCCGCTGGCCCTTTTGCTTTGGGCAGGCCTGCTGTCGGGCGACAAGAATAAGACTGCTTCCCCAAGACCCGCTGCGGCCGCCTTGGGCGGCATGTTGGCAGGCATCGGCTGCTACGGACACTGGGAGGTTAGGCTGTTCGTGCCGACCTTTCTTTTCCTGACCGTTTTGCTGACGCTGCCGGGCTGGTGGAAAACCATAAAAACACGAAAAGGCGCCTTGGCTGTCGCATTATTCGGCCTTGGCTTTGCAGTTACCTGGGGGGCGCTTATTTGGCAGCATATCTTTCATCCTGAAGGTATCGGTCGTCACGCTCTGGCCCAGAAAAACTGGGTTGGCTCTGTGCCGTTTTTCGTCGCCATTAAAAATATGGCAGTTCGTTATATTATGCATTTCAGCCCGTCCTTTCTGTTTATGAAGTACGACCCGCACTCGTTTCTTTCACCGCCGACAATAGGCTATTTTTACTGGTATATGGCGCCGCTGATGCTCGCAGGGGTGATTTGGCTTTTATGGCGGTTTAAATCATTCTCTGCCAGGATTCTTATTGCTTTTCTTCTGGCATATCCTGTCGGCGACTGCCTGGTATGGGGCAGCCACCTGAGCATACTGCGAAGTGCGCCGGGTTTGTGCGCTCTTATTCTTCTATCTGCCGTCGGCGCCGTTGATACTGCGCGATGGCTATGGAGCAAAAACCGCAAGGCCGCGATTGCTGTGGTGGTAATTTTTTCCATCGCGGTTATTGGCATGAACCTAAAGTACCTTCACTACTTTTATGGTAAATACTCACGCGAGCCGGACGTATACCACTATTTCCATACCGACCTTGTGGAGGCCTGCGAATGGCTCAAGCCCCGCTTTGACGATTTCGACGCCGTTTACATTACAACAAATGAACTTAATATGCCATATGTCGTTACTACTGTAGTGCTAAGCTATGACCCCAAAAGATGGTTCAGCGAACCGATTGAATTTACCCAAACGCCACCACCCGGTGTTGAATTACCGTGCGAATGGGATTTTTATACGCGGTACGGCAAAATGCATTTCATCTATGACGACGTGAATTTTTCCATTTCAGATTTACAGAAGAAATTTGCACCTGGCAGATTGCTCGTTATTTTAAGACCGTACGAACTCATACTGTCCACAGTAGTTGAGAATCTTCAAAAATTAGAAAATCAGGATGACGAATCTTTAGTGAGTACAGAGCTTGAGAAACTTGAATATCTTGAAAAGCCGGATGTCTCTGCGCTCGGGCCCCTTGCCGAGCATATAATTCACAAAATTTATGGCCCTGACGGCGAGGAAGCACTGTGGCTGTGCAGATTTTAATCCATCGACACATCAGTTTATGATGCGACATTTTTGTGGTCAATAAACCCTTCCAGCCGTCTGCATCTTACCGGGTGCTGAAGTTTTCGTATCGCCTTTGCCTCGACCTGTCTTACTCGCTCTCTGGTTACCTTGAAAATTCTGCCGACTTCCTCAAGCGTATAGGTATAGCCGTCGCCGAGTCCGTATCGCAGCTTGATAATCTCGCGCTCGCGGTAGGTCAGCGTTTTTAATATTTCGTCGATTCGCTCTTTAAGCATTTCATGCGCTGCGGACTGTACAGGCGATTCAGCCGTTTCGTCCTCAATAAAATCACCGAAATAGCTGTCTTCGCTTTCGCCTATCGGCCTGTCAAGGCTTATCGGATGTTTTGAAATCTTCAGAACTCTCCTGGCCTCCGAAACGCTCAGCTGGGTTTCCTGTGCAATCTCTTCAATCGTAGGCTCTCTGCTCAGCTTCTGCATAAGCTCTTTGCTTACCGTCCGCAGCCTGCTCATTGTCTCAATCATATGCACGGGAATTCTGATGGTTCGTGCATGGTCTGCGATAGCTCTTGTAATAGCCTGTCTTATCCACCACGTTGCATAAGTGCTGAACTTATAGCCCCTGCGGTATTCATATTTGTCGACCGCACGCATCAGACCGGTATTGCCTTCCTGGATTATGTCGAGAAAACTCAGTCCCCTGTTGCGGTACCTTTTGGCGATTGATACAACAAGTCTTAAGTTGCCGCTCGAAAGCTGTCTTTTTGCCTCTTCATACTGTGCAAAAACCGCCCTGGCTGCACGCAAACGCTTTTCAAGCTGCTCGGGCGTTTCAAGCGCCATTTCCTGCATGCCGCTGAACTCCTGTTTCATTGCATCGATATCTTCCTGGATGTAATCGGCATTAGGCCCTGCCGCTATATACTGCTCAAGCTGCCGTATCTTGGACAGAATACCCTCAAGTTTTTTCATCATAGGCTGTATCCTGCTCGTTCGAAGGCTAAGCTCTTCGAGCAGCGTGGCGACCTTGCGGCGGTTTCGCCGAAGCTGCCTGGTCAGTTTTTTCTTCGCTGTTTCGTCCTGCTCCCTTAAAAAATCCGCAAAAAGTCTCGCATTATTGGCAAGCAGTTTGTTGACAGTCTTCATATTTTCAGGCAGCCTGCCCTTGACAACAGACCGCACAAGATTTTCAGCAGTACTTATCTTCATCGTCCGGTCAAACGGTAGCGACCCCTCGCTTACCTGCTGCAGAATTTCAATTGCACTGTGCGCAGAATAATCGCTCTCCAGCACCTTTCGCCGAAATGCCATCCGGGTAAGCTCAATCTTGCGTGCAAGCGATATTTCCTGCTCCCGCGTAAGCAGCGGTATCTCGCCCATCTGCGTAAGGTACATACGGACAGGGTCGTCTATTCTGCCGATAGTTCCCTCAAGCAGTTCGGTCTCAAGCAGCAAGTCTTCGCTTTCTTCTTCTGCTGCCTCCTCATCGACAAGCGCATCGTCATCAACCTCGAAGGCATCTTCTTCATCCCGCTGCTTTTCGAGCTCAGCCTCATCGAGCAGGGTTATCCCCATCTCGTCGAGGGTCATAATCAGGCTCTCGAGACGAGCCGGCGAAATCGACTCGTCCGGCAACTCGTTATTCATTTCCTCGTAGGTTATATGGCCCTTCTTTTTTGCCTTTTCGATAATGAGCTTGATTTTTTCCTCGATAATATCTCCGGGATTTTTAGGCTGTCCTGCCGCTGCCGGCTGTTGTTGCTGCTGACTCTGTACTACCTCGGCAGTTTCTGGCGTCTCAGTTTTCTTTTCCGCTTCTTTTACCGGCGGTTTGAGGCTCTTTTTTACTTTGTTTTCTGTTTTTTTCTTCGTCACAATACTATTTCCCCTAACTTCTATTACATAAATTTCATATCGGCATCAGACCCGGATTTCTCCTGTCCGGCTTTGCCTTGACAGACGATATTTTCCTGAGTTGTTCGTCATCCGTCACTTTTGCTCTTTGGTTGAGTTTTTTGTTGTTATATTCCTCGAGCGCGCCTATTGCCCCGCTCAGACGTCTTTTGAGAGTCTCAATATCCTGACCGTTGTCGCTCAATTTCACAACAAGACTGGATACATCCTCTGACTCCGTCTGCGCAAGCAGGTTAGTCAGCGAAAACTCCGCATTTCCCGCCAGCGTCTTGGCGATAAGTTCCCACGTTTCTTTCAGCATAGGCACATCAAAATTATCAGCCTTGATTTTTTTCGCAGTCGATTCAAAAAGACGAGGCTCGTTTAAAATCACTTCTATTATTTCTTCCTGTGCTTTTTGGCCGAAACTGCTCGATTCAATTTTTGAAACCCTCGCATTATCGACTGTATTTATTACGGGCCGGCCCGGTGAAATGCTCCGGCGCTCAATTTCCCTTCTTATATCTTCCGGCCGAATCTGCAATATCCGACTAAGCCTGTTAACTATCAGTCCGCATGTTACGGCATCAACTGTCCCACCCGCCATCGCCATCGAAACCGTCCGCAAAAATTCTTCGACTGTTCGCCGCCGGTCGGTCAAGTTGTCGGTATTTGCGAACTTTTCCGAAAGCCTGTTCCAGCGGTACTGCATAACATCAATGGCGTTTTCAATAAGCTTTCCAAAAGCTTCGCCGCCTGCCAATAGCACAAAATCGCACGGGTCTTTGCCCTGCGGCACAGAAGTAACCCGAATATCTATTCTTTCAGCAAGGCATATTTCCAGCGCCCGCTCCGCTGCCGTCGCCCCTGCCGCGTCACTGTCAAAAATCAATACAATATCCTTTGCGAATCTTCGCAGCAGCCGGGCATGTCCGGATGTTAAACTTGTGCCAAGTGTCGCTACGACATTTTTGCAGCCGGACTGGTGTGCCATAATCACGTCTGTATAACCTTCAACAGCCGCCACCGTCCCGCTGGAAACGATTTGGTGCCGCGCTTTATCAAGACCGTAAACGCAGTTGCTCTTGTCAAAAAGAATCGTCGTCGGCGAATTCATATATTTCGCAGGGTCGTCGCCCAGCGTCCTGCCTCCAAACCCGATTACCCGCGAAGAAGCATCTATAATCGGAAACATTAGCCTGTTGCGGAACTTGTCATAATAACCCCCTTCACCTTTGACAATCAAACCTGCTGCAAGCATCAACTTTTCGGATATCTTTTGTTTCTTTGCGGCATTTAAAAAATCATCCCACTGTTCAGGAGCAAACCCTAACAAGAATTCCTCCGACGTCTTATCTGTTATCTGCCGACTGTTTATATAATCCCGGCACTTGCTTCCTATCGACTTCTCAAGCAGATTCTCCCTCCAGAATTTCGCCGCCCAGCGGTTGACTTTTTCTATGTCGGCAGGGTCGATATCGGAGTCTATGCCGTCTGATGTCTGTTTTGTGAAGTTGATTTTTATGCCTGCTCTTGCGGCAAGTCTTTCAACAGCTCGCATAAAGCTCAGGCCCTCGCGCATCTGGACGAATTTGATTACATCGCCGCCGGCGCTGCACGCAAAGCATTTGAATATCTGTTTGTCCGGGTTGACATACATGCTCGGCTTGTGGTCGTCATGAAAAGGACACAAGCCCACCATTTCCCTGCCCTTTCGGACGAGATTGACATGTTCAGAAATAATATCTACTATATTATTAGCCTGCTGGACGCGATTGATTATTCCGTGCTCAATTCTCATTTACTTAAAAAACCATCCCTGACAAAATAAAAGATAAAGAATAAGGAATTCTATAAATCCGAAAAGGTGTATAAGTATATGTATCGACACCCCAAAAAGTCAAGTGCCTATTATAACCCCCTTTTTCAGCAGTACTAATGCCGCTTAGCCGCCGATTTGACACATGGTCAGGTAATAAATATTGAAGATTGAAGAATGAAAAATGAAGATTGAAATTGGCTTGAAAGCTGATAAAGGTAAAACAAGTATAATAAATCTTCAATCTTAAATCTTAAATCTTCAATTCTTTCGTCCCATATAACCTGCCACGGTTTTCAACAGAATAGGAATTTGGGGAAATTTTTAAAAATTTTTTATTTTGTACGGTTTTTGTTAGGGTTCTTTGCAGCTGTCTGTCGATAACATCTCTTGCCAAAAAAAGAATGGAAGTAAAAAATGGACAAATTCAATAGCTTTTATAATGAAGACATACCGGTTTGCAGATTCGGCCCCGGCGGTGACTTTTTTACCGACTGGCCAACCAGAGTAACAAAAGATTCTCGCCGGCCCATCGGCTCTATTCTTGCTGCAATTGCAAAAATGCTTGATACGGTAATAACATCACAACTGCTGCAGGACCCGGTTATAGAAAAAATCAATCTCGCCGTAAACGGTGCGGGATTAACAGCTAATATGGAGGACGCAATTGACGTCAATAAATCAATTGAATTTAACGCCTCGGCAGCTCCAGGTATTGAAACTCATAGAAAGCTATCAGAAGAGCAGATGCTATTCGATAACGCTTCAGGAGCTGGCACAATCGCTGGGTACAAGCAAAACCACAGCATTCGAGCACATCGCAGGCCTAAAAGAAAAAGGGCTTCTTTCGGCACAGTCCGGCAAGGCTCGCTCTTTGAGCCTTACCCGGAAAGCTCAAAGGTTGCTTGAACAGGCATTGCTCGAAAACGACTGTCAATCAATCCCGATTGACGGCATCCCGCTATTGGGCTCAGTTGCGGCAGGCACTCCAATAGAAGCAATAGAAAATATTGAGCATATCTCATTACAATCCGAATTTGGTTCAGAAGATACATTCGCCCTGAAAGTTCAGGGCGACAGTATGACAGGCGATGGCATCTTCAATGGCGATTACGTCGTCTGCAAACGTGCACAAACGGCGCCAAACGGCAAAATCGTTGCCGCTATTATTGACAACGACAGCGCCACCATAAAAAGGTTCTACAAAGAAGCCGACAGAATACGTCTTGAGCCTTCAAATCCCAATTACGAACCCATCTACACAACAAACTGCCAAATCGCAGGCGTTGTTGTAGGACTAATGAGAAAGCTTTAATACTAAGTTTATCATACTAAAGCACCGCATTAGGAATGTAAATCTGAAAACCCATCGGGAAACAACCGAAAAAACCTTGAAATTACAGGTAAGCCTGATACGTTAATGAAAATCAAAGGCACAGCATGGCATGTATAAATGGAAAATCAGGATAATGGCAGTTCTTTTCAAGCAAAGGGGGCTTTTTTATTTACCTGTGAGGCACGTGTGCGCAGATTAATTTTTGTTCTTATTGCGGTTTGTATTGCGGCAGCATTTTGCAGCAGTTGCGGAAAAAAAGAAGACGATGAACCGACAAAGAAAGCATCGCAATCAGAACTGGCCAGGATGCAGCAACAGCAGGAGCAGATACCGAAAAAAGCGGCCAAGCAGAATAAACCGGTGATAGGGAATATCTCGGATAATCCTGCGTTTTTTAGCGTATCAAAGCAATCTCTTACAAATGATGTATCGAAAGACCTGGACGGTATTATTATGCCGGTGCTGAAAAAAGTTTTTGGTGACGCCAAAATCATTACCGAATCGAAGGCGCCCGAGACAAAAATAGATGGCGAAGTTGTCGAAAACCGCATCACTTATGTGGTAAGGCAGCTTTTGACTCCCCAGGACGGTGTGGTATTACACGCGGCATTTATCGCTGCGGGTTTCAGCACAAGTCCGCGACTGGGTAGCAAGCCAACTATATGGAGCGGAGGTGCAGGAATGTCTTTATTTGAAAGTACTTCCCGGGGGTCATATTCATTGGTTATAAATGTGGACACTAAAAAACAGCAGATAGTCGTAGAATCGTATAGGCTAGGCTCGAAATATGACCGGTTAATGTAATAAATGGAGACGGTTATGGAAAACCAAACAAAATCAGCAGGTATTTTTCTTTTTATTATCAGCAGTATTTTTATAAGCGGCACTTTTTGTTTGGCCGTGGAAGTTTCACACGATTATGGTCCGATTGAATGGAGCTTTCAGGGGAAACCCGTTCCTGAAACGCAATGGTCGCCGTGGCTGCCTCCGGTTCAGACGGGATTTCGCTGCAAGCTGGGGTTTTTAATTTCCGATGGAACGATTACCATAAAAACGCCGATAAAACTTACCTTTAGATATGACGCGGACGCGGCGCGTTCGGGGCAGGATTTTGTCTTTGGAGTGAAGGCGGAACCTGCCGGTGCAAATTACAATACCTTTCAGTCGGCGTTCGGCATTTCATTTCCAAATAAATTACAACTTGGCTTTGTGGGAGTAAGCGGCTGTCCAATTGATTTGCCGTGGTTCGACGTGCCATACGATTTCTGGGAATTAGTAGCAAAAATCCCCAAGGTCGGCGGTACCATTGCCAGCGCCGTGAGCAATATCGGCGTCAATACTTCAACTCAAAATGCGCTTCCGCTGGGCAAAACCGACTCATATCACAACCAACGGGATTTAATCACCGTTGAGATTTCGAAATACAAAGTAGAAGATTTGGCTCCGGATATATTAGGGAAAATTCCCGAAAGCGCCAGAACTAATGCCGTGCGTTTGATTAAGATTGCGAATTACTGCTCGGATGCTGAAGCCCTTAAGAAACTTCAGGATTATACCGAAAAAGCGTTGACCGTTTTGTATGAAGCTCCGACATTGACGTTAAAGGGAGACCCCTATTTTAAGCTGGAGGGAGTGAGATTGCGGGCCAATGTTCGCGTTTACATCCCTGGCGGAAAAGGCAGCGGCTTATACACGCTGTATTTCGATAAGATGAATCAATTTCAAACGATAAACTTCCGCGACATTACGCCATTTATCGACGCCGACGATAAGCTGACTATCGAGGTTCAGGATATAGCCTACGAATTTAGATTGATACAAGGCCTGACAGCGAGCGTCCAGGTATCGGTAGTGCCGCTGGATTTAGACAATGTCGAAAAGACAGTTACATATACCACCGCTGTAAAAAATACATCCGATGACCCCTTTAAACTTGAAATACCAATCCAGCAATCTGACGCATTAGTGCAAAGTCTTCGCAGTAACCCGGGATGCACATCTGTGTCTGTTAATTGGGCAAGTCCTTCGGTGCCGCTCAAAAGCACGGTCAAGGCTTATGACGGCGGGACGCTTGCAGCTACCGTGATTGAGAACAGTTTCAAAACGGCGCATAATGTGATTGTGCCGAATCTTCAGCGGGGCAAGACATATCGCTTTGTGATTGACTGCCTTAACCAGGGCGGTCAGACTTTTCCCGGCGGAGAAGTAACCGCAACTACTGTTTCAGGCGCCTGTCCTGAACGGGTTGAATCAGCCACGTGCAATACGCTTACCTTGAGCAATCCGAGCGCGACGGCAGGGTCCGATTATATTGATTTCTCCTGGACAACTAACCAGCTCGCATCCACTGAAGTAATGTTTTCTCCGTCTCCGGACCTTTCTTTAAATTATGTTATGGCAGTCAAAAAAGTCGGCGATGTCGTAACACAGGGCTGGGTAACTCGCGAAGGCTCACGTCAATTTGAGACTAACCACGGAATAAGACTTGCCGGATTAGAGCCGAGCACGAAGTATTATTATAATATTCGTTCGTGGACGTTTGAGAACAATAGCGAGACGGGTAATCCGCAGGATGCAGTAGGTTATGTAGGAAATATCACAACCCTGCCGGGTTTTCCGCCTCCGACTGTTAAAATTTGCGTGCGTTCTCCTTCAGAAGGAAACAAATCCATTCTCGATATGCCCGTAATCATAAAGAAAAATACTGATATTGATTTTGGTATATCGATCAGCACCGGCCAAAGCGGCGTCAGTAATGATGTCGTACTTGAACGCGGAACAAGCTATACCTTCGAAGTTCAGGGCAATGCCTGCTGCGAATCCGCCTCTGCGCAGCTCGACGTTGCCGCTAATGCCCAGGGTCCTCTGTCCCAGGTAGTGATTAACGTCAACAAAATTGCGCCCCGCCGCGCTTTTGTGCTCGCCAACCAGAATACTGGCAGCGGCATTGCCGGTGCGACCGTTTCCGGCAAAAATTCAGCGGGCGCTTCTGTAAGCGTGCAAACGACCGCAAATGGCTCCTGGGTTATCGATTCAGGTTTAAATCCCGGCTCTTACACATTTACCGTCACCAAAGACGGCTACAAAACCACAACGGCCAACATCACCGTAAATTCCTGCGGTCGTTTCATTGGATTGCCGATAACGATGGTCCCGCGTGATTATACATTGAATATCGTCGTCAAAAATCAGGCAAATAAGGCCGTCAAAAACGCCTCAGTCCTCGTAAAAGAAGGCGATTCGACTATTGCAACGCTAACTACAGATACCCAGGGCAAAACGACAAAGGCAGGGACTTTTAATGACGACAATGAACATATTTTTACAATTGCTGTAACTCCTCCTGCAACAACCACAGAGAATATTTTACCTACCCAGGATTTTGTGTCCATCACCAGCGCTTCGACTCGCAATGTGACCATTACGTGTCCCGCGGATAAAAAGGCGCCGGTTCCATCTCAGATAAACATATCGCAGACTGGCCAGCGTGCCCTTCAGGTAAGTTTTAAGCTTGATGATGAAAAGGGGTCAAGCTGCGTGGAGTATCAGGGTCCGCAAGGCCAGATTTCGACAACACCGTGGAAGACGGGTATGTATTCGCAGGGCAGCGGCGCCTCCGACCATACTGTTCTTGTCCAGGGCTCTGCAATGAAAGCAGGCACCTACAAGATTAAGGTTAAAACAAAAGATAAATGGAACAACACAGGCGAAAGCGAGGTCAGGGAATTTCAGCTCTTCGGTGAAAACCTCTGGGATTTTAAAGCTGCACAGGCGGCACCTGCGGTTACATTTACGTGGAAAAAATATCCTTACTCTGAAAAATTTGGAAAATATACTATTACAATCGGCACTCAAGCACCTATCGAAATTACGGACATCAACACAACCACCTATACACTTACCAATTACACTTCCACTGCAACGCGTCAGGCCAGTCTTACTGCACGTGCCTTGGATAACAGCAATCTTGCGATTCCAGCCACTGTCTCATTACAGGCTACTGGCGGACAAACTGGAAGTGGAGGAACACAGACTCAGCAAACTCAAACCGGACAGCAAACACAGACTGACGCAAATCAGGCCCAGCAGGAGAAAACATTGCTTAAGTTTATCGGCAAGCCATCACAGGCTTATGTGAATCAGGAGATATCCTTTAAAATGGTAGTCCAGACTCTAAAGGCCAAGAAGGTTGCGGCTGATTGTAATCTGGACTGGGGCGATGGAAATAGTGTCCAGACCAGCACAGATGTCCTTCTTAAGCATACCTATCGGCAGCCCGGCAAATTTACGATTAGTGCCGCAGCATCTCTTAAAGAAAGCGGAGTGTTTTTGCCGCCGCTGCCGGCAAGCACCAATATCACGGTCTCAGTGAAGCCTCCGAAACTCACTCTGACTAAAAGCACTCCCGCCGGCGGTGCGCCGGGATATAACTTTACGATAAAGGTCGAAGATGGTTCTTATCCTGTTGGAAACTGGACACTTTCCTTCGGCGATGGAGCCAGCGAAACCGGTCAGGGAAAAGTTTCCAAAACTGTTAACCATGTTTACTCTAAAGATGGAAGCTATAAAGTTGAGTTTTCAGTATCCGATTCCACAGGCGCGGTAACCAAAAAATCACTGAATTTGACTATTGCTCCAAAGAAGTCGCCGCCGTAAAATTAAGGACATAATAAACACGACCTTAAACGTGAAAGGATTATCTATGGAACCAAAGGATTTAGGAAAGTCTTCGACAGGTATGCAGCCTAACGTCGCCGGATTGCTCAGCTATGTATTGGGATGGATTACAGGCCTTGTTTTCTTTCTCATCGAGAAGGAAAATAAATTCGTCCGTTTTCACGCCGCCCAGTCAATTATTGTTTCCGGGGCATTGTTTATATTCTATATTGTAGTAATGGTGCTTACGACAATATTAGCTATGATTGGCTTAGGCGTTCTAATCCCTCTTTTTGCCTTGATTAATGGCCTTGTGGGTTTAGCGGGTTTGATTCTTTGGATTCTGCTTATGGTCAAGGCTTATCAGGGCGAAATGTTTAAGCTGCCGATCGCCGGAGATATGGCAGATAAAATGGCGAATAAAACAGCTTAATATTAAATGCCGGTTTAAAATCAGGCGGTTATCTGCAGCGGATGAGCTGATTGGGGTCATATTGAATTTGTGGGGCTATTTGCTTTAAATCATTTATAAAGCGTTTGCCATCGGTCCAGTAACCTGCCGTAGGTTTCAATTGCCGGCATTTTCCCACAAAATAACTGTTAATACAATTCATAAGCTGCTCGCGCAGATACTTGCTTACCATCGAAGCCAGGCAGGCCGGCAGAAAAGTCGCATCGGCCTTGACTGCAAAATCAATTTTTACCGTCTTATAAGATGTGCCAAGCTGGTAACTGCTGAAATTCTCTTTTTCCGCCAGGACTTTAAGTTCCATCTCAGGAAACATCGTCCTTAACTGGCGGGTGTATTTTGTTCTGCCGCCCTGGCGGTCGATTATGAAATGGAAATTGCGGTGCTGTGTGCTTTTGACTATTTCATCAACAAGGCTGCAAACCGCCATAAAAAGCACTGTTGACTTATTATTGACCTTGCCAATCATATCGTTATAGAAAGCCACATCGAAGCAGAAGCTCTTTAGAGCAATAAGAGTCATTGCGTTTTTGTCAAGATTTTCGGCAAAAGCACCGCCTGAAATGGCAATATCATCGTGATTAAATTTTATACGATATTGAGAAAGGTCTTTATGCCAGGGATATTGGGCCAGCCTGTTTTTGCAATCGGGACAAAGCGCATCTATAAGTTCTGTTACTGATGTCGGCGTTTTGCCGATGCAGCTCAGGCAGGAAAGCACTGTTTTTTCGAGAAATGCTATTCCCGTTGAAGGAGTGTATGCTTTTTTGCTGTCACAGATAAGGAGTCTGCCTGCCAGATGCTTTTTTTCAGAAGATACGCTCTCGCCCAGAAGCTGCCACAAATCAGATTGATTAGTGGTCGGCGGTATACTGAAACAGGCTGCCGAAACAATCAATGGCCCTAAAATCGGCCCCAACCCTGCCTCATCAATGCCGACGACAACCGTGTCTGTTAAAATCCCTTTCATCTTCCTTACCCGCATCCTTTCATGGACTTATAATAATTTTTCGCTTATATAGAATCAAACAAAAAATCGGGGATAGACAATAAGAAGGTAGTTTTGCTTTTGTGTTGTATTTCGCCGAAATCCCGATAAAATAAAATTAAAATAAATAAGGAAGGGGTTTATCATGCAATATTCAGCAGATTATTCGCTGCAGGTTGCGATGCAGATGGAACGGCTGGGCCAGACGCTTTATCAGTCGCTCGCTGCCGGCTGCGGCAATACCCAAATAGCGGCTATGGCAGCCAGGCTCGCCAACGACGAACAGAGACACCTGCAGACCTTTGAGCGTATGCGAAATTCACTTAGTGCCGACCAGTGCGGTCCGAGACTGACCGAAGAGCAGCTTACCGCAACTGCCGGAAAATTTTACAAATTAATTCTGCCGGACGCCCGTGAAGTCCTCCGGGTTGCAACCAGCGGCGATATGGTAAAGGTTCTGGAAATGGCGATGCAAATGGAAATTGATTCTGTCGCCTATTATTCAAGCCTGACTTCTGTTGGCGGCATTGATACCGCTGTCTTAAAGGCTGTCATTCAGGAGGAGAAAAACCACCTGAGCACGCTTCGCCAGCACCGTCAGAGTCTCGGCAAAGCCGGTTAGCCATATAATTTCTTGACTGCACGCCCCGGCGGCAATATCATTTCGACAATGCCTTTATTATCAGGTGGTGCTATGAAAACCCGTAATCCTTACAATATCCTCATCGTTGTGATTTCAATGCTTTTGCTCGTTGGCTGCGGCGAATCGCAAAAAAGAAAAAAGAAAAAAATCGAACCTGCCCAGCCGTTGCAGCTTGACAGAACCATCGGCGACCTTGCAGAGGTCGTAGCCTTTAACCCCATACCTGTCAAGGGCATAGGCCTTGTGGTCGGCCTTGCCGGCACCGGCTCAGCCGAGTGCCCGCCGGCCACCAGGGATTACCTGCGACAGTACATTCTGGCACAGGTCGGCCAGCAAAAAACAGTCAATCCTGATATGATGATAAACAGTATAGATACCGCTATTGTGCTCGTCGAAGGCCTTATACCCGCCGGCGCAGTAAAGCAGGAGGCCTTTGACGTTAGAGTAACGGCTCTGGGCGGCACACAGACCACGTCCCTGGCAGACGGTAGACTTTACACCACCGAATTAAAACTTGTCGGCCGAATCGAAGAAGTCCTCACGGCCTCAAAGACGCTGGCCCTGGCGGCCGGCCCGATTTACATCGACAATATCGCGGAGCCAAAACCCGACCCGCGCATCGGTTACATCCTCGGCGGCGGCAAAGCTACGCAGGACTATCAGCTTCTGCTGGCGATTTTCAAACCAGATTTCAGAACTGCCGCAGCCATACGAAACCGCATAAACGAGCGCTTCGGCAGAGATACTGCTACCGCCACTTCCGAAAATTCAATTTTCCTGAACCTGCCTGATGAATTCAAAGACAGAAAACAAAGATTTATTGAGCTTGTAAGGTCGCTTTACATCAGCACGACTGCAGTCGCTGAAGACCGCCAGATATACTGGCTGACACAGAAGCTGCAAACCGAACCGGAAAAGGAAAAATACGAAACAGGCCTTGAAGCCCTCGGCAAACCGGCCGTAACCAAACTCCTACCGCTGCTTGAAAGCGATGATGCACAGACAAGATTCAGCGCTGCAAGATGCCTGCTCAATATCGGCGATAACAGAGCGCTGAAATACCTGAGGGATTTTGCTCAGGACACCACATCGTCCCTTCGCATTCCCGCAATCAAGGCCATCGGAGATACCTCCGAAAAGCAGGACATTATCGCCATTATGAACAGGCTGGTCCGCGACGACGATTTTAACGTAAGATACATCGCCTACAAATATCTGGCCGAATTCGATGACGCCTCAATCGTCCGAACGGCTATAGCGCAGGATTTTTACATAGACCAGGTGATTCAGCTCGCTTCCAAAACCGTCTATGTCTCAAGAAAGGATGAGCCTCGAATCGTTTTGTTTGGCGCGCCAATCGACTGCGAAAAGGATATTTTTATCGAATCCGACGACGGCCAAATCATCATAAACGCCCTGCCGGATGAAAAGCGAATTTCCATAATGCGAAAGAACCCTGTTACAGGCGAATTGATGGGGCCTTTGAAAACAAGTTACAGGCTTGCCGACGTAATTAAGACTCTCGGCGACGAACCTGCTCCGGAAGATGAAAAGCAGCGTCCCGGCCTTGGTGCCCCGTATTCTCAAATAGTTGAACTGCTCAAAAAGATGTGCGAAAAGGGAGCAGTCAAGGCCGAATTCATCCCCGGCCCCCTTTCCCCAATAATGCAAAAATAAAGTTTAGCCTCCGGGACCTGTGCCGGGTGGTTGGTTAGCCCCGCCCCCGCCTGTCCTGCCCGTCCTGAGTTTGATCGAAGGGGGGCTGTCCCTTAGTAAGAAATTATTTGACAAAGCCCAATAATGTAGTATAAACAATATAGTACAAAATATTAGAAAATCTTTAGGCCGCAGAGAAAGACACCTTTACAGCTTTTTTGTTTGGTGATTTACCTACAGGAGTAACGATGGGAAAAATGCTAAAAACTTCGGCTGATAACAGAAAATGCAAGTTTCCGAACTGCACGCATACCTTAAGTATCTATAACCATGAGGCTTACTGCCATATACATCTGGACCAGGTGCCTCAGGAGAAAAAACCTAAGGTTTTAATTCTTCCTGTTGCATAAACCGTGTAGTACCTTTTCGCTATCAGAAACGCTATTTCCCGCTACAATCGGCAATCCAAAATCTTTCCCCTGTTCCCCTGCTCACCTTTCTTCGCTTCGGCGGATTCGTTCCATTTTTTTTGAAATTTCCTCATTTTTTTGCAGAAAATCCGATTTTAATATGAAAGAACTATTCACATTAAGACCGATAATATAGTATAGTATCGTTTTTGGAATTTATAATATTGTATTTGTTAACTCTTTGTTTTAGCTATACTTATAGCTATTTGGAGGCGGCCTTGAGACTTGAAAAAATTGTTTTGGATGGCTTTAAGAGTTTCGCGGACAAGACTGATTTTGCATTTAATCAGCCTATCACATCTATTGTAGGGCCAAATGGTTGCGGCAAAAGTAACGTTGTTGACGCCTTGAAATGGGTGCTCGGCGAACAGAGCACAAAGAGTTTGCGTTCCGGCATGATGGCTGATGTAATTTTTAGCGGCTCTGCCGCTCGTAAACCTATGGGAATGGCTGAAGTTAGCTTACATTTCTCACAGGCAGTTTCGCTTGGCCTTGAGCAGGATGAGCTTGTGATAACGCGAAGATTGTATCGCAGCGGCGAAAGCGAATATCTGATTAACAACAATATTTGTCGGATGAGGGATATTCGCGAACTATTTATGGATACAGGAGTTGGAGTACGAGCGTATTCGATTATCGAGCAGGGCCAGATTGCCCAGTTGCTTACCGCTTCAAAAGTTGACAGAAGAATCATTTTTGAAGAAGCGGCAG
>Ga0315286_10002750_pt1 | contig 16477 bp, 7 predicted proteins | sample YL17G10_0_MG_FD_205038 | JGI IMG/M metagenome (GOLD analysis project Ga0315286, IMG submission 205038) | Sediment microbial communities from Yellowstone Lake, YNP, Wyoming, USA - YL17G10_0 | ecosystem: Environmental > Aquatic > Freshwater > Lake > Sediment | place: USA: Wyoming | collected...
GTGATCCCGCCGGCCTCACCGGCGGCGACGTTGGCGTGCCGGATGTAGTCGAGAATCGACGTCTTGCCGTGGTCGACGTGCCCCATGACGGTGACGATCGGTGCCCGTGGTTTGAGCCGGCTCGGGTCGACCTCCTTCTCGGGGGTGAGCGCGATGCCGAACTCGTCCGTGGCGAACTCGACGACCCGGCCGAGGTCCTCGGCGACGAGCTCGATCGTGTCCTTGTCCAGCGTCTGATTGATCGCAGCGGGAAGCCCTATTTCGAAGCACTTCTTGATGATCTCGGCGGGATCGACCTTGAAATGCGCGGCAAGCTCCCGCACGGTGATCCCCTCCATCACCTGAACGGGCTTTTCGACGGCGACGTCCCCGTCGTGCGCCTTTCCTTTGCGGCGTTTTGTCTTTCGGGCCGTCTCGATCTTAGCGAGGGTGCGCCGGACGCTCTCTCTCACAGCCTTCTGTTGCGCTTCGACGTCGACTAGATTCGTTTTCTTCTTCCGTTTCTCGGGGACATGAACACTCGGTTTTTCTTCGACGATCGCGTCGATCAGTTCGTCGGCCACGCGCAGCTTTGGGCGCTCCGGCTTGCGGTGCGGCACCTTGGCGCGCTCTTCGGGGCGAAGCGGTTCCTTAGAGACTCTCGCTGGTTTTTCCCTTGGCGGCGCGATGGGCGGCGCGGTCTCGGGGTAGATCTTCGGCCTTGGCTTGGGCCTCGCCTCGGCGGCCGGCGTCACCGGTTCGCTCTTTCGCTCGATCCTGGGCGGCGCGGGAAATGACCTGCCCTCGATGCGTGCGGGCTTTTCAGGTTTGACCTTGGCCGGCTCCGCTATCGGCTCGACCGCTTTGGGCGGAATGACGGATTCCGGCGGCTCGACCGCTTCCGGTCTCGGTTCGGCTTTTTTCGCCGCGGCTTCCTCGACCGCGACGGCGGGTTCTTCCGCCGGCTTCTTTTCCTCTTCGGCCTGGGGCGCCGGCCTCGGTTTTTTGACAACCATGGTGGTGACCTTGGGCGCGTCCTTCGCTTTGACGACTTTCACCACTTTGGTCTTCGCCGTCTTGGCTTCCTCGGTCGCCTTCTTGGCGAGGGTCACCTTCGCCTCTTTCGCGCGTTTGGCGAGATCGGGCGGGAGCTTGAAATGCTCGCTGATCTCGACGAGCATCTCGTCGTCGAGACGGCTCATGTGCCCCTTGATGTCAAACCCCGCGATGAGCAAGAGGTCCACGAGAACCTCGCTCTTCGCGTTCAGCTGTTTGGCTAACTCGTAAATCCGCATCCAGGTTGCTCCGTCGAACGCGCCGAACGTTCCGTTACTAGGCCGAATCTTCCTCGCGGGGGATTTCATTCGAATCCGCCACGGCCGCGCTACCACCCTCCACATCCCCGCCGGCACTTCCGGCGGCCCCGGCCCCGCTCTCCCCACCCGTGTCCGGCCCGCCGTCCTCCACAGGCTTGGCAAAGAGGGTTTCCTCGGTGAGTTTCCCCTCGCGCCCCTTCTTCTTGTCCTGCGGGCCGTGAATCGCCTCGTCGAACAACGGTTTCTCCTCTTCCTTCGCCCGGCGCCTCTCCTCGTTCTCCTTGGCTTTGAGTTCGTCGAAGGCCTTGTTGAGCTGATCTATCGTGTCCGTGGCGGTCGCTCTGAGTTTCGCGACGGTCTTCGGACCGAGACCGGGAATGGCGAGGAGGTCTTCATCGGGGGCCTTCACAAGCTTTTGCACCGTCGTCACTCCGGCGGCCCTGAGCTTTTCGGCAATTTTGGGTGTCACCCCGGCCATCTCTTCGACCTGCATGGTGAGCTGTTCCTGCAGCCGCTCTTTCTGTTCGAGCTCCCTCGTCGTGATCAAATCGATCTGCCAGCCGGTGAGCTTCGAGGCAAGACGGACGTTTTGGCCCTCTTTTCCGATGGCAAGCGAAAGCTGGTCTTCCTCGACCATCACGAGAACCGTCCTCTTCTCGGAATTGGCCCTCACCCCCGAGATCTTCGCGGGGGAGAGCGCGCGACCGACGAACGACGAGATATCGTCGCTCCATGGGACGATGTCGATCCGCTCTCCGCTGAGCTCGTTCACAACCGCCTGGACGCGCGACCCTTTCATCCCCACGCAGGCTCCAACGGCGTCCACCCGGTCGTCTCTCGAATAGACGGCGATCTTCGAGCGTCCGCCCGCTTCCCGCGCCACGGTCTTGACCTCGATGATCCCCTCGTAGATCTCCGGGACCTCCTGGGCAAAGAGCTTCTTCAAGAACTCGGGGCTCGTCCTCGACAGGGTGATCATCGGCCCCTTGGCCTCCTTGTCGACCTTTGTGATGCACGCCCGCATGGAGGAACCCTGGCTGTACCGTTCGCGCCGTATCTGGTCCTTCTTCGGCATCGACGCCTCGGCGTTACCGAGGTTGACGAGGATCCCGTTCCGGTCGATCTGCTGGACGGACCCGGAGACGATTTCGCCGACTCTGTTCTTGTATTCCTCGAACGTCCGGTCCCTCTCGAACTCGCGGATTTTCTGCGTGAGGATCTGTTTGGCGATCTGGATCGCGTTCCGACCGAACTCGGTGAACGGCATGAGGATCTTCACCTGGTCCCCGACCTTGGTTTCGTCGTCGAATTCGATCGCTTCCGAGAGCGCGATTTCGCAGGTCGGGTCCGCGACGTCGTCCACAACCGTCTTGAGAAGGTAAAGCTCGATGTTGCCCTTGCCGTCCTCGGCGACCTCGACCTCGGCGGTGGCGCCCAGCTTCTTTCTGACCGCCGACGTAAAACCGGCGGCGAGAGTCTCCATGAGGAGTTTCTTGTCGATTCGCTTTTCCCTTATGAGGTCGTTGAAAGCCTCGGCGAACTGAGCTGTCATTTGACGCCGTCCTTCTTATCCTTGAAGTCCTTCTGCTTCTTGTCGATCTTGTATTCCTGGGGGCAGAGATGGGCTTTGACGATGTCGGAAAAGCGCACGATCCTCTCTCCCTCTTCCGCGTCCAGCACCAGCAAACCATTTATACAGGAACGGATGCGGCCTGTATACGTCTTTTTCCCCGCATCGCCCTCGTCGCACTCGACACGCGCCTCCCGTCCGGCGAAGCGTGCGAAGTGCTGTTCTCGCGCCAGCGGTCTGGCATTCCCCGGCGACGAGACTTCAAGGAGGTAGCGTCCGGGAAACGGGTCGAGGCGATCGAGAACGAGCCCGATCGCGCGGCTCACCATCGCGCAGTGTTTGATCGTCACGCTGCCTTCTTTATCGATGTAAATACGAACAATGGGGCTTCGCGCAGACCCCACGATTTCGAGTTTGACGCACTCGAAACCCAAAGCCTCGATTTCGGGCCCCACGACAATTTCCAGATCAGCGCTGTTCACGGATGAACCCCGATAAAGAGGCGGCCCCGCTCGGCCGCCGCCAACCGCGAACGGGGTAAAAAAAAGGTGGGCCCCCACGCCCACTCGTACATCACCCGAAATGAGTACCAGAATCGGAAGTGGGTTGCAAGTGAAATCAAAAGGAAAAGTTATATAGGATGTCGGCCGCGAGGGTCCCCACCTGCCGAAGGGTTTCGACCGAGCACTTGTCCGGCGTGTCCTCCAAGGTGTGCCAGTACGCGTAGGGGAAATGGATCAGGTCTACGGAGGGTATCCCCGCCAGTAACAGGGGGATGTGGTCGTCGTAGACGAACTGGCCCTGGCGGGCGGCGAAGACGTCGAGCCCGAGGCTCTGGGCGCGCCGGAAAATCTCCATGGCGAGATCCGGGGCCCCGGCGAGCGAGTTGCCTTCCTGAAGAATCTCCGCGTCCTTGGCCCCGACCATGTCGAATACGAGGGCACAGACGGGCCGGTACCCCCCGAGGTTCGCGGCGAAATATTTCGACCCGATCAGATAGTGTTCGAGGTCGCCTTCCTTGCCGTAGTCCTCCCCGTCGAAAAACACAAGGTCCACGCCGATCCCCTTGGGCATTTTCTCGGCGAGAAGATCGGCGATTTCGAGTAGTAAGGCGACTCCGCTCGCCCCGTCGTTTGCACCGAGGATGGGGAGATCGCGGAGACTGTCCGCAGCCTCCGCGTCCGCGCGCGGACGCGTGTCGTAGTGCGCGGCGAGGAGAACCCTTTTTTTTCGATCCGGCGAAAAGCTCCCCAGGATATTGGTGAAGGTGAGCGACCGCTCGCCGTACGGATCGTCCCGCGTGAACCGCTGGAGCGACACCTCGGCCCCGCGATCCTTGAGGTGCGAGCTGATGAAGCGAACGGTTTTGTCGTGCGCTTTCGTACCGGGTGGCCGCGGACCGAAGCGGCACTGCTGGTCGATGTACTTCCGGGCGGCCTCTCCGGTGAACACGGTCTGCTTCTCCTCGGAGCCGCATCCGGCGAGCGCCGCGGCGAGCGCGATCGCGACCAGTACCCCGCCCGCGCTAGAAAGTGAACGTCGCGGTGAGCCCGATGCGGACGATTGTCGTCGTTTGGTCGGTCTGTTCGGCATAAGTCCTCGAGAAATCTATGAAGAAAGCCCCGTTGAGCGCCTGGGTAAAATTGTAGGCGACCCGCGGCGAAAAACGAATCACGCTGGTGCCCGGCACCGGAATGAAGCGCCCCGCCTCGCCCGATGATTTCCGCCCGCCCGTCCTGCTGTACCCGGTGCTGACGCTCGTATCCAGTCTACTCTTGAGCGTCTTGTTTCTCAAGAACGGGAGAGGGATGCTGATCGCCTTTCCCGGGGTGAAGGTGTACTTCAAATCCAGATTGACGGCAAGGTTCGAATTTTCCGTCACCGCTCCGCGCGTCTCGGTCTTGTCGGTCTGGTATTGAACCCCGACGGTGCTCCGGATATCGTTCTTCCACTGAAAAACGATCGACGGAGTGAAGTTCGACGCCACCCTCGTCGTCTGGATCGCGCCGTCCCTGCCACTTTGGTTTTTCGATCTGTTGTAGCTCATCGTCGCGCTCGACGTTGCGAAGAGCCCCCTGAAAGGCCCGATTTTCTCGAGCTCCTTCCAGCTCACGCTGAGATCGGGCCACTGCATCTGTTTCGACTCCGTCTCGCTCCCTCGGAACTCCGTCGAACCAGTCGACCGCGCGAAACGCGCGGCCACGTCGATGTTCCGTGTGAGCTGAACACCCGAGTCCATGGCGACCCGAAGGTCCTGGGAAATCTGTTCGGGTGTGTCGTACGTCGAGTCCGAGGTGGACACGCCGCTCGCGGACTCGAGCCCAAGCTGATAGAGGATGGAGGGCCGCTCGGGGATCCGCGAGTACCTGGTGCTCTGCTTCTGCTGGATGGACGCGTTGATTTTCCGGATGTTGCCGAAGACCCCCGTCACTTTTCTCACGGCGGTGAGGGCGTCGACCTTCGGTTTCCCTCCGGCCTCCACCGAGTCCGGCGCGGCGGTGGTGTCGGCGCGTGCCTCAGCGGGTTTCGTTCCGGCTCGCTGATCTCCGGCCGGCCGAACGCCGGGCTCATCCCGCGCAGCGGCGCCCGGTTGGCGCTTCGCGTCCGCACCCCCCCCTGGCTCCTCCATAAGACCCACCGCTCCGAACGCCTTCCCCAGGTAGCGCCCGACGTCGAAACCAACCTTGACGCTCACGTCCCTGGACGCGCTGACGTTTCGAACCCCGGGCGGGTCGCCGGCCGTCTGGATGTTGGGACTCGCGTCCTCGTTGTACCCCGAGTTGTAGCTCAGATCCGGCGAGAACACACGTATCAGCCACACCGGCGGCGGCTTGTAGCTCGCCTGCAGACCATGGCTCATGTTGACCTCGGTGCCCACTTCGAGACCCAACCAGCTGTTCGGGAGGTTCAAGTCCTGCTGGTTCTGAATCCTGAACGACATGTTGAGCGACGGGACCGGCACGTACGTCAAGCTCCCGAAATTGCTCAGCCCCGCGGTCCAGGTGTAGGGGTCCGCTTTGAAACCCGTCCCGACGTTTCGGTAATGCCGGCCTTCGCTCTTGCTCGCGGAGAGACGGTAGTTGATCGAGTTCGGCCAGTAGCGGATCCCGAAACCCTTGAACAGACGGACCCTGTGTTTGCCGGCGAAAGAGATCGAGTAATCCAGGGTACCGCTCATCGATGTGGTCGAATCCGCCGCGGACGGGTTTTTCGACTGCGCCTGGCTCAATGAATAGCTCAGCTTCAGCTTGTCGACCGTGTATTTGAGAACAGGATTCTGAGAATTCGTGCGTGAGAGCGAAAGGGCGATCGACCGGGTCGTCGCCTGGGTCTTGAGACTGTCCTGCACCGCGGTCCCCCCGATCTCCGTGTCGCTGTTGGGGACGAACTTGGGGAGGTTCGTGTTCCGACCGAAGGACCCGGTGACGGGGACGCTGAATCCGAAGAGAGGAACGAAGTGCTCGACGTTGGTCTTCGCGTTCAGCGACACGGAACGCGAGTCCGTCCCGCTTCCCCGCTTCTGTCCGAAGGAAACGTATTCGGGCCCCGTGCGGGTCCAACTCCCGCTGAGATTGATGATGTTCCCCATGTTCAGGGATCCCGTGAGACGTTCGGCGGTATCGACGTCCTTGCTCCGGTTGCCGAGATAGATATCGTTGATCCAGAGCTCGCCGCTCACCCTGCGGTCGTTGCTCGTGTTATGGAGACCGGCGTACAGATACCGTACGTTGAAGATCGTCGGGAGCCCCTTCACCCTCACCGTGTAGGTCTTGGCGGGATCGGCCATGTCCGTCGCCGTTCCGGTGGCGACCCCCGTCGAGTCGACCTCAAGAAGCTTGAGACCCGTCAGATCGTCCATATCGATGGCCACCCTGCACCAATTGTCGCCGCCGAAGTAATCGGGGGTCAGGGGGACTTGGATCTCGTAGTACGCCAGACTGTCGAACGCGATTCTGAAGAAGTATTCGAGTTCCGAATCGAGCTTGTCGGTGTGAACGAAAAAGTTGAGGTCGTTGTAGATAAAGAAATCGAGCCCCGACCCCGCGAAGCGCTTGAGGATGCGGACCGCCGTCTGCGGTTCGATGTCGTCGTACTTGAGAAGAAGCGATTGCTCTTTCTCGGAGATCTCGTTCTGGACGTTGGGGCTTACCGGTGAACGGTACTTCGCGGGGTCCGTCTTGTTGCTGATCACGCCCAGGGCGAACCTCGCGTTCAGTGTGTCGGGAAGGACGATCAGACCGTCGGAAGGCGATCGAATCCCGTCCTTTTCCCACCGGTTCCCGACGACCTTGAGCTCGGCGATCTGGATGCGTGAACGCCTCGAGTTGACCGCGTTCCCGATGTCGGTGAGCCATATCCTCGCGTGTTTGATCTGTTCGATCAGCGGGTCGCCCAATTGCTGGTATTGTCCGAGGTCGATCCTGTAGAAACGCCACGTGTCGAGGCTGTCGGTAAAATCCTTGAACGAGGGGAAGTCCCGGCGGATGTCGGTGACCGCGGAGTCGGAGAGGTCCACCTCGAAGGTGAAGTACGCGTTTCGCTCCTCCATCTGAGTCGTCCCATCGAGGTCCTCGTCGTCGGAGAGCCCGTTCCCTTCGGTTCCATTAATCCGCGTAAAGCGGTTTCCGTCGGCTTCTATCCGCTGGCTGTTGTAGTCGTCGTCGGGATCGTCTCCCTCTTTCGGCGTGAACACACCGTCCAAACCCGTATCCTCGCCCAGTTCTCCGCCGATGATGAATCCGTCCTTGTTCCAGTCCTCGAGGTTGTGCTCGTTTTCGTCCGGCTTGTAGAAGTCCTCGTCGATGTACCCGAGATCGAGGTGAAGGACCCCTTTGCGGTTGGCCGATGCCGGTTGAAAGTCGTTCACCCACAGCTCGATGAACTGCGCTTGCGCGAGATCGAGCCCGCCCCGGAAACCGGTCATCACGCCGGCCCACTCGGTGGAGTCTTCGGGTATGGCGTCGAACTCGATGTCGAGCGACGGCACGAGCGTACTCTCCCTCTCGTCGAGATCCGGGTTGAGATCGCGCCTGTGGACGCCGCGGTCGGGCTCGATGTTGTACCAGTAAATCTTGGTGCGTTTGTCCGCCGGTAGAGGGAGGAGATTGGTGTCCGACAGATCGAGGGGGGGGCTCGCCGGGTACCAGCTCCGGCGAGTCACGGAGAAAACGTCCGAGTCCTCGACACCCTCCATGTCGTCGATGTAGGCCTCGCCCTTCGTATTGGGATCGGGGAAGCTCACCGCGAAACCGCCGTTAAAACCGACGGAGCTCCTCGCGTCCGTCTCGACCAGGGGGAGAAGGTTCACGAGGGACGTGAGAAAGTCGGGTTCGTACTGGAGATTCGCGTCGAAGCCGCCGATCACCGCCTTCGTCGGCTCTTCTCCCAGGCGGGGTTTGTTGGTCGAGCTCGCCTTCGACTGGTAGAGCCAGGTCGTCCCCAGCCGCGAGTTCTTCGAGAGGGTCCAGATCGAGGTGAAACCGAGCAGCGTGCTCGACCCGGTGCCGAAGAGAGGTTTGTACTCGTAATCGATCGTGATGTTGGAGGTGGCGGTGAGCGGGACGTCGCCGATGAGCTCGATCTCGCCCGTTTCGTAGTCGATCTTGTAATCCTGGTTTCTCTGGAGCGTTTGCCCGTCGAGCTTGATGACCTCGCTCCCCTCCGTGATGTTGAAGGCGTTGATCCGGAACGTTCGGGTCGTGCTTTGCGCCTGGACGAGGATATCGAACTTGTTCTGGAAGTCCGAGATATTGTTGGGGCTCACCGTGTACAGGGACGGATTCGGGAGATTTTCGTAGGCTCCTGTGAAAGAAAACGTGGTGTCCGTCCAGTCCGTGACGAGGTCGGGCGGAGGGGTAAACGGCGTTAACACCGGGAACGTGAGCAACCCCTCCGTGAGGTTGATCACGCTGTCGAGCAGGTCCACCTTGCCGTCTGGAGCGCCCGTCCCCCGGACATCCGTGATGTCGAGACCGAAGATCCGGATCCACGGCACGTCGTTGCCTTCGGGTGTCGTCCGGTTGGACTGAGCGTCGGACCTGCTGCCCTTATCCTCGATTTCGATCACAAGCGAGCTCCGATCGATGTCGGATAGTCCAAGGTCGTAGATGTGGCGCATCATGAATGACCACGTGTACCCATACGGGCCGTTCGGCAAGGGAGAGGCGGGCCAGATGAGCTCGAAGAGGAGCGGCGCGTCCGGGTCCACGCTGAACGCCGGCGGGTCGAAGTCTCCGATGATTTCTCCGTCGGAGTTGACGTACGCGGCGGCGAGTATCTGTCCCTCGGAGAGAGCCTGGGCGAGCTCGATCCCGAGCACTTGGGTGGGTTCAGTCGCGTTCATCACGTAGAAGTAGTCAGTGCCCTGTTCGAGGGCCTCGAACTTAGCCTCCTCGAACGCGGTCCCTAGGCCGATCCCGTCCCCTGCCCCGGAGGAATCGACAAACGCCTTACCATAAGTCCCGGGTTCCGTGGGTCTGATCGACCGGTAGAGATCGATCTGCCCCACCTTGGGGGGGCTGAACTTGCCGCCGCCGCTTCGGAAGGGATCGTCGAGAAAGAAGAACTTGTTCTTTACAAAACCGGTGTCGGGAATCCTCCTTTCCTCCCGCTGACCGATCTGCCCCCCCGACGGGCTGAAGGACGCGCGAGAGACCTCTCCTTCCTCCTTACTCGCGATCGCCGTGATGTCGAGCGGACCTGCCTGCGCGAGCGCCTTCACGCCGAAGAGTCCCTTCGACGCGGCGGAGAAGCTCACGAGCTGCGACCCCGGGAGCGACAGACTCGTGTTCCCCAGCTCGATGAGCTTCACCACGTCGTCCTCGAATCCCTGGTAGTTGAGGCGAATCCGGCTCTGCGCGTCGAGGCCGCCGGAACTCGTGTGATCGACCTGTATGTTGATCTTCTCGCCGATCTGCCCCTGGACCCGGACGTCGAGCTCCTGTTTCATGTCGAGAGAGGGAAAGAGCGACTGCTTCTGCTGTCCTTCGACCCCGTAAAAGGGGTTCACCCGTCGTGTTTCCCCGGCAAACGTGATGCTCTCGCGCCCGGAGATATCGATGTTCGTTTTCTCCCCCTGGCCGATGATCCGCTCCACGGAGCTCGGGAGGGAAACGGGGATCGAGATATTGAGGAGTCCCTTTTTCTCCTCGGTCAGCGCGTCCTGAGAGGCGAGCGCCTGCTTCGTCGAAACCGCCCAGACGTTCTGCCGGGTCTCGTCGAACCGCGCGGCGGCGAGTTCGTCGATCGTGGCCACGGAGAGACCGATCTGAGGATCGTCGACGGGGCGCGCGGACATGACGATGAACGATCCCTCGCGCACCTCCTCGCTCCGAAAGGGCACCGTCGGCGGGACGCGGAACGTGATCCGGTAGTTGCCGTGGGGCGGGTATTCGACAATCACGCGCTCGCGCGAGAAATCCGAAGTGAGAAAGTTGGGAACGGCGTGGTACGGCCCGAGGTATATTCGGTCGATCGGAGTGCGGAGCGTGTCCCAAGGGGCGCTGGTTTGAATGCTATGGTACCGGTTGAGGTCGAGCTTGAAGGTCTGGGCGCGAGATGTGGTATGCGTAAGGGAAAGGGTCGCCGCGAGGAATACGGCGAAGAACGCCGATCGTCGAATCACCATCAACACGAATCTCTCAACCACGTTATTTCCGACGGCGAGGAAGACATGGAATCACGCGACTGTGTGGGGGTATCCCGGGTATTCTCGCTTGTCACCGCCTGCTCCGGTCCGCGGGCGGCTCGGTACACGTTGTCCCCAAACCGGTACAGAAACGGTCTCGGTTGTCACTTTTTGGCGACAGTTTCCCAACGACACAAAGACCCCCGCCGCCCCGTTGTCGTCTTTCCCTTCTCACCGATGGGAACGTTCGGGCCGACCAGGTGTCGCCGTCACAAACCGCTTGTAACCAAACCAATTATTGTTAATATAGAATCGTGATTTTCGCCGTTGGTGAACCGAGGAACTGAATCCATGATGCTCGAACGCTATATCATCCGAAACCACATCGGGCCGTTCTTCTTCTCCCTTTCGCTACTAACGTTCGTTTTCATAATGGATTTCATTCTGCGTTACATCGAACTCTTCCTGGACAAGGGAGTGAAGTTTCACATTGTCCTGCAAACGTTTATCCTCAGTCTCGGGCACATGTTTGCATTAATCATACCAATGGCGGTGTTGCCCGCGACCCTCATGACCTTTGGCAACTTCGCGTCGGAAAACGAAATAACGGCGATGAAGGCGAGCGGTGTAAGCCTATACCGGATGATCCTCCCCGGGCTCATCCTGGCCTCTCTTCTCACGGGTGGGATGATCGTTTACAACAATCACGTTCTGCCGGATAGCAATCACCGCCTCCTCAATCTGCTCATCGACATCAATAAGAAGAAACCGACCATCGAGATCAAAGAAAACGTCTTCATCGACGCTTTCGATGGGTACAAGATCTATGTGCGGCACAAGAACGATAAGACCGGCGAAGTCCGCGACGTCCAGATCTTCGAGAACGACCAGAAAGGAACCCTTCTCAGAACCGTGACGGCGGAAAGGGGGACGCTCCGCTACATCGAAGAGGAACAGATCATTCGCTTCGAGCTCGTAAACGCCGAAATCCACGAGATGCCCCGGAATACCGACATGTCGACCTACCGCCGAACAACACTCAAGAACTACATCATGAACATCAATGACGTCGACAGGACACTCAAACGAAGCGAGCGGATGTACCGCGGCGACCGCGAGATGAGCGCCAAGATGATGGGCGACAAAATCGCCGAGATCCGAAAGGACATCGTGGGAGTCCGGGGGAAAATGGCCGAGATGGCGCGCGGCGAGATCGAGCAGGCCCTCGCCCTGCTCGGCCCCGCCGCGCGCGACAGCGTTTTTGGAGTAGCTCCGTCCGACACCCCCAAGTCTCCCGACGGCGGGACCGCCGGCAAGGGCCCCCGGCCGCTCGTCCAGATGCGCGCGGCGGAGCCCCGGAGACCATCCGCGGACGGGGTGTCGAAAGCGTCGACGACGAGAAGGGCGCTCGAGAGCCAGAGAGAGATCAGGGATTCGTACCTGAGACAGATCGACAGATACCGCGTCGAGATCCACAAGAAGTTTTCCATCCCGTTCGCCTGCATCATCTTCGTCCTCATCGGGTCTCCGATCGCTATACGGCTGGGACGGTCGGGGATGAACATGGCGATCGGGCTGAGCATTCTCGTCTTTCTCGTTTATTATGTATGTCTGATCGGCGGCGAAAAACTCGCCGACCGGCAAATACTCAGTCCGGTCGTGGCGATGTGGGCGCCGAACGTCATATTCGGGGCGGCGGCGGCGCTGCTCATCCGGAGCGCCACCCTCGAGAAAAGCGCGGGCCAGTTTCGTCTCTTTAGTCGGCTCAAAGTACTGCGTCGCGACTGATGGTAATCCGCATACACGACAGATACCTCCTGCGGCAATTCGTTCGCGTCTTTCTTTTCAGCGTACTTGCCTTCACCATCATCTACATCACGATCAACGTGTTCGAGGAGATCGACAACTTCATCGACCACGACGCCAAGTTCTCCCACATAACGCGCTACTACGTGTACACAATCCCCTTCATTCTCACCTACATCATCCCCGTCTCGCTCTTGCTCGGGGCGATTTTCTCGATGGGGGTCATGGCGAGGAGAAACGAGCTCACCGCGTTCATCTCGTCGGGGGTGAGCCTCGTCAGGATCGCCGCGCCGATTTTCGTCGCGGCGATCGTCGTGAGCGTGTTTTCCACGTGGTTCAACGACCGTGTCGTCACCCAGGCGAGCCGGCTTGGGAAAGACGTCAAACAGCACGAGATCGAGGGTAAACCCCGGGGCGACCCGACGCTAAAGGAGAACTTCCACTACCTCGGGGAAGCCGGCTCGGTGTACCTCGCCCGCCGCTACAACGACGTGACGAAAACGCTTCACGACGTCGTCGTCCAGCAATTCGACCGGGACACCCTCGTCCGCCGTGTCGACGCGAAGTCCGCCAGGTGGATCAACGGTCAGTGGGTCTTCGCCTCCGGGTTCGAACGGGTCTTCGAGTCCGACACGGAAAGGGTCAGGGCGTTCGACGAGCTCGCCGTCCCCGAGCTCACCGAAACGCCCGACGACTTCGTGAAGACGGAAGTCGAAGAGGAGAACATGAACTTCGAGGAGCTGAGGACGCACATTGGGAGGGTCCGCCGGAGCGGCGGAAGCGTGGAAAGGTACCTCACCAACCTCTACTTCAAGTTCAGCTACCCCTTGGCGGGTTCGATCTTCGTGCTTTTGGGCGTCGCTCTCTCCTCGGCAAAGCGGAAACAGTCGATGGCCACGGGGTTCGGGTTGACGCTGCTCATCAGCTTCATCTACTACGGCGTGCTGAGGGTCGGCCAGACCCTCGGCTACAACGGGCTTCTCCCGCCGCTTCTCGGCGCCCAACTCGGCAATATAGTGTTCCTGATCGTGGGTATGGTTCTCATCGGGAGGGCGAACAGATGATCCGCCGCCTTCTTGTGGCGGCGCTCGTTCTCATGGCGCTCTGGGGCCCGGGTGACGCCGGAACGCCGCGTTACAAGATCTCGAAGCAAGACGTGGAGAGACTGTCGCCGGCGATGCGGGATCTCTTCGGGGGGCTCCAGTACATTATCAACGGTCACCAAACCCGCCAGTTTCTGTCGCTCCCTGGAGACGCCGACCGCGCCGAATGGCTCGACCGGTTCTGGAAGCTCAACGATCCCACGCCAACCACCCCCGAGAACGAGATGAGGACCGAACACCTCGTCCGCGTGGGACTCGCCAGACAGTTCTTCCCTAGCCGGAGCTGGCCGGGGTGGGACAAGAGGGGCGAAGTATTTATCCGTTACGGCGCGCCGGATTTCCGGGGGAAAATCTGGGGCGAAGTGACGGTGCGCAAGTTCTACCCCCCCGGCGAGCTCTGGTACTACCGCCGTCACGAGATGCTGGTGTCGTTCGAACAGTCGGGAAAAGGGGGCGAATATATCTACGCGGTCGAACCGCTCGGCGCGGCGGAGAATATCTCGCCGGATCTCGCCGATTATCTGCTATACGACACGAGCGAGGGACTCGCTAAGAAGATCCCGCAGGACTTGCTCGAGTTCTACACCGCTCCGGTCAAGGACGGGACCTTTCGAACCCTCGGGGAACCGGCGAAGGAGGCGGAGTACCTCATGTCGAAACCGCGCGAGCTCCCCGAGAACATAGACGCGATCATGGACCCCAACCTCCCTCTCCAGCTCCCCGGTGACATTTCGGCCGCGTTCGAAAAGGAGAAGATCGAGGAGACGGCAAACAACTTCGAAGCCACGATAGAGGACGTGCCGTCGAGCTATCCGTTCAACTTCAACCGCAAGGAGCTCCCGTTCTTCTTTGCCGTCGATCAATTCCGCGGGGGAAAGGAAACGAACCGCGTCGACGTCCAGATCGAAGTGCCGGTGAGCGTCGAGAGCGGTGACACGCTCGAAGAGACGTACCGGGCCGAGGTCGTGATATGGGATGCGAATTTGGCGGAGGTGGCTCGTAGGGAAAAGGAGATCGTCGTTCGCGCGGCGCCCGGCAAGAACGAGTGGGCGAACCTCATCCCGACGCAGGCCGTGTTCTCCGTAGCAAGGGGGTACTATCGTATGGCCGTCTCGGTCCGCGGCGAGAACTCCGGTCGCGAGTCCAGTTACCGGACCTCGTTTTCCTCAGAATCATTCGAACCCCGGCTCTCGGTGAGCGACATCCTCTTCGCCCGCAAGATCGCCCCGACCGACAACACCTCCATTTTCGCGCGCGGTCCCCTGGAAGTGATACCCCACCCGTACCGCGGGTACTCGAGGACCTTTCCCATTCCGCTCTACTTCGAAATTTACAATCTCACCCCCGATGAACGCGGCGTGTCGTCCTACTCGGTCGAGTACAGAATCATCCGCCAGCCGTCGAAGAAGAAGGACTTCATGGAGCGATTTCGCGGCACACCCCCCGAGGTCGCCTCGCGGTTCGAGTCCTCGGGCTACGGGGAACACGACACCCAGCACATCCTCGTCCGCGCCGACAACCTCGCCAAAGGCACCTACGAGATTCTCGTCACGGTCACCGACAACCTCACGAACGCCGCCGCCTATCGAAAAGGGACCTTCTCGATCGTCGACTGAACGCGCGCGTGCGATGGGCCGCGTCGGAGGAGGGTTGGTGGCTCCTTTCGCGGGAGCGAGCGAGGATCGCCCGCCGCGGGTCCTGTCGCGCATTACCCCGCCCGTGCTCGCAGGCTAAAGCGCGGCGCGGGGGCCCCATCCGCGCCACCCGCGGCGGGAAGCCGAGCGAAGCGGAGCGCTGGAGCCGCCAACCCTCCTCCGACGCGGCCCATCCCGACCCAAACGGCAAGGGGGCGTGCGTTAATCTTGCCGGCAAGATCAACGCACGCCCCCTACCCAACCGGGAGCAGCCGGTGAGACCTACGTCCCCTGGTCCCAACTCACGAGATACTGTTTCTGCTGGTCGGTCAAATTGTCGATACGGCAACCCATCGTCGCGAGCTTCAGGGCGGCGATCTCGCGATCGATGTTCTCGGGCATCCTCACCACTTCGTTCTTGAGCGAGCCGTGGTGTTGGACGAGGTACTCGCAGGCAAGAGACTGGTTGGCGAAGCTCATGTCCATCACCGACGCGGGATGACCCTCGGCGGCGGCGAGATTGATGAGACGGCCCTCGCCGAGGACGTTGATCCTCTTTCCATTCGGGAGCGTGTACTCCTGGACGAATTCCCGGACGCGCCTCTTCTTCGTCGCGGCCTTGTCGAGCGCCTCGAGGTCGAGTTCCACGTTGAAGTGTCCGCTGTTCGCGACGATCGCCCCGTCCTTCATCTTCTCGAAGTGCTCGAGACGGAGCACGGCGATATTGCCCGTGAGCGTGACGAACACGTCCCCGATCTTCGCCGCCTCGTCCGAGGGCATGACGGTGAAGCCGTCCATCACCGCTTCCAGAGCCTTGATCGGGTCCACCTCGAGAACGGTCACGTGCGCCCCCATCCCCCGCGCGCGCATCGCCACTCCGCGGCCGCACCACCCGTAGCCGACGACGACCACGTTGGTCCCGGCGAAAAGTACGTTTGTCGCCCGGATGATCCCGTCGACCGTGCTCTGCCCGGTGCCGTACCGGTTGTCGAAGAGGTGCTTGGTGAGGGCGTCGTTCACCGCGATGATCGGGTACCTCAACACGCCTTCCTTCTGCATGCTTCTCAGCCTGATCACGCCCGTAGTCGTCTCCTCGGTGCCTCCAAAGACGTGCTTGATCACGTCTTCACGCTTGCTGTGAAGCGTCGACACGAGATCCGCTCCGTCGTCCATCGTGATTTGAGGGTTGGTATCGAGGATGGCGTGGATGTGCTGGTAGTACGTCTCGTTATCCTCTCCCGTGATGGCGAAGGTCGGGACCTGGAAATCCGCCACGAGGCTCGCCGTGACGTCGTCCTGCGTGGAGAGCGGATTCGACGCGCATAGCGCGACCTCGGCGCCACCCGCCTTGAGCGTTCTCATGAGGTTCGCCGTCTCCGTCGTGACGTGCAAACACGCGGCGATACGGATCCCCGCGAGGGGTTTTTCCTTCTCGAAACGGT